>Ga0068858_100000610_pt1 | contig 37368 bp, 32 predicted proteins | sample KBSSwiS12_FD_66589 | JGI IMG/M metagenome (GOLD analysis project Ga0068858, IMG submission 66589) | Switchgrass rhizosphere microbial communities from Kellogg Biological Station, Michigan, USA - KBS Switchgrass S1-2 | ecosystem: Host-associated > Plants > Roots > Rhizosphere > Soil ... | reverse complement strand
GGCGTCGGAGTCGGAGTCGGCGTCGGCGTCGGCGTCGGCGTCGGAGTAGGCGTCGGCGTCGGAGTGGGCGTCGGCGTCGGCGTCGGCGAAGACGAGCCCGAGCTGGCCGCAGCCGCCACCGCACCGCCGGCCGCGAGCGCGCCGAGAACGATCTTCACGCCGCCCCCGCCGCCATGGCCCTTGCGCAGCTTCTTGACCGGCTTCTGCTGCTCGGGCTGCGACTGCGGATCCTGCGCGAGTGCCGGTGCGACGATCATCGACGAAAGCGCCGAGATCGCCAGGATGCGTCCAACCAGTTGGCGACGACCTGCCATGATGCTTCTCCCCTGACGGCTTGGACTGACGCCAAGGCCTTGCGTTGATTCGGATACCCCTTCTGTTACAGTTACTTACATCCTTTCAATGCTACATAAGGCAGGAGCCTTGGCTCTTTGGGAGGATACGATGGAGCTGACCTGCTACCTCTTCGAAGGCTGGGAACCGCGCATCCGACCTGCCGCAACCCGGCGCGGGTGGATGGACGATGCTGCGGAATCCTTCCCTTATCGGTGCCTGCCGCTCGGCATCGCCAACAGCCATGGCTGGGAGATTCTCTCACCATGCGGATTCACCGCGGAATGGAACGGCGGACCGGCCGCCGAGGACGTTACGGTCATCGTCGATGCTGGCGCGAACCCGCACGAATGGCCGGTCGCCCTGTTCGGCCAAGGCACCTTCACGCTGCACATCCAGGGACTGTTTCGCACGCCGCCCGGCTGGAACCTGCAGGTCGGCGGCCCCCCGAATGCTTTCAAGGATGGCGCCGCGCCGCTCACCGGCATCATCGAGACCGATTGGTCCCCCTACACCTTCACGATGAACTGGCGCCTCACCCGCCCGGGGCTTGCCGTGCGGTTCGAGGAGAACGAGCCGATCGCCCACATCGCCCCGGTCCAGCGGGCGGCGCTCGAGGAGTTTTCGCCCCGCTTCGCACGGATCGACGAGGATCCCGCGCTCAAGGCCGAGTTCGAGGAGTGGTCGCGCTCGCGCAACGCTTTCCAGGAAGAGGTCCGGCGCCACCCGCCGAGCCGTCCGTCCGACAAGTGGCAGAAGCTCTACTACCGAGGGCGTACCCCTTCCGGGCAATGCCCGGTGGGCGATCACCGCACCAAGCTCCAGCCGCGCGAATTCGCCCACCCCGAACTGACCGGGGCCGCGTCGGAACGGATGCTGCGCGAACCGCCGCGCGCGCCCGCCGCACAAGTCGCTTCACCCTCGCGGGACAAGTACGCGTGGTTGCTCGAGAGCGTCGCCCAGCAGCGCGCGCTGTCCGACGAGGCCGGCGGCATCGCCGCGATCGACCGGGTCACGGCCGACGAGTTCCTGCGCGAGTTCTATGCGCCCGGCCGCCCCGCCGTGATCTCGGGCGAGATCGATGACTGGCCGGCCCTGCGCGAATGGTCGGCGGACTATCTAGTCGCGGCGGTGGGTGATGCCATGGTCGAATTCCAAGGCGGCCGCTCGGAGGGCGAGTTGTTCGAACGCTACAAGGACCGCCATTCGCGCCAGCTGCCCTTCGCCGAGTTCATGGCGCGGGCCACAGCGCACGAAGGCAACGACATATATCTCACTGCCTACAATTCGCGCTGCAATACCGAGGCGCTGCAGTGCCTCGAGCGCGATCTGCGGCCACTGCCTGAATTGCTGGCGGAAGATGGCCGAGCGCGAGGCATGTTCTGGATCGGCCCGGCCGGCACCTTCACGCCGCTTCACCATGATCTCACCAACAACCTGCTGGTCCAGCTGGTGGGGCGCAAGCGCGTGGTCCTGGTCGATGCCCTCCACCTGCCCCGGCTATACAATGACCAGCACGTGTTCAGCGAGATCGAAGACCTCACCGACCCCGCGCTCGATCTCGCGCGCTATACGAAGCTTGCGGGCCTGTCCGCGCACGAGGTCGTACTCGAACCGGGCCAGATGCTCTACATCCCGCTCGGCTGGTGGCACCAGGTAGAGGCCCTCGATTTCAGCGTGTCGCTCACCCACACCGCGTTCCGCTGGCGCAACGATTTCCACGCAACCTATCCGCCGGAGCCGGGTTGAGTTCCCCGCCCGCGGCCTCGCCGGACCCGCGAATGCTGCGCCTGCCGCGCGCAAGCCACAAGAAATCGTTTTTCAGCAAGGGGATCGGGAACGAGTCCGCCCGCCGACCGTTGTATTGGATGCCGAGATCGCCTTTTCGGTCGGCCAGGAGGGTGGAATACACGTATGCACAGGGCACCTCGCGCTGCGGTCACCGCCATGGCCTGCCTCTCTCTCGCCGCCTGCGCGTCCGATCGCCTGTCGCCCGATGTCAGCCGGGGAGCCGCATCCTATTCGAGCATGACCGCGGCGCAGACCGAAGCCGCGCAGTTGAGCTATCGCATCCACACCCTCGACCAGCTGAACATCACCGTATTCGATGAGCCCCAGCTGTCCGTCGTCGCCGGTCAGGTTGACGACGAGGGCCGGATAACCGTGCCGCTGCTCGGCCCCGTCCCCGCCGAGGGACTGACCACCGACGACCTCGCCGCCTCGGTCACCCGCCGGCTCTCGCCGCAGTATGTCCGCGATCCGCGGGTCTCGGTCACCGTCGCCGCGTCGCAGGCGCGCAAGATCACTGTCGAAGGCGAAGTGAAGAGCCCCGGCATCTTCCCCATCCTCGGCGAGACCACCCTGCTCCAGGCAGTGGCGCTGGGCGGGGGCGAGAGCTCGATCGCCAAGCTCAGCCAGGTCATCGTGCTGCGCACGGTCAACGGCCGACGGTCCGCCGCGCTGTTCGATCTCAACGCCATCCGTACCGCGCGTGCGCCCGATCCGGAGATCCTGCCCCGCGATGTCATCATCGTCGGCAAGTCGCGCGCTCGCCAGCTCTGGCAGGATCTGCTCCAGGCGATCCCGGTATTCAACCTGTTCCGATACTACTGACCCCGTGCCTGACCCCGCCTCTGTCGCCACCCTTGCTGAAGTGAACCGAACCTCATGACTGAACCAGGAATGACGACGGAGAGCCCCGCGGTCACCTACGAACCGCTGGTCGACCTCAGAGGGATCTTCGGCACCTTCTACCGCAACCGGTGGATCCTCGCCGCGGTCCTGCTCGCCAGCCTCTCCGCGGGCGCGCTCTATGTGCTCCTGAAGCCCAAGCTCTACGAGGCCACGGCCAAGCTGCAAATCGGCATCGAGACGCCAAGCCCGCTGGTTGCGCCCTCGATCAACAACTCGCTGCCGCAGGATTACGACCGCAGCCTGCAGACCCAGATGGACCTGCTCGACACCAACGAGCTTGCCGTCCTCGCCCGGCGGCAGCTGGCCTCCGATCCACGCACCGCGCCGGTGGCCCAAAAGTACACGCCCCAGAAGCTGCGCAAGTCGATCGACTACCTGCTGCCCAAGACCTCGCGGGTGGTCTCGATCAATGCGCGCGACCAGGACCCGGCAACCGCCGCCGCGATCGCTAATGCCTACGCCGAGGCGCTGATCTACAACAACCTCCAGTCGCGCTCGCAGTCCACCGCGCAGAACCGCGACTATCTCGCCGGCCAGCTCAAGCTGGCGAAGGACCGCCTCGAGCAGTCCGAGCGCGCTGTGGTCCAGTATGCCCGCGCCGCCAGCGTGCTCGATCCCACCGAAGGCGTCCAGACCGGTCCGGCCTACCGCTCGCTCACCGCCGGCGACCTGGTACAGATCAACAACGCCTATTCGACCGCCAAGGCCGCCCGGATCCAGGCGCAACAGCGCTGGCAGCAGGCGGCCGCCACGTCGGCGCTAAGCCTGCCCGAAGTGCTGGCCAACCCGGCGGTGCAGGAACTGCTCCAGCAGCGGGCGCTCAACGAATCCCGCCTCCAGGAAAACCGCCTGCGCTACGGCGACCAGTACCCGGCCGTCGCCCAGGCCAATACCAACATCGCCGCGCTCGACCGGCAGATCGGCGCGATTGCCGGCAACATCCGCAACTCGCTGCGCGAACAATACCTGACCGCCGCCCGGCAGGAGCAAGCCCTCGCCGGGACCGTCGGCGGCCTCAAGGGCGCAACGCTCGACGAGCAGGACCGCTCCGTCCGTTACAACGTGCTGAAGCGCGAGGCCGATACCAACCGCGAACTCTACGACGCGCTGCTCCAGCGCTACAAGCAGGTCAGCGCCGAGGTCGGTCTCAGCACCAGCAACATCGTCTATGCCGAGCGCGCTCGCGCCCCGGAAAAGCCGGTCGCCCCGCGGCCGCTGACCGTGCTGGTGATCGCCTTAGTCGCGGGCATCATCCTCGGCGTAGCGATCGTCATCGTCCGCGAAGGCGTCGCGCCCCGCGTCAGCGATCCCGACGATCTCGCCAAGGCTGCCGGCTTGCCGCTGGTCGGCGTGGTGCCCGACCTGCCCGACAGCGAGGAACCGGGCGATGCGATCCTCGATCCGTCGACGCCGATCGCCGAGTCCGCCCACTCGATCCGGACCGCGCTCCAGTTGCGCGGCAACGGCGGAGAGCCCCGCTCGCTGCTGCTCACCAGCACCATGTCCGGCGAAGGCAAGTCGACCACCGCGCTGGCGCTGGCCCGAGCCTACGCCGATGCCGGCGAGCGGGTTCTGCTGATCGACGGCGACCTGCGGCGACCCACCCTGCACCTCCAGGCCGGGGTCGATGGCCGGGTCGGTTTCGCCGACGTGCTCGCCGGCCGCTCTGCGCTGGCCGACGCGATCGGCACCTCGGGCCGGTATGGCATCCACATCCTGCCCGCCGGCGCGCTCCCGGAAAGCCCCGCCGCCGTGCTGCGCACACCAAACATCCAGGCGCTGCTGCAGCAGGCCGCGGGCGCCTACGACCGCGTGATCATCGACGGCCCACCCACCCTCGGCATGGCCGATGCCGCGCTGATTGGCGCCGCGGTCGAGGGAACGCTGTTCCTGGTCAAGAGTTCGGGCGTCACCCGGCAGGAATTGCAGGTGGCGATCGGCCGCCTGCGCTCCGGGCAGGTCAAGCTCGTGGGTGCGGTTCTGACGATGTACGAAGCTCATTTGCTGAACCGCGGTTACAGCTACCGCTACGGCTACACGTCCTCGGGCAGGCAGCCCGCGGCGGCCTGATCGCATGCCCCGACCGTCGCCGTCCGGCAGGGTCACCGGCGCGGCGGCGTCCGGACACACCCTGCCCCGGCCGCTCGTGCTTCCGCGCGCCGCAAGGAGATCCGGACGGTGAACGCCCGCTTCCGCAGCCTCTGGTGGGTCAACCCGGCAGGCTACCTCCTCCTCCTGCTCCTGCCTCTGTTCGTGGTCAGCGCGTGGCTCGGCGCCCCGCTTCTGTCCGAGTTCGGCATGAGCAACTTCCTCACGCCGGAGACGATCTGGATCGGCGGCGGCAGCATCGCCACTCTCGCGCTGGGCTGCATGGCCGGCGGCGGCACCCGGCGCACCGAGCGCGGCGCCGGCCCCGGCCTGTCGTTCGATCCGCAACGCTATGACCTTGTTCTGATCCTCCTGATCGTGATCTCGGTCTGCGCGCACCTCCTGCTGCTCGCCCCGATCCTGGCCAAGCCCTCGCTGGTCTTTTCGGTTGTCTCGGGCGAACGCGGGGCCAATTTCGAGGCGAAGGACGCCGCCTTCCGCCTCGTCGGCGTGACCTCGCTGACCAACCTCTCGATGCTCTGCCTCACGATGAGCTCGATCCGCTTCGTCTCGCGCGGCGCCTTCTCGCCGTCGCGGCTCTGGACCCTCGCCCTCGCCGCCCTGAGCGTGCTGATCCTCGCCCACGCCTTCCTCGCCTCGGAACGACTGAAAATCGTCGAGAACGCCGTTGCCTTCTCGCTGCCGCTGTTCAGCTACTGGCCGCGCCTGCGCCTGCTTGGCGGGGTCTCCCCGGTCCTCGGCTTCGGCGCGATCCTGTCGATCTTTGCGCTCGGGGAATACCAGCGCTCCTGGGCCTATTACCAGAGCCAGTACAACTCGTTCTGGGAGTTCGTCGTCCTCCGCCTGATGGCGTACATCTCGGGGGCCTCCAACACCGGCGCCGGCATCGTCTCGCGGCTGGATCCGATCGGGCGGCCGACCATGACCGGGCGCTGGATGGTCGTCGCCACTGGCGAGGAACACGAGCCAACCGCAGTGTTCCTCCAGAAATACGGCAACCTGGAGTACAACAATCCCAGCGGGATTTTCGCCGCCGTCGGGGACTACGGCACGATGGGTTTCGTGTACCTGTTTCTGTTCGGCCTGATGATCGGCTTCCTCTACCGCATGTATTCTTCAAAAGAGCCCATCGGCCTCATTGCCTACCCGCTCGTGTTCATCGGGTTCACCGACCTGACCCAGGTCTGGTACTGGGGAGAGCCCCGCTTCATCCCGCAAATCATCGCTCTCGTAGTTGTTCTGGCTTACGTCTTGCGCAAGCCGTCGCTGCGTCGCCCTGCCCTGGGATGATCGAATCGTGGACGACGCTCAGGACATAGGCGCGGAGCTGCGCGCCCACCCCCCAGCGGAGGACGCTGCCAATCCGCGGCCGCCGCCAGGCCCTTCCTCCCGGTCGCAGATCCGCACGGTTTTCCTCGGCATCGGCAGCCGCGGCGCGCTAATGGCGATCAACATGCTCGTGCTGATGGTCACGAGCCGGCTGATCGCACCCCCCGAATTCGGCGCCTATGCCATCGCTCAGCTGTGCGTCGACCTCGCAGCGGCTTTCGCCTACCCGCTCGTCGGCGTGCCGATGCTCCAGGCCCGGCGCTTCGACCGCGACGACAGGGCGATCGCCTTCACGCTGCTGCTGCTCCTCGGCGTCGTTGCCGGAGGCCTTCTCGCCCTCAGCGCCCCGACGCTCGAAACCGCGCTCGGTCTGCCGCTGCTCGCCCACCTGCTCACTGGCACGGCGGTTATCGTTCCCCTGCGCTTCGTGGCGACCTATTTCATCGCCTCGCTACAACGGCAATCGCGCGTCGAGCAGGTGATCTGGGCGCAGACCCGCTCGCAGATTGTCTCCTCGCTCGGGGTTACCCTGCTCGGAGCGGTGCTCGGCTTCCATGTCTGGGCGCTGCTGGCCGGTCTCGGCACGGCCACGCTGCTCGAACTGTACTGGACCGCGCGGGCCGCGTCGGACCGACCCGGGCTGCGGCTCGGACGGCGGGCATGGGCCTTCCTCGGCCAAGGGCTCGGCCCGCTCGCCCACGGCGCGGTCGTCTTCACCGCCGATGCGGTCGACAAGATCGCCATCGGCCGCGGCTTCGGGGCCTTTGCGCTGGGAGTCTATACCCGCGCGGCTAACCTCGTCCTCATTCCGCAGGGCCTGCTCGGCATCCCGGCGCAGAGCACGCTGTTCGCCTGGTTCTCACGCTACAAGTCCGAACCCCCGCGGGTTTCGGCGGCCCTGACCAAGGCGCTCGAAATCCAGGGCCTGCTGCTGCTCCCGGCGACGGTCTGCGCGGGCCTCGCTTCGCCGATCCTGATCCTCGTTCTGCTAGGCAATCAGTGGACGGGGGCGGTTCCGGTCGCCCAGGCGCTGTTCGTTGGGGCCTTCGCCCGGCTCGGCAGCATCCCCTCCGATGTCGCCGCGCTGACGCTCGGCCATGGCTGGAATTCGGCGCGCCGGCAGTTTGCGACCATCCTCGTCCTGTGCGCCGGCCTCGCCATCTCCTTCGGCCATTCGGTGGTCTGGGCCGCCGCTGCGGTCTCAGCATCGCGGCTGCTCGGCTACCTGCTCGGCCTGCGCTTCGCAGCCAGGACTTTCCACGTGCCCTGGCGCGCGATTGTCGTCGGCCACGCCCGCGGCGCGGCCCTCGCCGCGTTCGGCCTCGCGGCGGTCTGGGCAGTGCAGGCGCTGGTTTCCACAGAGCTTCCGCTCCTCGCCGACCTCGTCCGGGTTTCGGCCTTCAGCCTCGCCGTGGCGCTGGCTCTCGCCTTGGGGCCTGACGTCCTGGCGGCACCCGCCGGGCTCTCGGCCACCCGCCGTCACCGGATGGGCATCCCCCACCTCGCCACAGCCCTGCGCCGGCTCCGCGCATGAAGGAGTCCCCCCGCCAGCGCGACATTCTCGCGGCACCTTGGGGCAAAAGCGCTCCGGCGTTGAACCGCCTGGACCAGCCCGGCTCCCCCGCCGATGCCCGCGCCGCCCGCTCGCACTCGGGCCCGCTAGCCATCGCACTCGTCATCGAATCCTCGAGCGGCGGTTCGATGCGGCACGTGGTCGATCTCGCCGTGGAGCTCGTGGGCCAGGGCCATAACGTCGTCGTGTTCCACGGCCACGCGCGGCCCGACCCCAGCATGCTGGCCGCGCTCGATGTGGCCGGGGTCAAACGCCGGCCGGTCGACATCCCCCGGCGGCCCGATCCCTTGGCTGCCCTGGCCTGCCTGCGCTGGCTGCGCCGGCTCGAGCGTGAGGGCGGTTTCGACCTTGTCCACGCCCACAGCAGCCTCGCCGGCTTCTTTTGCCGCACGGCGCTGCGCCGCCTGCCAGTCGTGTATACCCCCCATGCCTTCGCGACGATGAACCCGGCCCTGCCCCGCTTCCGGCGCGCCGCCTACACCCTTGTCGAACGCCTACTCGGCAACCGCCGCAGTGCCGCGGTGATTTGCGTCTCCGCTGCCGAGCGCCGGCACGCCGCTCAACTGGGTCTGTCACCTCCCCGCCTCCACACCGTCGTCAACGGCGGGGCGCTGCAGCCGCTGCGCCCGCGCGCAGAGGTCCGCGAGGACTGGGGCGTTCCGGAACCGGCCTTCGTGTTCGGCTTCCTCGGCCGGCTCTGCCCGCAGAAGGCGCCCGATCGGTTCGTGCACATGATCGCCGATCTCGCCGCCGAATTCCCGCAAACCCACGGCGTCATCGTCGGAGATGGCGAGCTCGCCCCCGCCCTTCGGCAGCTCGCCGCCCACCTTGGCGTGGCCGACCGCATTCGCATGGCCGGCTACCAGGCGCCGCACCGCGTCCTCGCCGGCTTCGATTGCCTCGCCATGACCAGCCGCTACGAGGCCATGCCCTACGTACTGATCGAGGCCCTCGGCGCGGGGCTCCCGCTCCTCTCGACCGCGGTCGGCGGCGCCGAGGAGGCGATTGCCGAGGGTGGCAACGGCTATTCGCAGGGCATCGATCCGACCATCGGCGCGGGCCTTGCCGCCGCTGCGCGCAAGCTTGTCGCTGGTAATCGGCCAGCGATGAGCCGCGCCTCGCTGGAGCGCGCCCGCGCCTTCGCCATCCCCGAAATGGTCCGCGGCACGCTCGCGGTCTACCGCCATATCCTGTCCGGCGCCGCCGGGGCACCGGAGCAGACCCTGTGAAATCACTCGTCATCAACGGACGCTTCCTCGGACAGCCGCTCAGCGGCGTGCAGCGCTATGCGACCGAGATCGTGAAGGCCCTCGATGCGATTCTCGGGCACTCTGGCGAACAGCCCGTTTCCTGCGTCCTTGCGGCTCCGCCCGGGGCACGGCCGATCGAGCTGTCCAGCATCGCCGTGCGAACGGTCGCCTCCCCTGCCCTGATAGCGAAGTTGCTGCCCGCCGCGGTGCAGGGCCACGCCTGGGAGCAGAGCACGCTTGCCGCCAGCGCCCGCGGTGCAGTGCTGCTAAACCTGTGCGGCAGCGCCCCGCTCGGCAAGGCCGACCAACTGACCGTGATCCACGACGCCGCGATCTACCGGAACCCCCAGTTCTTCAGCCGAGCCTATCGATTCGCCCACGGCTTTCTCGATCGCCGGATCAGCGCCTGCTCGCGGATCGCCAGCGTCTCGCAATTCTCGAGCCGCGAATTGGGAGAAGTGCTCGGCATCGATCCGGCGGGCATCGTCGTCTCGCCGAACGGGGCCGATCACCTCGGCACTGCCGTCGATATCGCCGCGCCCACCCGGCTCGGCTTGGACGACAAGCCGTTCTTCGTCTTCGTCGGCAATCTCACCCCCAACAAAAACCTCGCGGCCGCGGTCCAGGCGATCGCCGCACTGGGCGGCGCGGCGCGGCTGGCTGTGGTGGGCGCGAGCAACCAGCGGGTATTCTCGGCGGCAACCGGCGCGGTCGACGACGATGTGCGAATGCTCGGCCGCGTCGACGACGAAACCCTCGCCGGGTTGCTGCGCTCCGCCGCCGCGCTGGTCTTCCCCAGCTTTTACGAAGGCTTCGGCATCCCCCCGCTGGAGGCCATGACCCAGGGCTGCCCCGTGATCGCGTCGAGGATCCCGGCCGTGGAGGAAACCTGCGCCGATGCCGCGCTCTATTTCGCCCCGGATTCGCCGGCGGAACTGGCGCAGCAGATGCAACTGGTCCTAACCGAGCCAACTGTCGCGCGGGCCGAGCGCATCGCCAGAGGCCACGCGCGCAGCGCCCGCTTTACATGGCGTGCCTCGGCTCAACAGCTCCACGCCGCCCTGCTGCCGATGCTGCGCGGATAAGCCGGACCGGCGCGGCGGAGTCGCAGCGGTCGCGTCGGTATCAGGACTTGGGCAGCCACAGGCCGATCGGCACGCAGCGGCCGAGCAGGCCCTCCATCCGGCCGAGCGCGGTCGCGGCGAAGAATTGGGCCCGCCTGCCCTGTCCCATCGCCGCCGAGATCAGCGCACCTCCGGCCGAACGCACGAGGAACTGCGCGGCCAGCCTGCGGCCGCAGCGATGGGTGCGCAGCACGAATCCCATCCCCCGGCCATAGGCCCGCGCGCGCGAGATCAGGTCGGCACTGGCATTGCCCCGGTCGTGCTCGCGATCGTGTCCGTTCCAATCGGGATCGTACCAGGCCCGCGCGCCCGTCGCGAGAACCCGGAGCATCAGCTCCTGCCCCTCGGCCGATTGCCAGGGCGTCGCGGCCCCGATCCCGACGTTCTCGTCGTAGCCGCCGAGCTCGACCAGCAGCGACCGTCGCCACGCCGCGATCCACTCGACCTGGGTGGTCCAGACGTTGTCGCGGCAAATCCACTGCGCCTGTTCGAGGAAGCGGCCGTTCATGGTACGTCCGCTCTCGTCGGTGCACCGACCGGTCAGCGCGTCGAGACGCAGCTCGGTGATCTTTCGCGTCGCATGCTCGATGAACCTGGGCGGATACCAGCAATCGTCATCGGGGAAGATCACGAAATCGCCGCTGGCCACTTCCAGTCCCCGGTTGCGACCCCTGCTGGCGCCGCTCTCGTCTGGAGTGTGTATGTGGCGGATCGGGAAATCGCAGTCCGCGGGCAGCAGCGCCGGCACGATCGCGACCTCGTTCTGCTCCACCACGATCAGCTCAAATGGTGGGACCGCCTGCTCCTGCAGCGACTTCAGCAATCGCGAGAGTTGTAGCGCCCGGCCTTTGGTCGAAACGACCAGACTGAGCGCTGGATTTCCGTGAATCATCTGAAATCATCACCCGTAAGAACCTGCGTCAGGGGGGCATCTGGATGCTGCGCAGGGCGAACCGATCGAGAAGACTTATTTATGTCAGCCAAGCTTGCCAGAAAATGACTGGAATACAAATCGTTTGCTACACCACTGCCCAAGTGCGCAGCTGCGCGAAAGGTTCCCGCGGGGTCCGTCGCCCGGCCTCCTGCCTCAAAGGACAGGTCCCGTCCACGCCACGGCACACTGGTCCCGTCGCGCCCCCGATGCACCTCCGAATAGCCCGGAAGCGTCGTTGAGGGGTCGTCTACCCTCCGCTAATATCACGGCCTTGCATTCGTATCGAGGGAAAGCAAAAGGCGTGGAAGGCGGTTTGATCAAGGGTGCGGCGGGCGACCCCGAGATCACGGTGATCCGGCCCGGCGCTGTGTCGCTGGGCTCGCGATTGGCTGAACTGCTTTCCTACCGCGAACTGCTGTACTTCCTTGTCCTGCGCAACCTGAAGGTGCGCTATGCCCAAGCCGTGCTCGGCGCGGCGTGGTCGATCCTCCAGCCGGTGCTCACCGCGTTGCTCATGGGCCTGTTGCTCGGCCGCTTCGCCAAATTCTCGACCGACGGGGTGCCCCCCTTCCTGTTCTACTTCGCAGCCATGGTGCCGTGGACCTTCTTCGCCAACGCGGTCACCTCGGCCACCGGCAGCCTCGTCGCCAACCAGCAATTGATCCGGAAGGTCTATTTTCCGCGCCTCAGCCTGCCGCTGGCTGCCGTACTGAGCGCGATGGCCGATCTCGTCGTACCGATGCTCCTGCTGCTTGGCACGATGGTGGTTGACGGGGTCCCCATGTCCCCCGGCCTGCTGGTCGCCCTGCCTGTGCTCCTGCTCATCTCTGCCGTCGCGGCAACCGCGATCGGCATCGGCTTCTCGGCCATGAACCTTCGCTACCGCGACGTCCAGGTGGCGCTGCCGTTCCTCGTCCAGCTCGGGTTTTTCGCCTCGCCGATCATCTACCCCGCCTCCCGCGTTCCCGAAGCCTACCGCGCTCTCTACTTCCTCAACCCCATGGCCGCAGTGATCGACGGGTTCCGGGCCGCCACCCTCCGCACGCATGCGCTCTCGTGGAGCGACATCGCCGTCTCGGGCACCACCGCGCTCGCCCTGCTAGCGGTCGCGATGGTCTATTTTGCCCGCTCCGAGCCCGATTTCGCGGACCTTGCCTGATGACGAGTGACGTTCCGGCGATCCACGTCGAAGGCATCTCCAAGCGCTACCGGATCGGCGCCGCTCCGGCCTCGCGCAGCCTGCGCGAGGCGCTGACCAGCGGCGCGGCGTCCACCATCAGGGCCGCGCTCGAGCGGGCTCGCGGTGGCGCCAGCCCGGGCGATTTCTGGGCCCTCGACGACATCTCGTTCGAGATCCCGGCGGGGCAAAGCGTCGGGCTGATCGGCCACAACGGCTCGGGCAAGAGCACGCTGCTCAAGATCATCTCGCGCATCGTCGCCCCCACACGCGGCCACGCGCGCATCCACGGCCGCGTCGGCGCCCTGCTCGAGGTCGGCACCGGCTTCCATCCCGAATTGTCCGGGCGCGACAACGTGTTCCTCAACGGCGCGATCCTGGGCATGTCCAAGGCCGAGATCCGACGGCGTTACGACCAGATCGTGGAGTTTTCCGGCGTCGAGGATTTCCTCAGCGTGCCGATCAAGCGCTACTCGAGCGGCATGGTCATGCGCCTGGCCTTCGCGGTCGCCGCCCATCTCGAACCCGATGTCCTGATCGTCGACGAGGTGCTGGCGGTCGGCGATGCCGAATTCCAGCGCAAGTGCCTCGGCCGCATGGACGAGGTGGCCCGCAACGGCTGCACCGTTCTGTTCGTCAGCCATAATCTCGCGGCGGTGCAGCGGCTGTGCCGGCGGGCGATCCTGCTCGATCGCGGGCGGATCGCCTCGGACGGACCGACCGCCGAGGTCGTCGATCGCTATCTTGCCGAAACCGCGGCGCGTGCCGAACCCGATTGCTGGACCGCGCTTGCCTCGCCGCACACGCCGGTGCCCAAAGCGGCGGTCTTCACCGCCGCGCGCTACATCGATCCGCAGCGACCGAACTGCCACCCGCGCAGCATGGGGCCAGCGCGGTTCGAAGTGCGCATCGCGGCAACCACGTCGATGCCGGCGATGCTCGCCGCCGACATCGCCGACGAACTCGGCAACAAGCTCATCAACCTCGACCTGTGGAAGATCAACGGCAGCCACGCCGACCTCCCCCGGGGCGAAAGCGTCTGGCGCTTCGATCTCGAGCACGTTTACCTCAAGCCCGGGCGCTATTTCGTCACGCTGTGGCTGGCCACCACCACCGGCTCGACCATCGATTACCGGCCCATGGCGCTGCGCATCGAGCTCGCCTCTGACGACCCGATGCGGGCCGAGGGTGACACGCCGAACCAGGAGGACGGGCTGGTCCCGTGCCGCGCCAGCATCGTCCGGGTCGGCGAACGCGAACCGGCGTGACCCCGCCCGAGACCTTGCCCGAGACCCTGCTCGCGGCGCTGACCGGCGCGCGGCATGGCCAGCCGGTCCTCACCCTCGGCAGCGCCGTTTCGCCGCAGCCGGCAGCGCCCGCGCCCGTCGCCCCCGTCGCCATCGCCGTGCTGGCGCCCACCGCCGGGGAATGCCGCCAGAGTGGCTGGCTCGACGCAGCGGTTGACCAAGCCGCGGCGCAGACGGCGCCCGACGGCATGATCTATGTCCTCGCGCCGCGCCGCTGGCGAGCGGCGCTCGCTCGCCGCCTCGCCGCACGCGGGCTCACCCCCGGCGCCCCCATCGTCCATGCGCGGGGCGGAGCTTCGGACTATTGCCTCCCGCTCGATAGCCGCGTGCTCGCCTACGTCCTGCGCACCTGGTCGCTGCCGCGCCGCTGGAGGGCCCTCGTCCGCCTGCTCGGCGCCATGCCTTGCCTGAGGCGCCCCCTCGCCGTGCTCCTGCCGCGGGTCGGCATTCCCGCCTTCCGCGCCCCGCGTCGCCCGTTCGGCTGGTTCGGCATGGACAATTCGGCGGACGCCCCGGCGAGGGCGCTCGTGGTCACCAGCTGGCGCGGGGCTGCGGGCGGCGCAGTCGTACTCGGCTTTTCCGCCGGCATGGACACCCCGGCAATCGTCGCCAAGCGCCCGCCCGCAACCGCAGATCCGCGCCGCGCGGACGAGGCCCGCCTGCTCGCCGCGCTCGGCCCGGCGGCGCGCGCGGCCGGCATAGCCGTGCCCCGGCCCATCGGCACCTGTCCCGGCGCGGGCTGGCTGGTCCAGAGCGCAATGTCCGGCACTCCGCTCGCAGCGCAGCTCGCCACAGGCCGGGCCAAACCCGCCCCGACCATCGCTGCCCTTGCCGCTTGGCTGGCTCGGTGGAACGTCCAGACTGCCACCACCGCGCCGCTCGATCGCGCTCTCCTTGAGCGGCACTTGTACGAACCCGCCCTCCGGCTCGCTCCAGAACTCCCCGACAGCGCGGCCTACCTTCGCCGCCTCGAACGGCTCGGCAGCGGGCTCGACGGCTCGGCGGCAACCTTCGTGGCGAGCCACAACGATCTCACCATGGCCAATGTCCTACGCGCACCCACCGACGAACTCGCGGTGGTCGATTGGGAGACGGCCGAGCCGGCCGGCCTACCCCTCGCCGATTTCTGGTACGCCGCGGTCGATGTCGTGGCCGCGGGCGATGGCTATGCCGACCGGGCCCGCGCCTTTGCCGAGTGCTTTGCCCCGGCGGGCCGATACCACGCGTTAGTCGCCCGGCACAGCGCCGATATCGCCGGAGCCCTCCACGTCGACAGGCGCTGGCTGCACGCCTGCTTCCACGCCTGCTGGCTGCGCCATGCCGCCAACGAGCAGACTGCCGCCCGGCCCGGCGCGGCACGGCCATTCCTTGCTATCGCGCGGGCGCTGGGGCCCGCCCTCTCGCTAGCCCCCGCCTAGCCCGCCGCGCTCCGCTGCGCGCGCGGCACCCGCCCCTTCAACCAGGCAACGCCCTTGTGCAGTCGCGGATAGCGATAGCGGATCAGCAGCCGCCCCAGCCGTCGCCGCACCCACCCGTCGGACACCTCCCTGGTGCGCAAGTACCCGTCGAGCCAATCAAGATAGCGCAGCTTGGCGCCGTCGCGTTGACTGCGGCTGGCCTGTCCCATGCACGAGCGGGGGTGCTGCCGGTAATGGTCGAAGCACTCGGACGAGATGTAAACGTCGCACTCGAAGAAGGCCTTGGTGAGGAACACGATATCCTCGAACAGGCCGCGGAAGCTCTCCTCGAAGCCGCCAAGGCCCAGCGCCACCTCGCGGTTGATCAGGTAGCCCGACTGGCCGATCGTCAGCCCCGGGCCGAGCGGGTAGAAGTGGGCCAGCGTCTCGCCGGCCCGATAGACCCGGTCGAGCGCCAGGCCGCCGCCGTCAGGCGTCTCCCCGGGATAGCGGAGCAGGTCGGCTTCCTCGGCCTGCGGACTCCAGCTGTGCCAGTACAGCGTCGCCCCGCAGATCATGCTCACCCCCGGGTTCGCCGCGAACAGCGCCAGCTGCCGCTCTAGCCGGGCCGAGGGCCAGACGTCGTCACCATCGAGGAACCCGATCCGCTCGCCCCGAGCCCTGCGCAGGGCAAGGTTACGGCTGGCGCTCATGCCCCGATTGGCCCCGCCGGGGTGGGTCAGGTAGTGGATCTTGCCCGGATGCGCCGCGGCATAGGCCTCGGCGATTGCCGGGCTGGCATCGGTGCTTCCGTCATCGACCAGCAGCAGTTCCCAGTCGGTGACGGTCTGCGCCAGCACGCTCTCGATCGCCTCGGCGAGGAATCGCTCCTCGTTGAGGAAAATCGTGATGCAGGAGACCTTTGGCATGCGCACCCCCTTGCCAAGACAATCCGCCCCGTCACAGCGCGACGAGTTCGGCGATCCTCGCTCTGAATTCCGCTCCGGGAATGTCCCGAATGCCGTTCCGCGGCAGGCGAAGCCGGTCGCTGCTGCCGGCCACGCCCCCGCCCACCGTGCCGCAGGCATAAGCGAACCCGGCCTCCCCCGCCAGCCGGCGGGTCGCCTCTGTGGCGCCGCCGTGGGGATAGGCCATGCCCTGCACCGGCAACCCGGTCAGCGCCTCGAGATCTGCCTTGCCTTGGCCCAGCTCGTGCCGCTGCGAGGCGAGATCCAGCCCCCTGAGGTCGGGGTGCGAAACGGTGTGGGCGCCGATCTCGACGAGGCCGCCGTGCGCCAGCTGCCGGACGCCTTCGGCATCGAGGATGCGCTTGGCCGCCCGCGCCTCCCCGGGGAGGCCCGCCCAGTCCAGCAATTCGGTCGTGCAGCGTCGCCGCTCGGCGGCCGTGGCAAACAACAGCAGCGTGCGCAGCTCCTGGTAGACCTGCTCGCGCGGCGTGCGGGGGGGCATGCTCGCGCTCCACGGGCCGGCCGCCCGGTCTGCAGCGGCCTGGGCCAGGCTGCTGCCGAACTCCCAGGTGCGCGTCACTTCGCCAAGCTGCAGCACGAGCCGATCGGGCAGCTCGCGCGGCTCGAGGAACACGCGCTCCAGCGTATCCCACCAGAATTCACCCCGACTGCCGACGTAGCCCGAACTTATGAACACCGTCGCCGGGGCGTCATAGGCTTCCAATAGAGGCCGGGCGGCGTCCAGATTGTCACGGTAGCCGTCGTCAAACGAGATTGCGATCGCGCGGCGCGGCACCTCCCCGCGCGCCAGCGCCCGTGCCAGGTCGGCCACGCTGAGCAGGCGCGCACCGGACTTGCGCAGTACTTCGAGGTGCTCGCGGAAATGGGCCGGGCTGACGCATAGGTTCCACGGATCGGGCCGGTCCTCGGAAATCTGGTGATACATCAGGATGGCCGCGCGCGCCCCCAGGCGGTGCGCCGCCCACCGCACCGTGCGCCGCACGCGCGATCCGGGGCCGAGCACGGCGCCGATCACCGCGCGGCCTTCCGCACGCGAGCGGTGAGGACGACCGGGTAGATCGGGTCGTCCGTCGCGAAGTCGGCCGCCGCCAACTCATGGGAGGCGAGGCCGTTGAGAAAGGCGGTCGCGGTCTTGATGTTCCCGCGCGAGCGCACCTGAACCTCGGCCCCCGGAAAGGCTTCGGCCAGCATGCGCTTCACGGAATCGGCGGTGAAACTCCAGTACCAGCGGAAGTGCGTCGGCACGCGGGTGATCCCCGGCACGGTCAGGATGAGGACCCCGCCCGCCGCGAGGCAGGCTTCGAGGCCACGTAGCGCAGCCGCGAAGTCGTAGACGAGTTGCAGGGTTTGGGTGAGGATGATGCAGTCGAATGTGGCGGGCGGGATGTTGCGGGCGTCATTGAGGTCAGCCACAATTGTCGCGCGCGGATTGGTGGCGTCGATGTCGAGCACGTCGCTGCGGGTCACCCGCTCGCCTCCGTAGCGCTGGGTGTAGGCAGCACTCTGCACCTCGAGGACCCGTCCGGCGACGTCCGGGCTGCACTCGACGAGGAAGGCCTCGATGTAGCGGCGGTCGACCGGCTGCCCACGCTCGAACCCCCACCCGCCGCCGATCGGCCGGGGCTGGCGCAGATCGCCCCAGCGCACTGCGCCGGGCACCGCCCGGCCAAGCCCGGTCAGGGCATGCCACCGGCGCCGCAGCCGCCGCAGCATGCCGGGGGCCAGTCCCCGAACTCGCGCGGTCATCGCCGGACCGCCTTTCGGGAGGCCCCGATTTCTGGCAAATCCTTACGTATCGTAGATACTTGCATACCACATCCTGCTGGTTGTAGACGATGTGCGGACCGCTATCGCAATTGCAACAAAGAGGTAGGTTCGTGGTCGTTCCCGAAGCCGGCAGCGCCGGTGCGCCTGGTTCGATCTCGGTCGCCGTCGCCACCTGCGGGCGGCCCGACAGTCTCGCCCGCTGCCTCAAGGCGATCGCCCGGCAGACGGTCGTGCCCAGCGAAGTCATCGTGGTTGAGCAGGCCCCAAGCGCCGCCTCGCTCGAGGTCGTCGCCACCTGCGGCCTGCCCAATCTGCGCTACTTTGAGCAGGAGAAGCTCGGCCTCTCCGCTTCGCGCAACGCCGCACTGCTCCATGCCGGCAGCCAGCTGCTCGCCGTGACGGACGACGATTGCGCGCCGGAGCCCGGCTGGCTCGCCGCCATGCTCGAGGCCTTTGCCGGCATTGACCGGATCGCCGCCTGCACCGGGGCAATCCATCCACCCCCGGGCGATCCGCCACCCGGAATGTACGGCCTGTCCTCACGCACCTCGCCGGTACCCCGGCTGTTCGCGGAACGGGCCGTCCCGTGGGTCGTGGGCAGCGGCGGGAATTTCGCCGCACGTGTCGCCGAACTGCGCGCCATCGGCGGCTGGGACGAGCGGCTGGGTACCGGCAGTCCCGGCAAGGCGGGCGAGGACTGCGACGTGATCGACCGCATCCTCGCGCACGGCGGGGCGATCCGTTACGAGGCCGGCGCCGTTGTCCGCCACGATTTCCAGAGCCGGGCGCGCCGCAAGGAAACGCGCTCGACCTATGCCTTCGGGATCGGGGCCATGTGCGGCCTGCGCCTCGCCCGGCGCGACCGGTTCGGCTGGGCTATGCTGCGCAACTATGTCCGGGTGCACCTTCGCGGCCTCGCCAGAGCCCTGCGCGGGCGGCTGTGGGAAGACGCGGCCGAGCGCATCGCCAGCCTCCGTGCGATCCTGCCAGGCCTGCGCTACGGGCTGAGGGTCCCCGCTTCCGCACCCCGCGCCGGCGCCGCACGAGCGGTGGCTCTCGCGTGCGGCCCACCCACCGGCTGACCGCAGACCATCATCCTTCAATCGCCGCGGCAGATCGATGGCCGAGCCGCGCATATAGCACCGCATAGCAGCGCCGCCAGCTCTCGGGCGACTGGGTCCGCTCGGCCCAGTTTCGGCTCGCCTGGCCCATGCGCACGCGCCGATCGGGATCGGACAGCAGGCTCACGATGGCGCGCGCGAAGCCGTCGGCGTCCTCTGCGCCAAAAAACTCGGTGCCCTCCGCCAAGTCCAGCCCTGCCGTCGCGCAGGCCGTGGCCACTACAGGCTTGCCGAACGCACAGGCCTCGACCACCTTGACCCGCATTCCGCCCCCCTGCCGCAGCGGCGCGACCACCACCTTTGTCCCGGCAAGATAACGGCCGGGATTCTCGACCCAGCCAGTGACGGTCACCCCCGGCAAGCCCACCCGGTTCAGCTCGGGCGGCGGATCGGCCCCGACGATGGCGAGCGTCGTGTCCGGCAGAGCCGCGCGGACCCGCGGGAGGATGCTGTCGAGCAGGAACAATGCCGCATCGCGGTTAGGCGGATGATTGAAATTGCCGACGAACAGCAGGTCGGAGCTGATCGGCGCCGGGCCGCCGCCGTCCCCGCTCGGCGGGAGCGGCAGGCGGAACGGAATGCAGACGATCGGCGTAGGCGAGTTCGGGGCGACCGAGCGGATCGTGACTACGTCGCCCGGGGTAAAGGCAACTACCGCGTCCGCGCCATCAAGAATTCGGCGTCCAAGCCTCGCCCAAGCCCGCCGCCGGACCAGATTGCCGAGCCGTCGGCGCCACGATTGGCCGGTACCCGGCGCCGCGTCGGCACTGATGCCCGGCTCGTAGTCGGTCACGATGCAGGTGATCGCGGGATCTTCGCCGCGCGCCACGGCGATTAAGGGCTCCATCACCGCGCACTCGCAGTGGAGGATGTCGGGACGAAACGCGCGCACCTCCCGCGCGAGCGCCTCGGCCATCTCCGGTCGATCCGCTTCCTCGGCCCAGTCGGGCCGCCCCCCAGCCAGCAGCCGGACCAGACGGCCCGCCCGTCCCGCCAATCCCGCTGTTCGGCGCTCCGCCGCCGCCACGTGAACCGCGGTCATCCGCCCCCCCTCGGGAAGCGCCCGCGGCTCCGCTTCTCCAGCGGGGGCAAGATAAAGCACCGCCACTTCGTGCCGCGCGGCCAGCAGCGCGATGATTTCCCCGGCGACGCGCGCACCGCCGTGGCTGCCGAGCCGGTCGGGCGCAAAGGGCAACACGAACAGCAGGCGCAGGCGCCCCGCGTCGCCTCCGGTCGCAGCCCCTGCTTCAGCCATCAGCGACCTGCCCCGGCGCGGCGGCGCCGTGCCCCAGCCCCATAACGCCGCCCAGCAGGTCCAGCGCCAGCGCCTGGACTCCGAAGCGCCAGCCGCCCCGCCCGTAGCCGCCCACCGCCAGTAGACGCAACATGGCCGCTAGGCGCTGTCTCACGCTCGCCCCCGCATGGGCTGCGACCCGCCCGCGATAGCGCTCGGCGAATTCTCGGTAGACGGCAGCCGCCCGTAAGCTCTCACTCGCGACCTCGGGCATTGCCGCGCCGATCTGCTCGATCAGCGCCGCCCGATTGGCCGCCGCTGTTGCTCGCAGGTCCACCGCCTCGCCGGCGGTGGCCAGCTCGCCGCGCCACCGCCGCAACCGCTGCGGCGCGAGGCCCGACATCCCGTAGGTGTTCGCCTCGTGCTGGCGATAGTCGACCAGCCGCTCGGGCACGTAGCGGATCGTGCCGAGCACCGAAGCGAGAAAGAAGTACCAGCGGTCGTGGGCCAGGCGTTCGCCCGGCGCAGTGTGGTCCACCGACAGCGGCCAAAGCCAGTCTAAGGCGCATAGGCTGCGGCGAAACACCTGGGTCAGCCCGGGGCTAAAGGCCCAGGGGAACGCGGTGAGCGCCGGCCAGTCGATGCCGCGGCGCCAGTTTGGGTAGATCGACCCGGCCCGCGTGCCATCGGCGTGAAGGATCGCCGCATCGTGGAACGCGAGCAGGACCGAGGGTCCCGTGAAGGCCGCCACCATGCTCTCGAGCTTGCCTGGATGCCAGCGGTCGTCTTGGTCGCAAAACGCGATCAGATCCCCGCGGCAAAGGCCGGTGCCGCGCATGAAATTGGCCCGGAAGCCGAGCCGCGACCCAGTGCTCGTTATGCGCATAGGAAACGGCGCGGTCGCGGCGAACCGGGCGAGGACGCCGGGCGTTTCGTCGCTCGAGGCATCGTCGCATACGACCAGCTCGGCCGGCAGCACGGACTGGGCGGCAATGGTCGCCAGTTGCTCCTCGAGGAACCGCTCGCCGTTGCAGGTCGCCAGCAGCACCGAGACGGTGAGCGGAGTCGCCCGACCGGCGCCGCCCCTGCCCGCAGTCCCGTTGCAGGTCACCTCCGGCCACTTGGCGATGCTGTGCATGACGCTAATCTAACAGCAAGAATTGTAATCATGAAGAGATATGCTAGCCTCCCCGGCAGTGAACAAACTAGGTGAAGATGGCGCGCAAGGCCTCTGCGGGAGCCGCGCGCAACAGCGTGCAGCGCAGGCGCCCGACCCCCCGCGCAACTCCGTCAGCGCCGTCCTGCCCTGCTACAATGCCCGCCCGTTCATCGACCGTGCGATCGACAGCATCCTCGCACAGCAGGGCGATTTCCTGCTCGAACTGATCGTAGTCGACGATTGTTCCGAGGATGGCACGGCCGACCATGTTCGTCGCCGCTACTGGGCCGATTGCCGGGTGCAGGTCCTCGCCACCGCCGTGAACGGCGGGCCGGGGGCGGCGCGCAATGTCGCTCTGGGGCAGGCGCGGGGGGAGTGGATCGCCCTGATCGACGCCGATGACGCATGGCAGCCACAGCGCCTGCGCCGCATGCTGGCGGCGGCCAAGCCCGCGGCGGACCTGGTTTTCGACAACCTGCTCGGCTACGACCAGCATGCCGGCTGCAGCGACGGCCCGCTCTTCTCCGACCTGCCCCAGCAGATCACCCTGCTCGATATGGTCGCCCCGCCCGTTCCCGGGCACGCGTTCGACCTTGGTTACCTGAAGCCGCTCGTCCGGCGGGCATTCCTCGAGGCCGGCGCGATCCGCTACGGCCCGCTGCGGGCGAACGAGGACTTGTTGTTCTATCTTGAACTCCTCGCCCGCCGTCCCCGCACGCGGGTGCTGGGCGATGCCCTCTACGTCTATACCACGCAGGTCGGCCACCGCAGCGGCCTGCCCTCGCGCCACTCGCGCACGCGCAACGATCCGCTGGCCACCGCGCGCGAGCTCGACGCCTGGGCTGCGCGAAACGGCCCGGCCCTCGCCGACGCGGAACGCCGCGCCGTCGCCGCCCGGGCCGAGGGTATCCGCCGCAATCACGCCGCCGACCAGGTTATTGGCCACCTCCACCGCGGCGAGTATGTCCTCGCCTCGCTGGCGGCGGCCAACCGCGACTTCCTGGCCTGCTGCCTGGCGGGCATGGCCCGCCGGCTGGGCTTGGGCGAGCCTAGCAACTCGTCCCGTTGAGGGTATTTCCCGAGAGGATCGCCGAGGCATTGAGGAAGCCGATGCAACTCGACACGGTGCCAGTACTCTTCACCGTCATGTTCGCAATCTTGATCCCCGAGACTTGGGCGTCCGGCACGTAGTCCATCACCTGAGCGGCGGTTGAGGTCCGCGGGTTGGTGATCGTGGTGTTGGCGATCGAGACGTTGGTCACGTTGGACATCGTCGAAAACACCATGATCGCGGCATGGCCGATGTCGGTGCGGGTCTTGACGTCATCGAGCACGTTGTCGCGCATGTCGATCTGGTCGACCGCGCCGGTCCGCCATTCGATGATGCTCGCCACGCGGATCGCGGCGACACCGGTGCGGGTCAGCTTGTTGCGGTAGGCCTGCCCGCCAGTGGTGCCCTCGAAGCTCACGCCCGAGGCGAGGTTGTCCGAGCAGGTGTTGTCGAGGAACTGGACGTTGCGATTGATGTCCGTGCCGTATCCGATTGAAGCAAAGCAGTCGTCACCGGCATTAAGGGCAACGTTGTACTGCGCGAGAACGTTCTGTGTGCCGGTAAAGTGAAAAGCGTCGGCGAGCGAACTGTCGACCACGCTGTTGGTGACCTGGGCGTTAGTGGAACTGTAGTAGAGAATCCCCGCACCGGCCACCTTGCGCACCTTCACGCCGTCAATCACCACCTTATTCGATTTCTCGACATAGACCCCGCGTGAATCCGCGTCGGTGGTGCGCGAGGTGGAGTTTGGCGAGTAGATCTGGAACGCGCTGAGCGCGACGGTGTCGCTCTGCGAGATCACCAGCGAAGAGTGCAGCGGGTCCGTCGCCTGCAGCACGGTGGCATCTTTGCCCGCGCCCATGATCATCACGTTGTTCTTCGCGTAAAGCGTGAGCTTGTTCGAATAAATGCAAGTTCCGGAGGGAAGTTGAAGCGCCTGGTTGGATTTGAGCCCGTTCAGCGCCGCCTGTAGCGCGCCAGTGTCGTTGCTCGATCCGTCGCACTTCACCCCGAAGCTGCTCGCCTGCACGATGCTGTATCCGGAAGGCACCTCCATCGCGGTGTTGCCGCTGGCCGCCGTGGCGGCCGCTGGTGCCGGCGCTACCGGTGCCGCGATCGCGGAAGCGCCGGCGGCGGCCGCCGCGGCAACCGGATCGGCCCCGGCCGAGTTGCCCGATCCGTCCGAGCCGCCGCAGGCGGACAGCAGGAGGACCAGCGCCGCAGCCACGGCGCGGGAGTAATAGGGGCGGCAAGATTTCAGGTGCATCATTATTTCAAATCCGGAACGTAAAGGTTGGAAATTCGATCCATGCGGGGCCGCGCATTGCTGCGCGCGTCCCCCGCCGGTCGCCCCCCCTGCTTGATTGCCCCCGGTCAGCAGGGTTGGGTGTTGAGCGAGTTGGTCGAGAAGCTGAGCGCCCCCAGCCCACTGCCCAGCGTGAAGCACCGGGTGACGGAGCCGGTGCTCGAGATCGCGGTATTGGCGATCGTCACATTCGAGATCGTCGCCGTGCCGCTTACGTAGTTGAGCACGCGGGCGCCGTCATATGTGCGCGGATTGCTGATCGTGTTCCCGGCCAGCGTCACGTTGCTGATGCTCGAGCGGTCGGTGAACACCATCACCGCCGAGTGGTCGACGTCGGTCCGCGTCTTGACGTCGGTGAGGACGTTGTCGCGGATGTCGATCTGGTCGACCGGCCCCGTGGCCCAGCCCGAGATGCTGGCCACGCGGATCGCCGAGACGCCGGTGCGGGTCAGCTTGTTGCGGTAGGCCTGCCCGCCGGTGGTGCCCTCGAAGCTCACACCCGAGGCCACGTTGTCCGAGCAGGAGTTGTCGAGGAACTGCACGTTACGGTTGATGTTCGTGCCGTAGCCTATCGAGGCGAAGCAGTCGTCGCCGGCGCCGGTCGCGGTGTCGAACTGCGCGAGGATGTTTTGCGAGCCGCCGGTGAAGTGGAACGCATCGGCCAGCGAGCTGTCGACCACGCTGTTGGTCACCTTCCCGCCGTTGACGATGTAATACAGGATCCCCGCCCCGGCGACCTTGCGGACCTTCACCGAATCGATCGAGATCGCACTGGAATTCTCGACATAGATCCCGCGCGAATCCGCGTCTGTCGTGCGGGTGGTCGAGTTCGGCGAATAAACCTGGAAGCCGCTGAGCCCGATCGTGTTGCCGCTCGAGACAATCAGCGAGCTGTGCAGCGGATCGGTCGCCGTCAGCACGGTGGCATCCTTGCCCGCGCCGATCAGCATGACGTTGCTCTTGCCGTAGAGGCTGAGCTGCGTCGAATAGAGACACGACCCGCTCGGCAATTGGAGCGCCTGGTACGACTTGAGGCCATTGAACGCGTTCTGCAGTGCCGCGGTGTCATTGGTGACGCCATCGCACTTCACCCCGAAGCTGCTCGCTGAAACGGCGGTGTAGCCGCTCGGCAGCGCCGTAGTGGCGGTGCTGGTGGTGGTGGTGCTGCTGGTGGTGGTCGTCGGCGCGGTGGTCGTCGTCGTTGCCGTAGACGTGGTGGTGGTCGTCGTCGCAGCCGCCAGCGTTACAGTTCCCGCGGCAACCGCCAAATATTTCTTTTTAGCCATTGAAGTGACCCTTCGTGATACGATCCCAGTTGTATCGCCATGTGTTATCCCACTGTTTTTGTTATGAATTTACATCGAGAGTATCGTTTATCGGAAAGTAACGATCATATTCCCGCCCCTCGTTCACGGATTGGCTCGCCAATCCGCTGTTTCTCCTTTCAGGCGCTTGCCGAATTGCACTCGTAAATGGCCGCGATGCCGCGTCGCCCGTCCCGGCGATCGAGTTGCACCACGACATCGATGACCGATGCGGCGTATTCGATAGTCTCGGCCCGGGTCAGGCCAATCCCGGCCTGCAGCGCCATCAACGCGATCTGCTCGAGCGCGCCACGCGGGCTGTTGGCGTGAACCGTTGAAAACGAGCCGGGATGGCCGGTGTTGATCGCCCGCAGGAAGCTGACCGTTTCGATGCCGCGCAGCTCGCCCAGTACGATCCGGTCCGGCCGCAGGCGCAGCGCGGCCTGCAACAGATCGTCCGCGCCGACCCGCGCTTCGCCAAGTTCGCCCTTCACCGCGATCAGCCCCACCCCGTTGCGGGTCGGCAGTCTGAGCTCGGCGGTATCCTCGACAAGAATGATCCGCTCGTGCTCGGGCACTTCGCTCAGCATCGCGCTGAGGAAAGTAGTCTTGCCGGTCGACGTGCCGCCGGAGATCAGGATCGTCCGGCGGTTGCGGATCGCATGCCGCAGGAAGGCGATTGGCTCGGCCCGTGCGCAGGGCGCCGCGGCCGGCGCGGCGGCCTCCAGCGGCCCGCGGTCATAGGAATCGAGTGGCAGTTCCAGCAGGCGGTGCCGGCGGATCGCCATGGTCCAGTGCCGCCGCGTCGACGGGGGGCCGCACAGCTGGATGCGCGCGCCGTCGGGCAGCGTCGCCGCAAGCAGCGGGTGCTCGCGGTTGATCCCCTGGTGGCTGATCCGAGCGACCTGCTCGGCCAAGCGCTGCAGCAGGAGGTCGTCGACCTCCGGATGGGAGTGGACCCTGAGACCGCCCAACTCGGCGTCCTCGATCCAGACCTCGCCGGGTTGGTTGACGAGGATCTCGGTCACCGTCTCGCGCGCCAGCCACTCGGCGAAGGGCGCGAGATAGACGTCGAGATAGACGCTGCGCTGCAGCGGCGGCAGGAGGGAGACGGTGCCGGTCACCCCGTGGTCACCTTGGAAAAGTCGAGGTCGCGCGCAGTGAACACGCGGATCGGCTCACCTTGGCGGACGCGGACCGTTGGCCCAATCTGCCCGGACTGGCCCACCGCCGCCGCCGCCGCCGATTGGCCTCCCCCGGTGATGATCGCCGTGGTCGCGCCGCCGCCGATGCTCGACAGCCCGCCAACTAGCGAGAGCAGCATGGCCGAGCCGAACCGCTCGAAGAAGTGGCTGTTGACCGAGCCGGCGAGGCCGTTCTCGCCCGAGTACGAAGCCGCTGGCGAAGCGATGTTGACCGAGACCCCGTCGGGCCGGATCAGCCGCGTCCAGATCACGTAGGCGCGCTTCTGCCCGGCCTGGAGGCCACTCTTGTACTGGCCGATCAGGCGCGAGGAGCGCGGGATCAGCACCCGGCTGCCGTCGAACGAGCGCACGTCGGCGCTGACCACGGCGCGGGTATAGCCGGGCACGTCGGTGTTGATCGCGGTCTCGAGGATCGCGGGGATGAGCGTGCCCTGGGTCACGGTGGTCTTCGGGTCGACCATGGCGCGGGCCGTGGCGGTGTTCCCGCCGATCCCGCCGATGCGGTTCGCGAATTCGTCGCTCGAAGCGCCGGCTCCCAGCGGGTTGCCCGACCCCGCGCCTGCGCCCGTTTGGGCCGAGGGCGCCGGCATGGCGCTGGCGTCGAACACCACGATCTGGCCAGCTTGCGGGCTGGCGGCGGGGGCCACTGCGGCCCCGGCCTGCGGGGCATTGGCGAAGACCGGCTGCGGCTGGGTGAAGCCGGCGCCCGGCGCCCCCGGCAGGGGTACACCCGTCGCGCCCGGCACGCCCTGCGGCAGGCCTGCGGGGCGCGCCAGCCCCGGCATCGGCGCCTGCAGCGCTCCCCCCTGCACCGAACGCGGCGCCGCGTGCGGGTTCTCGCGCGCCGAATTCATGACATAGAGAGTGATCGCGCCCAGCGCGGCGACCACGGAAATCCCCGCGGCGACGCCCCAGCTGTCCGATTTCCTGCCGCGCTGCGCGACTGCCGGCAGCACGGTGCGAGTGGTGAGATCGATGACCTGCGCCTCACCCGTCTCGCGCGGATCGGCTCCGACGATGAATGGCGCGCGCGGCGAGCGGGCTTGGTTGGAACGCATGGCTCAGTTTCCTCGCGATTGGGCAAGATGGGGGCTCTGGGCCGGCGCGGCGGCAGCCGTCCGGCCGCGCGCGGACTGGCTGCGCTCGATCACGGTCATGTCCTTGCCGGCGCGCAGGACGACGAGGTCTGGCACGCCCTCGATCACCACGGTCCCGTCGCGCACCGCGAAGTTGACCGGGCCCTCCTCACCCTTATTGTTGCGGGTGAGGATCGCGGGGAACTTGGCGTCGGGACGCAGCGCGAGATAGAGCGAGGTGCCGTCGTCGTAGATCCGGGCGGGGGCCATCTGCGCCTTGCCTTTGGCCTGCCACGCATAGTTGTAGGCCGGTTGCAGCGCCGGGGCAGAGGCAGTGGCAGGGGCCGCGGCGGAGCCCGCCGGAGCCGCCCCGCGGGCAGCACCGGCCCGCTCGGGGTAGGTGAACCGCAGGGCATAGACCGCCCGCGCCCCGGGATCAGCCACCAGGTCGAAGAAGTAGCTGCGCTGGTCGGTGACCACGGTCATGTTCGTCCGCGCCCGGGCGCGCAGCGGCTTGATGAACAGGATGTTGGCGCGCTTGTTGGGCGTGACCTGCCAGGCCGAGGAGTCCCCAATCGCCACGTTTTCGATGTGTTCGTCGGAGTTGAACGTCACGTTCGCCTGGACCGCGGCGCGTCCGTCGATCCGCACGACCGAATTGGCATCGTAGGGTCGGGAGACGAGGCGGGGATCGGCTGCAACCGCGGTCTGGCTCGCAATGGCGATGGCGCCCGCGAAGGCGGCTTTGGCAAAGAGGCCCGAGCGGCTCATCGAATGAACTCCCTGTGAGAATGGACGGGCTGGCGATAGGTGCTGCCCACGCCGCGGTTGCGGCTGCGTTGCCCGCCCTGCGGGCGGAGCGGAGCGATGGCTGGCGCAACGGCCCTGCCGCCGCCGCGCCGGTCGGCGGCGCGGTGCATGGCGCCGGCGGTTTCGGCGGCGCGGTTGATGGAAAGCTTTTCGGCCACCGCACCCGCCCGGCCAGCGGCCGCAGTTGCCAAGGCCGGCGCGGCCACGGCAGGAGCCGCGGCGTGGGACGAGGCCGGCGCGGAATCCCTGCCCGTGACCAGCCCGAACACCGACCAGGCCGAAACCATCGTGCCCATCACGCTGAACACCATGCCCATCAGCGCGACATGTACCGCGCAGACCAGAAACAGCGCGAGGACCGCCCCGGAATCGATCGCCTCGGCCTCGCGCAGCCGCGCCACGATCGGCACGACCAGCTCAAGCATGAACCCGCCGCCCAGCACCGCGAACAGCGACGCGCAGGCGGTCAGCGCCACGCCCCGCAGCCAGCCTGCAAACAGGCCGCGCGTGCCGCGGAACAGCGCCAGGGTGACGAACACCGGGCCGATAGCGAGCAGCACCGCCAGCGCGATCTTGGCCGTGACCAGTACGCCCACCGTGCTCAGCAGCAGCATCACCGCCGAAAGCCACATCAGGTTGGAGGGCGTGAAGGTCCCGGCCTGCTGTGCCGCGCCCTGGCTCGTCTCGGTCGCGTTTTGGCCGACCTCGGCGATCGCGGCGAACACCGCGTCGATGCGCGAGGCGAACAGCTCGGTGGCCGATCCTTTCACCCCCATGACCACGCCGGCGATCTCGTCCGGCCCGGCGACGGCCACGTTCCAGACCACGTTCTGGTAGGCGACCCAGCTGGTGGCGAGGGTCAGTACGAAGCCGACGGTCATCATCCGCGGGCTCAGGGCCGAAATGCTCAACTTGCTCCGCCCGGTCAGCAGCGAAAGCGCGAAGAAGGCGATGTAGAGCGTGAGGCCGATGGTCAACGCCGTGGTCAGCGCCCCGCCCCCGCCGAACAGCCGGCCGAACGCGTCGGCGGCGGATGCGTTAGCCACGCAGTCGACCGCCTTGAGCGCCGGCGCGACGCCTGAGGTGGCTGCCTCGGTGAGTTGCTCGCAGGCGCTCATTCCGCGGCTTCCGCCCAGAACTGCAGCGCCGGGTCGTCGCTGTCGCCCGGCCACTGCTCGCCGACCACAGCCGGATACCACGCCGCCGGGGCGTCGCCGTACTGGTCGCGCGCGGCGTCGAGTCGGCGGACCACGCTTTCGCGGCCCGACAGGACGGTCATCACGTCGGTCATGCCGGACAGGTCGAGCCGGACCACAACCGAGGTGTCGGCCTGGCGGATCAGGAAGCAGCGGCTGTGCGCGGGCAGGGTGCGGATCATGTCCAGCTCGTGCTCGGTAAGCCCGAAGCCCTCGCAGTAGTCCTCGGCTCGCGCTCGCGGGTTGGGCATGAAGATCAGCGTCGCAGTCTGCTCGACCAGCGCCGTGGAGATCCGGCTGTCGAGCGCGTCGCGCGCCGACTGGGTGGCGAAGCCGACCAGCGCGTTGCGCTTGCGCAGGGTCTTGAGCCAGTCGCGGATGCGCGCGGCGAAGACTTCGTCGTCGAGCGCCTTCCAGCCCTCGTCGATCAGGATCATCGTCGGCTCGCCATCGAGCCGTTCCTCGATCCGGTGGAACAGGTACATCATCGTCGGGGTGCGCAGCCGCGGGCTGTCTAGCAACGCGGTCATGTCGAAGCCGAGCGTCCGCGCCGATAGGTCGAGCCGGTCGGTCGCATTGTCGAACAGCCAACCGTGCTCGCCGCCCTCGATCCACGGATCGAGTCGGCTGGCGAGGTCGCCGGGCTGCGGACGGCGGCTGCCGGCCAGCAGTTCGCGGAAGTGCAGCAGGCGCCGCAGCTTGGCGTCGTTGGCATAAGCCGCCTCGACCGCGCCGGCGATCATCGCCAGCTCATCGGGGCCCTCGGCGCCGAGCAGCACGGCGAACCAGTCGCGCAGGAAGGCGCGGTTAGCGGCATTGCCTGGCAGCGCCAATGGGTTGAAGCCGGTGCGGTGCCCGGCCGCGATCCGGCTGTAGTGACCGCCGATCCCGCGCACAAACATTTCGGCGCCGCGGTCCTTGTCGAACAGGATCGTGCGCGGCGAAAACTTCTGCGCCTGGGCCGCAAGGAAATTCATCACCACCGTCTTGCCCGAGCCCGAGGGTCCGATGATCGAGAAGTTGCCGAGATCGCCCTGGTGGAAATTGAAGAAGAACGGGGTCGAGCTGGTGGTCTGCAGCAGGGTCACCGCCTCGCCCCAGTGGTTGCCATGGCCCTGGCCCAGCGCCATCCCGTGGAGGCTGCCGAAGCAGGCCATGTTAGCGGTGGAGATCAGCGCTCGGCGCACGAGGTAGGCCTCGTTGCCGGGGAACTGGCCCCAGAACGCGGGCTCGAGGTTGACGTCCTCGCGCACCGCGATCGCCCCCGCGTCGGCCAGCGCAGCGCTGCACTCGGCGGTCAGGTCATCAATCGACTCGAGCGTGTCGGCGCGAACCAGCACCGACAGGTGATGGTCGCCAAAGCCGACCGCGCCGACCCCCAGCGCATCTCGCGCACCGTGCATTTCCTGGCGCTCGGCCATGGCGTCCTCGTCGGCCGAGCGCAGCCGGCGCATGGCGAGGTCGATCCGCTCGCGGGCCATCTGCCTGTCGAGCGGCGCATAAGTCTCGGTGAGGACAAGTTCGCAGGGAAGCCGCAGCAGCGCGTCAGACAAGCCCGGCGCAGTGCTGTCCGGGTAGTCCTTGAGCGAGAGCAGCGAAGCGAAGCGCGGCGTGCCCGCGCCGCGCAGCTCGATCGCGTCAATGCCGAAGCTCAGCCGCTGGTAGGGCAGCATCTGCCCAAGATCGACGTGGTCCTCGGGCCGGCGAACAGGCCGCATTTCACCGTTGTAGAGCGCTGAAAGCATTTCGAGCGCTTCAGAACAGGTCCCGCTCGCCCCGTCGTAGTCGCCCAGCAGCCGCGCACCATAGGCGCCGAGCGAGGCGACCATGGCATTGCCCGCCGCGCGCAGCGCCCGCAGATCCGCAGGATCTGCCTCGACCTCGCCGACCCCGCGGCCCTTGAACAGGCGCACGGCGCGGTCGGCCCAGCCCGCCTTGCCGCGGGCCGGACGGCGCACGAGGGTGATGAACTGATCATTGACGAACATCGCCCCGCCCGAGAGCTTCTCCTGCCAGCGCGCGTCGATGTGGGCGGCGAGCGGGTCGTCGAACCCGCCCTCGAGCCGCACGTCGACACGGCGCCGGATCACGTGGTGATAGAGCACGAACCGCGCGTCCAGCGCGCTGCGCAAGAGCAGCTCGCGGGTGGCGGTGCGGGCGTTCAGCTCGATCGTGTCCGCGGTCTCGAAGGCGAGGCCCGGCACGAGCAGCGAGAGCATTACGGAACCGTCGCGCAGCAGCACCACGTCGTCGTCGATCAGCCGGAGGTAGGGCAGCCGGTCGCCGCCCTTGTGTTCCTTCCCCGCCCAGCGCAGCCCCCCGCTCTTGGCAATGGTCTTGGCCATGATCTTAGCTCCTCACGAGGCGTAGCTGTTGCAGCCCCAGTGCTTCCAGTTGGGGACCCGCGGGCAGCGGCTGACCTTGGTCAGCCACAGGTCGAAAATCCGCGGCTCGCGCAGACAGGCGAGATAGCCGACCGCGTGGATCGCGACGGCAGCGGGCAGCGCCAGGAAGCTGCGTGAAATCAGGAACAGCTCCGTGGTCACCGCGGCATTGATGATGAAAAAGCTGTAGGTCACGCCCGCGAACATCTGCGGGCGCGTCAGCGCGCGGTGCACCGGATAGCGGACCAGTTCCATCGCCACTCAGCCGGCCAGAGCTGCGGACTGGATGCCGGTGACGATCGCGCCGGCACCAAACAGGATGAAGCAGCCGATGATCACGGTCGCGCCGAACCGCCAATTAAGGCGCCCGGTCAGCATCATGAAGCCCACCGCGGCCACCGCCATCACGGCCACCGCCGTGGCGACGTTGCCCATCAGCGTGCCCTGCAACCAGGCCAGCGCGGCGACGATCGGCCCGGAGCCCTGCGGATTGGCATAGGCTTGGGCGAAAGCGGTCTGCGGGGATGCCGCCAGTACCGGCGCCAGGGCGAGAATACGGGACTTGCGCATGTTACCTCCGTGCAGGTGAAGAAAGCCGGGCCATGATGCCCGTCACGTAATTCTGGGTTTCGCGGATGCGGGGAATTCCGCCCGCTGCCCGGACCCGACCGGGCCCGGCGTTGTAAGCGGCGAGCGCTTTCTCGATGTCGCCATCGAAAAGGTCGAGCTGCATCCGCAGGTAGCGGGCGCCGCCCTCGAGGTTGGAACCGGGATCGAAGGGATTGACGCCGAGCTGGCGGGCGGTGCCGGGCATCAGCTGAGCAAGTCCATGGGCCCCGGCCGGCGACCGGGCGTTCGCGCGCCAGCGGCTCTCTTGCCAGACCAGCGCCTCGATCAGGTACGGACTGAGGTCGTACTTGGCGGCGAGTTCGTTGACCCGGCCCTGCCACGCCACTGGCACAGCGGTCGCCTGGGCAAAGCCCGCATCCCCGCCCGAGACGACACGCGGCGCGGGCGCCTCGGCGCGCATGGGCTCGCCAGCGATCCAGGTCGCACCGGCGGGGCCGATTTCGAGGACGTCGGCGCGCGCCGGCGCCGCACATGCCGCACCAAACGCCGCCGCCCCCAGAATGGCGCTGCGCAACATCAAAATTTCCTTTTAAGTGAAACCATCCAAAGACAAAATTAGTATCAAAGCGTTAAAAACTGGTTAACGGCGAGTTCGCTAGCCGTCGCACAAGTATTCATAAGAATGCATGACCTCTGTAGACAGTAGAGATCATACATCAGGCTCTGATTCCCCAGCGTGTCCGAAGATTTTGCGACCCAACTCATTGAAGGCAATTTCAATCCCTTCCGTGGGAGAGACTGATAAGGGATATCTGTCTCAACTCCATACCGAGTTCCTTCGTTTTATCGTGCCAATCAGGTGGTCCATCGCAGACCAAGCGGAAAATCTTCTTGGAAAGCCCTAAAGTGGTCGCAATTGAACGCGGGCAACCACGAACTTTCCGATTTGAAAACAATCGTTTGCATAACCCGTCGAGCAGCTTGGTTCCCGCCGCGACGCTTTCGCAAACGAAAAAGTTGTTGCTGCGCCTTCATCTTTGCGACGAATCGTCGTGACCCCACCGGCGTGCCCTCGCTTCCCGCCAGCCATTTTCGGCGCCGGCGTTCCGAACGGCTCGCACGCTTCCAGAAAGTGCCACTAACCCGATGGTTTTACACACCTTTCCCGGCTGGCGTCGGGCAGCCTGCTCGGCTAAGGTCTCGCAACAGCGAGGCATCGCCCCATGGTCAGCCCCACCCTCAGGATCTCTGCTTCGACAATCCAGCCTTGGCGACAGGGCATTTCCATCGCAATGGTGTTCGGGTCGGGCCTCGCCATCGGGCTGGTGGCGAACGCCGGCTTCGGCCTCCATCCGGCCGCACCACTAGGAGGCCATTCCGGAACACCGCCGGTCCCGCCCTCGCCAGCCGCTCGCACCCCCTCGGGCCTCGTCGCTGCACCCACTACCTTGGCTCTGCCTCCTGCGTCCGGGCCGGTGCCGCAACAGGCCCCTCCCCTCGCCCTGGCTCTCCGCCGAGCCCCGCCCCCCGGGGCTGCCGGCCGCGCCGCGCCACTTCCCGCTCCCGTCCCTTACGTCAGCGCCATGGCGCCGGCCGAGGACCCGGACCGCAGCACCGTGGTGCCGGCCCCGGTCGCCCCGCGCGAGGACCTCGTCAGCCCACCGCTCCCCGCCGCACACGAACCCACCTCCCCGCCCGTGACGGCCTCTGGCTTCACCCTGATCGGCAATGGCGTGTTCGAGATAGCCCCGGTGTCTGAAGCCGCCTTGGCCGAACCAGGCGTACCGCCCTCCGCTGATTCTTCCACGCAAGGTAGCGCCGGCGGTGAGCCTCAACCGGAGCTAGCCCCGCCCTTGCTGCCGGGTCTCGAGAGCAGCGCGGCGACCTCCGTCAGCGCGTTCCATACCGGCCCGCCACCCACCCTCGGCTCAGCACCGGCAGACGCACTGGCGGTCCCGCCCGAGCGGATTCAGCAGACACCGGCCGGCCACGCCGCTCCGCCCACGGACCTCGCGCCCAGCGTAGCCCTGCCCGACCTGTTCTCGACCACCACTGCCTCGCCCGCCAATGTCTCGTCGGACACAGTTTCGTCGGAAACGATCCCGCCCGAAGCGATCACCCCAGGTGATAGCCAGTCGATCGGCGCAGCTCCGGCCTGCCCCGCCGAACCCCTGGCGAGTGGCACCGGGCCCGACGCCGGGGCTGCCGCGCCATTCTGCCTCATCGGGTTCCGCATCGGCCGCGATGGTCCGGTTTACCTGCCGGTGCTCTTCGATCATGACACCGGGCCATCGCTCCGCCTTGACGCGCTGCTCGACGCGCTCGCAAGCCGCTACCAACGCGGCGAGTTCGCCCGCCTGCGCAGCGCGCCTGCCTCCGGGGAGTTGGTCAGCCTGGCGGCTCTTCTCGAGCAAGGCTTCCGCATGGAACTCGACGGGTCCACCGTCGACCTGGCCGCGGCCTAGACGCGCAAGAACGCGGCTACGGCCGGCCGTCACGCATCACCGCCCCTGCGTCACGCGGTTGCGTCGGGCCGGCCAAACGCCGTCGCGCGTCTCTGAGCCACTACCGGAGGACGGCCGCGCCACCCGCGCCGGCAGGCGTAGCGACATCGGTCGCCGCGGCGTCTGGGGCGTTAACCGACACGCCCGGAGCCGCCGCCGTCGTTGCCCCGGCATCGGTTGAGGGGACTGGCACCTGCGTCAGGGCCACGTCCTGCCCGAACGGAATCTGCGGGGATGGCTCCGCTTGGGCCGACAGCGCAGGCAGTTCGCCGTCGCTCAGACCCACGGCGGCGGAACCCACACCGGGCGAACCGACATCGGCCGAACCCATGGCGCCCGAGTCCGCGGGGCTGCGCACGATGTCCTGCTGCATCGGATCCGGCGAGACCACTTCGGCGGCTCGCGGGAAGGTCCGCTCGAACAGCGGCCTATGCGAGGTGCTGCGCACTATGCTTGCGCTCCACGCAGCATGGGTCCTCGCCGTCGCAGCGGGAGCGGCGGAAGGCGTCAGCGGCGCGTCAAGCGCCACCACCGGCGCGGGCGCGGCGATCGGGCCGGGCTCGAGCTGCGCCACCTTGGGTACCGGCGGGGCCACTGCCGGCTGGCCGACGGACGCCACGGCCTTGTCGAGCGCGGCGACCTGCGGCAGGGGTAGACCCGGCGTGGTCAGCGGCTGAAGCGATGCGTCGGCAATGGACTCGGGCTGAATACCGCCGGCAACCGGATCTTCCAGCCGGGCGCTGCCGACGTACAATGCAACGAGGTCGAGCGCCCCGACGACGAGGAACCCTGCCTTGATTCGACGCTTAATCGACTTGCGCATGGCCCAATCCGCCCCTTGAAAAGGTTGTGATTACAATAATGTATCATGCCCGTTCAGGCGCTCAAACGGCGCAAAGGGGTTAGGCGCAGGGCCCCTGTTTCGCCCTCGGCCTCGGCCTCGGCACCCACCCTCGTCCCGGCGCCACCGCAAGCTGCTCCACTAAAGCCGAACCCGCTTGTCCGGCACCGCCTGCGGCAGCTGCGCTCCCGGAGCGTTCGGCGGGGCCGCAATGAGCGCGCTGGTGAATTGCGGTGTGTACGACCAGCGCAGATGGATCGCGTCGAAGAAAGCGGCCGTTGGGAACCGGTCGTCGAGATTGTCCAGCCGCGCGGTGGTACCGGCGAGCGTGCCCGACACCCGCCCTTCCCATTCGGCCAGTGCATGCCCACTCGGGTCGAATTCGGTGCGCCACAGCGGGTTGACCGGGTTGAGCGCCACCCGGAGCCGGACCTGCCGGGCGGTGAGGTCGGTCGCGACCCGCCGCAACGCGTCAAAGCAGGCCGGATCGAAGCTGAGCGCCCCGTATTCGAGCTCGCGCGCTGCTTTCGGCTCGAGCGGCCCGTCGCCGTAGCGGTTCATGACCAGCGAATCGAACGAACTGCTGTCATAGCGGTCGTGGTGAACCCGCACTGCGTTGGCCAGTAGAACCCGGGGATCGAAGTAGTCGAAATAGAGCAGCAGCGTCGGCTTGCGCCCGAACACGTAGCGGTCGGCTGTCCCCACGTCGAAGGTCGAGGGCGCGGTCGCCGAGCAATCGGAGAAGTCGTTGGGCGAGGCAATCCACAGCACCTCCTTCACGCTCGGCAACCGACCCAGCAGCCACCGCGTCACCGCCTCGGTCTGCGCGATGCTCGCGCCGCACAGCCCTGCGTTGTAGGGCCGGATCGCGGGATCGAGCCGCACCGCCTCGGGGCTGTTGAAGTGCCGCCAGGCTACCGATGAACCGACCACCAGCAAGTTGGGGTCGCGCGGCGGCGCGGCTCGCATGAACGCCAGCTTTTCGTCGAGGCAGAGGTTGTTGGAGATCTGCGGCGGCGGCAGTGCGCTCGCCAGCGCCAGAAGCTTCAGCATGGCGACTAGCAGGCCGACACCCAGCGCGGCCCCGAGTGGCAGCGAGCACAGATAGCGCCTGAGCGCCCCCGCCTCGCGCGGCCTCCTGGCCGGCAGTCCTGTCGCGTGGGCGGTCATCTGCCCTGAAGCTTGCCGGCGATGAGTTCGGCAAGGTCGCCGACGTTGCGCAATCGCTCGAACTCGGCCGGCTTCAGGCGCACCCCGAACCGCTGCTCGGCGGCGACGATGAACATGATGTTACCTTGGCTGTCCCAGCCCGGAACGTCGGCCGCGCTCGTTTCTCGCCCAAGCGCGATCGTGTCGTCGTCGAACACGTCCCGCGCGAGTTCCTCGAGCACGGTCAGGATGGCGGCTTCGTCAATCATGCGGTCAGTTCCAATTGGATGTGGTGCGGCGGCAGGCTCGCCGCTGCAAGGTCGAGCCGCCAGAAGCAGGCCCCGGAGTGCACCCCGGCGGGCGGCGCGATGGGCACGAAGCCAAGGCCGGGATAGTGCTCGGCAACCATGCCGTTGCGGCCACTCGGCCGGTATTCGCCGATCAGCGCCGAAGCGCCCCGCGCTGCGGCCGCTTG
>Ga0068858_100000609_pt1 | contig 37372 bp, 27 predicted proteins | sample KBSSwiS12_FD_66589 | JGI IMG/M metagenome (GOLD analysis project Ga0068858, IMG submission 66589) | Switchgrass rhizosphere microbial communities from Kellogg Biological Station, Michigan, USA - KBS Switchgrass S1-2 | ecosystem: Host-associated > Plants > Roots > Rhizosphere > Soil ... | reverse complement strand
TATATCTTTTTCTTTGTCCAAGATACTGAGCCGCTTGTTTCTATGTGTGTAGGTGATATTTTTTGGCGCGGAAGAAAATTTATCGGGATCAAAGCAGGTTTTGTTTTGCGAAGAGTAAAAAAGGGGACCGTGAAGGTCCCCTTAGTTGTGAGTTATATCTACCTAGAAGGTTATCTTGCCGACAAGTGCGATCGAGCGTGCATTGCTGGCAAATACCGCCTTAGGGTTGTTGAAGATCGCGTTCCCCGGCGTTAAGTAGTTCAAATAGTTCGTACCACTTGTAACGAACGCGGTAACGTCATTCACCCCAAGTCCCTGACCTGGGTTGCTGCCGGGAATGTATTGAGGGTGATTGAACAAGTTGGCGAATTGTGCGCCGAGACGGAATTTCACCCGCTCGGTGATATTTATGTCTTTGTAGGTTGAGAGAGAAAAATCATTTGTGGGGCGCGTTGCCAGCGTGTTGCGTCCTACATTGGAACGTGCGCCGGCTCCTGCGACAACATACTGAGCGTTCGGGTTGTTGGCAACGTACCCAACCAGGAATGGAGTTGAGTCGAAGTTGCCTGGCCCGGCAGCACCGTGCGTTGGATCGAAGTCATTTTCTCCGCATACACCGAAGGCAGGCATGTTGCTCCTGCAGAGCGGCGTTACGTCAGATCCAGTTCCGGATACTCCGTTTGCATTGAAGATTGCGCGGTCACCCGCGGAGTCTCCGTTCAAGTTGGAATCGACTGCTGATTGCACCGTGGCCCATTCCGGCGACTCGTAGGTATAAATGGGGCTGAAGCTCCAGTTCCCTACCATGTTTCTTATCGCCCAGTTTCCGTTTTTGAAGAACGGCAGGTCGTAGACTGCCGCGATCGTGAGACGGTGCGTCCTGGACAGAGCGGATACAGAGCGATCTGCTTTCCAGTCCTGGAAGTCCTGTGGGCGACGCGGCGTGAGGCTTGTGGTGAAAAAGTCTGCGGTGCTGTTGTCGATCGTACGGCTCCACGTATACGCAACTTGCAAAGTCAGACCATTGCGGAAATGACGATTAAGTTGTGTTTGCAAGCCGTGATAGATCGACGCGCCGTATGGAGTGTCTGCCACAATATTGCTTTGGAAACCGGCTGCCGTGTACTGCGGCAAGAACGATCCTGGAGCATGGAGATCAGCCAGTGAGGTGGTCAGAGCGTCCACGTCAGTTTGTGATGGCGGTTGGAAGAAAGTTGGCAGAAATGCATTAGGCGTTACCAACGATCTGCGATTAATTCTGTTTTGCACATTGAGCTGCACACCGCGCGTTCCTACGTAACGAATCTCCGCGGTGAAATCCTTGGCGAAGGAATGCTGGATGCCAAAGTTCCAGTTTTCCGAATAGGGCAACTTGGTATGCGTTGGAATCCAGTTTGACGTATTGGCGCGCGCCGTGGCTTCGTCAAGGATCTGAATGCCGGAACCACCTCCGGGCAGTCCACCACCTGCAAGAAAGCCCGGTGTGGGATGGTTTAGATCAGGAACGTCGTTGGTTGCACCAATCTGCGGTGGAACTGCCAAGATGCCGATGTTGTCGTAAAGCACATCGTAGGCAAGACCAAAACCACCTCGAATGGATGTGTTGCCGCTGCTGCCGGGCGAATAGGCGAAGCCCACGCGTGGAGCCCAGTTGTTTTTGGGTGCTTCCGGCTTGTTGAATAGTAATGGCTGATTCACACTACCAGGCACAATGATGCTGGGGGTGTTGGAGATGGTGTTCAATGCCTGTTGGTCTTCGCTTGAAGAGTTCGTGGTGAACTCATAACGTATTCCCAAGTTCAACGCCAAATGGGAATTCAGCTTCCAACTGTCGTTTGCGTACCAATAGACTGCTTTTTGGTTGCCGTAGTAAGTTGTCGACCCCTGGCTGCGTTCACCAAAGTTATCGGGGGAAAAGTCTTCCAGGAAGAGCTGCGTGGAGTTGTAGTTATAATCTCCGCGCTGACGTTGCGTGAAACTCTGCGGCGAGATATACCAGCGGTATTCGCCTCCGAATTTCAGACTGTGCGCACCTTTGCTCCAGCTTACGTTATCTACGAACTGATAAAGATTCTGGATTGTGAATTGAGGAGCTACTGAGTCGGGGCCGATTTGCAGACCATTTCCACCCAAATCCAAGAGAACGATATTGGGGAAGGCATCCAACTCAGGATATTTAAAGTTTCCGTCAGGCAGCTGATTGGAGAAGCGGTTAAAGCCAACACGGAATTCGTTGAGAACCGAAGGAGTGAATGTGTGATATTCGCTGATAGTGAATAGATGGAAACGGAGCGGTTCGGTCGTGTAGAACGCTGATAAATTCGGGGAGTTGTCGATCCTATCTACTTTGTTGTAGATGTAACGACCGCGAATTTGGTCTTTGGAAGACATGTTGTAGTCGATGCTCTGGACATAGTTTTCAAAGTTTTGCCATGCTGGCGCTGTGATGGAAACTGCACCGATCGGAATTGATCCTGCGGCGCAAGAGCCGCTCGCTGCAGCCGTCGAATATGGCAGACAGGTGCTTGCAGTTTGTGCGACCGGCACAAACTGCTTGAACACTCCAAAGTTTGTCGCACTCAAGTTAGGATCTGAGCCGATCTGATCCAAGCCTGCCTGTGTGGGCGTCAGCACCTGGCCACCGGCAGTTGAGGTGAGGCCTACTGCCTGGCGCTCAAAGTTGGAAAAGAAAAACAATTTGTTTTTGAAAATTGGACCACCGAAAGTTGCCCCGTAACGATTGCTGTCATATCGCGGATTGGAAGTCAGTCCCTGGAGCACATAGAAATTGTCCATCGCGTTCATGTTGCGATTTCTGAAGTACTCGTAGAGCGATCCGTGAAAGTTGTTAGTCCCACTCTTGATTGTGGTGTTGAACTGGCCGCCGGAAGAGTGGCCGAACTCGGTGTTGAATTGGTTTTCCAACAAAGTGAAGTTTTCGACGGCGTCGTTTGGGACCGTAATCAGATTGCCTGTGACAGCCTTGTTGTTGTTGTCAACGCCTTCCACTGTGAAGTTATTGTTGTAGGGGCGCTGGCCGCCGACGGATGGGCCGACTCCAATTCCCAGAGAACTGACCTGGGTAACTCCTGGGCTTAGCAACGAGAGGTTCAACACACCCGAGCCAAGTCCACCGGCTGAGGTCACTCCCAAATCTTGTGAGAACCGCGCATCGTAGGTGGCTTGCATCTGTGCTGAGGTTGTGTCGATCGGCGAAGCGACACTGGTGACCTCAACCACTTCGCTGGTTCCACCTGGAATCAGCGTGATATTCAGTGTGCCAGTTTGGTTAAGGGCCACGTCGACCTGCTGGACAGCGGTCTTGAAGCCGCTGCTCTTCACCGTCATCTTGTAAGAACCTACCGGGAGATTTTCAAAACGATATGCGCCGGTGGCAGTCGTTTTCGTTGAGCCGGTCGCTCCCGTGTCGATCTTGGTTATTTCAACAGTTGCGTTTGAAACTACAGCGGAAGAAGAATCCATGACAGTACCCACGAGATTGCCGCTAATGGCTTGGCCGTAGGCTACAGTTGAATTCAGTGTCATCAGGCCTAGCAAAGCGAAGCCGAGGACGGTTGTTACAAACATAGATATACGTCGATACATTCAAATCTCCTAGATTAAAACTCGCAATTGGCGAAGAGACGTAATCCAGAGGATGACAAGACAAATACGATCTCTCGTGTCGTGTGCGAATTTTCCATGTGCTGCAACATTGATAGTGCAAGCGATATTCCAGACATTTGCTTCTGCACACTGGATTGTTTTTATTCGGTGTAATGAAGTGTGAAGCGAAGAAGAAATACTGAAAACTAGAAATAACAATCTAAGCGCTATGAAATCTCGTACGACGCGTGGAGACACCGCTCACAGTTGTGAACGTTAGGTTCCACTGACAATACAGTTCTGTGTGCGATGAGAAACCACTCTTGCGTGGTGAAATAAGCAAATCAGTTTTGCTACTTTTTATTGCGAAAGCCTGAATCAATCCCTAAATCGCAGGGACGATCGATACAATCAGACCTAGCCCGAATATCGCAGCGCCAATGATCTTAGAACCTAATATTGCAGAATATGCAATCCGATACGACAGTGCGCCTAGTTTGACAAGCCATGTTGAACAAGCTGCAGTTTGTGATTTCATGACAGCCGGTTCGAAATATCCCAATGCGACCCGCACTAACCAGATCAGAACTCGCACAGCATTTGCGAACCGGTCGATCATTGATTCGCCTTCAGTGGAAGATACAATGTAGTCATGCTTATTCCAGCTGAAATTCGCGGACAGAAATATATTTCTCTGACGACCTTCCGCAGAAACGGTCAGGGCGTTCGTACTCCGGTCTGGTTTGGTGAGGAGAACGAGAAGCTGTATGTCATGACTCGGGGCACGATGGGAAAGACCAAGCGCATCCACAATAACCCCAAAGTAAAAGTTGCGCCTTGCACGATTCGCGGAAAAGTTACCGGGTCGGAGTTTAATGCTGTCGCACGCATTCTTCCTGCCGCGGATGGTCCTGCCGCCCGTAAGACAATTGATCGGAAATACTTCATGGCGCGGCTGCCTTTGATCTGGTCGCGCACCGACACCTATTTGGAAATCGAAATCGTCCCGTAATGTTCATTCACCGATTGTGAAAATCGTTTTTCTTTCTAGGCTTGCGTTGTCGCTGGACTCGATTCCCTGTTAAAATTTTCTGTTCAGAACAGCTCAAAATTGGCTTTTGTTGTGTGTACCACTATCTTTACTCGGAGGCTCCATGGCAGTGAAAGTTGGCATTAATGGGTTCGGACGTATTGGGCGTAACGTTTTGCGCGCTTCGTTGAATGACCCGAATATTGAGTTTGTCGCGGTCAACGACCTTACCGACCCCAAGACTCTGGCCCATCTGTTGAAGTACGACTCGGTGCTGGGGAATTTGCACCACGCGATTACCGCTGGCCCGGACAGCATTAGCATTGATGGCAAGACCATCAAGGTTTTCAAAGAGAAGGATCCGGCTGCCCTGCCTTGGGATTCGGTTGGCGCTCAGGTGGTGGTCGAATCGACCGGGCGTTTCACTGATGCGGCGGACGCTAAGAAACACATGCGCGGGTCGGTGAAGAAGGTCATTATTTCGGCACCGGCTAAGGGTGAGGACATCACTCTCGTGCTCGGCGTGAATCACGACAAATATGATCCTTCCAAGCATCACGTCATTTCTAATGCTTCCTGCACTACCAACTGCTTGGCACCGATCGCCAAGGTTGTGAATGATGAGTTCAAGATCGTCAGCGGAACCATGACGACGATTCACTCCTACACCAACGATCAAGTGATTCTGGATTTCCCCCACAAGGACCTGCGGCGTGCTCGCGCGGCAGCGATCAATATGATTCCGACCTCGACTGGCGCGGCCAAGGCGCTAAAGCTTGTGATTCCGGAACTGGCGGGCAAGTTGGATGGCTTCTCCATGCGTGTGCCCACGCCAACTGTTTCTGTGGTTGATATGGTCGTATGGGTCGAGAAGAAGACAAGCAAAGACGGCGTGAACGCGGCGCTTAAGAAAGCCTCGGAAGCCGGCCCCCTGAAGGGTTATTTGGGCTACGAAGAAAATGAGTTAGTTTCCGCGGATTTTCGCGGTGATGGTCGGTCTTCCATTGTTGACGCGCCGAGCACCATGGTGGTCGGCGAAAACTGCGTGAAGGTTGTCTCCTGGTATGACAATGAGTGGGGATACTCTTCGCGCGTGCGTGACCTCATCAACTATTTGGTCAGCAAAGGCCTGTAATCAACGTTTGGGAAATTCCCCACTCGAGTCGCAAACAACGCCACTCGAGTGGGGCACCCCTCAACCTTTCTTTTAGGACCATTCCCATGTCAAAACTTTCTATTCGCGATTTGCCGTTGCACGATAAGCGCGTCTTTATGCGGGTTGATTTCAATGTGCCGTTGGAAGATGGACTGGTTACCGACGAGACCCGTATCCGCGAGACTCTGCCTACCATTGAATATGCGTTGAAGCAGGGGGCGCGGTTGATTTTGGCTTCGCACCTTGGGCGACCGAAGGGGAAACCAAATCCGAAGATGAGTTTGAAGCCGGTCGCTGAGCGCCTGCGCATGCTGCTGGATAAGGAATATTCTCTCTCGGAGAATGTTGGATTCTGTCCGGAGTGTGTGGGGCCGGAAGCTACCGAAATGGCGACCAAGCTGGAAAAGCATCAGACGCTGCTTTTGGAGAACTTGCGCTTTCATCCAGAAGAGGAAGCGAACGACGAAAATTTCGCCAAACAGTTGGCTAGTCTGGCGGATTTTTATGTGAATGATGCTTTTGGAACAGCGCATCGGGCCCATGCTTCTACCGCTGGGATCACTAAGTTTGTGAAGAAATCCGCGGCTGGATTGCTTATGCAGAAGGAACTCGACTACATGGGCAAGGCTTTGTCGAATCCGGAAAAGCCATTCGTGGCGATTCTTGGCGGAGCAAAAGTTAGTGACAAGATCGCTGTCATTCAGAACCTGATGACCAAAGTGGATGCTTTGATCATCGGCGGCGGGATGGCTTACACCTTTCTTAAGGCACAGGGGCAGGAGATTGGCAAGTCGCTGGTTGAGAATGACAAAATTGACCTGGCGAAGCAGCTTTTGAAACAGGCGAAAGATCGCCATGTGAAGTTCCTGCTCCCGGCGGATCACGTGGTGGCCGACAAGTTTGATGCTGCGGCCACGCCGGAGCCAGTGGGCGTTGGGCAGACCATTCCTGCGGACAAAATGGCTTTTGATATTGGGCCTCAAAGCGTTGCTGCCTTCTCTGCGGAGATTGCCAAGGCTCGCACCATTGTTTGGAATGGGCCTATGGGTGTGTTTGAATTTCCCAATTTTGCCAAGGGGACGTTCAAGATTGCGCAAGTGGTTGCGGGAAATAAGAGCGCTACTTCGATTGTGGGCGGCGGGGATTCGGTTGCTGCTGTGCACAAGGCGGGCGTGGCGGACCAGATCACTCATATTTCTACCGGTGGTGGGGCTTCACTGGAATTTCTTGAAGGTAAGAAATTGCCTGGGGTTGAGGCTTTGACGGATAAGTAATCGGTTCACGGTTCCCAGTTCTCGGTTTCTCAGAAAGGACACTATGGCTCGCAGGAAATTGATGGCGGCAAATTGGAAGATGTACAAGACTCCGGAGCAGACACAGGCTTTCTTTCGGGATTTTTTGCCGATGGTGGCGGACCACAATCGCGATGAGATCGCTGTCTGCACGCCGTTTGTTTGCTTGCCTACCGCTGCCGCTGTGGCGAAGGGATCGAATGTCGCCATTGGGGGGCAGAACATGCATTGGGAGAAAGAAGGTGCCTTCACCGGAGAAACTTCCGCTGGTATGTTGCTTGCCGTCGGTTGCACGCATGTAATCATCGGACACTCCGAGCGGCGGCAGTATTTTGGAGAAACTGACGATACGGTCAACGTGAAGTTGAAGAGTGCGTTGGATGCTGAGCTTACTCCCATTGTTTGCGTTGGCGAAGTGCTCGAAGAACGTGAAGCCAATCTGACCGAAGATGTTCTCCGGCGGCAGTGCCTGCGCGCCTTTCATGCGATTTCCGGGAAGAAGGCGGGGAAGCTGGTGGTTGCCTACGAGCCGGTTTGGGCTATCGGCACGGGAAAGACGGCTACGCCCGAGATGGCGGCGGATGCTCACGTGATTATTCGCGGAGAAGCGTCGAAAGCTTTCGGGCAGGAGTTTGCGGATCAACTGCGGATTCTTTATGGTGGATCGGTTAAACCGGAGAATGCCAAAGCACTTATGGCACAGGAAGAGATAGATGGGGCTCTGGTGGGCGGGGCCAGTTTGGATCCGAAATCGTTTACCGCGATTGTGAAATACTAAATCCTGTTTTCGGTTTACCAGTCCGTTATCCGGTAAATGCTGTATTTGTGCGTGATTTCGCATCATGCACAATTAAAAGCGTTTAGCATATAGATGTTGCCTCACTTCTAATTCCGCAGGCAAATCAGCACGCCTTTGCGTGCCAGGAAGCACTTGATGACACCACGTACCAGGGCAAACCGGGCTTTTGTGTCGGCCATCATTTTGCTCGGTATCTGCGGTATTGCTACCTATGTTTCGTTTTCCTCAATGCGTGCCAGTGAGCGGTGGGTAGCCCATAGCCAGGAAGTGCGTGCGGCTGTCGGAGACTTGGAATCCAGCATGAGTTCTGCCGCGCGAGCCCGTATGAGCTACTTGATGTCAGGGTCGGATGCCGAGTTGACTGCCTACCGTGCCGGCATCGCGCGCATTCCCACGGAAATTACGCGTCTACGCTGGCTGGTCCGGGACAACAAAATCCAGAAGGACAACTGCGATCAGCTGGAAGCTGTGACCAAGGCACGCCTCAAGGAATGGGAGACTGCGGTCGCCGACAAGTCCCAGGGCAAAGTGGTTGATGTCCCCCAATTGTTAGGGCAGAGCTTGAACTTGTCATCGCAAAGCGCGGCTGTGGGAGAAGCAATTCGTTCCGAGGAATTAAAGCTGCTTTTACAACGGACACTCGCAGCACAAAGGCAGTTTTTTATTGCGAGCCTGGCCGTCGTCCTCAGCTTTGTCTTTGCCATTCTGCTGCTGTACCTCCATTACCGGCTGCTGACGAATGAACTTCATGCCCGCGAGGAAGCAGAGAAAATTGCTCATAACGCTTTTCAGCGCGAAGTGGTGATGCGCCAGGACCAGGAGCGCTTTCGTTTGTTTGTTGACGCTGTGCAGGATTATGCGATTTGCGTGCTCGATCCCGAAGGAGAGGTTACCAGCTGGAACCGTGGAGCACAGCGTATCAATGGATATTACGCATCGGAGATCATCGGCCAGCATTTTTCCATTTTCTTCACCGAGCAGGACCGCGTGGCAGGGAAACCGCTTGAAGAATTGCAAATTGCGGAACGAAAGGGCCAGTTTGAGTGCGAAGCCTGGCGCCTGCGCAAAGACGGCTCGCAGTTTTGGGCCAGCGTTGTGCTTACCTCGATCAAAGATGAAAAAGGCAAGCTGATCGGTTTTTCCAAGATTACGCGCGATTTCACCGAACGGATGCGGGCGCAGGAGAACCTGCAACGGGCCAACACAGAACTGGCGGCTGAAGCAAAAGAGCGTTTATCAGCACAAGAAAGATTGGCCGGTTCGGAGAAGTCTCTGCGAGAACTCTCTCTTCACTTACTGAAAACGCAGGATGAGGAAAGGCGGCGCATCGGGCGCGAGTTGCACGACAGTCTGGGCCAGTATCTGGCCATGGTGAAAATGAACCTGGATTCTCTGGAGGCGGACCTAGTAGGTAATGACCAAGCTGACGAACAGGTTGGGCGATGCATCCGGTTGGTCGAAGACTCCATTAAAGAAGTCCGGACTATTTCTTATCTCTTGTATCCTCCAATGCTCGAAGAAGTTGGCTTGAAATCGGCCATCCCCTGGTACCTGGATGGCTTCTCGAAGCGTAGCAATATCAAGACGACTTTTGAAGCGGACTCTGAGTTCACACGACTAGGGCGGGAAGTCGAGCTGGCGTTGTTCCGGATATTGCAGGAAAGCCTGACCAACGTTCATCGCCATTCGGGAAGTGCGACTGCGGACATACGCCTTAGCCGGAAAAAAGGGAGAGTTTTGCTCGAGATCGCAGACAAAGGCAAGGGCATTCCGCCTGAATTGCTGGCCCAGTCAAACCGAAGCTGGATTGGTTCCATGGGAGTCGGGTTGCGTGGAATGAACGAACGCATACGACAGCTCGGCGGAGAACTTGAAATTTCTTCCTCAAAAAGTGGTACAGTAGTCACCGCCGGTTTTCCCGTCGTAGAGCCAGTCCCGGCATTAGTCAATTCGGACTCGGCCATCGACACACATCCTTTTACATCGAACGATTAAGGATAACTCTGATGGCGATTCGAATTCTGCTGGCTGATGACCATGACATTGTACTCGAAGGGATTCGTACGCTGGTGTCACGGTCAGGGCGTCCCTGGGAAATTTGCGGTGAGGCGCGGAACGGTGAAGAAGCTGTGGAGATGATTCAGCGGCTGAAACCGGATGTGGTGGTGCTGGATATCACCATGCCCAAGCTGAGTGGCTTGGAAGCGGCGAAGAAAGTTACACGTGCCGGAACGGACACACGGATCCTGATGTTCACCATGCACGAGTCCGGACTCCTGGAAGCGGAAGCGCGGGACTCGGGAGCACACGGTTACGTTTTGAAAGCACAGGCTGCACGGGACCTGATTCGTGCCATTGAGTACCTAATTGATGGTCACACGTTCTTTGGCGCCCCACCGGTCACAGAACCTCCCAGGGACAACAAGAAGTCTGGCATCGTTATGCGTCAGGCATTCACGTTTGCCTGATTTAGTTTTCCTCTGCAGAGAACATTAACAGCACGTTGCCGGGTTGGCCCCCCCATAGCGGATAACCGGAAACCACAAATAACCTTCCTGCGGCGACTACCGGGCCTGCGGAGTCGATGGATCCACCTCTGGCATTTGCTACACCGTTGACTGCTCGATATGCGCGGGCAGTGTTGTAGTCCCAGAGGATGTGGCCGTCTTTTGTGGAATAGGCGCGGATGTGACCATCGACTGCGCCGGCAAAGACTGCGCCGGGGATTGCTGTTGGCGGCGCGGAATTTGCGGGGCCGCAATGTTGGCGGCCTGCGCAGGCAGACAACGGCGGCGTGTGCCACGCAACTTTCCCGGTTGCTAAATCCAGAGCGAAGACGCCACCGCCCTTGTTGGGATTAAGATCCGGGTCATCATTTTTTTGGGGGATTAGCGTGGTATCGGAGAGAGGCGCGTAGATGTGATCGGCGTCGGCAGAGGAGCCCCATTCGATTCCGCCCAACGGGCCGCCTTGGCCGATGCGCGTTTGCCAGATTATTTCTCCTTCGTGGTCCGGATCAACGGCTGTGACTACCGATGATTTTTGACTAGCTATTAAGAGGCGTTGGCCTGATGGCAATATAAGCAGGATTGGCGGTCCGCCGAAGTCTGAATCTGGGCCGGGACCAGAGGAACAGTTTAGTTTGTCTTTGGTTTCGCAATTTCCGTTGTAAATATCTTTAGCAGTGATTTGGCGCGACCAGATTATTTTTCCGGTCTTCATGTCGAGCGCGAGGATGGCATCGCTGGTAGATGTTGCAGGCTCGGAATAATTATTGCCGCTAGTGATGTAAAGGCGCTTGTGATCAGGATCGAGCGTGGGAGGCGACCACACGCCAACCCCTGAAGGACCCCAGAGTTGAGTTCCGTTGCGATTGATTTTTGTTTTTTCGGGCGGATCGGGGATGGTGTAGGTCTTCCAGATTTGCTGGCCGTTACTCAAACCGAGCGCAACCATGCTGCCGCGGAAACGGCAACATTCATATTTTGCGTCGTAGCTGGTGTTTTCCTCGACTGAGGAAACCGGGACGTAGATTGTATTTTCGTAGACTTGCGGTGAGCCGCTGATGCGGGCCCCGGGAAATTCTTCCACTTTCTTCTGCCAGATTCGTTTGCCGGTATTGGCATCGAAAGCGTAAACGTTCGCTGCGAGGTCGGCGAATATTGCCAGCCTTTGATCTTTTGACGTTATTAGGCTGGGAGCTGCGCGAATCCCTGCTTCTAGATGCGACTTCCAATAGACACAGCCGGTGTCGACGTTCAGAGAATAGATGTTGCCGTCCGCACTGCCGATGTAGAGGCGATTGCCGCTTATCGCAGGTTGTGCGGCCATCCTGCTCTGCTCGGGGAATGCGAAAGTCCAGCGCAGTTTTAGCTTTGAAACATCGGCTGCCGAGAGCTGGCTGGACTGTTGTGATTGAAAGCGTGTATTGGTTAGGTTTGCTCCCCAACCGTTCCAGCCGAGATCCGACACAGCTTCATGGGCTTCGGTTGAAGAACACTTCCCTGCTACGTGAGAACTGGCACCGGCGTGGAAGTTTTTCCCACTCACATATTCAGCCACCGCGCGTTTTTGAGCTGGAGTTAATTTTTCGGCTTGGGGCTTCATCGGGCCGTGCTTCAGAGATTGCAGGACGGATTCCGCCGACATTCGCCGCAAAGAGGATAATTTGGGGATCCTCGAGATGCTCGGTGCATCATGGCAGGAAGCACAGTTTTGTCGGTAGATCTGCTGAGCGTTCGACGTGTTGTTCGCGGCAGCCGATATAGAGGCAGGGACTAACAAGCAAAAGCAAAGCCACACTTTCAGGTTGAGAGTGTGGCCTGGGCTTTCAGTCATCTCTTGATTTTAGCTGTCTTTAAACCTTTAGAGTTTTATTCGTCCTCGCTGCTTCGTAAATTGCCGCGATGAGTTTCATGTCACGCAGGCCTTCTTCGCCTGGAGTAAGCGGCTCTTGGTTGTTCATCACGCAATCGGACATGTGGTCCATCTCCAGCGTGAAGTGGTCCTTTGCCGGAAGGTTCACTTCTTCCGAAAGATTGTTGCGATGAACATATAAACGAAGCCCATCATAGATAGTGGCAGGATCCATTTCGTACCAGCCGTTAGTGCAAATCACGCGTGTGTGACTTTGCGAGGAGTAGCCGTAACTGGAGGTGCAGTTGGCGAGGACTCCGCTGGGGAACCGCAGTTGGAAGTTGATGGTTTCTTCTACTTCCCTAAAACGGGGATCGCCGGGAGTACTGTAGGTCATGGCGTTGATTTCTACCGGCTCTTCGCCTGAGATGTAACGAGCGGATTGCAAAGCGTAGATGCCGATATCCATCAGACAACCACCGCCGGCCATTTTTTTGTTTAGGCGCCACATGTTCGGGTCACTGGCATTCCAGCCATTGTCGGCGGTGATGACTTTGACTGGCCCTAATTCTTTAGAGCGGGCCAGGCGGATGGCTTCTTGGTTGAAGGGTTCGTAGCGGCAACGATAGGCAACCATGAGCTTGCGGTTGGCTTTTTTGCCAGCGTCGATCATCTGCTGGCAATCTTCCGGCGTGTTGGCCATGGGCTTCTCGCACAGCACGTGCTTTCCTGCCTGAAGTCCGCGGATTGTGTATTCGGCGTGCATGCCGTTCGGCAGCACGATGTAGATGATGTCTACCTCGGGGTTGTCTTTGATGGAGTCGTAGTTCTGGTAGTTGTAGATGTTTTTCGCATCGACTCCGTAGCGAAGGGCCAGCTTGTTGGCCTTGTCGGGGTGGCCGCTCACGAATGCCACTACCTTAGATTTTTCGCAGCGGGCGAAGGCGGGCAGGATTTGGTTGATCGCAAGACTGCCAAGGCCGACGATGGCCCAACCCAATTTCTTTCCCGGCGGATCGGGGACTCGCTGCGCCAAGGCTTCAACTTTTAGCAGAGTTCCGGCTAGGTTGGCTGCCAGCAGGCCCCCGCCTACTCGGGTCATGAATCCACGGCGGGTGATTTCGTTTTTGTCGTTCATAGTTCCTCTCTATTTGGCATTTCTTTGTTTGTGAATTTCGTCGAGGCGCCGTTTTAAATATTCCTCATATTCCTGCTTTAGCTTTGGGTCGCTGGGCGAGCCGTAGATTTCGCTCGATTTGTATCTGCCCTCGTCGAATTTCTTCTTTGTCCACTCGTCGTGAATGTGGGTCTCGTCGGCGCGGTCGAGAACTTCCTTTACGAATTGCGGCGGGATGAAGTAGACGCCTTCGCGGTCGCCTACAACCAAGTCTCCGGGCATTACGGTGACGCCGCCGATGCGAACCGGGAGGTTAATTCCGGTGAGCATTACATTTCCGATCGGTGTGGGATCGACATTTTTAAAATATCCCGGCATATCGATTTCAGAGAGGCCGTCGAGGTCACGGATGCTGCCGTCTACCACCAGGCCGCCGCCGTGGGTGGCTTTCATTACGTAATAGAAGAGGTTGTCGCCGACGATGGTGCCATTCACCTTTTTGCCGAAGAGGTCGACCACCAGCACGTCTCCGGGTTGGAGCATGTCGATTGCGGTTTGATTCATCAGGCGCGGGATTCCACGTTCTTTTGCTTTAGCTTTGGCGACATCGTCGACATCTTCGCGCACGGGCATGAATTGCACGGTGAAGGCGCGGCCGACCATGGTTTTTCCCGGGTGGAGGACCATGAAGCCATCGGCGTATTGGTGGTTGTAATTTTTCGCTTGGAGCACGGCCCACACCTCTTCGGATGAGAGCCCCTTGGCCTGTTCGATCAGATTGTCTGGGACTTTCGGCCGGCCGTCAGGCAGGCGGTCGAAGGGATTTTGGCTGGTGTAGTCGATCAGATCTTGTTTGGAAAATGAGATCAGTTGTGCGCCTGCTTTTGGGAGTGGGATGATTGCGCCGGTCGCGATTATGGCCAGGATGGCGGCTAGTTTTTGAAACCTGTACATTGCTTGCCTCCGACTGCAAAATAAATTGGTCGTGGATCGCGCCTCGTAAACTCTCAAATCAAAGATGATTTGTCAAACACGAACGTTGCCGATGGGCTTACAATCTTTGCCGCAGCGTAATTCCGGGAGAGCTTGATGACGAACCTTTTTCGTAGTTCTATTTTTCGACGAGTGGTTGCCGTTCTGGCTGGGTTGTTGGTGGCTGCTGTCGCGGTGGGTGTTTATTCAATTTCAGCTCCGCGGGCTTTCTCTCAGCCTCCGGACACTAGCGACGGGGCTCTTTTGGAAGGATACCGACACACAGAAGTTGCCTCGGTGTCGGATGCTCTCGAGAAGATCACCGGGCAGCGGATGTATCTTTCGCATCGCATGCGGCCGATTTTCACTTCCAAGTTTGCCGGGTTTGCGCTTACGGTGAAGTTGAAGAAAGAGGAAAATAAAGATCCGGATGCGTTGACTGGAATGCTGACCGCCATTGATCAGGGGGCACCCAACTCTGTTTATGTCATGGTGGTTGAAGATGGAGCCGACATTGCCGGCATGGGCGGATTGATGGGGACCGCCATGGCAGCGCGCGGTTTTTCCGGTGCTCTTATTGATGGCGGCGTGCGTGATGTTTCTTATCTCCAAAAAATCGCGTTCCCTGTTTTTTCAACCGGGGTCGTGCCTTCTACTTCTGTTGGGCACTATCGGTTCGCCGGATCGAATATTCCTGTGATCTGTGACGGCATACACGTTGAAGCCGGGGACATCGTTGCCGCCGATTCGGATGGAGTCGTCATTGTTCCACGCGCCAAGGCCGCTGAGGTGTTGGCGGCGGCGCAGGAGTTGGACTATAAAGAACACTCGATGTACGGATACATCGAGAGACTCAAGTCGATTGTAGAAGCTGTGAAGAAGTTTGGTCGCTTGTAGCGGTAATCATTCTGTACATTCCTAGGAGCACAGCGATGAATAAGAACGTCTGTGATGGTCTGGATCGTCGCAATCTTCTGAAAACTTCTGCTTTGGCGCTGGGCGGTAGCTTACTGCTTGGCGATTCGGCGGAAGCGTATCCCATGGCGGTGAATACAAATTCGAGTCCGTCGACGCTGAAGATTACAGATATGCGCGTGGCTACGGTGGTGAAACCGGGTCCCAGCCCTTGTCCGATTGTTCGGATTGATACCAATCAGGGAGTGTATGGGCTAGGCGAGGTGCGCGACGGGGCCAGCGCTACTTATGCACTTTTTCTCAAGAACCGTATTGTGGGAGAGAATCCGCTGCAACTCGACAGAATTTTCCGCAAGATCAAACAGTTTGGCGGCCACGCGCGGCAGGGTGGTGGCGTTTGTGCGGTGGAAATGGCGCTGTGGGACATTGCGGGCAAAGTTTACAACACTCCCGCTTACATGATGGTGGGCGGCGGCAAATTTCGTGACAAGATTCGGGTTTATGCGGATACGACCGAGTCGAAAGATCCCAAGGTTTATGCACAGCGTATGAAAGAACGCAAGGAAAGCATGGGAATTACCTGGCTGAAGATGGACCTTGGCATCGAGATGGTGTCCGATACTCCTGGTACTGTCACCGGGCCTTCCAATTTGAGTGAGTGGGAACAGAATCAATTGCCTCATCCTTTTTTAGCAATGGAGGTCACCGACAAAGGAATCGCCATGCTTGAGCAGTATGTGGCTGCTGTGCGGGACGCGGTGGGAATGGAGATCCCGTTATCCATGGATCACCTCGGGCATCTGGGGGTGAAGTCGATTATTCGGCTGGGCAAGGCTTACGAGAAGTACAACCTATCGTGGATTGAGGATGTGATTCCGTGGACTTATACCGATCTGCTGAAGCAAATTTCGGATGAGTCGCCTACTCCGGTTCTTACTGGAGAAGACATTTATCTGAAGGAGCCGTTTAAGGTGTTGTGCGAGAAACGTGCCGTGAGCAAGATTCATCCTGATCTGGCGACGTCGGGCGGGATTCTCGAAACTCACAAGATTGGGGACATGGCTGAGGAGTATGGCGTGCCGATGGCCATGCACTTTGCCGGCACTCCTGTGAGCTGCATGGCGAATGTGCATTGCGCGGCGGCTACACAGAATTTTCTGGCACTGGAAAATCACTCGCTGGATGTGCCATGGTGGTCATCGATGGTGCAGGAGTACACGAGTACGCCTCTCGTCAAACATGGGTGGATTGATGTTCCCGAGCGACCGGGGTTGGGCGTGACTTTGAATGATGATGTGGTAAAGCAACACTTGGCTCCGGGGACGGGGTATTTTGAGCCTACTCCGCAGTGGGACCAGGAGAGGTCTTGGGACCGGCTTTGGAGTTAGCCGGGCCTCCCCAGTCTTTGAAATCCCGAAAGGTTTGGCCAAGTGGCTCGTATTTTACTAAACCAAAGCAACGTTTTACTTTTGGACCCGTGAGCGATTTCCTGCGCGAATTTGTTGCTTCAGAGACATTCCGGTGCAGCCGCATATCAAGGATTGCCGTGCTTGGGAATGGACAACGGAGTAAGCCGCTACTAGGGGCCTAGGACCCAAACGGACAGAGGGGCAGGCGGTGGAAATCTGGTCCGAGGTCCACTATTTCAAAATACTTGCTCCAGCTTGCGCGCACAATCCATCGTGGTCCGAGCTGTCGCCGGAAACTCCCACTGCTCCTACAATTCGTCCCTCCACCACTAACGGAATGCCTCCCTCGAGCGGAACTGCACCTGGGAGCTGGAGAACCCTGAGTCCGACGCCGCCACCGGCGACGGCATCCTGAAATGCTTTGCTCGGCCGCTTAAAGCGAGCGGCAGTCTTGGCTTTTTCGATGGCGACATCGGCGCTTCCAACTTGTGTGCTGTCCATTTTTTCGTAATAAACCAGCGTACCTGCTGGATCAACTACGGCGATCGCCATCGTCCAGTTATTTTTGCGAGCCTCGGCAGCTGCTGCTGCGGCCACCTTCTTTGCATCTTCCAAATTGATCGGCGGGCCATATGGATTTGGCATTTGCGCGGAAGCACCAATCGCTGAAAACATGGCGATCAATATTATTAAGGCTTTCACCCTCGCATCTCGCATTGGATTCTCCTGTCGAATGTCCTTATAAGAATGAATTGCCTCATCGAGAAAAACTAAAACAAAACCTCATAAAAATCCGGGATTGCTCTCGTCAAATGTCGTGTAAAAATGCACACCGAACACTACCATCGTGGAAAAGGATAAATGAAATCACGCATACTCTTAACGAGCATTTTGCTTTTAGTCACTTTTTTCATTGGCCCCTCTCTTGCGTGCACTGCAGCCGATGGAAAACCAATTGTCACGTTACCGGCTTCTATCTTAAAGGGCTGGAGTCATCCATTCGAGAGCTCTGACATCGGCAACCCCTTAACGCCTGGTTCAACCAGAGCCATCGACGGCGGAGTAGAAATAATTGCGGGCGGCAAAGACATTTGGGGTATGGCCGATGAATTTCACTTCGTTTATCAGAAACAAAGCGGTGATTTCGATGTTGCTACACGTCTAGAAAGCTTGACAGCTCCACACCTCTATGCGAGAGCCGGACTCATGGCCCGCCAAGATCTTTCTTCCGACAGCCGTCATATTTTCTTTCTGGCGTTTCCCGACAATCGGCCGCGGCACAATAATTCAAGCGCCTACGAGTTTCAATACCGGGAAAAGAAAGGTGCGGAGAGTCATGCAATCTACCCACCGCAAAATCCCGGCTCCCCAATGTTTCCGGTCGACTTTCCCAATGTGTGGGTTCGTCTGAAACGAGTGCGGAACCAATTCACAGGATTCGTCAGTAATGACGGCAAAACCTGGAAAGAGTACGGTTCGTATTCGATGGACCTGACCGCAACTATTTATCTTGGCTTGGCCGCAACATCACATATCGCCGATGCCCGGACAACCGCACGTTTTAAAGACCTCAGGGTATTGCACTAGGCGTGGAGCGAGATGTGCCCTAGTAGCCTTTTACCTTGACCACAAAATAAGTAAAGTCTTTGGAACCATCGAGCAATATCTGATGTGGCACTTGCGGAGGAATGCGCACAACGTCGCCGGCAGATAGCTTTCGCCGGACGCCACCCTGGATGGTGCCTTTACGTTTCTCGTGCGGTTCAACCAGCTCGGCGCCTACCAAGGTACCGCCGACCAGCAATGTTGCCGAACCTGATTGGACGAAGAATACATCGACCTGGTTTTCGTGCCATTCGGCGATGCCATCCGCCTGCCGTCGCGAGAGCATGAAGGTGTCATTGGCGAAGTCGCCAAGCCGACGTACAGACATATGATTAGCATTTGCATCGGCTTCGCTGTGGAGTGTTTGATCAAGCTGTTTGAGTGAATCTGCTGTCCAGTGCTCGAATCCTTGTGGCATAGTTTCTTCTGCGGTCAGAATTGGTATTGCTAGTGCGAACAAAAAAAGCAACAATACTTTCGTCATTATGTGTCTCACCTCACAGTAATGTGCGCTGTATGCCGCGCAAACTATAGAAACTATCGATTATAGTGTCAAAGCGTAAAAACTAAATTGCATCTTGAGAGTAACTAAACTGAAGTGATCGCTTGCCTTCACATCAAAGGCAATCTCTATTCTAGAACCTCAGCACCCGGTCCGACAGCGATAACGAAATATTGCGCGGGAACTGTGCCTACATTTCGAATGCCATGTTCTTCATTTGAGTTCACAAATCCCACAGAGCCAGGCTCTAACCGGTATTTCTTGCTGCCCACCGTCAGCTCAATGACTCCCTCACGAATTAACCACATTTCTGAATGAGGATGATGGTGCGTGGTTGCAGTCGGAGCACCACCGGGCGGAAGTGTTGTCTGATGGATTTCAATAGCCTCGCCGGTGACCAGCTTGCCTCGTAGCATCAATCGGATTTGCGCATTGTTGTTAGCTAGGTGCATGGGAGCCTTATCGAACGTAAAGGCACCCGAAGGGATCGCATGATCGTTGTCCGCTAGCGCAGGAAGCTCGAGCGCAAGAGGAACAAGCGCAGGAAGCAAGTTACATAGAGTACGCCGCGTGATTGACATTTCGCTTTCTCCGATGGTTGGAACAGAATTGGTCAACCGCAGGGGAATATAGCATTGGTTTCTGATTTTTGGATTCAAGTATGTCTAAACCAAATCACGAGAATTTCTCAATTGACATGAATCGTAGGATTTAATCTTGCCCTTGTATAGAATCAATTTCTTACAAGCGAGGCCCAATGAAAGTTTGCTCCCTGGTTCTGTTTGTTTCTCTGACGATGTTTCTGCCCGGTCAGCAGTCGCCTGTTCCGCAAATGCACTATCGTTCAGTGCCAAACTTTTTGAAACTCCCTTCCGATTTGTATTTAGGCGAGGTCGTGGGCGTTGCAGTGAACTCAAAGAGACACATATTCGTTTTCTCGCGTGGGAACACCACGGGCCCGGCATATGGAGCGAGTGCCGCACAGCTTCTCGAATTTAACCCAGACGGTAGTTTTCTTCGGGAAATTGGTCATAACCTTTATGCCTGGTCATTTGCACATTCGGTGAAGGTTGATAGCCAGGACAATGTATGGGTGGCTGACAAAGGTTCGGATATGGTGATCAAGTTTGATCCTGAGGGCCGTGTGGTTATGGTATTTGGCCGCAAGCTGGAAGCTTCCGATGAGGGGACTGAACCCTTAAAGCATCCGAAGCCGCCACTACCTCCGGTTGACGGAATGTTCCGGCAGGTGACGGACATGGCATGGGATGCGGAAGGCAACACTTACATCAGCGACGGCTACGTTAATTCGCGCATCGCCAAAGTGGATAAGAATGGTAAGTGGCTGAAGTCGTGGGGTGAGCCGGGAGATCAACCCGGACAACTGAATACGCCCCACAGCATTGCCGTGGATGCAAATGGAAATGTCTATGTCGCTGATCGCGGCAATCGACGTATACAGGTGTTCGATGGCAACGGCAAATTTCTACGGCAGATTGTGATTGATGTTCCTTTCGATCCCAATGCAGAGCCCGCAATCGGAAATAAGCCTGAATTACCGATCCGGGGAACACAAACCATGGCACCCGGTGCACCGTGGGCGGTTTGCATCACTCCACCGCCTCACCAGGTCCTATTTACTTCGGATGGATACCCAGGAAGGATTTATAAACTAAGTCTGGATGGAAAGGTTCTTGGCGTTTTTGGCGAATCAGGCAAACAGTTGGGCCAGTTTGGTTGGATCCACGAGATAGCCTGCCCCTCAGAAAATGAATTATTTGTTGGCGAATTATTGAACTGGCGTGCACAGAAACTCGTGCTGGAGCCTAGCCCATAACTGTGAAAGGCTTAAAACTGGTTACTGATTGGCAGCAGCAGGTTGAGTCTTTACCACGGAGCCTTTGCCTTGGGTGAACGTCAACATTTGATTGGCCTTGCCTCCGGGAAAGCTTTCGCGCTGCCCACCCGGCCATTGCACTTCAATGTGGTCATAGGTGGGCTCATCGGCAAGGCCGATGTGGATTCGGGGATCATTTTGTGAGAGAAAGCTGGAACCAGTCTGCACTTCGCCGGAAATTCTGCGGTTGCCAACATAAACAAAAACTCGAGCGCCTACAGCATCATGGTTTGCTTTGACGCCGACGCAGCGAATCAGCAGCCAATTTTTCCTGGTGCCGAAGTTTTTCAGCAGCGAGGGCCGGCCGTCCAGGTTGTTGATGACCACTTCGAGGGAGCCGTCATTATCCAAGTCTCCTACAGCTGAACCTCGCGATGCCCAGGGCTCGGAGATCCCCGGACCGGAGTTGTTGGAAAAATCTTTGAATTTGTTGTTGCCTACATTCCAATAGAGCAATCTCGGCTGACGATATTTGTAATTTAACGGTCCTCGTTCAACTTCCGGGTAGACATGCCCGTTGACTGCGAGAATATCTTTGCGGCCATCATTATCTATGTCGAGAAAATGAATGCCCCATCCTAAATATTGAGTGTGGGCACCGAGTCCAGATTCATAGACGCGGTCTGTAAACGTATCATCCCCATTGTTGTGATAAAGGTTGGGAACATCATCACTGAAATTGGTCTTGGCAATGTCTACAAATCCATCCTCATCATAATCAGAGACCGCAACTCCCATCCCGGCTTGTTCCTGACCGGCGTCGCTTAACGCAACACCGGCTGAGACGCCCACTTCTTCGAAGGTGCTGTTTTTCAAATTGTGAAAGAGCAAACTGGGCCGCGAGTCACAAGCCACATATAAGTCCGGGTAGCCATCGTTATCGAAGTCGGAGGCGAGCACTGTGAAGCTGTAGCAACCATTTGGTTTGCTGACACCGCTGGGCACTGAAACATCGGTGAATTTTCCATGTCCGTCGTTATGGAAGAGAAAAGTTCGCCCGGGAGGAAGACCCCGCGGGCCGCACATGACGGGCATGCCTTTCCATTGGCAATATCCGCCAGAACCAGGTTCGGGAATCTTGTCGCGATCAAATTCAAGATAGGTGGTTACGACCAAATCAAGATTGCCATCAAGGTCGTAGTCCACAAATGAACAGCCAGTGTCCCAGCGGACGGCGTCGGATTTAAGCCCCGCAGCTTCGGTCACATCCTTAAAAGTGCCATTTCTTTCGTTGTGATAAAGCACACTGTGACCGTAATAAGTCACGAAGAGATCGGTATAGCCGTCATTGTCAAAGTCCGCAGCGCACACTCCTTGTCCCCATCCGACCTTTCCCAATCCCGCCTTTGCGGTTACATCTTCGAAGTGCAAATTGCCGAGGTTGTGATAAAGGTGACTCGTGGATTTTTCGCCACGTCCTTTTCCATCCATCGTGGTGGCATTTGGCATGAAAATATCCATCAGGCCATCGTTGTCAAAATCAAAGATGGCCACACCATCACCGGTCGTCTCAAGAATGTAGCGTTTGTTGTCTGCGTCACCGGAGACATTGACGGCGGTCAGACCGGCATCAGCGGCCACATCGCGAAAATCAATATGGACGGCGGGTGTAGCGCTCTCGGAAGTTTGCCCAAGCGAGCTGGTCGCAAGTACCAAACTCATAACCAGACTGACTAGAACCCTTGGAATAAATCTCAGAAGCATCGGTTTTATGCTTGCGCGCGGCAATACGACGCAGAAGCACAACACTATCACAGAGACCAAAAGCCAGACCACAAGCGGGGTTTCAAGTGATACACAAATGAAAATTTTGAACTCGATAATTTGTTCAGAATCGCAACAAAATGCGATGCATTACACTCATTTTTGTCCCCCCAAACGATCCTTCAGTTTTCTCAAATGATTGCTTCGGAAAAACCCGTTTGACACTCATAGTGCGCGGTGATGTTATCTAGCGCAGTCTTCGGAGTGACGTGGGGTCACTCCATAATTCCCTCAGCGTCGAGGTTTCCATGGTCCCAAGACGGGTCTTGTTGGTGTGCTCGATAGTTTTGGTTTTAATTAGCTGTTCCACCGTTTTCGCACAAAACACCAGCGGGATTGAAGGTACAGTAAGCGATCCTACTGGAGCGGTCGTTGCTGGAGCGACTGTCACCATCAAGAACGAAGAAACCGGGGCAACGCAGACAATTCAAACTCCAGACTCCGGCTACTACCATTTCGCTACACTGCCTTCAGCTTCGTTCACGATCAACGCTTCGGGTGCGGGTTTCAAAACAATCATTCAGGAGCATGTGCGTGTACTTGTAGCCGAGACCAGAACGGTGAATCTCACCATGGTGGTCGGCGGCACCGAATCGGTGATCACCGTCAGCAGCGAGGCGCCTATTGTTGAAACCTCTCAAGGACGCGTCTCTGGTGAAATTGAAGAGAAAGCAGTGCACGACCTGCCGTTGTCGGGCCGGAACTTCTACACTTTGGTGGTCCTGACGCCAGGCGTGAGTGGCTTGGCTAGCGGCGGCGGCCAGGCATATGCTCAAGCCAGCGGTGACATTTTTAATCCCGAGTACGGCATCAATTTGAATGCAAACGGATCGCGCTCGGAATCCAACAGCTTCCTTATTGATTCTGCTTCTATTGATTCCAGTCAGCGCAGCGGCGTGACCAACATAAACCCCAATGCCGAGGACGTACAGGAAATACGCGTTGCGGCAAACAACTTCTCTGCTGAATACGGCCGGAACGGGGCAGCGTTGGTCAATATCATCACCAAGCAGGGATCCAACAAATGGCACGGCACCTTGGGTTTCTATCACACGGACAACAAGCTGCAGGCTGCCAACGAATTTCAGAAAGCAGGTGTACCTGTCTTCCGGCGCAATGAAGGAGCGTGGAGTTTTGGTGGTCCGATCCGGAAAGACAAAACCTTTGTGTTCGCCTCCATGGATATTCTCAGATCAGGCGTAGCCAGTGGCCGACCCTCCTCCATCCTGACACCTGACTTCATTAACTTCATGAAGACGAACTTTCCCGATAACGTTTCCACATTTGTTGCAAGCAATTTCCCGGCATCCATAACACCAGTGGAAGGGTTCGTTGATGCCGGCCACGCAGCCGGGCTTCTTGGGGCCGGGCAGAGTTGTGGTACCGACTATGGAAGTGGAAATCCCGCCGCGCCCGTTCCCTTCAACGGCTCGTCGGTGACCATTCCATGCAACTTCAACGTCACCGGAGTCGGGTTCTACGCAACAAGTCTGCCTCGAAATGGCTTGCAATACACAGTTCGCGTGGACCATTCGTTCAACAACGGTAAAGACAAAATCTTTGGCTCCTACAATCACACGGACCTAAATCAGGTCCTGTTCGGGTCGCCATTCGTCTATCCAGATTTCAACACGATTGAACCTACCTACAGCCTGCACTTTGCGACGGGCTGGGTGCATGCCAGCGGAAATTTCGTGAATGAGCTTGGTGCTGCTTTCACTCGTCCGTACGGAAACGCAAAAGTCAATCATCCGGAGGTTCCCGGCATCACCGTTACGGGAATCGAAGGGTATCAAACCGGATGGGGTCCCAATGCATTCGTACAAAGCAACTTCGAGTGGCGAGATGTGGCATCACTCACCCACGGTTCACACAGTCTGAAATTTGGCGGCAGCCTAAAGCGGGAAAGGGCTGATCACGAGTCCTCTCGCGTATTTGATCGGCCGTCATTTCAATTCAACAACGTTCTCGACTTTGCTTCTGACTTCGCCAACAGCGAAGGCCAGCTTGGGTTTGATCCGGTCACGGGAGACCGTCTGAATAAGCTGTACAGCTTGATTCGTACCGGCTCGATATCGGCATTTGTCCAGGATGACTGGAAGATAAGGCCCAACCTCACGATTAACGCAGGTTTACGCTACGAAAACTTCTTCAACCCTTCTGATGCACAAGGTGCTCAGGGAATCTGCAACATGACATTCCCCAGCGGATCCAGTGGCGATCTTCAATCCAAAATTGCCAGCGGAGTCATGGAATGCCAGAGACACCTTTTGAATCACACGATGAACACAATCAGTCCTCGCCTGGCATTCGCGTGGGACCCAACCAAGGTGGGGAAGATGTCCGTCAGGGCTGGTTTTGGAATCTTCTATGACCGACCATCCAATCAGCTCTTCGACGGAGGTTTTACCAATAGTCCGAGATTCGCCCAAGGATCAGCCAGCCGGAATACTCCTTCGAATCTCCCGCTGTTCGCATTGGGAACCAGTTCTGATCCGCCCTACAACTACCCATTCCCATCGGGCCTTCAACCGGGGCTGGACTCTCACAACGGACTTCTTAATGGTCGAGCTAACGTGATTGTTGTGGATCCGGACCTGAAAACTTCCTACATGGAAAACTGGTTTTTCGGAGTGCAACGCGCCTTGTCAACAAACACGGTTGCGGAGATTGACTATATCGGATCTGTCGGCCGACGCCTCTACAGCCGTTACAACCTGAATCGCTTCGCCGGAGATTTGATTCAGCACGACGGAGTTTATACCGGGCTGCAATCTGGATTTTCCGACATTGACTACGCACAGTCAAATGAAAACAGCAGCTACCACGGTCTCACAGCCGCACTTAAAAAGCGCGCGGGGTGGGGCATAACCTTTAATGGGGCCTATACATTCTCAAAAGCCATTGATCTCGCCAGCAAACTGGATGGCACCGAACACGTCGATGCCTATAACGACACTTTGTCTCGTGGATTGGCAGACTTCGATGTCCGCCATCGACTGGCATTCACTACACTCTGGCAAGTACCTGCACCCAAGTCCGGTGTCGCGGGGAAAATACTCGGAGGCTGGGAGCTCACTAACGTTACGATTCTACAAAGTGGGCCGCCGTTCTCCGTTACCTGCAGCCGCTCCTTCCAACCTGTGTTCGATACCGGCGGTAATGTCGTCGGCAACACCGGCTGCGACTATAACGCCGATGGTGTCAACATCGATCGGCCGGACACTCCATCTTTTGGGAATACCAAAACTGGTCTTTCCCGTTCAGACTACCTCCGAGGTATGTTGAATGCTGCGGACTTCCCTGCTCCCGCTCTTGGGCAAGAGGGAAACCTGGGAAGAAATACATTCCATGGTCCCGGATATGCAAACACCGACTTCTCGATCATCAAGAACCAGAAGATTCCATGGTTCATTGGGGACGAAGGCGCGAACTTGCAGTTCCGGACCGAGTTCTTCAACGTGTTTAACCGGGTGAACCTGACGAATGTGGTCGGCGACTTGGCCAATACATCATTCTTTGGCAAATCAACTTCAACCTATCCGGCCAGGGACATCCAGTTTGCCCTGAGGATAGCGTTTTAAACCCCCAGAACTGCGGCCCGGAGAATTGCAATTTCAATTCTCCGGGCTGTATGTTGTAAAAATACAGGTCATGTTCCGCCGTGTAACGCGGGTCTCCGTCGCAGCTTTCGTCCTCCAATTCCCCCTGTTCCTTCCCGCGCAATCTGCCGGCTGTGGGGCCACACGCTACGATTGCGCAGTTTTTTATGTGCAGCGCCACGATTTCCAGGCGGCCATTCGTTCCTTGAATCAAGACCTTGCCCTGTCGCCTCGCAATCTCAAGGCGCTGAATCTGCTCGGTATAGCCCTAACTGGCACAGGTCAGCTTGAAAAAGCCAATACCCAGTTTAAGCAGGCGCTGGCTATTGATCCGCACTTTTATCCCGCGCGTAAGAATCTGGGGGTGAACGAGTTCGATGGCCAGCATCTTGAAGAGGCAGAGACTCAGTTCAACCGGGCCCTGCAAGATGTGCCGAACGATCCCATCGTTCACCTTTACTTAGGAGAAATCAGTTTCGAACGAAAGGATTCCTCGGCGGCGCTTACGCATTATGAAAAGGGCCGTAGCCAAATTGCTCAAAAGCCAGGTTGGATACTGCACTATGCGCAAACCAGGCTTGCCGCGAATCAGACTGAGGAAGCAATTGCTGTGCTGAAACTGCTGCCGGCAAATGATGCTGAAGACCGCTTCCAGGCGGGCTTACTTCTTGGAACATCGAATGCCTACCGACCAGCGGCTGAGTTTTTTGCATCAGCCCGCAAGCGCTATAGCGACCCTTATACAGCTGGATACAACCAGCTGCTCATGCTGACCAAGGCTGGGAGTTATGCACAAGGAATTGAACTCTTCAACGCACTAGTTCAGGAGGGGCACAAGAAGGCCGAGCTCTACAACCTGGTGTCGGAATCCTACGTAAAAACTGGGAAATTGCAGCAGGCATTCGACGTGCTCCGTACCGCAACGCAACTTGAGCCGCAGGCTGAAGATAATTACGTAGATCTGGCTGGACTGTGCCTGGAGTACGAAAACTATCCGCTGGGTAAGGAAATCCTCGACGTCGGCGTTCATTACATCCCCAACTCTTACCGGCTCTACATTCAGCGCGGAGTCACGCAGGTGATGAAGGGTTCCATCGTCGAAGCGGAAAAGGATTTTCAGACGGCCAGCAATCTTGCGCCTGAGAAATCGCTACCCTACTATGCTCTGGGGGAAGTTTGGATACAAAGCGGGCAGAGCGAGAAAGCGATCAGCGTTTTGCGGGAGAAAAGTAAGCTTCCCGGTGTCGATTTTTTGGTCCCTTATATCTTCGGAGAAGCGTTGATCCGCGCGGGGGCTGAACCCGGCACTCCTGCGGCAGATGAAGCGATACAAGCACTACAGAAATCAATCCAGCTGAATGCAAGTTTTGCCCACTCTCACGCTGAGTTAGGGAAGCTGCTTTTGAAACAAGGCGACCTGGATCACGCGATCCTGGAATCGAAAGCTGCCTCTGCTCTTGACCCGAGTGATACTGGCCCGGTGTATGTATTGGCGCAGGCGTATCGTAAAAAGGGCGAAAAGGAACAGGCCGATGCCATGCTGGCGCGCATTGCCCAGCTTCATTCCGCGGATCACAGCCTGGATGTGAAGCGTGAGTTGAAGCGGCTTGTGAAACAGGACATGGCGCCGCCTCAGGCGACTCCCTGACCATGACCGTCACATGCAGCACAGGATCTTGGCGGGTGCGCGACTTTGTGGCAAGCCTATGTCGAGCGGTGATGTTTTGCGGCCTGGTTTTGACCGCCGCGGGTCAGAGTACCCATCCTTCAAAAGGCAATACTGATCCCAAGACTTCTTTTCGAAATGCTGCGCCGGGAATTCACTATGTCGGCTCGGAACAGTGCAAACTGTGCCATTCAGAGATTTACCAACACTATTCCCGCACAGAGATGGGGCGGGCTACGTTCTCACCAAACAAAGTCGTTGACTTAGGCTGGCTGCCCAAGCCGGTGGAGTTTTTCAATGAGAACCAGAACCGGCATTATCAGGTCTTCGCTCGTGATTCCAAGGTATTCGAAAGTGAATATGAATTGGATCGGCAGGGTAAAGAAGTCTTTCGTCACACCGAGGAACTAGCGTATGTGGTCGGTACGGGCGCAAACGGCGCTACACCAATTGTTCGCAAGGGAGATTACCTGTTTCAGGCGCCGATCTCTTATTACGCTGCAAAGAAATCGTGGGACCTGTCTCCAAATTATGAGAACCAGGATTTAGGCTTCACGCTCCCCGTAACTCCCGATTGCATTTACTGCCACAGCGGAAGGACCAAACCCGGCCCGGGCAAAGAGGGTCTTTACCAGGAGCCGCCAATCACTGAGCTGGGTATTGGTTGCGAAAATTGCCATGGGCCGGGAGAGTTGCACGTGCGAGAGAGATTGCATGGTCAGCCCCTGTCGCCGGGCATGGATCGCTCCATCGTTAATCCCGCGAAACTTTCCCCTTGGCTGGCTGACAACATCTGCATGAATTGCCATGAGGGCGATATTCGTGCGCTTCAGCCAGGAAAAGAGGAAGCGGACTTCCGTCCCAGCACGCCGTTAGCCAAGACGACGGCGATTTTGAAAGCGCCTATTGATTCGCAGTCTACGCAGTCTCCGCTGCTTGAGCATTACTATTCGATGACCTTGAGCAAGTGCTACCAAGGCAGCTCAGGCAAGCTCGGATGTCAGAGTTGCCACGATCCACATATCGAACCCTCCGCGGCTGAAGCCCCGAAATATTTCCGGGAACGGTGCCTGCGCTGCCACACTGACAACAGCTGCACGCTCAGCGTGGAAAAACGGCTTGCCCAGCAGCCGGACGATGCTTGTTCAAATTGCCACATGCCAAAGCAGCCGGCGCTGACCGTGTCGCATTCGACGCTCACGGACCACCGTATTGTTCGTACAGCTAGCGAGCCGTACCCGGCGAGCGCTTACACACCTTCGCTGGCCGGGACAGGATTTATTCACGTAAATGCAGTCCCAGGCAGCAACGATACGGTATCTCCTGTCTTGTTGCTCCGCGCGTATCGGCAAGAGCTTATACGGTCGCACCTTGAATTCAAGGACTACTACTTTGATCTATTAGAAAAGCTGCGACGTGCGGGAAATAAAGATCCTTTTGTTCTTTCGGCCTTGGCGCAAAAAGCTTCGAGTGATGGTGACTTGAAACAGGCAATTGCCTATGCCGCCCAAGTGGTGGATCAAGGTTCTATTTCCTCGTATGACTATCTGTTGCTTGACGGACTGTATCTGCGGAGCGGAGATATTCCAGCGTCTATAGAGGTGTTGAAAAAAGGATTGACCATCGCTCCTTATAACAATGTGCTCTATCAAAATCTGGTAATTCGCCAATTTACTGCGGGCAATATTGAGGATGGCCTAGGAACATTGAAAAAAGGTCTAATGCTTTTTCCTGAAGATTCTGGATTGCGCGAGATTCGTGACCGCGCTATCACGGCTGGACTTTTGCATTGATACATTGATTTAGGGATAAGTCGATGAGAGGGATGTTCACCATTTTCGCATTGGCACTGTGCTTGCCCGCGATTGCACAACCGCAATCGGGTAATGATAAGGTGTCCTCTTCATCTTCACTTCAACAGGAAGGGATCTCTTATATAAAGCAGGGACGGGCGCAAAATGCGCTCAACTCATTCCGCGCGGCGGTTGCAGCCGACCCCAACGATGCGGTCTCTCATGACTATATCGGTGTCATCTTAGGCGAAGCGGGCAAACTCAATGATGCCATCAGTGAATTCGAACAGGCATCCAAACTCGCTCCCACTTTTCCTGATCCGTACTTTCATCTCGGTGTTGCCTACCAGCAGATCGGCCGCACAAGTGAAGCGATCGTTCAATATCAGGAAGCTCTACGACTTAACCCGGGCTTGCTGGAGGCTCGTTATGGTTTGAGTGCCATATGCGCGAAAATCGGAGATATGGATGGCGCAATTTATCAATTGCGAGAGTTGCTGAAGCTTGCCCCCGATTTTGGGGAAGCTCACTACAATCTTGGGCTGAACTTATGGAACCGCTATAAGAATTCGGCTGGCGTTCGTCAAAAGCGAGACCTCGATGAAGGGCTGGAAGAACTTCAACGGGCGAACCAACTCGAGCCTCAACAGGCGAGAATTTATTTTGCGATAGGGCAGATCTCTGCGGATCGTGGAGATTTAGCCGGTGCAGTCGAAAATTTTCGCAAAGTTGTTGCGCTGGACCCCGCAAACCCCGAATATCACTACAACTTGGGACTCGCGCTACGCCTTAAGGGTGACCTGGATCTTGCGGCAGCTGAATTCCGGGAGACGCTAAACCTGAATCCCCAACACGGGCTAGCGCGGCGCTCTCTGGGATTGGCTCTTCGCGAATCGGGAGACCTGGAAGGGGCTTCCAGAGAACTACAGCAAGCAGCAACTCAGCTTCCCGATGATGCTGAAGGCCATCATCTTCTCGGAAGCGTCTTATTCAAATTAAATGATCTGCCGGGCGCCGTTCAGGAGCTTCGGCGGTCGATTGCACTGAATCCTTATCTAGCAGAAGCTCACGCTACGCTTGCCCAAGCGCTTCGCAAGTCAGGCCAGAAAGATGAAGCGCAAAAGGAACTGGAAGCGTTACAACAGCTGAATACAAAGAAGGCCAATGCTGGTCGAGCCATGGTCCTGGTGGAAACGGCTGGAAACAACATGGCGAAACACGATTACCCAACGGCCCTCAGCAATCTGCAAGAAGCTGTTTCCGCCAGCCCGGAATTCACCGAAGCCTATTTCAAGTTGGGGCAGGCGCTGCAACACGATGCACCCTCGAAACAGGCCGTTGCCAAGGCCGAGTCCGCGTTTCGGCACGTTCTGGAACTTGATCCGAATCATGCGCAGGCACATCTCGCGTTAGGTTTGTTGCTGAAGACTATGGGCAACAGCGAGGGGGCCCGATCCGAATTTGCCGCCGCTGCCAAACTTGCGCCGGGACTGGTACAAGCACACCAGGAGCTTGGCAATTTGGCGCTGGCTTCGCAGGATTGGTCAACCGCAGTCCGTGAGTTTCAGGCAGTGCTGGCATGGAGTCCGGATGATAAGCAAGCGCATTACGATCTGGCCCGTGCATTAAAAGCAAATTTTCAGCAGTGAGGTTCTAACTTTGTTGTTCCAGGAGAATACTGATGCGATCTGAAATCTCTCGTCGTGGATTTGTTGCCGGTCTGGGATTATTGGCAGCGAATTCTTCGCTTTCATCAGCGCAAGCTTCATCACCTTCGGCAACTTCAGTTTCTTCCCTAAGCAAATCGCCGTTCAAAATCGCAGTCATCAACGACGAAATCTCCCAGGATTTCGGCCATGCGTGCGAGGTCGCCTCCAAGCAATTTGGCATGGAATGGATGGAACTGCGCAGCATGTGGAACAAAAATATCGCTACTCTGGACGCAAAGGAAATCGACGAGGCGGCAGGGCTGCTCAAGAAAAACAATTTACGTGTGACCGATATTGCCAGTCCGTTATTTAAGGTGGATTGGCCGGGAGCTCCGAAGTCGAAGTTCAGCCCAGAGCACGATAATTTCAACGCAAACTTTACTTACGCTCAGCAGGATGAAGTGCTGGAGCGCAGCATAGAACTGGCGAAGAAATTCGCGACCAATCGTATTCGCTGCTTTGATTTCTGGCGTCTGGAAGATCAAGCTCCCTACCGGCAAGCGATGAATGAAAAACTGCAAACGGCCGCCGAAAAGATTGGGAAACATGGGCTGATTCTGATACTTGAAAATGAATTCGCCTGTAATACAGCCACCGGCGCGGAAGGTGCAAAGACCTTGAGCGGTGTGCCATCGAAATTCTTTATGTTGAATTGGGACCCCGGCAATGCCTCCAAGCTTGGAGAAATTCCCTACCCCGATGGTTACAAGCTCTTGCCGAAGGAACGCATTGGCCACTGTCACGTAAAAGACTCCGTCAAAGCCGGCAATGGCTATGACTGGGCTGCGATGGGCAGAGGCACGATTGACTGGGTTGGCCAATTCGCCGCGCTAAAACGGGATGGGTATCACCAGGTCGTGAGTCTAGAAACCCACTGGCGTGGCGCAGGAACGCCGGAGGCGTCTACTGTACAGAGTTGGGCGGGCATGAAAGAAGCCCTACAAAAAGCGGGTGCGTTGTAGCACCCGCTCAATGCCTAGCGGGCGTCGTGCCTGTGTAGCTGATTCTCCAAATGGACCTCGAGCCGTCGTCGGTCACCATCAGCGATCCATCCGGGGCAACTGCCACGCCTACGGGCCGGCCCCACACGTGTTCGTTGTCAACAATGAAACCGGTCATGAAGTCTTCGTATTCTCCGCTGGCACGTCCAGTCTGGTGCCAAGGGGTGAGGATCAGTCGCGGCTTCCCCGATTAAAGGCTGGCCGAGCTGCCTGAGTGATACCGGCGTCCACATTTCAAAGCCAGCTGTACGTTGTTTCCTGTGCCGACGCCAGCAGGCCAATGAGACAGGCCACAAACCAAAGCTTCCTCATATTTGCTTTTCCGACAAGCGAGGGATGAGCTGGGAATGCCGTAAAGCTCTTGTTATCATCACGGTTCGTTATACAAACCCAACATCTTTGCTCGATTTGATAAAGTAGCCGTGATGCCCGACGATAGGCAGTACTATTTACGATGTCAAATTGGAAATACTGAAAATGAGTTTTAGCTAAATTGAAGGTTAAGCGTTTTACGATCCCGCAAGGGCCATAAATAGCAGTTTACGAAAATTCATATTGGCAAAGGCCAAATGGACATCCATCAATTAAAACTTTTCCTTGCAGTCATGGAATCCTCAAGTATGACAAAGGCAGCCGAGAAGGTTCATTTATCTCCCGGCGCTGTTAGCCTACAGTTACACAACCTCGCAAACGAACTCAATACAGAGCTTTTCGCTCGCTCCGGCAAACGCTTGATTCCAAATCAAAATGCTGTCTGGCTTGCAGACCACGCAAAAGTCGTCGTCAAGTTGATGAACGACATTGAGAAAGAATTTACCAATGATCTGAACAAGGATTTTCGTCCGTTTCATTTTGCCACGGGCGTTACAACTTTGATCTATCAAATGGGCGGCCCGCTGAGGCAGTTGCGTAAAAATTTTCCTAAAGCCAACATCTCCGTGACAGTAAGCGTGACCGAAGAAACTATCGCCGGATTGAAAGACTGCCGATTTGACCTGGGGTTGATTACCACGCCCATCACAGACGATAGCTTGAGGATCATTCCTTTGTTTGAAGAGGAGTTATTCGTGGTCCGGCCATCTTCGACCAAGGTAACCGGTGGACGCATTCACGTGATCAGGCCAGCGGAATTGGCGAAGGTACCGTTCATTCTCTATCCAAAAAGCAGCAATTTACGACAGATTATTGACCGGCTCTTCGAGCGGATCCAAGTCCCCCCCCGGGTCATTATGGAAGCTGATGACACCGAGGCCATCAAACGCATGGTGGAAGCAGGTTTTGGATCTTCGGTGCTTCCTGAACACGTGTTGCGCGGCCGTACACGTTATTTTCAAACTTATCGCGTTGAAGGAGAACGGGCCAGCCGAGGGTTGGCGCTTGCCATGATGAAGACAGATTCTCCGCGAAAACTCACTTTAGCCATCGCAGATTTTCTTCAGAAGGCTTTGATCCAACCTAAAAAAGAATCGATGAGTAAAACCGGAACCGCTGGCTAACGACCGAGCCATCCCCCGTCAATGGTCAACACATGCCCGTGAACATAGTCACTTGCGGGCGAAGACAAATAGACCGCCGCTCCCACAAGGTCGCATGGCTCACCCCAACGCCCAGCTGGAATTCTTTCCAGAATTTGCCGGCTGCGTTGTGGATCGTTTCTTAACGCTGTCGTGTTGTCAGTCACCATGTAGCCGGGCGCAATGGCATTCACATTGATGCCCTTGGCCGCCCATTCATTCGCCAATGCCTTAGTAAGCTGGGCCACTCCTGCCTTGGCAGCCGCATAGGCAGGAACAAACACCCCTCCTTGAAAGGACAGCAAAGAGGCGATGTTTACAATTTTTCCTCCGTTTCCCTGCTGGATCATTGCTCGTCCTGCCGCTTGCGAAAGACGAAACACGGATGTGAGATTGATTGCGATGATTTCATCCCAATCGTTTTGTGCAAACTCCACGGCAGGGGCGCGTCGTATTGTGCCGGCATTGTTTATAAGAATGTCGATCGATCCTAGTTCATCGATTGTTTTCTGAATCAAGTCGGAGCAAAACTGAGCGTCTGCCACATTTCCAGAGAGAAATAGAGACTTCCTGCCAAGTTCCCGGATTTTTTCACAAACGGACTGCCCGTCAGGGCTTCGACCATGGCAAATTACATTGGCTCCTGCTTCGGCTAGGCCAACAGCAATTGCTGCACCCAGTCCGCGGCTAGAGCCGGTTACCAATGCATTTTTCCCGGTAAGGCGAAAAGCATCAATAATCATCGTGACATCCCGGCTGAATTGGTAGCACAGATTGTGAAGACAGGCTACAGCCGATTGCTACTTGGCGGCTTCCAGTCCTGTGGCTCCCTTGTCGAAGTCTGGTTGCAAGTTAACTACTCCAAACTTGCGGTCTTCCACTTCGCGATGCGCTGCCATCGCCCAAAGGAAGGAAATGCGGTGACCGGGAATCGAGACGTTAGGATGGAATCCGCTTGGCATCAACACGGCGTCGCCGTCCCGAACCACCGTTACCAATTCAGGATACTTTGTGTCGTTATAGACAAGCTGAATGCCGTATGCGGGATGGGGCATGTCAAAATATACATACATCTCTTCGAGCATCTGGGCATGCTCGTGCGGAGGCCAGCTAGTCCAGTTGCCGTCCTCCGATTGTGTAAACCCCGCCAACAATCTGGACGCCTCCACGTTTTTTCCCAGGAGCATATTGAGTTTGCGCGTGCTGGAAGATCCCCCGGTGTTAAATCGCAAACCCGGGTCCTGAGAAACCTCTGAAAAACGCACCACCTGCAATGGATAGCGCTTCGAGACGTCGGCGGAAAATTCCGCAAAATCTACACTGGCTTGGGTCGTCACCTGCACCGATGAATCGCGAGGAATATAAATTGCGTCATACTGTCCGAGAGCACGCTCCTCGCCATCGGCAGCAATGTCTGCTTCACCTGAAAGACAGATCAGTCCAGTCTCGCGATCTTCGGTAGAAAAGGCGACAGAGGGATTCTCGGAATTCAGAATAATTCGCCCATACGCCAGGTGTTTCATGCAAGAATTCGTCGGCGTAATCGCGAGATGCCGCCCTAGCTGCTTGTTGGTACCACGAAAAACCATCTTCCCCAAATCTATCGGCGCGTTCTTACTCATAAGATTTCATTCCATCCTCAAAACTGACGAAGCAGCGATTTCATAGCGTGAAAATCTCTAACTTGGGTTGTCCCAGAAAATTGAAAGGCAACGGAGCTTTCACTTAAAGAGGCAGATCGATCGGTGGACGCTCGAACCGGTTTGCCAATTGATGGAGCAACATACCCCAATCTATGCATGTACGCACAGATGGTAGGTAGGGTATCTGAGTGCGTCAAACCAAAAAAAGTGAAGTCGAATTTCAGTTTGGCTTAACGAATGGTCCAATGTTTGTTTTAGGTCCTGAATCAGAACTCTTCAGTTTGGCTGCGGTTGAAGTTCACTTTTTATGGGTTGACTTGGGCCCGGTGAAATCTTTAGCCTGCTGGGCGCGTGACACTTACTGAGACTGACTACTCCCACCGGGCTACACATTGTAGTGTGCAAAGATTCCGCTTCCAGCGGACGGTGTCAATTTGCACGCTGATCCAGGTCTTCATGGCGGTCTTTTGGGCAGCCACTGCAGGCGCACAGAGTCCCGCATTGGTTGGCATCGCTCATGTTGCTTTTCGCGTAAGCGATCTGCAAAAGTCACGCGACTTTTATTCGCAGTTAGGTTTTGAACAGGCTTTTGAATTTACTGACAACGGCAGGACGACCGTTGCTTTCATAAAGATCAATGATCATCAGTTCATTGAACTCTACCCGCGCAATAACGACGCACAACCGCTTGGCCTCATGCATATTTGCTTTGAAGCGAGCGATATCGAAGCTGTCAGAAGTGAGTATCTGAAGCGAGACTTAAAGCCGGAGGAGGTAAAAAAGGCCCGGGCGGGCAATCTGCTTTTTATGATGCACGATCCCCAAGGGCAACTATTGGAGTACACACAGTACATGCCCGGCTCTCTGCACTTCAACGATCGTGGCAGTCATTTGTCGAATAATCGGGTTGCGCAACACCTGATTCAGGCGGATGCCAGCGTGCGAGATACTGTGGCTGAGATGACGTTCTATCGCCATAAACTCGGGTTTGTACCGATCAAGAAGGATGCGAGTCTCCTTGGCATTCCGGGGAGTTCTGATCTGGTTGCAATTCGAGAAAGCGCAAGCACAAAACCGTCGCTTGCGTTCGCAGTTTCAAATGTAGGACAGGTTGCTCAGGATTTGCGCAAACGTGGATTTCAAGCACGCAAGGACCATCACGGACTCTCCATCACTGATCCCGATGGCACAATGATTTTCTTTACGTCCCAACACAAGAAGCATACTTGAAGACCTTCGGCACGAAGCGGGAAGACAATAGATATATGTGTGCACAAAAAAACAATAATGGGGGCCTAATATGAACCGAACTACCAAACTATTTACACTGCTTGCGATATGGATTGCTGTGGCAGCGCCTCTTTACAGTCAAAAAGAGTTCAGCAATTGGCCGGCCGGAAGTTCTCCTCAGCAAATCGGTAAAAAACTTGCGCAACACTTCATTGAGACACCGCATACAAACTTCGGACGACCTGAGCCTCCCACCCAGATCACCTATCCGGAGGTGGCAACATGGTATGGGGCATTGACCTTTGCAAAATTAAGCAATGACAGGGAGCTCACAGCAGGCCTACTGAAGCGTTTCGACCCTCTATTTGGCCCAGAGGCAAACCTCATTCCCAATCCTATTCATGTCGACAACACGGTGTTCGCAGCTGTGCCGTTGGAAATTTATATTCAAACCAAACAGCAAAAGTTTCTGGACATGGGGAAAGCCATGGCCGACAAGCAGTGGGCCAATCCAACTCCCGACGGCCTGAGTGATCAGACGCGGTTCTGGATCGATGACATGTTTATGCTAGTCATCGTGCAGTTACAAGCCTATCGCGCCACAGGGGATACCAAGTATCTTGATCGCGGCGCATTAGAAATGGCGACCTATCTGGATAAATTGCAACAGCCCAACGGCCTCTTCTATCACGCTCCTGATGTTCCGTTCTTTTGGGGCCGGGGTGATGGATGGGTTGCCGCGGGCATGGCTGAAATGTTGCAATCACTGCCTAAGAAACATCCTCAACGCGCAC
>Ga0068858_100000608_pt1 | contig 37381 bp, 33 predicted proteins | sample KBSSwiS12_FD_66589 | JGI IMG/M metagenome (GOLD analysis project Ga0068858, IMG submission 66589) | Switchgrass rhizosphere microbial communities from Kellogg Biological Station, Michigan, USA - KBS Switchgrass S1-2 | ecosystem: Host-associated > Plants > Roots > Rhizosphere > Soil ... | reverse complement strand
TCGCCGGGGACCGCAAGCAGGCGACGGCGGTGCTGGCGAATTTCCGGCAGTTGTCCGGGGAGCGGCCGGTGAAGGTTCATCCGATTGTGGCTCGGTCGGTTGATCCGGCGGTGCTGGAGAAGATGCGGGTGCGGGGTGGTGAGGGTGCGCCTGATGAGCCTGATCATTCCGAAAAGGCGTGACGGCACACCTTGGCTGCGAAGGCGATCCATTTTTGATCTAATCGGCGCGCTGAATCGACAGTGGCATGATGGAAATGCGGATGCGTCTGGGGAGATCATGACCCAGGCACACGAGGGGAAAATGGGAAAATGGCGACGGCCTGGGGTATATCCGATGAGAGGCGCACTCCTTCAATTGCGAGAATTACTCCACGCAGGCTGCCGAACAGCCACCTGAGGAAGGTGGGCCTTTGTACATACCAGCACAAACCAAGGGCGTGCGGGGCGACAGCAGCGAAAGACAATGATTGCGCGCACCATGCGCGGGAGGTTGCGTTATGGTTTATGGCTTAAATATCGTTTCGGCCAACGAGTTTCTCTATGCCGCCCAACCGCTCGATGGCAACATCGCCGCTATTCGCTCGCTCGACCGCAGCCCGGATGGTGGTGTCAGCTTTGAAAGCGTGAGCGGGGGCAGGCGCTGCCATACGGAACATTTCCCCACCAAAATGCTGTGGAAGGGGCCGAAAGGCTCTATCATCGGGGATTTCAACCGGCAGAACCTCGTCAATGTTTCCGAACAAGCCAAATCATTGATCGAAGAGTGGGAACCTGGGGTACACCAGTTTGTGCCGGTCGATTTTGTCGACGCCAAGGGCAATGTTCTGGAACATCGTTATTCACTGGTGATCTGCAACCGGCTGGACAGCGTGGATCGGGAACACACCACGTTTGTGCTAAGTGCTGCGAAGACTTGGGCGGCGGCAAGCGATCTCGTTCGTTGGGGCGAGAAAGATAAAATTCCATCTCATATCGACCCTGCAAAGCCTGGAAGATTTGTCTTCAAGAAAAGTCGGATTGGTGGCGCCCATATCTGGCGCGACAAGCACATGAACCTCGGTGGAATCTTTATTTCCGACGCGTTCGCAGCAGCTTTGCGCAATTCAGGACTAACCGGATTAAGACTGAAGCCTGAAGGCGAAGGTATGGAAGAAGTGCAATGACCAGTCCAAAGACCACTGTCCAGAAAATTGAAACGCCGACGGACATCTATACGCTGCTCGGTTTACGAAACAGTCCTACGGGGTTCCAGCGGGCGCATATCGTCGGAGAGGCCTTCGCGGAGTCTTTTTCCGGTAGTTGGTTCAGCCTCTTGTTCAGAATTCCGGTGACAGTCCACTTAATTGACTCAAGAATGGCTGCTCGATAGGCTGCCTTATGGCTCGGCTGGCACGCGCGGTTTTTCCGGGGCATCCCCATCATGTGACCCAGCGCGGCAATGGCCGTGCGCAGACCTTCTTCAGCGATGCGGATTATGCGCTGTACCGCGATCTGCTTGGCCAGCACTGTGCGGCTGCGGGCGTCGAGATCTGGTCCTGGGTGCTGATGCCCAACCATGTCCATCTCATCCTGGTGCCGCGCGACGAGGACGGCCTGCGCCGGGCGCTGTCGGTGGTGCATGGCCGCTATGCCGGACATGTGCATGCGCGCCTGAAGCGGACCGGCCATTTCTGGCAGGGCCGTTTCGGCTGCGTGGCGATGGATGAGGCGCATCTGGGCATGGCGCTGCGTTATGTCGCGCTCAATCCGGTGCGCGCCCGGCTGGTGGAGCGGGCTATGGACTGGCCCTGGTCGAGTGTGCACGCTCTTCTCGGTAAACATGATGATGGGATCACCTGCACGGAACCGGTACGATCGCGATATCCCGATTTTGCCGCGCTATTGGCGGCCGGCGAGGAGGAGGAAATGATGGCGCGGCTCCGCAAGGCGGAAACGATCGGCAGGCCGATCGGCGAGACCGCATTTCTCGACCGCCTCGAGCGGGAAACCGGACGGACCCTTAGGCGCGGCAGGCCCGGACGGAAACCTCGGCACGCAGCCTAATTAAGTGGACTGTCACCGGGATTCCCCACCGGGATTCCCGGGATTCCCGAAGTAAGTGCTGATGAGGGCGTTGGAAAATCTGCTCCTTGGACACAGCGCTAAAATTGATACCGCCGATCCGGGCCAGACCGGCATTGTCGGCGCCAAGGCGGCAGGCGTGAAAGGCCTGGTTGGCGAATTCGGGGCGATAGTGTGCGGGGCGGGTCATGGGGAGAGTGTGGGGGATTTGGGTGTAATGTTGAATCGTGCCGGCGCCGAGGTCACGGTTTACGTTCGGCAACTTTCGGCCACCCCCTACTGTTGGACGCCAGACATACTCAGAATCAGATCGCTCGGCTAAGGAGGTCCTAGCAACATCGTTTGAGTGCGGGGGCGAGAGTGGCGCAACGAAGAACAGGATCGCTAAGGCAACGCAGCGATGCCTTTCTTGGCGAGCGCCTGCAGTCTATCCTTGTCAACGCGGCCGATGGCCGCCGGAGTGTCGGAGACGATAGCCAGTATCCGGACCTCAGGCGGGAATTGCTTCGGCGCGCGGCCAGCGGACCGCCTCTCCTCCGGACGCATCCTACGGTCGATTCCTTTGACGCCTACATTAAGGGCATCAAAAGCAAGGTTGCCCGTGTTCAAAGGGTGAGGGATGAATTCGGCCCGCTATTAGCGTCGTTGGAAGGAGGGGCGACGACGGCGGCAGACTCGTCTGCCTGGACAGGTATCCAAAGTCGATCGGAGAGATTGCAAGTCGTGCGCAACATACTGCCGCTGGCACAAGCGGCGGTGGAAGGAATGATTGCGGCCCTTTCCGATACAGGCGGCAATGGCGCTCCACTTTTGGATGAGCGGGAAGAAGCAGTGGCGCATCTTCGGAAGCTTCACGACGCTCTTGGCGACCTACTTGCGGCGGCGGATGCAGGCCACCTAGACGACGAGCTTGGCGAAGGTCTCGCGGCCGAGGCCGCTCGCTACGCCAAGAAGGCAGCGCGCGCACTCCGAGACGATCCGATGCCTTACCTCACTTCGGGACTTCTCAATGGGCTTCTGGCCATCTGCGGCTTTCCGGGCCTAGGGGGCTTCCTAGGCGGCATTGCCCAGAATATCCGTAAGAACGCTGAGAACACAAAATAGAGAGAGGCCTGACGGTTCAGAGGTTATAGTCAATTACGACGTGCTCGCTGGCCGTGCTGGACAGACTCGCCGCGCTGATCGCAATCGCCACAACTCTACTCCTTGTCGTCCCGTTGACCCAGGGCCTCATTCTGGTCCCGCTCAAATTGCTGACCATCGAGTGCCTTGCCTATGTCTGGCGTCTCCGCAGCAATCTGAATCCCCGCCATCTCCTCGATGCGCCTTAATTCGGCGACAGTGCTGGACTGCACCCCTTGAGTGAGACACGGTAATTGAGTGACACGGCGGCCGAGGAGGCACGGTGTCAATTTTTGAAAGGCAACACACGCAGCGCTGCGCTTGTGATGGCCATGCACGGTCGATGCGCATGGCATTTGGCGCGGGAATTCGCGACAAGGCGGTCTGCTCACCGTCGAGAGGCTGGATGTGAATCGATTCGACCGAACGCGCCGGCTGATCCTTCAGGCGGCCGGCGCCCAGGCCCTGCTGGGCGTGTCCGGCCTGTCTTCACCCGCCTTCGCGAGAGACGGGGCCCTCCGCCCCGCCCACGGCCAGACCGTCATGCCCATCAAGGCCGGCTGGACCTTTCGCAAGGTTGGTGACGCCGCGTGGATGCCCGCGACCGTCCCCGGCACCGTCCACACCGACTTGCTGGCTGCCGGTGTGATCGAAGACCCGTTCTTCCGAACCAACGAGCGCAACCAGCAATGGATCGACAAGGTCGACTGGGAATATCGCACGACATTCCATGTCGACGTCGGCCTGGCTGCGAAGGATCGCATCGAACTCGCATTCGCCGGCATCGACACCTATGCCGACGTCTATCTGAACGAAGCCCATATCCTGTCCGCCGACAACATGTTCCGGACCTGGGACGTGGACATCAAACACCATGTGCGGGTCGGCGAAAATGTTCTGCGGGTCCTGTTCCGTTCGCCGATACGAGAGGGGCAGCGACTGCTGGCAGCCAAAGGCTATAATCCACCGTCGCCGAACGACCAGAGCGAAGTCGGCGGTCTGGGCGAAGCCAGGGTCGGGCTGTTCACGCGCAAGGCGGGTTACCATTATGGCTGGGACTGGGGTCCGCGGTTCGTCACCTCAGGTCTGTGGCGGCGTGTCGAACTGCGCGCCTGGGATATGGTCAGGATCCGGGACGTGCAGATCCTGCAAAGCGCGGTCTGGCAAGATCGGGCGCAGCTGGACGTCATCGTCAGCCTGGACAGCGAGGACGCGCGCACGGTCGAGCTGACGATCGCGAGCCCGACCGACGCGACACTCACAGCGCGCCGTGCGGTAAAGCTCCATCCCGGCGGCAATCGGCTGGAAGCCAGGCTGACCATCGACAAGCCCCGCCTGTGGTGGTCGAACGGGCTCGGCGAGGCGCACCTCTACACGATCCGCACCACCATCCTGTCGGAAGGCGTCGAGACTGCGAGCCATGAGGTTCGCATCGGCCTGCGAAGCCTTCGCGTGGTGCGCAAGCCCGATGCGCAAGGGGCCGGCTTCCACATCGAGCTCAATGGCGTGCCCGTGTTCATGAAGGGCGCCAACTATATTCCCAACGACAGCTTCCTGCCCCGGGTGACACCGGATGCCTACGCCGCCGTGGTCCGCTCCGCGGCCGACAGCCACATGAATATGCTCCGCGTCTGGGGCGGCGGGGTCTATGAGGATGACCATTTCTATGACCTTTGCGACGAGAACGGCATTCTCGTCTGGCAGGACTTCATGTTCGCCTGCGCAATGTATCCGGGCGATGCGGGCTTCCTCGAAAGCGTGCGCCAGGAGGCGGTCGACAATGTCCGACGGCTCAGGAATCACGCCTGCATTGCCGTCTGGTGCGGCAACAATGAAATCGATTCGGCATGGCAGAATGACGTCCCGACGGGCGGCTGGGGCTGGAAACAACGCTATAACGACGCCCAGAAGGCTGAGCTCTGGCGAGCCTATGAAGCGATCTTTCACGAGATCCTGCCGGCGGTGATCGCGGAACAGGACAAGGGCCGCTTTTACTGGCCCTCATCGCCACAAGCCGACTGGAAGGTGCATGCGGACGTCACACGGCCCGCTCAGGCGGGCGATATTCATTACTGGGATGTCTGGTGGGGCCAGAAGCCATTTTCCGAATATCGGGCCAATATCGGCCGGTTCATGAGCGAATATGGCTTCCAGTCCTTCCCGGCCTTCGAGACGGTGGCGACATACACAATCAAGGAGGACCGCGACATCTTCTCCGAGGTCATGCAGGCGCACCAGCGCTCCTCCATCGGAAACGCCACGATCAAGACCTATATGGAGCGGGATTATACCGTCCCGGCGGACTTCAAATCCTTCCTCTATGTGGGTCAGGTGCTTCAGGCCGAGGGCATAAAAATCGCCATGGAGGCACACCGCATCCGGATGCCCTTCTGCATGGGGTCGTTATTCTGGCAGATCAATGACTGCTGGCCGGTCGCATCCTGGAGCAGCATCGATTATTATGGCCGCTGGAAGGCGCAGCAATATTTCGCGAGAAAAGCTTTCGCGCCGGTTCTCGTATCGCCGCAGATCGTGGACGGCGTGTTGAACGTCCATGCCGTCAATGATCGATTGAGCGCGCAACACCTGTCTCTGGATTTGCGCGTTGCGACGTTCGAAGGCGATGTGCTTTGGAAGCATGCCGCGCCGGTGACCCTCGCTGCCAATTCGAGCCAGATCCTCTTCAGCCGTTCGATCGATGCGCTTGCGGCCGGTGTGGACACGCGTCGCGCCCTCCTTTTGGCGCGACTGTCGGACGGCGCGAAAGCAATCTCCGAGAATCTGTTGTATTTCCACCCCGTCAAGGAGCTTCACCTCCCGTCCGGCGCACCTCTGGTCTCCACCAGGAAGACTGATGACGGCATAAGGCTTCGCTTGCACGCGGATCGCCTCATCAAGAATCTATACCTGCAGGCGGAAGGCGTCCCGGGTGCCTTCAGCGACAATTTCTTCGATCTGCTCCCGGGGGAAACAGTCCAGGTCGATTTTCGAGGGCACGGAATAACCGAGGCTGCGTTCGCGGCGGCGTTTGCAATGTCGTCGCTTGGAAAATTACAGTGATGGTGCGCATAACTGCCTTCACCGTACCGCGAGACCACAGTTAAGCGCTGTCGCCGTAACTTCTATCGAGTGAATGGTGGCGATTGGGTAACGACCCGATTCCGCAATCGAGCCGGAGTTTAATTCGAGATGGAAATGATTAATTTACAAGATAAATTCGCACTGCGTGTGGCTGGGTTGGTAAATATACAATGGGATGAAATTAGAATTCACTACGAAAACGCAGAGATTGACGGCGTAGCTCGAGAAGTATTTACCTCTTTTTTCGTAATAAACGGCTCGAAACAAGAATTAAAGCTTCCGTTAGATGTGCTTGATTTGTTGGAAGATCTGAAGAAACACAAGCCTCAAGGGCAATCGCAAGAGTGGACATGGCTTGAGTTTCACATAAGCAATACGGGTAAATATAAATTTGAATATAAGTATGGTATGCCACCGCTGATTGCGGAGCAAATAAAGTATTCAAAGTAATGGGAATTACGGCGATGGTGTGGACGGGGGTTGCCGTGACAGTGCACATAATTGGCTTCGCCGCGGCCTAAGGCAGAAGTGAAGTGCGCTGTCGCCGTAACTCCGGATAGCGGCGCCAGCCCACTCATTGGGCGGCCGGCTTAGCCGGGGAATTTGGCGCCCTGCGTCGCGCCGTGATGCGTCTCGGCATCATATTCGGCGTCGAATTTGCCCAACTCGGTTATCGCCGCGGCGCCGGCGGCATTCGCGCCCTCGCAGCTGCTCGATTTCACGGCGTTCTCGATATCCTGCCTGTGCTCATAGGCGTGTTTCGCATGGCCGGATTCGTGCTCGATCAATCCGGCCATGTATCTCCTCCATTCCTGTCTCAAGGCTGGGGAAACGCGTTCCTGATCAGCGAGATGCGGAAGGATGACGATGATCTGAAAGCTATATTCCAGATGCGCCAGATCGCATCGTCCATCCGGGCCGCCGGGCCAATGCCATTGGGCGTACCAGCTCGTCCTGGCATCATAGTGCCTTGCTTCGCGCTGATCCTGCGGGCCAAGGGCATTGAGCGATTGGCGAACGGATTTCGCATCCGTTCCGTAGACATCGTAAAATCGCACCTCGGTCCCCGGATAGGGCGCAAAGGCCGCTTCCGCGTAACCGGTGGAGTCACTCGGCGGCGTGTTGCCTGTGTTGCAGCCGGATAGCGCCAGGAGGGAGAAGGCGGCCAATGCCGTGAATCGCAACACCCTCTGTCCTTTCTCCCGATCGAAAGCGACATATTCAGAAAATGTCGGAAAATCCGGTTAGCGGTGTTTCGGGACCGGCAGCGTCGCTGCGCTCATCATCAGGAGGCGTTCGAATTCCGGAATTCCGCTGACAGTCCACTTGATTGACACCGCGCTATCACCAGAGATAGCCGAAACCCCGACTGGTCCGACAACAGGAGGTTGCTCGAGACCATCGGCAACCTCCCGTCGCGCGGTTTCAGCGTATCGTCGTTGTCCCGGTGAAAGCGCCGTCGTTGCCGTTGGTGCTTACCCGGTTGTTGCCGAAGGAAATGATGGTGCCGCCGAGCACCGGAACCAGGCCGCCGACATTGTCGATGATGCTGGAATTATTGACCAGGATCCGAGCATGGGTTCCGTTTGCGAAGAGTCCGCAATCCATACTGCCGGAAACCATGACCCCGTCGAGCGAAATGGCCGCAAAAAGCGCTGTCCCGCTGTTGATCACATACACGCCACGCCCAGTCGTGTTGGTGATATTCGTATCGCGCACGCCGAGGAAAACCGACCCGGTGGTTTTGTTTCCCTCCGCCACGACGCCAAAAGCGTTGTTGCTGAACTGGCTGCGCGACACGCTGGCGCGCACCACAGCGGCGCTCGTGGGAGCAATATTGACCGCGGCGTACCCACCAAAATGGCCGACGTTGGTGATCGTGGTGTTGTCGACCGTGAGCGAGGCGTCGGCGGCGGGAGAAAACTCGATTCCGGCACGGGCGAAGTTTCGGATCACCGTGTTGCGCACGATCAGCGACCCGCCGGAGACGAAGGTGATCCCGGCAGTGCCGGTCGAGCCGAACCCATCGATATCGAGGCCATCGATAACCACCACGTCGCTGGCGCCGGCATTGACGGTGATGGCCGAGCCTGACCCCGACAATATCCCGCCGCCGCCGCTGCCGACGCCGCTGCAATAAAGGGTGACCGCCCTGGTGATGATGACGGTGCCGAAGCCGCCGACGTCCAGGCAGTCGATCTCGCCACTGGCGGCGGTTCTGGTCATGGCGCCGGCGAAGGTCTGGCATGGCGCGGCGCGGGTGCAGGCGTTCGCGTCATTGCCCGTGCCCGAAACCCATGTTCGCGGAGACTGCGCTGAAGCCGGAGCCCCGCCGAGCAGACACGACAAGCCGAGTGCGAAAATCAACCAACGAAAAACTCGGATATTGGATATCACAATATTGTCCCCCCGAGAAAATTTATGCTTTCTGGGTCTCACAAACGAGAGATGGAAGCAAATCATTGCGCCAGGAAAACTGTAGAATAGAGTCCGATATTTTAATATATCAGCCTAGAAATGGCGCTAAGATGTTCAAATTACTTGTAAGCGGCGCGACACTGAGCGCGGCTGTTCACCGAGATTTGTATTCGGGTGCGTTCGATCGCGGCGCGTTCCAATCGGAATGGCCTGGCGAAACCGTTCCAACCCCGGGGCGTTGAGAGGGCAATCGACAAAGGAACGACGATGACGCACCAGCCCCCTCTCCCGGAAGCGGCGACCTCGCCATATCCCCTTCACCCCGCGCCGATCCCCGAGGAGCGGAAGCTGGCTGCCGCCGAGGAGGCGCAGCAGGAAGATGGCAGCGGAGTCTCCCCAACCGCGATCGGCGTGGGTGCTGCGATCGGCCTGGCCGCCGCCGCGGCGGTAACCGGTATGGTCTATGCGCGCCGCCGTTCGGCGAAGGCGCCGCGCGTCAAGGGGGACGACAAGAGCAAGCGGGGCAGGCCCGACCGCAGCCGGGTCGCAGCCGGCGAGCCGTACGAAGTCCAGTATTTCGCGCGCAAGCATGGGATCAAGGCAGCCGAAGCCCGCGCGATCCTGAAGGAGGCGGGGCCGAGCCGCGAGGCGGCCAATGCCCTGGCGATCCGCCGCAAAAAGGCCTGATCCCGCAGGTATATCGCCCGGTATCCAAGGCCGCGATCAGTCGCCGCGGTCGGCGCAGTCCTTTCGCTCCGGCTCGGCCCAGCAGCGCAGGCCCTGCTCGATATCGCGTCGCGCGGGGACGGCCAGATCGGCATCGGCGAAATACCATTCGAAGGCCAGGGCGCCCTTATCGTCCGGATCGGCATAGAAGGTCGGTTCGCTGGCGCCCGCGCCTGATCGCGCCAGCACCGACGAGATCGGCTTCAACGCCCGGGGGAACTTCGCGTCGTTGACGCACAGATCATCCGCCGCGCCGTGGAATGCCGACCTGAGGCGGTGCTGGAAGTCGTCCAGGCGGGTGTCCGGGAAAGCCTCGCCGCTCTCGCGCGTCATCAGGGACCGGTTCAGGCTTACCGCGATGGCGGCGGAGCATCCCGGTGCCGGTGGCGTTTTCGCGGCGGTTGCGGCTATCTTGTGCGTGGCCTCGGGCGTGTGTGGCGCCGTTGATTGCCTGGTGGGCGATGCGTCGGAGCAACCGGCCAGCAGCAGGGGCGCGAGAAGGAAGGTCATCTGGGTCTTCATCGCATCTGCCTAGCATCGCTGTGTCAGGTTCGGAAATAGCGGCGGACTGGCGGGCAGGGCGGAGGTTATACCTTTTCGAAGTCCTGAAATACCGGCTTGTTGCAATCTGCAAAAGCGCGTTGCGCGATGCGGCGGCATCGCCGTAAACGATTGCCGCATCGGTCGATCAGTCACGGACCGGGTCTGAACAGGAGGGGTTTCGATGACCATCGCTCGTGCCGGCGCGATTGCGCTGGCGGTGCTCGGATGTGGCGATGTGGCGGCCGCGCAGGCCCGGCCGGCCGCGATCGCTGCGGCCTCCCCGGCCGGGAGGACCGGCCTTGACGGCAACGGACACCTCAAGGCGGTGGTACCGCCGGGCGACAGCGCCTTCGCTTATGCCCGCCTTGCGGATGGCGTGCAGCTGCGGGTCGGCGGCGTCACCAAGAACCTGATCTTCTACGGGCCGGCAACGGTGCGGGTGAACGCCAATCTGGGCGAGAATTACTGGACCGCGCGCAGCCTTGCGGTGATCGCCAGGCCGCAGGCGGTGCCGTTCAGGATATCCGAAACCGCCGCCACCCTGACCATCGTCAGCGCGAAGCTGCGGATCGAGGTCAGCAAGACCAACGGCGCGCTGCGCTTCTTCGATGCTGCCGGCAAGCTCTATACCGAGGAAAAGGCGGACGCGCCCCAGGCGCTGAAGAAGGTCGAGATTTCCGGCGCCCCGACGCTCGAGGCCAGCAACGTCTTCACCCTGCGGCCGGACGAGGCGATCTACGGCCTCGGTTTCAACGCCGAGGATCACAGCAACCGGCGCGGCAAGGAGCTGCTGCTGGTCCAGACCAATGTCGGCATCATCATTCCGGTGCTGATGTCGTCGCGCCGTTACGGCGTGATGTGGGACACCTATTCCCAGATGCGGTTCAAGGACGATGCCGGCGGCGCATCGATGTGGGCCGAGAGCGCGCCAGGCGGCGTCGATTATTATTTCATGGCCGGGGGCACGCCCGACGCGGTGGTCGGCGCCTATCGCGCGCTGACCGGCCAGGCGCCGATGTATCCCAAACAGGCGTTCGGCCTGTTCATGAGCAAGGAGCGCTACAAGACGCAAGCTCAGCTGCTCGACGTCGCCCGCACCTTCCGCAAGGAGGGCTTCCCGCTCGATTATATCGTGCAGGACTGGCAATATTGGGGATCGGACAAGGACGGCAGCTGGAGCGGGATGACCTGGGACCCGACCCGCTATCCCGATCCGGCCGGCATGACCCGCCAGATCCACGACATGAATATGAAGCTGATGGTCTCGATCTGGCCGTCGATCGGCAATGACACGGCGCTGGCGCGCGAGCTTGACGAGCATAAGCTTCGCTTCGAGCCGCTGCACTGGATATCGAAACATGCCCGCGTCTATGACGCCTATAGCCCGCTCGGCCGGCAGATCTATTTCAAGCATGTGAAGTCCGGCCTGCTCGACAAGGGCGTCGATGCGCTGTGGATGGACGGCACCGAGATCGAAGTCAGCAGTGCGATGTGGAATGCGCAGGAGAATATCCGCGACACCAAGGCGCTCGGCTCGAACGCGCTCGGCGACTTCACGCGCTACCTCAATCCCTATTCGCTGATGACGACGCAGGGCACCTATGACGGCCAGCGCGCGACGAGCGACAAGCGGGTCCTGACGCTCACCCGGTCGGCCTGGGCCGGCGCCCAGCGGACCGCTGCGGCCTCTTGGAGCGGCGACATCTTTTCGAGCTGGAAGACGCTCAAGCAGCAGGTCGCCGACGGCGTCAACGTGACCGTGACAGGCAATCCCTATTGGACCCAGGATACCGGCGGCTTCTTCGTCGCCGACTTTCCCGGGGGTGAGCAGAACCCGGCATGGCGCGAGCTGTACGCGCGGTGGCTGCAATTCTCGGCCTTCAACCCGATCATGCGGATCCACGGCACCAATGTCGAACGCGAGCCCTATCTGTTCAAGACGATGGACCCTGAGGTCTATGGCTCGCTGCTCGGCAGCACGCGGCTGCGCTATCGGCTGCTGCCCTATATCTACGGGCTGAGCTGGAAGGTGACGTCGGACGGCTACACGCTGATGCGGCCGCTGATGATGGATTTCCCGGACGACCGGGCGACCGACACGATCGACGACAGCTTCATGTTCGGCCCGTCCTTCCTGGTCCATCCGGTGACGCGCGCGATGTATCACATCCTGCCGCCGCCCGCCGCGACCATCCCGAGCGACTATCTTCGCACGCCCGATGGGCAGCCGGGGCTTGCGGGCCAATATTTCGAGGGCGAGAATTTCGAGACGCCGAAGAGCCGCTTCGTCGACACCAAGGTGGATCACACCTGGCCCGATCCGCCGTTGGCGGAAGTGCCCGCCGGGCTTTCGAGCCTGTCGCATTTCTCCGCCCGCTGGGAGGGGACTCTGATCGCGCCTGAAGAGGGCGACTATGAGGTCGGGATCGAGGGCGATGATGGCTATCGCCTGATGCTCAACGGCAAGACCGTGGTCGAGGACTGGAATGCCGGTGCGCCCCGGTACAAGGGCGCGATCCAGCATTTCAGCAAGGGCGAGGTCGTCAGGGTCGGCATCGAATTCTACCAGATCGACGGCAACCGCGTGCTGCGCCTGGCGTGGCGGCTTCCGAGCGAGCGGCAGGCGGAGAGCGCCGCCAAGCCGGCGCTGGACACCGCGGTGGAGACCTATCTGCCCAAGGGCGCGAACTGGTATGATTTCTGGAGCAACCAGCGCTTCGCCGGCGGCACGCGCGTGACGCGGCAGGCGCCGCTCGACATCATGCCGCTTTATGTCCGCGCCGGATCGATCGTGCCGATGGGCCCGCAGGTCCAATATGCCACCCAGTCGCCGGGCGCGCCCTATGAGGTGCGCATCTATCCCGGGGCGGACGCGCACTTCACCGTCTATGAGGACGACAATGAAACCTATGCCTATGAGCGGGGCGAGCGGGCCACCTATGAGCTGGTGTGGAACGACAGAGCGCGCACGCTCACGATCGGCGCGCGACAGGGACGTTTCCCCGGCATGACCAGGACGCGCGCGTTGAATCTGGTGCTGATGGGCAGCGGTACACGGGGCGGTACGGACCCGGCGCCGGCCACGAAGCGGGTTTCCTATTCGGGAGTGCGCAGCGTTATCCGTTTCTGAGCGCGGCGGTCGGTCAGGGTGCGGCTGACAGTCTCGCTCGGGCCGCCGGGTCGATCGGGCGAGAGCGTCTGATCCCCCTGGCGCCGGGGCCGCTATTCCCGGTTTCGTAGAACCTTGCCGTTTCCGGCTGGAGCGCCAGGCGCGCGCCGCTCCTGTCGTTGTAGTTCATCTCGGTCCAGCCGGCGGGGGCGATGTGCGGGCCCATGAAGCAATCGATATAGGCCGCCAGGCCCAGCGACTGCGGGTCGCCATAATGTCCGTCGGGAAAGCTGCGCGTCGGCCGCCATGGCCGCCCGAGGAAAACGCTGCCGTCGGGAATGCCGGGCTCGGCGGTCAGGCGGCAGCGATGGAAGATCAGGCCGGCCTCCTGATCGGCCCGGGTGCTGGGCGCGGCGATGCAGCCGCCTTGCGGCTGGGCGGCGGGGCGGCGGCGCGACTGGATCTCGCAATCCCGCAGCAATGTCCGTCCGCCGCCGAAGATGAAATCCACCGTCCCGCTCACGAGGCAGCGGTCGAACAGCGCCGTGCCGGAATCGGTGAAGAGGGTATCCTGGCGCCCGAGCACATCCGCGTTGCGCAGGATCGCCCGGTCGCTCCCCGCGGCGAGCATCAAGGCGACGGCTTGCTGGCCGCCGGGCCAATCGCCGAGCGCCAGGCCGCTGCGCCGTGCTTCCTCGGCCGGGTCGAAGCCGTTTTCGATCATGAGGTTCTCGGCGTGGAATCCCGGGGCCGATATGGTCAGCGTGGCGCTGCCCACAGTGCCCCAGGGCTTTCCGGCAGGATCTTTCAGTCCCGCCGCGGCATCGTAGCGCAGGCGTGTGGTTTGACGATGCTCGCCGGTGATGGAGACATTCGCTGTCCGGACCGCAAGCTTCTCGGTCCAGATACCCGCACCCAGCCAGATACGGAACGGCCCGGCCGCAGGCGCCATCGCCAGTGCCGCGCCAAGGCTTTCGAAGCGCCTGCCCGCCGGCCCTGGCTGGCCGGGCCTGACGACGACCGCATCATAGCCGGCCATGGCCCCGGCCGGCCCGGCGAGCAGCGCAGCAGCGCAGCCCGCCAGGACCATGCGACGATCAGGGCCGCTGCGCGACAAGAGCATTCGGGGCGGGACGCATCAGAACTTCACGCGCGCGCCGACGCGGAAGATGCGGCCTGTTGCGCCATATTGCGACACGACCGGATTATCCTCGTACGCCTCACGCTCATTCGCCTGGTTGGTCAGGTTCTGCGCCTCCACACTGATGCTGAAGATCTTGTTGAAGGCATAGCTGGCCGACGCGTCCACGTTCAGCGTCGCCTTGCTGAAGATGAAGTCGTTGACCAGCGGCGCCGTGCAGGGGCCGCCGGGCACATTGTTGGCGCCGACCGTCGCGGGCGATGCGGGAACCGGGCTGATGATCCCCGGGGAACACGGCCCCGAGGCGATCGGGAAGGTCGTGCTGTAGCCCTTGCGATAGGCGGCCGAAACGCGGGTGCGGAACTTGGTCGACTGGTAATAGAGCGTAGCGTTGAACGATTGCGGAGACACGCCGAGGAACGGGGCCTTGGCGGTGGTCTGCGCGACCGCCGCCGTGGTGGCGGTCGCCGCCGCGCCGGGATCGAGAATATAGTTCAGCTGCGATTTGATGTAGCTGTAATTGAGGATCGCGCCGAAATTCTTGAGGAAGCCGGGCAGGAAAGTGAAATCCTGCTGATAGCTGACCTCGATGCCGCGCAGATATCCGCCCGGCGCATCGCGGAACTGGCGCACATCGAACGGATTGTCCGCATCGATATAGGCAAGCGAGTTGGTGTTGGTCGTTCCCGCCCGGATCGCCGCGATCGCATCGGCCGAGAGGATCGCCGAGAGCGGTGTGGTGAAGATGATCGTCTGCGGGAAGCTCTTGATCTGCTTGTTATAGGCAGCGACCGAGAACAGGCCACCCTTGGCGAAATACCATTCGATGCTGAGATCCTCATTGGTCGCCCGGAAGGGCGACAGCCTGGGATTGCCGACGGTCAGGCGGGCGCCCGAGGTGTCGCCATTCGTCGGCACGCTGAGGCCGCTGGTGATGGGCGAGAGGTTGCTGAGCAGCGGGCGCGCAATCACCTTCGACGCCGCGAAGCGCACGATGACGTTGTGGATCGGCTCATAGTTGAGGTTGATCGACGGCAGAAAGTCCCGATAGTCATTGGTGCCGACGATCGGACGGCCATTTTGCGTGTTGCCCTCCGCATAGACTTTGGTGAACGCTTCACGCGCGCCGATATTGCCGCGCAGCGTGTTGCCGAACAGCGGGATCTTGAAGTCGAGCTGGAGGTACAGGGCGCGGTCCTGCTCCTGCACCGAATAGCGGTTGGGCGCGCCGGAACGCTTGTTGGTCAGCGTCCAGTCGCCCCATTTGTTGATGCAGTTGCAATCGAACTGGAACAGGTTGCGGAACGCATCGATGTTCGGCGCCCAGAAGGAGGATGCCGTGCCCGCCGGGGTGTTCAGTCCCTGGCCGAACTGGATCAGCTGGCCGGTCGCCGCCGCCGAGCTATGCGCCTCGAGCAGGGTCGGGTTGAGCGTATCGGTATTGCGTTCGAGCAGATCCGTGGCGAAGTCGAACTGGCGATAGGAGCCGCCAAAGCCGAGGTTGAACTCGTCCGAAAGCTTCCAGTCGAAATCGGCCTTCGCGGTCCGGAACGTGTTGCGCACCATGCGCTCGTAATGGCGGATCGCGGAGAAGCCCTTCACCATCTGCCAGTTGGCCGGATCGGCCGCGTTGAAGCCGAGATCGATGACCGGCATGCTGCCGCCGCCGCGCTCGTCATAGGTAAAGGTTCCCGGTGAATCCATGCGGTTATATTCGACGAGCAGGCCGGTCGTGTAGTTGGTCGAGCGCGACTGGCCGTAGACCGCATCCATTTTGAAATTGTCGGAGAATTCGTGTTTGACGTCGAATGAGCCCTGCCAGAACACCGTGGTGTAGGTCGCGGCGTCGGCGCCGGAACGGAAATCGACATTGCGCAACTGCAGATAGTCGGCGACGCCGTTGCTGACATGAGCGTCGAGCACATCGACCGCCGGGCGCCCGATCAGCTCGCCGCGATAGGCGAGGCCGTTGCTGGTGGGAATGTAGCCGACCGAATTCGGGTTGTTGTAATAATCATAGGGATCGAGATTGTTCGGGTTGGTGCTGAAGATATTGGCGTTCGACGGGCTGGTGCCGCCCGGCGTGACCGCGGCGTTGCCCAGAATTGAGGGAACCAGCACCCCGGCCGAGTTGAGCGCGGTCGCGAAAGCCGGCGTGGTGCCATACAGGGACGCGCCGCAATCCTGGGTCGGCGCGAGACTGGTTACCGCTGCCGGCGTGCAGATGCCCGGATACAGGCCGCGCGCGGTATTCGGGGTCTGACGCCCGATCGCGGTATTATAGGTCGCGTTGGTGTTGTTGCGATTCAGGCCGACGGTCGAGACCTGATAGAAGACGCTGTCATTCTTGAAGCGCGAATAGGCACCGTCGATGGTGATCGTCGTCCGGTCATCGGGCTGCCACTGCATCGCGCCGGTCAGGCCGAGCCGCTCCGTCTTGATGTTCTGCTGCTGGATCGTCGCGAGCGCCGGGATGCGCACGATCGAATCGTCGAAACGGCCGGGCGTGTTGTACGGCGCGCCGGGATAGAGCTTGGCATAGGCGGCCGGGTCCGACCCGGTCTGGAATGCGATCGCCTGGGGATTGGTAATGGCAGTCCCGAAGGTCGTGCCGACCGGCGCTGAAAAGCCCGCGCGCTGGGGGTTTTCGTTCCCGAGGAAATCGGACTGGCGATAGAGATAGTCCGACTGGCCGGGCGCGCGCAGGTAGGAATCGATTTCGTTGTCGCTCTTCGAATAGGCGCCCGAAAAGAGGAGGCCGAACTTGCCGTCGAAGAAGCGACGGCTGACCAGCCCGGCGATACGCGGGTTGTGCTTCTTCGACTGCTGATAATATTGGTCCTCGACGGACAGCGCGAGGGCGCCCTTCTCGTAATCGAACGGGTGGCCGGTGGTGAGGTCGATGGTCGCGCCGAGCGAGCCTTCGTCGGTTTCCGCCATCGGCGTCTTCTGCACCTTCAGCGAACTGAACAGCTCGGACGCGAACGTATTATAGTCGAACGCGCGGCTGCGGTTGGGCGCGGTGCCTGAATCGTTCGATCCGGCGGTCGACAGCGCCTCGAGCCCGTTCAGGCGCGTGCGGTTGAAATCGCCGTTCAGGCCGCGGACGGTGATCGTCCGGCCCTCGCCATTGTCGCGGTCGATCGACACGCCGGGCAGGCGCTGGAGCGACTCGGCCAGGTTCGAATCGGGGAAATCGGCGATATCCTCGGCGGTGATCGCGTCGATCTGGACGTCCGAGACGCGCTTGGCGTTGATCGAGTTGCGGAGCGAAGCGCGGAACCCGATGACGACGATGTCCTTGGCGTCTGGCGATGTCTCTTCGGCGGCGGCTTGCGGTGCGTCAGGCGCTGTCTGGGCATGTGCCACGATCGGCGCGGATAGAGCGATCGCGAGCAGCGACGCACCTGTGCGCAGGAATTTTACCTGTGTCATTGTTCTTTCCCCTCCAACAATCCGTCGAACGCGGATTCTGTCGACGCGACCTTCGTCAATTGTCCAGCGGTGTCAATAGGCGGCCGCGCAGGCGCAAATGGGAGCAGGCAGCAGCTTTTGGGGAGCGGCGCACGAGGGAAGTGGCGCAAAACTGCGCTATCTTTTCAGCATGCCGAGATAAAGATAGAGAAACCGGTGTCAAAAAAAGTTGGAGAGGACGGGATTATGAGCGCATTTTTGGTTGCGATGCTGGCCCAGATGGCAACCGCCACACCAGCCGCGGACCCGCCCGTGACCAAAATCAACCCATCCAAGATCATTCTGGTCGGCGATTCGACGACTCAGGTAAATAGCGGCTGGGGCGGCAGTTTCTGCGCGACCCGCGTCACGTCGTTTGCCGCGTGTGTGAATCTCGGGCGCGGCGGGCGCAGTTCGAAGAGCTACCGTGCCGAGGGATCATGGGACCTGGCCGTCGCCGAGATGAAGACGCCTGGCTATGCCAATATCTGGGTGATGATCCAGTTCGGCCATAACGACCAGCCGGGCAAACCTGGCCGATCGACTGACCTTGCCACCGAGTTCCCCGCCAATCTCAGACATTATGTCGAGGATGCGCGCGCGGCCGGCGCCAAGCCGATTCTGGTGACTCCGCTGACCCGGCGCTTCTTCAAGAATGGCGAGATCACGCGCGATCTCGACCCCTGGGCCGACGCGGTGCGCAGGGTGGCGAAGGACATGAACATTCCGTTGATCGACCTCAACGCGCGGTCGGCGGCCATCATCCAGGCGATGGGGCCGGTGATGGCCGGGCATTATTCGCTCGGCCTGCCGGATTCGAACATGCTCGCCTCGGCGCTTGGCGGGAATAGTGGCGAAAAGCCCATTGGCATGCCCGCTCCGCCGGCGCCCGCCCCGGCTCCGACGCCCGATGGCCTGCCGCGCGTCGGCGTGCGCGGCGACGGGTTCGACTATACCCATCTCAACCGCGACGGCGCCGATCTGTTCGCGGGCGTGATCGCTTCGGAGCTGGCTAAGACCATCCCGCAAATGCGCCCGATCCTCATTCCGTGAGGCGCCCGGCGGTTTCACCGCCACGCCAGGTTTTTCTCCATCCATTCGCGCAGGTCGGGCGGTGGCGGGGCAGGGGGCGGACCGCCGAGATGCCTTTGGAACATCGCCTCTGCAAGGAGCATATAGGCGCGTCCCGCCATCGGATCCGAGGGCGCATGGGGCTGATTGCGGGCGACCACGATTTGCGCCGGGGCGCCGGACAGCTTCAGGCGCGCGGCATAGTCGATGACACTGCGGATCGGCACGCGCTCGTCCCGGCCCGAAGCGATCAGCAGCAAGGGCGTTCGCATCGCCGCGACGCGCGCAAGCGGCGATTGCCGATACAGGCGGCGTGCGATCTCCGGGTCATCTGGATTGAGTGCCAGCAAGCGCAGGCTATGGTCGAGCGTCATGCCCTGGGTCTCTCCAAGGGTGCCGCGCGCCGCGGCCCAGCGCGAGGTCCAGCCGAAATCAGCCGGCGGGACGATGGCGATCCCCATATGGTAAAGGCCCGATCCGTTGGACAGCGCCAGGAGCGTGGAATAGCCGCCGAAAGAAGCGCCCATGATCGCGGTACGCATCGGATCGCCGATGCCGCGTGCGAGCAGGTAGCGAGTACCTTCCTCGATATCGCGCTGGACGCGGCCGTCCCCGAAATCGCCGCGCGCCGCCAACATATAGGCTCGGCCAAAGCCGGTCGACCCGCGGAACTGCGGGCGGAATACCGCATAGCCGCGATTGACCAGCAACTGGGTGAGCGCGCTGTAATCGGCATCGTCATGCGACCAGGGGCCGCCATGGGCGATCGTGATCAAAGGGACGTGCGCCGGATCGCGGCCGGGCGGGACGCTGAGCAAGCCGTGGATGGCCATGCCATCGGAGGCACGAAAGGCGAAGGGGATGACACGCGCCAGGCTCTCGGGCGGCAGGCGGCGGGCGCGATCGTCGAGGAGCAGGCGGCTGGCGCCCGTCGCGGGATCGAACAGGTGCCAGCGACTGCCCTGCAATCGGGCGTCGCGCTCGCGGATCAGCCAGGCTTTGCGTGACGTTTCGACCGTGCTTGCCGGCGCCATCGCCAGCCGCGCGAGCGACGCGGCCGCCCCGGGCGTCAGGCCGTAGCGCATGGCCCGGCTGCCGCGATAGATCGCGATCTGGGGTGTGCCGGTCATCCGATCGAGGACGACGCCATCGACATCGACTTCGGCGGCGGGGTCCGCATGGATCATCGTCGTGCGGCCGTCCATGCCGAGACGGAAGATCGAGCGGCGGCCGCCCATGAGATCGCCCGACACATTGACGCCGCTTCCGTTCGACGAGACGCCGAGCAGGTCGCATCGCTCCATCGCGACACAGGCGGCGATCGTCCGGTAACGGCCATCCGCCTTGCGCGTCACAATGATATGACGATCGCCATCGACGAGCTTGAGGAATGCGGCCTTGCCGACCCGGTCCATCGCGGCATCTACGATCTCGCGTCTGGTCGAAACGAGCAGCTGCCGCGCTCCGCCGGGCCCGGCATGCCACAGCCGCCACCGCCCCGCCGCATGGTCGACCAGCAGCGCACCGGGCTTCCACGGGTCGATCGCGAGCAGGCGCAGCTCGGTCTGGCCGCCCAGCGTGGCGATGATGCCCGAGCCGGGATCGCCGGCGATCGAGAGCAATTGCACTTTGCCCGGTGCGACGAGCACCAGCCAGCGGGAATCCCGGCTCCAGAAAATCTCGCGCGCGTCAGTGCTCGACAGGGCGCGCCGTCCGGTGCCCCTCGACGCGGCCGGCCGGAGCCACAGGCTGTACCGGCCCCCGCTAATGCGCAGGAACGCGACATTCGAGCCGTCAGGCGCGATCGTGACGGACGTGACCAGCGGTTCGGAGACGAAGGCGTCGCGCGCCAACTGTGGCGCGGAGGGTCGCGCCCGCTCGACGGCGAGCGCCCGCGCCAGCGGATCGGCAAAAGCGGGTGCGCCACAGGCGAACGCCAGGAGGGCGGCTGCGGCGGGGCCGAGCCGGCGGAAACGAACTGTCATTGCGGGCCTCCGGTCAGAGGGTACGGGTCGGGCGGATCAGCCAGAAGGCAATCAGCATCGGCGGGCCGAGGATCAGCGTTGCGAGCGTCCAGGCCCCACCTGTCCGCATGCCGAGCCGCCGGCGTCGTGCGAGCAGGGCAGTGCCCGCGGCCGACAACAGCGCGAGCAGCCCGGTGGCGATCCAGATCGGCAGCGGTACCGTCACGGCCTCGCGCGCGTCCATCGGCACAGCGCCGCCGCCAGCATTCTCGATCACGTCTCGGGCGGTCTTCAGCGCGGGCGAAATCCAATAGGGCGCGAAGCGCGCGGCGAGCGGGAAATCGGGCGTGAGAGCCCTGCGTGCGACCGTTCGGCTGCGGCCATCCCCGTCCACTTTCACGATCTGTTGCCAGGCGCTGCCCGGGCCAGAGACGGCGTCGCGGGCATAGGTGAACGAGAGCAGATAGCCATCGAGCAACTCGACCAGGTCGAGGCGCATCAGGCTGCCCACCGGCGCTGGCAATGGCACCGTGGCGAGCGCAGGGTATTTCGCGTCACCGTCGTCCAGCACGCGGGCATCGTAGAGGTGCAGCGCGCGATCGCTCATCACTGTGATCGCGTCACCCGCCGTTGACGACTCGGCGACGATGGTCTCTCCCGCGGGCAGGCGGACGCGGCGATGGATCCTGCCATCGTCCACATCGAAGACGAGCAGGCTGCCGCCCGCGATCAGGCGATTGCCGCCGATCGGGAGCGGCGGTGCCTCGAAGCGGCCCGCGACGTCTAGCGTGCCGGCCACCGTGCTATCGGCCTGGCGCACGCCGTGGAAGCGCATGTCGTCATGGCTGAAGGTCCAGCGCGTGCCGCGGCGCTCATCATCGAACTCCATCGGCGCGACATTGGTCAGCTCGCCACGCACCGGCAGCCATTTGATCGTTGGCGACACCTCGAATGTTTCGGAGAGGCGCACCTGCTCGCGCCAGAGGCGCGCCTCGCGATCCTGGCTAGCGGCCAGCCCGGCCTCGATTAACGCAGCGCCATCGGCGCGGATCGCCTCGACCACACCGCCACGCGGCGGCCTGCTGTTGAGTGGGTGGGTGCCAGTGGCGATCCAGAGCGTCTGGAAGGCCATGTCGCCTGCGACGGTGAGCAGCAGATAGGCGCCCATCGCCGCGGCCAGCGCGGTTCCGGCAAGCGCCACAGCGCTGCGCGGCGGGGAAGCGAGATCGGGTTTGAAGACGCTCGCCACGAGGAGGGCGAGCAGGGCGAGGACCACCGCCTGCACCGCCAGCGCGGCCCAGCCGACGGCCATGCTCATGGTCGGCAGCAGCGCCGGCAGCAGCACCAGCCACCCATAACGCCTGGGGCTGAGCGCAGCATAAATGCCGCCCATAAGTCCGATGAGCGCGATCAGCACGCCAGAGAGGCCCAACAGCCAGTGCCGCATATCGACGAAGCGGTTGCCTGTCAGGCCGTGGCAGACGAGCAGCAGCCCGATCGGGACCAGCACCGCCGCGACGAGCATCGTGGCGCTTCCGCCCGCGATCGCGACGAATACGCGGCGCGGCGAGACCGGCCTGTGAAGCAGGGCGATCCACTGGTTGATCCGGGCATAGCTAGCCGCCTGGAAGAGACCCAGCAGCACGCCGGCAACGGCGTAGATCCCGGCGACCAGCTGATAGACCATCGCCGGTTGCTGCAACGGATCGACCACCCGGTCGAAGAAGAGCAGGAGGCCCGCATGCACCGCGCCGATGCCGAGCGCCCACCAGCGAAACCGCCGGCATTCGGCTTTGTAGAGTTCGAACATGATAGCGTCCTTCAGGCCGCGGGGCCGGCGTGGTTGCGCGTCAGATACGCGTCGACAGCGCGATCGAGCGGGACGGGCATCGTCTGGATGGTCTTCGCGCCATGATCGCGCAGGAAATCGGCAAAGCCGGTGTCGGCATCGAGCATGGTGTAATGATGGACGCCGTCGATCTTGCGATGTTGTAGCAGCCCGGGGATCGCGTCCGGCCCCTTGAACGGCACATCGGCGATCCACTGGCTGATCCGCGCGCAGAAATCATCGGGCGCGGAGACGTTGCGCAGCGTGCCGCGTTCGAGCACGACCAGCGTATCGGCGAGCCGCTCGACCTCTTCGATCTGGTGCGAGCAATAGATGACGGTGCGGTGTTCGCTGTCCGCCCCGTCGATCAGCGCGTCCAGGACTCGGCGCCGGGCAACCACGTCGAGCCCCAGAGTCGGCTCGTCGAGGATCAGCAGTTCGGGGGCCTGGCCGAGCGCAAGCGCGAGGTTGAACCCGGCACGCTCGCCGCGCGAAAGCTGCCCGATCCGCTGGGCCGGCGACAGATCGAAGCTGGCGATGACGGTGTCGAAGGCGCGCGCATCCCAGCGATCGGCATAAAGGCGACGCTGCATCGCGAGCACCGCCGCGACAGTTACCCAGCCGGGCATGCTATGCTCTTCATTGACGAAGCCGATCCGGCGCCGATCCTCGGAGTTGAGCGTGGCGGAGGGCCGCCCCAGTACGAACGCTTCGCCGCTATCGGGCGACAGGAAGCCGAGCAGGATGCGGAACAGCGTCGTCTTGCCGGCGCCGTTGGCGCCGATGATCGCGTGGATGCCCCCGCGCGGCAAAGCGAGATCGAGCGCGTCGATCGCGCGCTTGCGGCCGTGCAGGCGGGTCAGCCCGCGGGTTTCGATGGCGAAATCGGACATGGTGGTCATGCCCGTTTCGCGAGGGCCAGCGCGTCGAGCGCGCCGGCGACGGCCGCTACCGCTTCGTCTGCCGGATAGCGAATGGCGATGACCTCGCTGACGAACCGATCGACCGCTTCGCCGAGCCGCCGCTCGCGCTCGGCGGTGCTCAGCTGATCGCGGCGCACCGCGACGAACAGGCCGAGGCCGGAGCGCGATTCGAGCCAGCCTTCAGCGGCAAGCTGGGCGTAGGATTTGCTCACCGTGTTGGGATTGATGCCAAGCTGCTGCGCAAGGCCGCGCACGCTTGGCAGCTTGTCACCGACCGAGAGCTCTCCGGTCGATATCTGGCGCCGGATCGCATCGATGATCTGCCGAACGATCGGCCGCGGATCGCCGGTTGCTATGGCGATGGCGACGGGGGCTGTACGACTCATGCGACCTCCACTGAACTATGTCACCTAGTACAGTTAGGTGATTACCTCGTCAAGCGCCGTCACAACGGGCGCGACACCTGATCCCATCGCCCACTAGCCAATCGCCATCCCCTCCCGCACACAGCCCCGATGCGCCTGCGTGATTTCGCCCTTCTCGTTGCGATCTGCCTGACCTGGGGGTCCAGCAATGTGCTGAGCAAGATCGTGGTCGGCCAGTGGCACATTCCGCCGCTGTTCTTCGCGGCCGCGCGGTTTGCGATCGTCTTTGCAGTGACGATCCCCTGGTTGCTGCCGGTACCGCGACCGGTCTGGCGGATCGTGCTGGTCGGCGCGCTGATGGGAGCGGGGAATTTCGCCTTGCTGTTCCTCGGGCTGCGGACGGCCTCGCCATCGATGGCGGCGGTGGTGATACAGGCGAGCGTGCCGATCACGACTTTGCTGTCGGTGATGATCCTCGGCGAGCGCATTCACTGGCGGCGCGGGGCGGGAATCGCGCTGACACTGGCGGGTGTGCTGCTCGTCGTGTGGCGGCCGGGGTTCGTGATATCGACCGGGTTGCTGTTCGTGTTGGGCGCTGCCTTTGCCGGGTCGCTTGGCGCGATCATGATGAAGCAGATGGACGCGGTTGCGCCGCTGCGCTTCCAGGCCTGGGTCGGGCTGACCGGGGTGGTGTCGCTGGGTGCGGCTTCCGCTGTTTTCGAGGGGCATCAATGGCAGGCGTCGCTGGCGGCTGGACGGCCGTTTCTTGCCGCCTTGCTGTTTTCAGCGCTGTTCGTTTCAGTCTGCGCGCACAGCGCCTATTATTGGCTGATCGCGCGGTACGAGGCCAATCTGCTCGCGCCACTGACGCTGATGACGCCGCTTTCGACGATTGCGCTTGGCGTGATGGTCACCGGTGACCGGCTGGATGCGCGGATGATTGTGGGGGCGGTGCTGGCGTTGCTCGGGGTGCTGGTCATTGCGCTGCGCAGAGGCACGGCGCCGCTGGTCGAAGCGCGTGAGCAGGCATAAACGCGCCCCGCACCTCGGGACAGGAAAGGGTCGCCAGTGTCGGGGCCCTCACCGCGAGACGATCATCGGCGCGCCGCCGCCGAGCGAGACCCGCGCGTTGACGTCGGTTCTTACCAGGATGAAGTCCGGATGGCCGAAGCTGATGCGTACGCCGCCAATGGTACGGAACGGCGGATAGGCCTGCATCGTAACCTTGTCCGGCCCGGTCATGCGATACAGGCCGTCCATGCCGGCAATCCAGGCGGTCCCATGCCGAACGGCAGCGCCGTAGAATGCCACGGTCGCGAAGGGTTCATCTCGCTTCTCGCCACTCCTGTCGGGGAAGCCGCCGTCATAGGGTTTGAAATAGAGCCGCTCGATATGCGACCCGCAGACTTCCACGAGCCGGCCGTGCGGGATCATATGGACCAATCCAACGCTGACCAGCAGGCAATCCGGCTTCCAGGGTTCGGGCACGATGGCGTTGACCGGATCGCAATCGGTGTTGAGCGGCCCGCTGCAAAGATCACCCTCCGTGCTTCGTTCGAGCGTCGTCACCCGTCCGGTGAGGCGATCGATCCGCCTCAGGCCGCCGCCCCATTCGCCGGCATCGAGGCCGACATAGAGGCTGTCGCCTGCGGCATAAGTGGCCCACATAACGCCCCAGTGCATCGGTTCCGTCAGCGTGACGCTGGCCTGACGGTCACCCATGACTGTGATCAGGCGTCGCTGTGTCAGTAGCGTGATCCGGCCTTGTGCGCAGGACAGGGCAAGGAGAGAATCGCCGCCGGTACGTACCGTGGCGAAAGCGGTCCATCGACTCCCTGCCAACCTGCGCAGAGTCCAATTGGTCGAGTCTTTGCGCGCTGCTGTTGCGACGATGATCTGGCCGTCCAGAACGCACAGCGCATGAACAGGTTCGGGAAGGGTCGCAGGCGCCCACCGGTCCCCGTCGGGGGCGATGCTGCTCAGCTTGCCGCTGTCGGCGAGCACCCATAGGCGCCCATCGGCAAAAACAGCCTGGGTGATGAAGGATTCCTGGCCGGGCCGCACCGGCTCGATCTGAGCATCCGCCGATAGCGGCACGGCCGAGCCAGGCAGCATGGCGAGTGCCAGCGCGATCGGGGCCAGTCGCAACGGTTTGAACATCAGCCTCTCCGATTTCGCAAGCGCCGACGATCCAGCTATAGCGGCCTGACGGTGCGGTGCACGCACTTACGGCCTTCGGGCGGACTATCCTATCGTCCCGCGACGACGAGGCTTTCCCCGAAGCGATTCCCCAGCAATATGCCGCACGGGCCTGTGCTTTGCGCGCAAGAGCCCGGTGGGGAGGTCTTCGCGGTTTCGACAGGGGGGTCATCATGCAGGACCATCAGGACGTCACGCTCGCCAAGACTCTGAACGTGTTCCATCTGTGCGGCATTGCCGTCGGGCTGGTGATCTCGGGCGAATATTTCGGCTGGAGCTATGGCTGGGGGCAGGCGGGGACGCTGGGCTTCCTGATCACGACGGTGCTGATCGCGCTGCTCTATGTCGCGTTCATCTTCAGCTTCACCGAACTGACCACCGCGATCCCGCAGGCGGGTGGGCCGTTCGCGTACAGCTACCGCGCGTTCGGGCGGGTCGGTGGTGCGATCGCGGGGTTCGCGACGCTGATCGAGTTCGTCTTCGCGCCGCCGGCGATTGCGCTGGCGATCGGGGCCTATCTCCATGTTCAGTTCCCCGGGCTCGAGCCCAAGCATGCTGCACTCGGTGCCTATGTTCTATTCGTTCTCCTCAACATCATCGGCGTGCGGATCGCCGCGACCTTCGAATTGTTCGTGACCCTGCTTGCGGTGGGCGAGTTGCTGGTGTTCATGGGGGTCGTCGCGCCCGCCTTCAGCTGGGCGAACTTCGCGGCGGGCGGCTGGTCCGGCCAATCGCATTTCACGCTGGGCTCGATCGGCGGAATGTTCGCCGCGATCCCGTTCGCGATCTGGTTCTTTCTCGCGATCGAAGGCGTGGCGATGGCGGCCGAGGAAGCGCGCGAGCCGCGCCGGACGATCCCGATCGCCTATATCGCAGGGATACTGACGCTGACGGTCCTGGCCTTCGGGGTGATGATCTTTGCCGGCGGGGCGGGCGACTGGAAAGCGCTTTCCAATATCAATGATCCCTTGCCGCAGGCGATGCGCGGGGTGGTCGGCACGTCGAGCGGGTGGCTGCACATGCTGGTGTGGCTCGGGCTGTTCGGGCTGATCGCCTCGTTCCACGGCATCATCATGGGCTATGCGCGGCAGATCTTCGCGCTGTCGCGGGCGGGGTTCCTGCCCCTGTTGTTTGCGCGACTGCACCCGCGGTTTCGCACCCCCGATGTCGCGACGATCGCGGGCGGGCTGATCGGGGTGGCTGCGATCTACAGCGATTCACTCGTCGCCATCGCGGGCCAGTCGCTGACGGCGAGCATCGTGACCATGTCGGTGTTCGGCGCACTAGTGATGTACGGGATGAGCATGGCTAGCCTGTTCCGCCTGCGCCGGACCGAGCCCGGACTCGACCGGCCGTTCCGGGCGCCGCTCTATCCCTTCGCGCCCGGCTTTGCGTTGGCGATGGCGGTCGTCGCGCTGGCGGCGATGGTCTATTATAATTTCGAGATATTCCTGCTGTTTGCCGCGTTGATGGTGGTTCTGGTTTCCGTCGCCGTGTTTGTCGGGAAGGACCGATCGCCTGTTTAGGGTCACGTAAACCGTCACGGAAATGGATGGATGCAGGGATGATTCGGGGCGCAGTCCTGGCGCCCCGCCTCTCGCATCGACTCTTCGCCACTTTCCGGGCAGTGAACCTCATCGCCGCCCCGGAGCGTTTTCGACGGAGATCCAGACCGGCGCGCCTGCCGTGGTTCTGACGAGCATGAGGAACGTGCGATGGTTGGCCTGATCGAAGCGCCCGTTTGGCGGGAGGAGCATCTCCGGCTCGCCATCGAGGCGGCGTGCGTCGCGCTCTGGTCCTGGCGTGTCGATGACGATCGGTTCGCGATGGACGAGCTCGGGTTCGAGCTTTGGGGCTTGCCCTGGGCCGAGAAGGTCGCGTTCGAAGAATTGTCGGCGCATATCCATCCGGCGGATCGCGACCGGGTGCGGGCAGCGTTCTCGGCGACCCGCTCGGTCGCGGGATCCTATGAGATCGATTTCCGGATCATGGTCGGGGACGATATAAGGTGGATATCGGCACGAGGGCAGGGCGCTGACGCGGGAATCGTCGATGGCGTGATGTTCGGGATCTTCCTTGATGTGACCGGACGCAAGCAGGCCGAAGAGGGCAACGAACTCCTGGCCGGCGAGATGAGCCACCGCGTCAAGAACCTCCTCACCATCGCGACCGGCCTCACTGAACTGACGGGCCGTTCAGCCCAGTCGGTCGAGGCGATGACCGGCGACCTGACGCAGCGGCTTACGGCGCTGGGGCGGGCTCATGACGTGGTGCGGCCGCTGCCGGGCCATCAGGGAAAAGCGGCGCTGCTGGGCGACCTGCTCTCGGTCCTGCTCGCGCCCTATGATGACAGCGGCGCGTTTTCGGGGCGCATCCGCGTGGCGGTGCCCCGCATGGGGGTGGGCCAGGCAACAGCTACGACGCTGGGCATGATGGTTCATGAGCTTGCCACCAACTCGGTCAAATATGGCGCGCTTTCGTGCGCGGAGGGTTTTCTCGACGTTTCGAGCAAGACCGATGATGACGATCTCTATCTGATCTGGGCTGAAACGGGCGGACCCCGGATTGCGGCGCCCCCTGAGCTGAACGGCTTTGGCAGCCGCCTCATCGCCCGCAGCATCGCGAGCCAGCTTGGCGGCAAACTCACCTATGACTGGCAGGAGAGCGGTCTCGTGGTTGAAGTAAGGCTGCGGGCTGACCGTCTGGCGGACTGAGGCCGCATGCCACTGGCGCTCAGCTTGCCGCACATCGGAGAAAGCGCATGACTTTGCCATCCCTGCCGCCGGTTCGCCGGGTGTTGACCGCAATCGACGATGCCGGCGCCTCCTATCTTGCCGAGGACGGGCCGAGCCCGGCCGAGTTCGCCTTTCCAGGCACGCCGTTTCGCAGCACCAATATCTGGCGCACCGCCGCCGCGCCCGCTCCGGTCGAGGCGGAGGATGACATCACCGCGCATCGCGGCGTGCTGCCGCCGGTGGGCGGGAGCGTGTTGCGGGGGATCGATTTTCCGCCGCTGCGGGGCACTCGGGCCGAGCAGGCCGAGCTGGCGCGACAGGTGTTCGCGGCGCTCTATCCGGATGCGACGCACCATGCCGGCAGCGAGCGGAGCGCCGGGATGCATATAACCGACACCGTCGATTATGCGATCGTGCTGGCGGGTGAGATTGTCGCGGTGATGGACCGGGACGAGACGCTGTTGAAGGCCGGTGACATCCTGATCCAGCGCGGCACCAGCCATAGCTGGGAGAACCGAAGCGAGGCCATGGCGCGGGTGGCGTTTGTGCTGATCGATGGGACGCGGGGTGGGGTGTCGGGGCGATAGCCCCTCGGGATGCTTTTTGGGTAGCGGAGTTGATGTTCGCGCAGAGGCGCGGAGGCGCAAAGATGGTCTGTGGGAGGCGAGTGGTTCGTCAGTTTCATGGCCTGGGCGGGAACGCCCGCTGAAGGGACAAGGGGTCCGTTTACGCACTCCCTCCGCGCCTCCGCGCCTCTGCGCGAACAAGTCCTCTTTCCTCTTTCTTCCCCGCTTCACCGGGGAAGAAAGAGGGCAACCAGCCTAAGCATATCTCGTCTTCAGCATCGCCCAGGCGGCACGCAAGCCAAGCGCGTCGCCGCCCTTGGGGCGGCCGGGCTTGGCGGTTGGGCGCCAGGCGAAGGTGTCGAAATGGGCCCAGGGCGTGCCCTCGGGAACGAAGCGGCGCAGGAACAGGGCCGCCGTCACCGCGCCGGCAAAGCCGCTGTCGGGGGCGTTCACCATGTCGGCGATGTCGGATTTGAGCATCTCGTCATAGCCGTCCCACAAGGGCAGGCGCCATAACGGGTCGTCGACATCGCGCGCCGCCGCCAGCAGGGCCTCGGCGAGCGGCTCGTCATTGACGAAGGTGGCGGGCAGATCGGGGCCGAGCGCGACACGGGCGGCACCGGTGAGGGTGGCGAAATCGAGGATCAGTTCGGGCTTGTCCTCGCCAGCTTTGGTGAGGGCATCGCCGAGGATCAGCCGGCCCTCGGCATCGGTGTTGGTATTCTCGACCGTCAGGCCCTTGCGGGTGGCGAGCACGTCGCCGGGGCGGAAGGCGTTGCCGGCGATCGCATTCTCGACTGCGGGCACGAGCACATGGAGCCTGACCTTCAGCCGTGCCGCCATCACCAGCCCGGCGAGCGCGAGCACATGCGCCGCGCCGCCCATGTCCTTCTTCATCAGGCGCATGCCCGATGAGGGCTTGATGTCCAGCCCGCCGGAATCGAAGCAGACGCCCTTGCCGATCAGCGCGATGCGGGGGTGTTTGGGATCGCCCCATTCGAGCTCGATCAGCCGCGGCTCGCGGCCCCTGGCGGCGGCCTGGCCGACCGCCTGGATCATCGGATAGCCTTTGGCGAGCGCGGCGCCGCCGGTGACGTGGAGCGTCGCGCCATACGCGTCGGCAAGGGCCCATGCCTCGGCCTCGAGCTCGGCCGGGCCGAGATCGGACGCGCCGATATTGACGAGGTCGCGCACCTTGGCTGTGGCGGCGGCGATCTCCAGCGCTTCCGCCATGCGGGCGGGTTCGCCGGAGAGCAGAATGCGCGGACCTTCGCCCTCGGACTTGCGGTAGCGATCGAAGCGATATTGGCCGAGCACCCAGCCGAGCATCGCGGCACCGGCTTCGCCGCCGGACAGGCGGTAGCTGCCTTCGGGGAGGGTTTCGGCGAGCTTGGCGAGATCCCAGGGCCCGAGCTGACCTTCACCGACGGCAAGCATGACCGACCAGTCGTCGCCCTCGCCGGGCACGGTGAGGCTGCTGCCGGCCTTGCCCTTCATCTTCTGCGCCGCCACCGCCGCGCGGGTGCGGGGCGGCTGGGCGTTGAGCCAGGTGTCGAAGCCGGTCGCGGCGACGAGCTCGATCGTGCGGGCGCTCTGGCCGCGATCGGGCTGGAGAAGATCCCGCGCCGACATCAGGACACCGCCGGCGCGACGAGGAACTGCTCGTAACGGCCTTTGTCGCCCGGTTCGGCATAGGTGATGATGACGAAATCCTTCTTCCCGAGGCGCAGCCTGTAGTTGCGGTTGACGAAGCCGCCTCGCAGCCGCGTCTTGCCGGTCTGGACGAAGGAGACCGGCTTGCCGAACGGGGCGAAGCTCGTTTTGTAGTCGCCGAGCCTCACGTCGTTGAAATAATAATTGCTGTCCTCGGTCATCAGCGCGCGGTCGAGGCTCCCGGTGCGAAGCTGGCCGAACATCGCCCGCGCACGCGCGAGGGCGGCGGTGTCGGCCGCGTCCGCGGCGGGTGGGGGCAGGACCGCCTTTGTGATCGCCTCCTCGATCGCGCCCGTGGCGTTGCCCGACCAGCTGTTGGTCAGGACGACGACCGCCGCCTTCTCGTCGGGATAGACGACATTCTCGGACAGGAAGCCGACCGCCTCTCCACTATGCTCGACATAGCGGCGGCCGGAGCTGGTGCCAGTGGAGACGCCCAGGCCATAGCCGTTGCTCGATCCGTCGGCGAGCTTGACCGGCGTTTCCTGTACTTTCCAGTCCTCGGCGGTGAGAATGCTGCGGTCGATCCGCGCGACATCCCATTTGGCGAGATCGCGCGCGCTCATCGACAGCTCGCCCGCCGAGAACAGCCAGCCCGGCGCGGCGGGTGTGACGGGGCGGACCGGGCCCATCGCGGCGCGGCCATAGCCTTGGGGGAAGCCGTTGCCGATGGCGAGATCCTGATCATAAGCGGTGATGCCGAGCGGCTTGAAGATGCGCGCCTTGAGGAAATCGAGCAAAGGCTGGCCCGAGACCTTCTCGACGATCAGGCCGGCGACGACATAGCCGGTGTTCGAATATTGCCATTTGGTGCCGGGGGTGAAATCGAGCGGCTTCTTCGCCCAGCGATCGATGATGCCTTGCGGGCTGACCGGGGTCGCCATCGCCTTGAAGCTGTAATCCTGCGGCCAGTAATCCTGCAGGCCCGCGGTATGGCTGAGCAGCTGGCGGATCGTGATGGTGTCGCCATCAGTGATGTCCGGGATGTATTTCGATACCGTGTCGTCGAGGTTCAGCTTGCCGTCGGACTGGAGCAGCAGGACCGCGGCGGCGGCGAACTGCTTTGAGATCGAGGCGATCTGGTAGGGCGCATCGTCGCGCGGCACGGGCATGGTTTCGGACTGTTTGCCATAGGCTTTGGCGAAGACGATCTTGCCACCGCGTACGATCGCGACCGAGGCGGAGGGCACGCCGCTCGCGGCAAGGCGCTGGGTGACGATGCGATCGACCCTGGCGACCTCCTGCGGCGTGAGCGACTGGGCGAAGGCCGGGGCGGCGAGGCAGGCGATGGCGGCGAAGGGCAGGGCGAAACGGAACAGGGTCATGCGGCATCCCGAAGTCTGGCTGTGGCTGACAGATGGGGGAAGGCCCCGGGCGAGGCAAGCGGCTTCGCGGCTTGGAGAGGCGGGGAGGCAGGACTAGGCTGGAGCCAGAATAGAAATACAGGGGGGGGATCGATGCGGCAACGCGCGGCGCGGCAGATCGCAATTGCGGCGGCACTGACGGTGGTGGCGGGGATTGCAACGACCTTTGCACTGTCTTTGATGGGGCCTGACTGGAGCGCCTATGCGCCGGCGAGCTGTACCGCGACGCGCTGCTTCTGCGAAACGCCGCGGATCGGATCGCTGATCCTGCAACCGGCCGACAGCTGGTCGTCCTATGGCTATGTGTTTGGCGGGTTCCGGATGATCCTGCTCGCCCCGCGGCGGGACTCGGCGATGACGCCGATCGCCGCGACCGCCTTCGGGATTACGGCAATCGCGGTTGGGATCGGGTCGGCCCTGCTGCACGCGACGCTGACCCTGTGGGGCCAGTTTCTCGACGTGCTCGGCATGTATCTGGTCGGATCCTTCCTGTTGGTGAGCGCGCTGAGCCGCTGGCGGCGGATCGGCGATGGACCCGCGATCGGGCTGTATGTGCTGCTTTGCGCCGTGCTGGTGGCGGTGTTGATCGTCGCGCCCGAAGTGCGGCGCTGGCTGTTCGCGGTATTGCTGATCGCCGCCATCACCCTCGAGCTTGGCTTTGCGCGGCCGCTTCGTCCCGGCGTGCGCCTTCCGCTGTACCTGTACGGGCTGCTGGCCAATGCCGTGGCCTTCGCGATCTGGAACCTCGATCAGCACGGGCTGGTCTGCTCGCCCGCGAGCCTGATCCAGGGCCATGCGATCTGGCATCTGCTGGGGGCTGTCTCGATGGGACTGTGCTTCGCTTATTATCGTAGCGAACGGACGGGATCGATCAGGGCAAAGTAAGTCTGCAGCATTGAGTAAATCATGCTGAAATAACCCTCAGATCGGTTCCAACCTGTCTTGAATATGCGCCAAATGAGAGGATGTTCTCGCCCGGACATCGGACGGAAAGTCCGGTGCCGGCTGCGTTGTCCATAGGGGAGCATATCTTCATGATGTACGCATTTCTCGCGATGATGGGCTGGTGCGGGACGAAATGGCCCGGCTGGTGGCGTGGCCCGCATCCCATTCCCGATCCCGAACCCTGGTGGGATCTTGCCGGCGGTGTACTCGGCATGATCGGGGGGATCGTCGCGGGCGAGGTGTTCCGTCCGGCGGCCGGCGATGCCGGCTTCGTCGCCATCGCCGTGACGGCTTTCTTTGGCGGCACCTTCGTTTCGAGCTTTGTCAGCGCGTTGCTGGCCATGGGTACGAAGAAGCCGGTCTGATCGCCCTTTGCCTGATCGGGCCTGATTCAGGTGGTGATGCGCTTCTCGCGGTGAATCGTCTGGGTTCCGGCCTGCAGGGTCTGCGCCTTGCAGGTCGCGCCCGGGGTGCCCGTCGTGGTGCAATAGGTGCTGCCGACGCCGACACTGGTGACATTGCCGGCCTCGCCCTTGGCCACGGTAAGCGATTGCGGCTGCGCGCCGGGATCATCGAATTTGAAGATGCACTTTCCGCTCGAGCTCTGCTTGCAGCTGAAGACCGCGACGCCCTTGTCGGCGTCGACATCGACTGTGTAGGCGATGACGTCGGATTTGGTGACACCACAGGCAGCGAGCGGGACGGCGAGGGCCAGCGCCAGAAACACCGCTCTTGTCATTGCAGTCTCCATCGTTCGCAACACTGGCAGGTGTATTATAGCATCAACACACAGTCAACGCGCCACTCCATATCAGGGTAGAATGGTGCCGCTATCGTCACTCCGGACTTGTTCCGGAGTCACATGCAACATCTGCATATTTTGCGGAAGCATGGATGCCGGAACAAGTCCGGCATGACGGATTTGTGTGGATCAGACGGGCACGCCGAACAGGTCATGCTCGTCGGCATCCTCGATCTCGGCGCGGATGATGTCGCCCTGGGCGAGGTGGCCGGCATCGCGGAGATGGACTTCGCCGTCGATCTCCGGGGCGTCGGCCTTGGAGCGGCCAGTCGCGCCGCCGCTTTCGGCATCGACCGCATCGATGATCACGTCGAGGGTGCGGCCGATCTTCGCCTGGAGCTTTTCGGCTGAAATCCGCGCGGTCAGCTCCATCAGGCGAGCGTAGCGCTCTTCCTTGATCTCATCGGGCACTGGATTGGGCAGGTCGTTCGCTGCGGCACCTTCGACGGGTTCGAAGCGGAAGGCGCCGACGCGGTCGAGCTGCGCTTCCCCGAGCCAGTCCATCAGATATTTGAAATCATCCTCGGTCTCGCCGGGGAAGCCGACCACGAAGGTCGAGCGGATCGCGATATCGGGCTCGATCGCGCGCCAGTTCCTGATGCGCTCGAGGATCTTCGCTTCGTTGGCGGGGCGCTTCATCGCCTTGAGGACCGCGCGCGAGGCGTGCTGGAAGGGGATGTCGAGATAGGGGAGGACAAGCCCCTCGGCCATCAGCGGGATGACCTGATCGACATGGGGATAGGGATAGACATAGTGGAGCCGCACCCAGGCGCCGAGCTTGCCCAGCTCGCGCGACAAATCAGTCATGTGCGCGCGGACTTCATGGCCGTGCCACATGCGCGGGTGGTGGCGGATATCGACGCCGTAGGCCGAGGTATCCTGGCTGATGACGAGCAGCTCCTTGGTGCCCGCCTCGATCAGCTTTTCGGCTTCGCGCAGGATCGCGTCGGGGCGGCGCGACACCAGGTCGCCGCGCAGCGACGGGATGATGCAGAAGGCGCAGCGATGGTTGCAGCCCTCCGAGATCTTCAGATAGCTGTAGTGGCGCGGGGTGAGTTTCAGCCCGGCATCGGGGACGAGGTTGAGGAAGGCGCTGGGCGGCATCGGCGCTGCGTCATGGACCGCGCCGACGACTTCCTCATATTGATGCGCGCCCGTGACGGCGAGGACGTTGGGGAAGCGGGCGCGGATCGTTTCCGCTTCCTTGCCCATGCAGCCAGTGACGATGACGCGGCCATTCTCGGCGATCGCCTCGCCGATCGCTTCGAGCGATTCCTCCTTGGCGGAATCGAGGAAGCCGCAGGTGTTGACGAGCACGACATCTGCGCCGGCATAGTCCGGGGACATGGCATAGCCATCCGAGCGGAGCTTGGTGAGGATGCGTTCGCTGTCGACCAGATTCTTGGGACAGCCGAGCGAAACCATGCCGATTTTCGGCGGGGTGGGGAGGATTGTTGCCATGGGAAGCGCGCCACATAGGCCATGTCGCGCGATTTTTCCAGTCGCTATGGTTCTGGCGCTGGTTCCGGTTGGAATTTCGCAGGATTGGGCATAGCCCGTTGGGGCGGCAAATGGGAGCAGGTCCATGAAATTGCGTGAGACGCAGGAAAAGCTCGAAGTGCTGGATTGCGGCCTTCCTCGCTCTTCCTTCCAGAATGTCGACCTTTCGTCCTCATCGTTCCGGAACGTCAATCTTGCCGGGACCAGCATCAGCGACGCCAATATGTCCGGCGTGACGATCAGCGAGGCAAATCTGGCGGGCGTGGCGATCACGGATTCGGCGGTCGAGGGGATGACGATTGACGGAATCAGCGTTGGGGAGTTGTTCAAGGCCTATTGGGCTTCGAACGAGACGTGATGACTACGCCGTTCGACGCCCCTTCCGCCTTCCCCGGCGGAGGCCGGGGTCCAGTTGGGGGACGCTGCGATGGATGAGCAGTTCTATGTTTACATCATGGCAAGCGGACGCAACGGCACGATCTATATCGGCTCGACCAACGATCTGGCCCGGCGTGCATTGGAACACCGCAATGGCGTGGTCGAGGGGTTCACCAGGAAATATGATTGCCGGATTCTCGTCTGGTACGAGCCGCATGGCGACCTTGAATCGGCGAGGGTGCGGGAGTTTCGGATGAAAGAGTGGAAGCGCGGGTGGAAGGTGCGCGAGATCGAGGGGCTGAATCCCGATTGGGACGATCTTTACGACGGGATCGCGCAACCATGACCGACATCCCAACTGGGCCCCGGCCTTCGCCGGGGAAGATCGAAGGAGTTAGGCTCGCGCCGCATCCTGATCTGCCGCATCCAGCGATAGAGATTGTGGTGGACGTTGCGCGTACCTCCGAGGGCGATTTTGTCCTGAGGTACATTGCTACGGGCGACACGGCTGAGATCAAAGTGCCCGTGCCCGTTCGCTATGCTTCGCGGGGAATCGATCTCTGGCGAACCACCTGCTTTGAAGCTTTTGTCCAGTTGGAGGGGCGAGCCGAATATCTGGAATTCAATTTCTCGCCGTCAACCGCTTGGGAAGTGTATCAACTCTTTTCGTACCGAGAGAAGGGCGATGCTCTACCCTTCCCCGCACCAAGTACTGATGTCGAAATCAGTAACGGGCGCCTTGAAGTGACCGTGACATTGGACTCAACCGAGACTCCGCAAATGGTGGCTGCGGCTCCGTGGCGGCTCGGCCTATCCGCGGTCATCGAGGCGAAGGACGGCAGCAAATCCTATTGGGCGCTGGCCCACGCGCCCGGGCCGCCTGATTTCCACAACCGGGATTGCTTTACCGCCCGGCTCGCGGCACCCAGCGGCGCATGAAATTCGGTATCGATCGCCTGCTCGCCGACCCTGCTCTCCGTGCGCCGCTGGAGGGGAAACGCGTCGCGCTGCTCGCGCATCCTGCTTCGGTGACGGCGGACCTCACCCATTCGCTCGATGCCCTGATGGCGAGCGGGCTGAAGGTCAGCGCCGTGTTCGGGCCGCAGCACGGCGTGCGGGGCGACCTGCAGGACAATATGATGGAGTCCCCCGACTTCACGGATCCGACCTATGGCATGCCCGTCTTCAGCCTTTACGGCGAGGTGCGCCGGCCGACGGGTCAGTCGATGGGCACGTTCGACGTGATGCTCGTCGACATGCAGGATCTGGGGTGCCGCATCTACACCTTCATCACCACTTTGCTGTACGTGCTCGAGGCGGCGGCCGAGCATGGCAAATCGGTGTGGGTGCTCGACCGGCCCAATCCCGCCGG
>Ga0068858_100000605_pt1 | contig 37465 bp, 37 predicted proteins | sample KBSSwiS12_FD_66589 | JGI IMG/M metagenome (GOLD analysis project Ga0068858, IMG submission 66589) | Switchgrass rhizosphere microbial communities from Kellogg Biological Station, Michigan, USA - KBS Switchgrass S1-2 | ecosystem: Host-associated > Plants > Roots > Rhizosphere > Soil ... | reverse complement strand
GGCCTTCGACCCGGCGATCTGGTGATCGTCGCGGGCCGCCCTTCGATGGGCAAGACCACACTTGCGGTCAACATGGCGGAGTACGCGGCGCTCCATCCGCGGGACACGCGTGCCTCGGTGGCGATTTTCAGCATGGAAATGCCCTCTGAGCAGGTCATCACCCGCATGTTGTCTTCGATCGGAGGGGTGCCGCTGCACAACCTGCGCAGCGGCAAGATTTCCGACGACGATTGGGTGCGTATCACCAGCGCCACCAGTCAGTTGTCAGAAGCGAAAATATTCATCGATGAAACGCCTGCGCTGTCACCGACAGAATTGCGTGCCCGCTCCCGGCGCGTGAAACGCGAGCACGGCCTCGACCTGATCATCGTTGACTACCTGCAGCTCATGCAGGTGCCCGGCAACAAGGAAAACCGCGCCACCGAGATCTCGGAAATCTCCCGCGGCCTGAAGGTCCTGGCCAAGGAGTTGGCCTGCCCCGTCATTGCGCTGTCGCAGTTGAATCGCGGTGTGGAACAGCGAGAAAACAAAAAGCCCGTGATGTCGGATCTGCGCGAATGCGTCACAGGGGACACGCTCGTCTGCCTGGCAGATGGGCGCCGCGTGCCCATCCAGGAGCTGGTGGGGCAGACGCCGGAAGTCGTGTCGATGACCGAGGATGGCCGAATCACGCGGGCCAAGTCTGACCTGGTCTGGCGCGTCGGCAAAAAGCCTGTTTATGAATTGAAGCTTGCCAGCGGACGAAAGATTCGTGCGACCGGCAAGCATCGCCTGTATTGCTCTTTTGGCTGGCAACAGGTCAGCGATTTGCGGACCGGTGACCGGCTGGCGATGGCGCGGAAACTTCCCGAGCCGGAAAAACCGGAAAAGTGGCCCGATGATCGCGTCGCCCTGCTGGCGCACCTGATTGGTGATGGCAGCTACCTTAAGCAGCAGCCAATGAGGTACACCACCGGCTCTGAGGCGTGCAGCGAACTCGTGCGCCGGGCCGCAGAAACCGAATTCGGTATGACGGTGACGCGCTACGCCGGCCGCGGTAACTGGCATCAATTGCTGCTTTCGGGGAATGGGAATCGGTGGAAGCCGGCCGGCATCAATCTGTGGCTGCGTGAGCTCGGGATCTTCGGACAGCGGTCGGCCGAGAAGCGGGTTCCCGCGGCAGTCTTCAGGCTGTCGAACGAGCAGCTGCAGTTGTTTGTGCGCCATCTATGGGCCACCGATGGAACCATCTCCGTGCGCAAGCCCGGTCAGGGGGGCGGCCATGGCGTGCACTTCTCCACCTGCAGTCGTGGTCTTGCAGACGACGTTGCGGCGCTCTTGCTGCGCCTGGGCATCGTCGCGCGAATTCAAACTGTGACCTCCGGCTACCAAAATCCCGTGCACATGGTTTGGGTGCATGGCGTTGAGAAGCAAATGCAGTTTCTCAGGACTGTAGGGAGTTTCGGTCCACGGGTCGGTCCCGCCGAGGGTCTGTTATGCGCTCTTGCCGGAGTGCGGGCGAATACCAACGTGGATACGGTCCCGGAGGAGATGTTGTGGAGGGTGCGCTCCCTGATCCAGCAACAGGGCGTTTCCCGGCGCCGCATGGCGGAGATGCTCGGTCAGGCCAACGTGAGCTTCCGCAACGCCCCGTCACGCACCTTGATGGCGGAATATGCGCAGGTTCTCGATGATCGCCTCCTGAAAGATGTGGCGGCCAACGATATTTTCTGGGATCGCCTCCTGTCTGTTGAGTTAGTTGGCGAAGAAGATGTGTTTGATCTAACAGTGCCTGACACGTCAGTTTGGTTGGCCGATGGCATTGTTAGTCATAACAGTGGTGCGATCGAGCAGGATGCGGACATGATCCTGTTGATCTACCGCGAGGAGGTGTATGACCGCAACACCACCAAGAAAGGCATGGCCGAGATCGACCTGGTCAAGCACCGCAACGGCGAGATCGGCACCTTCGTCCTGACCTTCCAGGGCCAGTACACGCGCTTTGCGAACTACGTGCCCGATTCCTACGCAGATGGCGTGCTGCGGTGAACCGGCTGATCCGGGCTGTCATCGACACGCACGCCCTGCGGCACAATCTGCGGACAATCCGGGAGCGCGCCCGCGGAGCGAGAGTCATGGCGGTGGTCAAAGCCAACGCCTACGGGCACGGGCTCATTCCAACAGCGCTGGCGCTCGCGCAAGCCGATGCATTCGCGGTCGCGCGCCTCGAAGAAGGACTGGCGCTCAGAGCCGCGGGGATCACTCAGCCAATCGTCCTGCTCGAAGGTGTGTTTGCGGCCGAACAGCTGTTGGAAGTTGCGCGGCACGGGTTCGACCTCGTGGTGCACGATCCTCTGCAGATCGAGCTGCTGGAGGAATACTCGGGCGCTGCGCGCTTCCTGATCTGGATCAAGATCGACACCGGGATGAATCGCCTCGGTTTCAGGTCCGAAGAATTCCCCGCTGCCCTGGCCCGTATCCAGCGGCTCCAACCGCCGCCCCTGGAAATCAGGTTGCTCACCCACTTGGCACGTGCGGACGAGAGCGACGACGCGATGACGCGCGAGCAGTTGGCCCGGTTCAAGCACGCGATCAGCGGCCTCGACTGCGCCGTGAGCATAGCCAACTCCGCGGGTCTCTTCGGACGTGCTCAGCTCGGTTGTGACTGGGTACGCCCCGGGCTGGCCCTCTATGGTGGCTCACCGTTCGAAGACAAATCGAGCGCCGAGTTGGGCCTGCATCCGGTGATGAGCCTCGAGACTTCGGTCATTGCCACCCGCAAAGTTGCCACCGGCGAGACGGTGGGCTACGGAGGCACCTGGCGCGCATCGCACGACGCGGTAATAGCGATTGTTGCGGCCGGCTATGGAGATGGTATCGCGCGCAACCTGGCGGGCGGCACGCCAGTTCTCATCGACGGCCAACGAGCGCCGCTAGTGGGCCGAGTGTCCATGGACATGATTGCCGTCGACGTTACGAAGCTTAACGGCGTACACGTAGGCACGCCGGTTATGCTGTGGGGAGTCGGACTGCCCGTAGAGGAGATCGCGCGGTATGCCGCCACGATCCCCTACGAGCTGTTGTGTGGAGTGAGCCAGCGCGTGCCGCTGGAGCTGCGTTAGGGTCCACCGTCCACCGTCGCGCAGCGTCTACCGCTGCGCTTGGCTCGGATGTCAGCTGACGAAAAAGCCCATCTTCACGCCGGCGAGCTGGATAACGTCGTTGTCCGCTAGCCGGGTTGCCTGAGCACCGATGGCATTGCCATTCAGCAGCGGGAAGTCATTGTCCTTGCCGCTATCGACGTGGACGATGAAGTAGCCCTCAGCCCGGCGCGTGATGGCGGCGACCTGAACGCCAGGGCGCCCGAGCGTGGTCAAAGCTTTGCTGAGCTCGAGCTCGCGGCCTGCAAACGCACCCGATAGAACCTGCAGTTTCGCCTTCTTCAGCGCGGCTGCAGCCGTATCGTTCAGGGCGCGCGTCTTGCCAGTTGCCGACAGCGAAGGGGATGCCTTTTCCGCGGCCTCGCTCGCGGCCCGTACCTTCTCAACCGGGCGCGACGACGGTTGGATGACCATCGTCTTTTCGAATTCATCCTGAGCCTCGTCGTCCTCTACGAAGCGCAGTTGATGATGTCCAACGGTCACCACGTCGCCATGCTGAAGGGCATGCTTCTTGATCAGCTTGCCGTTGACGTAGGTGCCGTTGGTGCTGTTCAGATCCTCGAGAAACGAATCGTTGAGGATATTGATGATCAAAGAGTGATGGCCGCTGACGGCAGCGTTGTCGATGCGGATGTCATTGTCAGGGAGGCGGCCAATCGTGTACCGCTCCTTATTCATGTTGTATTCCGCCATCACCTGGCCATCCAGGCTCAAGACCAACCTTGCCATGTGCGTAGCCTCTATCAGCCGAACCAGCCTAGAATCTTGTCGAATATTCGCGTACGCGCCGGGAATGCATCCAGGACATGCGCCATTACGACCGAGACGTTGTCTCGGCCTCCATTATCATTCGCCAGTTGAATCAACTGCTTGGCAACCGTATCCAGATTATCACTAAAGGTGTTTATGGTTAAATGAATATCTTCGTCTTCAACCATATCCGATAGCCCGTCCGAGCACAGCATGTAGGCATCGCCTTTCTGCACCGGCACCTCCTGGATCTCCACGTCCACGTTCGGCTCGACGCCGAGCGCACGTGTGACGTAGTTCTTATTCGCGGCGCGCTGTGCTTCCTCCGCCGAATAGAAGCCACGGTCCACCAGCTCCTGCAGCAGCGAGTGGTCCATGGTGACCTGCTCGAGCTTGTCGCTGCGCTGGCGGTACAGCCGCGAATCGCCCACGTGGGCGATCGTTATCTTGTTATCGAAGAACAACGCAGCAACGACCGTCGTACCCATGCCCTCGCATTGCGGCTGCGTACGCGCGGTCTGGTAAATGATCTTGTTCGCCCGGTGAATCGCATCGCGCAGGATGATGGTGGGCCGGGATAGCCCCGAGTCGCGGTCCTGCACATTCATATCCTCTCGCTCCACCTGCTCACGGACGAGGTTCACGATGGTCTTGACGGCAATGCCGCTGGCAACCTCGCCAGCGTTGTAGCCGCCCATACCGTCCGCCAGGACCAGAAGACCGATGTCAGCATCAAAGGCAATGGTGTCCTCGTTGTGCTCGCGGACCTTGCCCGTGTCGGTGACTCCTACGAAACGCAACCTGCCTTTGAGGCTCATGCTGCGTCCTGACCTTCATGCGGCCCGCAAAATGTGATAAGCGTCACTTTCCCGTCCCCGATTCGAGCCGGCATAAGCTAGCATTGGCCGCGGTGCAGTGCAGGCGACCGGTCACAAACCTGTCATTCGGTGAGCCGGCATGGCCGCGCATCCTAACCAGTTGACACCTGAGCGCATAGATGGCCCGCGCAAGTCCCGTATTTGTCTGCACTGCCTGTAGTGGCGAAACCCTGAAATGGCAGGGGCAGTGTCCCCTGTGTGGCGAGTGGAACTCGCTCGAGCAGCGGGCCTCGAGTCCCCGGCATGCGGCGGGCCGCGGCGCCCCACGCGGGGCAGCGCGGCCGTTGGAGCCGGGCTCGCCGCAGCGGCTCGATGCAGCCCTGGCGGGTATCGATAAGCGGCTCGCAAGCGGCCATGAAGAGCTGGACCGTGTCATGGGTGGCGGCATCGTACCCGGATCGGTGACCTTGTTGGGAGGAGATCCTGGGATTGGGAAGTCGACACTGCTCCTGCAGGTCGCCGCCCACGTCGCAGCGACCAACGCCGTGGTGTATGCAAGTGGCGAGGAGTCCGTATCACAGGTAGCTCTGCGTGCCCAACGCCTCGGCATCGACGGACAGAAGCTTGAAGTCATTGCAGAGTCGAGCCTTGACACCATTCTTGCGTTGGCCTCCGAACGCAAGGGAACGCTGCTGGTTGTAGATTCAATCCAGACGATCGAATCGAACACAGTCGCGACGAGTGCCGGCGCTGTATCGCAGTTGCGGGAATGTACGGCAGAGCTCGTCCGCTATGCCAAGTCTACCGCGACCGCCGTCATTATTATCGGCCACGTAACCAAAGAGGGCACGATAGCGGGTCCGCGGATGCTCGAGCACCTGGTCGATACGGTGCTTTATTTCGAGAGTGAAGCGGGCAGCCGCTATCGCATCGTGCGCTCCACGAAGAATCGTTTCGGTGCCGTCAATGAGCTTGGATTCTTTGCCATGGGCGAGAGCGGCCTCAAGGAAGTGCGTAATCCATCGGCTATTTTCCTCTCACGCGCCCCTGAGGCCGCCCCTGGGAGCATCGTGACGGTGACGCGGGAGGGCGGCCGTCCGCTGCTCATAGAGTTGCAGGCGCTGGTGGACAGGATGCGTTTTGGTGCGCCGCGGCGCATCGCGCAGGGACTGGATTCCAACCGCGTGGCGATGTTGCTGGCCGTCATGAACCGGCACGCGCAGGTATCTCTGCAGGAACACGATGTCTTCGTGAACGTCGTGGGTGGCATCCAGATCAGCGAAACCGGTTGGGATCTGCCGGTGGTCCTGGCCCTGGCTTCCAGTCTGAGCGACCGGACGGTTCCCAACTCGCTCATCTCGTTTGGCGAGCTCGGGCTGACCGGCGAAGTCCGCCCCGTTGCCTACGGCGAAGAGCGGCTGCGTGAGGCGCAGAAACAGGGCTTCAAAGTCGCGGTTGTGCCGAGGGAAAACACGCCGCGCAAGCCACTCGATGGTTTGCACGTCATCCCGGTCTCCCGCGTGGGGGAGGCGTTGGAAGCTGCGTTCAGCCGGTCGCCGTGACTTCGTCTGTGGCCGGCGCGTAGACGCGAACGGTCCTGATCGCGTTATCGGCGATCTGCAGCACTTCGAACTGATAGTCCCCGACCTTGAGCGTCGTGCCGGGGTCCGGGATGGTCTCCAGCTTCTCCAGTAGGAGGCCATTGAGCGTCTTGGGCCCATCGGTGGGCAGATGCCACTGCAATGCACGATTCAGAGCACGGATGGTTGCGCTTGCATTGACTATGAACACGCCCGGCCGCTCGGCATGGATGTCCTTGTGCATGACGGTCGCCGGGTCCGTCGTGAACTCCCCAACGATCTCCTCGAGTATGTCCTCCAATGTAACGAGTCCCTCGATGTCACCGTACTCATTGACTACGAAGGCGAGCCGCCGCCGGTTGCGTTGGAATTGCGTGAGCTGGACAGTAAGCGCGGTACTCTCGGGCACGAAATAGGGCTCGCGGCTGCTGGCCACCTCGATGAGCTTCTCGCGTGTCAAGGTTCCCCGTGCGAGCTCGTGGGCAACACGCTTCATGTGGAGTATCCCGAAGAGTTTGTCGAGCTCACCGTCATAGACGGGCAGACGTGTATGCGGTGTCTGCCGCAGCTGATCGAGTATGTCGTCCCAATTTTCCTGCACGTCGATCGCCGAGATCTCCTGCCGCGGGATCATGATGTCATTCACCGTCACCTGGCCGAGATCCAGGATCGACAACAGCATTTGTCGGTGCCGCGCGGGGATCAGGGGGCCCGCTTCGGCGACCACGGTCCGCAGCTCTTCGCTGCTCAATGCCTGGTTGGCCCGCGATGTTTTGCCGACCCCGAAGATTCGCAACACGCCGTAGGCGAGCTTGTTGGTCAGCCACAGAACCGGCCGTGCTATCAGTACCAGGGCGCGGTAGATGCGCGCGGCACTCAGGGCGACCCGTTCCGGGTGGGTTGCCGCATAGATCTTCGGAGTGAGCTCGCAGAACACAATGACCACGACGGTCAGAACGAATCCAGTGACCGGTATTGCCCAGGAGTAGCCGGTGCGCTGGGCGAGGATGGTTGCGATCGCGGAGGCAAAAACGCTGGCGGCCGCAAGAATCACCAGGTTCGCGCCGAGCCAGTCGTCCGGTTTCTGCAGCAGCCGCTCCAGCACCCTCGCCGTGCTTTGGCCCTTTTCAGCCCTGTGCTTCACCCGGTAACGGTTGACGGAGAGCATCGCGACTTCCGTACCGGATGAGAATGCGATGACCACCAGCAGGAACAGCATCGCACACAGCAGGCCAATCGTCGGGGCATCGTCCAAGGCAGCGTTCCTCCATCGGAGCAGGTCTGCCGGACTATAATCGACGTTCGCCGTCCCCGTTCACTGCGCTGGAAACGTCTTCATGTTCGACAATCTTACTGCCCGTCTATCCCGGACCATCGAGACCCTTCGTGGACGGGGCCGGATCACCGAGGACAACATCGGGGAGGCCATGCGCGAGGTGCGCGTCGCACTGCTCGAGGCCGACGTTGCCCTGCCTGTAATCAAGACGTTCATCGAGTCGGTCAAGACCAAGGCTCTGGGTGCCGAAGTCGCCTCCAGCCTCACGCCGGGCCAGGCATTCATCGGCATCCTGCATCGAGAGCTCGTGCAGCTGATGGGCGGCCCGCGCGCTGGCATCAATCTGCGTGCGCAGCCGCCGATAATCGTCTTGCTTGCAGGTCTGCAGGGCGCGGGCAAGACGACCACCGCCGCCAAACTGGCGCGATGGCTCATTGAACGTGAGAAGAAGCGGGTTCTACTTGTCAGCACCGACGTGCGGCGGCCCGCGGCCATGCTCCAGCTGGAGAGGCTGTCGGAGCAGGTTGGCGCACAGTACTTCGCGGCTAGTGCGCAGGATCTTCCGGCGAATATTGCGCGCGCGGCGCTCGACGCTGCGAAACGCGGTGTTTTCGATGTCCTTATCGTGGACACGGCAGGTCGCCTGCACGTCGATGAGGGCCTGATGGCTGAGGTCCGTGACATCGATGCCGCAGTTGGGTCGGCGGAGCGTCTCTTCGTCGTGGACGCGATGGCCGGACAGGATGCTGTAAACGCCGCGCGCGCGTTCGGTGCAGCGCTGGATCTGACCGGCGTCATACTGACGAAGGCTGACGGTGACGCGCGAGGCGGTGGCGCGCTCTCGGTGCGCCAGATTACGGGCAAACCGATCGTGTTCATGGGTGTCGGGGAGAAAACCGAGGCCCTGGAACCCTTCGACCCGGAGCGCATGGCCTCGCGCATTCTAGGAATGGGCGACGTCGTCAGCCTGGTGGAACAGGTGCACCGGCAGGTCGATACCCAGGAGGCCGAGCGGCTCGCACGTAAGGTCGTCAAGGGCAAGGGTTTCGACATGGCGGACCTGAAAAGCCAGCTCGAGCAGCTTCAGAAGATGGGGGGCGTCGGCGCGCTGCTGGACAAGCTTCCGGCTGCGGCTGCGCAGAAGGCCGGTGCCATGTCGGCCGATCAGGGTGATCGGGACTTGCGGCGGCAGATCGCCATCATCAATTCGATGACCCGCAAGGAACGCCGTAACCCCTCCATCATCGACGGTTCGCGCCGCCGCCGCATCGCGGGCGGCTCCGGCGTCCAGGTCCAGGACGTGAACCGGCTGCTGAAGCAGTTCATGGAGATGCAGCGCGTCATGAAGAGCATGAAAGGCGGCAAATTGAGGCAGTTGATGAGCGCCCTCAAAGGGGGCGGGGGAGGTCCTCCAGGGTTCCCCGGACGCTAGTAGCTGCGTGGGAGCCGCGACTGACCTAAGCTACTGAAAATAAGACGCGCAGGCTCTTTCAGAAGACACGAAACGCACGTAGAATCCGCGCTCTTTTTGGGCCGGGTCAGACCCGGCCTCGTACAGAACGAGAGCTATAGACCATGGTAACCATACGCCTGACGCGACGCGGGGCGCGCAACCAGCCTTTCTACCACGTGGTAGTCACCGACAGCCGCAAGCGGCAGGGCGGTCTGAGCCTGGAGCACGTGGGATTCTTCAATCCTATCGCCCGGCGCAGCGAGCCGAAGCTGAAGCTGGATCTGCCGCGAATTGACTACTGGGTGAGCAAGGGTGCACAGCAGTCCGACCGGGTGCGCTCGCTGGTCGCATCCTATCGGAAGCAGGCCACGGCCTGAGCAGGCAGGCGGCTGCCTGACATCGGAAGCGGGCCGCGGCATGGCCGCACGTTGGATCGAGCTCGGCCGCATCGGCGCCCCCTTCGGCGTCAAGGGCTGGATGCATGTTGACTCTTACACCGATCCACCCGAAGGGTTACTGGGGTATCCACAATGGGTACTACGGACCGCTTCAGGTGAGCGCCTAACGCGTAGTTTGGCCGAGGGGCATCCCCAGGGTGATCGCCTGGTCGCGCGGTTGGAGGGAGTTGAGGATCGCGACGCCGCGTCGGCTTTGACAGGCGCCGTGATCGAGGTGCAGCGTGCTGAGCTGCCGCCGCCGGGAAAGCGCCAATACTACCGCGCTGACCTGGTCGGACTGGCGGTACGGAACCTGGAAGGTGTCGAGCTCGGTAAGGTCGCACAGTTCGTTGACGCACCGACGGGGCCGGTGATGGTGGTGAAAGATGCCGCCGGAAGGGAGCACTGGGTGCTCGCGACGCCGGAGTATCTGCGCAAGGTCGAGGTCGACGCCGGACTGATCCTGGTGGATTGGCCGTTGGAACTCGAGTAGGTGTCTTGAACATCGAAGTCGTCACGCTGTTTCCTGAAATGATCAGCGGGGCCTTGAAATTCGGCATCGTGGGCCGGGCGATCGAGCGCGGCTTGTTGAGTGTAGGGACTGAAGATCCGCGGACGCATACGAGGGATGCGCACCGCACGGTCGACGACAGACCGTACGGCGGTGGCCCCGGGATGGTGCTCAAACCTGAGCCCATGTTGGCGGCGATCGGTGCGGCGCGGGCGCGGTTGCCGCAGGGCAGCCCGAGAATTTATCTGTCGGCGCAGGGCGAGCGCTTTGGACAGCGGCAGGCGGAAGCATTGGCTGCCTTGCCGGGGTTCGTGCTGGTCGCAGGACGGTACGAAGGTTTGGATGAGCGCGCGCTGGCACTGGGTATCGATCGCGAGCTGTCGCTGGGTGACTATGTGTTGTCCGGCGGCGAGCTGCCGGCGCTGGTGGTGATCGATGCCGTTGCGCGGTTGCTGCCAGGCGCGTTGGGCGACGAGCGTTCGAGTGTCGAGGAATCGTTCGCCGCGGGTCTGCTGGACTGGCCGCACTACACGCGGCCCGAAGTGTTTGCAGGGCTCGCCGTGCCGCAGGTGCTGCTGTCGGGCAACCATGCCGACATCCGCCGCTGGCGGCTGGCGCAGGCGGTCGGACGCACGTGGAAGCGCCGCCCGGACCTGATAGCGGCACATCCGCTCGCGCCCGAGGCGAGCCGGTTACTGAATGAGTTCCTCACCGCACGCGCGGCGGGGACAATTGAATGATTTGGTCACCGCACAGCGGTGAACATCGAGGACGACGAATATGAGCAAGATTACTCAGGAACTGGAAAAGTCACGCATGACGCGGGAAGTACCGGACTTCAAGCCGGGCGACACCGTGGTCGTGCAGGTGAAGGTGGTCGAAGGCGACCGCGAGCGTGTCCAGGCGTACGAGGGTGTCGTGATCGCGATCAGCAATCGCGGACTCAACTCTTCGTTCACCGTGCGCAAGATTTCGCATGGCGAGGGTGTCGAGCGTGTGTTCCAGACATACAGCCCGTCCATCAGCGATATCTCGATCAAGCGCCGGGGCAGTGTCCGCCGCGCGAAGCTGTACTACCTGCGCGATCTGTCGGGCAAGGCAGCACGAATCGAAGAGAAGATCTAGCCGGGACTGTCGGCCGGAGGCCGTATTTTGCATCTAGTCCGGGCGATTCTGTGGGGGCTGTGGCGCGGCCTGGACGTGCTGCGCAGGTTCCTGCACCTGGTTTTCCTGCTGGTCGTCTTCGGGTTTGTCTTCGGCGCACTGCGTGTGTCGTTGCCGACCGTGCCGGCGAAAGCGGCGCTGCTGGTCGCTCCCGAGGGCGAGCTCGTGGAGCAGATGTCCGGTGATCCGCTCGAGCGCGCCATTCAGGAGGCGCGCGGTCAGGGCCGGCCTGAAACCCTGTTGTGGGATGCGGTGGACGCCATTCGGGCGGCCGCCAAAGACAAGCGCATCCCCGTTCTCGCCATCGATCTGGAGAAGTTCGACGGCGCCGGCCAGCCCACGCTCGAAGAGCTTGCCAGGGCGATCCGCGAATTTCGGGCGGCGGGGAAGAAGGTCGTGGCCTTCGGAACGCAGTTCACCCAGGACCGCTATTACATAGCTGCCCAGGCGGATGAGATCTATCTGGATCCGCTCGGTTTCGTACTGCTCGACGGGTACGGCCGCTATCGCATGTTCTTCAAGGAAGCGCTCGACAAGGTCGGTGTTGATATCAATGTCTTCCGCGTGGGCGCCTTCAAGAGCGCCGTGGAGGCCTACACCCGCACCGACATGTCGCCCGAGGATAAGGAGGAGAGTCTCGCTTACCTCAATGCGCTGTGGACGAACTACCAGGCGTCGATGACCCGCGCGCGCAAGCTGCCCGCCGATGCGATCTCGACGTACGTCAATACACTCTCCAAAGCAGTGCCGGCCGCGGGTGGCAATGCCGCTCAGGTCGCACTGAAAGCAGGCCTGATCACCGGGATCAAGTCCAGTCAGGAGGTCGAGCGTCGGCTGATCGACCTCGTGGGCCAGGATGAGCAGAACGGGTCGTTCCAGGCTGTCCATCAGCAGGATTACGTGCGTGTTGCGCACGCACAGAAGAAGCTCCACGGCGACGGCAAGAAGCATGTTGGCGTGATCGTTGCCTCAGGCGAGATTCTGGACGGTGACCAGCCTCCGGGGACGATTGGTGGGGATTCGACTGCGCGGCTGATTCGGCAGGCACGATTGGACCGGGATACCCAGGCTGTGGTTTTGCGGGTGGATAGTCCGGGCGGAAGTGTTCTTGCGTCCGAGCATATCTACCGGGAGCTGCAGGCTTTGCGTGCGTCAGGCAAGCCGGTCGTGGTGTCGATGGGCGATCTGGCGGCTTCCGGTGGATACTACATCTCGGCTCCGGCTGATGAGATCTGGGCAAGTCCAGCGACGCTGACGGGCTCGATCGGGATCTTCGCTATCATTCCGACGATTGATAAGACGCTCGGCAAAGTTGGAGTCAATGTCGATGGTGTTGGGACGACTGCGCTTGCCTCGCAGATGCGCCTCGACAGGCCGTTGGGCACGGAGGCGCGCGCCCTCATCCAGAGTGAGATCGAGCGCGGCTACGATGTGTTCCTGGAGCGTGTGTCCACCGGGCGCAAGAAGACTCGCGAGCAGATCGATTCGATCGCGCAGGGGCGTGTCTGGGCTGGCGCGGATGCCAAACGGTTGGGATTGGTGGATGGCTTGGGGTCGTTTGACGATGCCACCAAGAGCGCGGCACGGCGAGCGAAGCTGACTGACTACGAGGTTGTCTTCATGGAGCCGGAGCTGTCGTGGGCTCAGGAGCTCGTGTTGCAGATGAAGACGCGGGCGGTGAGGGCGTTCTTGTCGGTGGGCTCTTTGACGCCAAACCCGTTGGCGCAGATGGCGCAGCGATTTGACCCATTGACGCAAGAGGTTCAGCGGCTCAGCCGGTTTACCGAGCCTAACCGCGTTTACGCTTACTGTTTCTGCAGGGCGGAATAACCCCGACTGGGCTACAAAGTAGCCCAGTCCAGAATTACTTTCCCCGACTTCCCCGATCCCATGGTCTCAAACCCTTCCAGGTAGTCCTGGATGGGGAAGTGGTGCGTGATGATGGGCTCGAGGTTGAGCCCGCTTTGCAGCAGCGAGGCCATCTTGTACCAGGTCTCGAACATCTCGCGGCCGTAGATGCCCTTCAGCGTCAGGCCTTTGAAGATCACCTGGTTCCAGTCGATAGCCGTCTCATCCGGCGGAATGCCGAGGATCGCGATGGAGCCGCCGTGGTGCATGGTGCGCAGCATTTCGCGCAATGCCGCGGCGTTGCCTGACATCTCCAAGCCGATGTCAAAGCCCTCCTGCATCCCTAAGTCTTTCATCGTCTGATCCAGTGTCTCGCGCTGCACGTTGATGGCGCGAGTTGCCCCCATCTTGCGAGCAAGGTCGAGCCGATAGTCATTCACGTCTGTGACGACGACGTGCCGGGCGCCGACAAACCGGGCAATGGAGGTCGCCATGATTCCGATCGGACCTGCGCCTGTTATGAGCACGTCCTCGCCGACCATGCTGAATGCCAGGGCGGTGTGAGTTGCATTGCCGAATGGATCCAGGATGGATGCAACATCGTTGTTGATGGAATCCGGCAGTTTGAATGTATTGACGGCGGGAATCGCCAGATACTGCGCGAACGCCCCGGGGCGATTCACACCCACACCAACAGTGTTGCGGCACAGGTGCCGGCGCCCGGCACGGCAGTTGCGGCAATAGCCGCAGGTGATGTGGCCCTCACCCGAAACACGATCGCCAATACTCAGACCCCGGACCTCGGAGCCCATCTCGACTATGCGGCCGCAATATTCGTGGCCGACCGCCATGGGCACGGGAATGGTCTTCTGCGCCCAGGCATCCCATTTATAGATATGCATATCAGTGCCGCAGATCGCCGTCTTCGCGATCTCGATCAGCACATCATTCGGGCCGGCCTTGGGCTCCGGTACGTCATCCAGCCAGATGCCGGGAGTTGCCTGCTTTTTGACCAGAGCTTTCACTTGCCAATCACTCCGAGTTCCTTACCCACAGCCGTGAACGCATCCAACGCCCTGTCCAGTTGCTCGCGCGTCAGTGCGGCCGACATCTGCGTGCGGATACGCGCTTGTCCTTTGGGGACAACCGGGAATGAGAAACCGATGACGTAGATGCCGCGTTGCAACAGTTGTTCAGCCATGCGGCCCGCAAGGGCTGCATCGCCGAGCATCACCGGGATGATGGGATGCTCGCCCGGTTTGAGGTTGAAACCCGCTTTCTCAAGTCCTGCCCGGAAATAGCGGGTGTTTTCGAACAACTGGGTGCGCAGCTCGGGTGAGTTTTCCAGCAGGTCGAGCACTCGCAGGCTGACGCCGGCGACCACCGGCGGGATGCTGTTCGAGAACAGGTACGGGCGGGATCGGTTGCGCAGCCAATCCACGACTTCCTTGCGGGAGGATACGAAACCGCCGCTGGCGCCGCCCAGCGCCTTGCCCAAGGTACTGGTCAGAATATCGACCCGGCGCGCAACGCCGCAGTGTTCGGGCGTACCGCGGCCGGTGGCGCCCATGAAGCCGGTGGAGTGCGAGTCGTCAACCATGACGAGCGCGTCATAGCGGTCGGCAAGGTCACAGATCGCGCGCAGATTCGCGATCGTGCCGTCCATCGAAAATACGCCATCCGTGGCGATGAGCCGGGTTCGGGCGGACTGCGCCGCCTTGAGACAATTCTCGAGCTCCCCCATATCTTTGTTGGCATAACGATGCCGCTGTGCCTTGCACAGCCGGATTCCATCGATGATGCTCGCGTGATTGAGAGCGTCCGAGATGACTGCATCCTGCTCGTCCAGCAGTGTCTCGAACAGCCCCCCGTTGGCATCGAAGCAAGAGGAGTAAAGGATAGTGTCCTCGGTTCCGAGAAAGCGGCTCAACCTCTCTTCGAGCTGCTTGTGAACGCTCTGTGTGCCGCAGATGAACCGTACCGAGGCCATGCCGTAGCCGAACCGATCGATCGCACGGTGTGCCGCCTCGCGCATCGCGGCGTGATTCGCGAGCCCGAGATAGTTGTTCGCGCACAGATTGACGACATCGCGGTCGCCGGTTCTGACCAGGCCGCCCTGGGGGCCCGCAAGCACACGCTCGCTCTTGTACAGACCCTGTTCCCGCAAGCCCGCGAGATCGGCTCGCAACCGTTCGATGAAAGCTGAATTCATGGCTTGAATTATACTCTGGCCCCAGCGGCGCACGCGCGCCGCGGTAGTGGCCGTCAAAGATATGGGCGAATTTTCCACCGAGACCGGACCTGGCGCCACGCGGATCGACCGCTGGCTGTTCGCAGTCCGATTGTTCAAATCACGCTCACTGGCAGCAGACGCAGTGAGCGGAGGCAAGGTGCACGTTAACGGTGAGCGAGTGAAGCCATCGCGCGGTGTGCAGCCCGGCGATACCGTAACCTTCACACGTGGCGCGGTTGAGTTCGAATGCATCGTGAGCGCCATTCCGCTGCGCCGGGGGCCGGCAAGCGATGCGGCGCGATGTTATGACGAAACGCCGGCGAGCAAGGCACGCCGCGAGGAATTCGCCGCCCGCATGAAGGTCGCCGCAGCTCTGACTCCGCGGCCCGACGACCGTCCCGACAAGCACGACCGCCGGCTCCTCAGGCGGCTGCGCGGTCGCAATTGAGACGTATGGTGTCGCGGCTGTCCTCTCCGGCGCACCTCGCGCCGGCTACGCTTCGGGGGTCGCGCCCTGCGCGATCCCCCTGAACAGTTGGCCGAAGGCCGAGGATTGGCCGCAGGCCACGGGTAGACATATATGGCTCTCAGCGTTTTTGACATTTTCAAAGTGGGCATCGGTCCCTCGAGCTCGCACACCATGGGGCCGATGCGTGCCGCCCGCGAGTTTGTGCTCGGATTGAAGCGGGAGGGTCTGCTTCAGGCTACGGGCCAGATTGCGGTGCGGCTGTACGGTTCGCTCGCCCTGACAGGTATCGGTCACGGCACCGACCGCGCCGTTTTGGCCGGCCTCGAGGGCGCGGAACCGGAGACGGTCGACCCGGATTCCATTGAGCCGCTCCTGCGGCGAATCCGCACGGACGGGCGCATCAAACTCCTGGGCGAGCGCGAGATTGCGTTCGACGAGCCGATGCAACTTCTGTTCATGCGCCACGAGCGCTTACCACGGCATTCCAACGGAATGCGATTCACGGCGCTGGCCGATGACCTTCGCGTTCTGCGCGAGGAGGATTATTACTCCGTCGGAGGCGGCTTCATCGTGCGTGGCGATGAGTCCGAAGCGAGTGGCACCGGTGTGCACGCAGCCGCTCCGCCGTATCCGTTCACATCGGGTGGCGAGTTATTGGCGCAGTGCCGCGAACACGGTTTGGAGCTGTACGAGCTGGTGCTTGCGAATGAGCGGACGTGGCGGCCGGAGGAGGAGGTACGCGCCGGACTGTTGCATCTTTGGAAGGTCATGCAGGCCTGTGTCGAGCGCGGTTTTCGCCAGACGGGACACCTGCCGGGCGTTTTGAAGGTGCGGCGGCGCGCGCCCAAGATGTACCGCGTTCTGACTGAAAGCAAAGAAGTATCAGCGCTGGATGCAATGGATTGGGTGAATGCTTTCGCGCTGGCCGTAAACGAGGAGAATGCTGCCGGCGGCCGCGTCGTCACGGCGCCAACCAATGGCGCCGCTGGAATCGTTCCCGCGGTAATGCATTTCTACATGCGCTTCGAGCCGGGCGCGAACGACGCCGGGATCGTGCGGTTTCTGCTGTGCGCAGCAGCCATAGGGATGCTCTACAAGCGCAATGCATCGATCTCAGGAGCTGAGATGGGGTGCATGGGTGAGGTTGGAGTTGCATGCTCAATGGCGGCGGCGGGGCTCGTCGCGGCGCTCCACGGTACCAACGAGCAGATCGAAAACGCCGCCGAGATCGGCATGGAGCACAACCTAGGCCTGACGTGCGATCCAGTCGCCGGGTTGGTTCAGATTCCCTGCATCGAGCGCAACGCCATGGGCGCCGTCAAGGCAATCAACGCCGCGCGGCTGGCCATGCGCGGCGACGGTACCCACAAGGTTTCGTTGGATCAGGTGATAGCGACGATGCGTCAGACCGGGTTGGACATGCAGACCATCTACAAAGAGACCTCTCAGGGCGGTCTCGCGGTCAACGTCCCGGAGTGCTAATCAGGCCCACAGCGCAAACAACCGCGCCGGCGGCGACTCGCTGCGCACATCCCTCAGGTTGCCAGCCTTCACATCCGCCCAGCCGCGCGAATCGAACGTGAGCGAGCACATGGCCGCGGTGGCCAGCTCGATGTGCGCGATCGGGGCGAGGAGGTTGGCAAGCTCGGTGATACCGGGGTTGTGACCAACGATCAGCAGGTGGGGAATTCGCGGACCGGTCGCGTGGATTAACTGCAGGATGTCCGCCGCGGGTGCCAGGTACAGCGCCTCGTCGGTACGCATGTTTCGGGCTGGCACTCCCAGCTCCCGAGCCACAATGTCTGCGGTCTGTTGCGCCCGGCGGGCGGAGCTCGTCAGCACCATCGTCGGAATCAGCTTCAACTCGATGAGCCGGCGGGACATGGCCTCGGCTTCGCTGGTGCCGCGGCGATTGAGCGGCCGATCAAAATCGGAGATTTGCGGGTCCTTCCACTGTGCGTTTGCGTGCCGCATCAGCGTGAGGCATTTCACACGGGGTTCTCCACTAAGATCCGGCCATTTTCTATCCTCACCTTGAACATCCGTAGCGGTTCATACGCCGGAGGCGTGAGGGCCTCTCCCGTCCGGGCGCAGAAATGGGCCCCGTGCCGTGGGCAGATGATCTGACACGACTCGATTTCCGCACCGTCCAGAGGCTCGCCGTCATGTGTGCAACGGTCTTCCAGGGCGTACACGTCGGTGCCGCACCGTACGACGAGTAGGGCGAGCCCGTCGACATCCGCGGAGAGCGATCCCGAGTCCTCGATCGCATCTGCGCTGCCAATGTCCACCCAATCGCCGCTCATGTCTGTATTGACGGCCAAACGGGGCCCGGCCGCACTCAGAACATCCCCGTCTGCAGGCGCGCAGCCTCGGACATCATGCTCTGATTCCACGGCGGATCGAAGGTCAGCTCCACGCGGGCCGAATTCACGGTTGGGATGCGCTGTACCTTGTCTTTGACATCTTCGACCAGGACTTCGCCCATGCCGCAGCCGGGTGCGGTTAGCGTCATTGTGATGTCAATGGTACGCGTGCCATCCGGGTTCGGGCTCACCTCACACTCGTAGACGAGCCCGAGGTCCACGATGTTGATCGGGATCTCAGGATCGAAGCAGGTGCGCATCTGGTCCCAGGCGAGTTTCTTGACGTCATCTTCGGTGGCATTGGGGGGTAGCTCGGGTGCCTTGACGGTCTCCTTACCGATGGCGTCCGCATTCTCGCCCGCGATGCGGAACAGGTTGCCTTCAATGTAGACCGTAAAGCTGCCGCCCAGGGCCTGCGTGATGTATCCCGCCTGGCCTGGCTTCAACTTCACTTCGACACCGGCCGGCACAATGACCGCGGGCACGTCGCGATTGACGACAAATGGCTCGTTTTCGTGGGTTCGCATGGCTTACTCCGTCGAGACCGTCGCCGGAGTCTCATTGCGCGCATCTGCGCCGCGCTCGAGTGCAGCATTCAGCGTGTGCCAGCAGAGGCTTGCGCATTTGACGCGCGCCGGGTATTCGCGCACCCCCGACAGCGCGGCCAACTTACCCAGCGAGGGGTCGGCGACTGCATTCTGCTGGGTCAGTAGCGCATGGATCTTGCCAAACAAGGTACCTATTTCCGCCTTGTCCCGACCCTTGATTGCCTCGCTCATCAGCGAGGCTGAGGCGGTCGAGATGGCGCAACCTTTACCCTCGAAGCGTATGTCCTCGACACGGTCGCCGCTCATTCGCAGGAAGACGGTCAACCGGTCCCCGCACAACGGATTGTGGCCATCCGCGCACGAATCGGCCGGCTCGAGCCTGCCGAAGTTACGGGGCCGCTTGTTGTGATCGAGGATCACGTCACGATACAGCTCTTTCAAGTCCATCAGCCAAACACCTCGCGGGCTTTCCCCAGCGCTGCCACGAGACTCGCAACATCCTGCTCGGTGTTGTAGACGCCGAACGAGGCCCGCGCCGTGGCGGGTAGCCCGAGGAACGTCATGAGCGGCATGGCGCAGTGGTGACCGGTGCGGACCGCCACACCCTCGTGATCGAGGATGGTACCGAGATCGTGCGGGTGCACCCCGTCCAGGGTGAACGACACAATGGATGCCTTGTTGGCGGCAGTCCCGATGATCTGGATACCGGGAATCTTTTGCAGCTCGGCTGTAGCAAGCTCTACGAGACGGTGCTCGTGCGCTGCTATCGCATCGAGCCCGAGGCTTTCCACGTAGTCCATCGCCGCTGCAAGTCCAATCGCACCCGAGATGTTCGGCGTGCCAGCCTCGAACTTCGCGGGCAGGTCGTTGTAAGTCGTTTTCTCGAACGATACGGTCAAAATCATGTCGCCGCCGCCTTGCCACGGTGGCATCGACTGCAGCAACTCCTCGCGGCCGTACAGGACACCGATGCCCGTCGGGCCGTACAGCTTGTGGCCGGAAAACGCGTAGAAATCGCAGCCCAGGGCGCGAACATCGACCTGAGAGTGCGGCACGGCCTGCGCTCCGTCGACGAGTACCACCGCGCCCTGTGCGTGTGCGGCATCGACGATGCGCTTAACCGGCAGGATGCTACCCAGCGCGTTCGACACATGCGCGATCGCGACGAGCTTGGTGCGGGGCGACAGCAGCTTGACGTATTCGTCGAACAGCAGCTCCCCGCGCTTGTTGATAGGAGCCACCTTCAGGGTGCAGCCCGTCTGCTCGCAGACCATTTGCCACGGAACAATGTTCGCGTGATGCTCGAGCGCGGTCACAATAATCTCATCGCCCGCCTTGAATCGTGGACGCGCAAACGACTGCGCCACAAGATTGATCGCCTCCGTCGTACCACGCACGAAGATGATCTCTTTCGTCGAACGAGCATTGATGAAACGCCGCACGCGCTCCCGGGCGCCTTCGAAGGCTTCCGTAGCCGCTTGACTCAGCGCGTGCACGCCGCGATGGATGTTGGCATGTGAGTGCGTTTCGTATTCCTCTACGGCGCGCAGGACTGCGATGGGCCGCTGGGAGGAGGCGCCACTGTCGAGGTATACGAGCGGCCGGCCATTCACCGTCCGATCGAGAATAGGGAAGTCCCGGCGAACACGCTCAACATCGAGTACCGGAGCGGCTACGGCCTGTGAGGCTGTTGCACCCATTAAAGTAACTCCTTCAAGGCGGCCTCATTCAACTGGCCCGCTAGACTCTGCTCGATCTGCCGCCGCAGTTCGGGCACCTCGATCTTCGCGACCACATCTTCAAGGAATGCCCACTTCAGCAGGCGCTGTGCCGTCTCCCGGTCCAGTCCGCGCGACAGGAGGTAGAACAACATGTTGTCGTCCAGCTTGCCGGCGGTAGCGCCGTGATTACAGCGGACGTCGTCTGTGTAGATCTCCAGCTGCGGACGGACATCGATCTCAGCATCATCGCCCGCCAGCAAGCCGCGCAATGATTGGCGTGAGTCGGTGCCGTGCGCGCCCTTGCGAACGATGATCTTTCCGTTGAATGCGACACGCGCCCGCCCCGCGCAGATCCCGCGGAAGCTTTGTTCAGTGCGCGCGTTGGCTGCAATGTGCTCGACCAGTGCGAAGGTGTCATGCACCTGGTTCTTGCCGCCGACCGATACGCTGAACAAGCCCACTTCAGAGCGCTCGCCAGCGAGTTGCACGTGCACGGTGGAGCGCGCGCTGAGTGCTCCCAGGCTCGCACTGTGCAATTGGTACTTGGCATTCTCCGCCAGCCTGGCCGTCAACGTATCAAACCAGATCGCGCGTGCCCCCGCTTGCTGGACGCGATAGTGCTGGACCGATGCATCGCGTGCCACGGAGACATCCACTGCGCAATTGATGAAGTTGGCATCGCTGCCGATGCTGACGTGCCGCTCAATCAGTCCCACACGCGCTCGCGCTCCAACCTGGAGGCTGACACGGGGATAGGAAGCGCCGACCTTGGCTTCGGTGGTCGCGACGAAAACCAGCTCGAGGCAGGCCTGGCAGTCGGTGCCTGGCTCAACCAGGATTTGCGCGCCGTCGGTTGCAAACGCCTCGTTCAGCAATGCGAAGCGTAGATCGGGCGTCGAGAGGGGGTGAGGTGAGATCGGGCCAATGGCCTTAATCGACTTGACCAGAACACCTGCATGCTGCGTCGGCGCCGAAAGGTTCGGGGCAAACACGCCATCCACGAACGTATAGCGTGCGTATTGCGCGATCGGTGCAGGCAGATCCTGAGTAGTGACGGGCGACTGCGGTCCGCCGGGCGGCGGCGCGAAGCGGACCTTTTCCAAAGGCCGCAGATTCACGTATTTCCAGTTTTCATCGCGCGACGTCGGCAGCCCCCGTTCCGTGAGCGCCTGCATCGCGCGTTGCCGCTGCAGGTCGCCGGACGCATGAGCCGTGGCCGCAAAGTCTTCGGCAATGCGAGTTGCAAGTGCGGCGCTCATCAGGCTGCCTCTTCGGTCACCCAGTCATACCCACGCTTTTCCAGGTCGAGGGCGAGGGTGCGGTCGCCGCTGCGGGCGATCTTTCCGCGCACGAGCACATGGACGTGATCGGGCACCACATAGTCCAGCAGACGCTGGTAGTGGGTGACGAGTACGACTGAACGTTCCGGTGAGCGCAGGGTATTGACTCCGTTCGCTACCACCTTCAACGCATCGATATCCAGGCCTGAGTCGGTTTCATCGAGCACGGCGAGCCGCGGCTCGAGAACCAGCATCTGCAGGATCTCGTTGCGCTTCTTCTCACCACCGGAGAAGCCTTCATTGACGCCGCGGGACAGGAAGCTCTCGTCCATGCGCATGAGCTGCATCTTTTCGCGCACCAGGCTCAGGAATTCGAAGGCATCGACTTCCGGCAACCCGCGGTGCTTGCGTGCGGCATTGAGCGCGGCCTTCAACAAGTAGACATTGTTGACGCCGGGAATTTCGACCGGGTACTGGAACCCGAGAAACACGCCTTCGTGAGCACGCTCTTCCGGTTCCAACGCGAGCAGATCGCGGCCGTCGAAAGTCACTGAGCCCGCGGTGACCTCGTAGCCGGGGCGTCCGGCCAACACGTGGGCCAGCGTGCTCTTGCCCGATCCGTTCGGTCCCATGATGGCATGAACCTCACCGGTCGGAATCTCCAGATCCAGTCCGTTGAGTACTTTGTTGTCGCCGACGGCGACGTGCAGATTGTTGATTTTCAGCATATGTTTGCAGATTGTTCGAAGACCAGTGACGCGGCGCCGGTGACACCGGGTGTCAGCCGACTGCGCCTTCCAGGCTCACGGCGAGCAGCGCTTGCGCCTCCACCGCGAACTCCATGGGCAGCTCCTTGAACACCGATTTGCAGAAGCCGCTCACGATCATGTTGACCGCATCCTCGTGCGCAATTCCCCGCTGCAGGCAGTAGAACAACTGATCGTCGCTGATGCGCGAGGTGCTGGCTTCGTGCTCCACGGTGGCGGAGGGATTCTTCACTTCCACGTAAGGGAAGGTGTGCGCGCCGCACTTGCCGCCCATCAACAGGGAGTCGCATTGGGTGAAATTGCGGGCGCCCGCGGCGCTCGGCAGGATCTTCACCAGGCCGCGATAGGTGTTCTGACCGTGGCCGGCCGAGATTCCCTTCGAGACGATGGTGCTGCGCGTGTCGCGGCCGATATGAATCATCTTGGTGCCGGTGTCCGCCTGCTGATGATTGTTCACCGTCGCAACCGAGTAGAACTCACCGATCGAGCCTTCACCGCGAAGCACGCAGCTCGGATACTTCCAGGTGATGGCCGAGCCGGTTTCCACCTGCGTCCAGGAGATGTGGGAATTGCGGCCGCGGCACTCGCCGCGCTTGGTCACGAAGTTATAAATGCCGCCGACACCGTCGGCATCGCCCGGATACCAGTTCTGCACCGTCGAGTACTTGATGTAGGCATCATCCAGTGCCACGAGCTCCACGACCGCGGCGTGAAGTTGGTTCTCATCACGCATCGGCGCGGTGCAACCTTCGAGGTAACTCACCTGGCTGCCGGCATCGGCGATGATCAGGGTGCGCTCGAATTGGCCCGTCTTCGCAGCGTTGATGCGGAAGTACGTGGACAGCTCCATGGGGCAACGCACGCCCTTGGGCACGTATACAAACGACCCGTCCGAAAATACCGCTGAGTTGAGGGCAGCGAAGAAGTTGTCGGTGTGCGGCACGACCGTGCCGAGATACTGCTCGATCAGCTCCGGATGGGACTGTACGGCTTCCGAGAACGGGCAGAACACGACGCCCGCCGCCGCCAGCCGGTCTTTGAATGTGGTGGCAACCGAGACGCTGTCGAACACGGCATCCACGGCGACGCCCGCAAGGCGTGCGCGCTCGTGCAACGGGACACCCAACTTTTCGTAGGTCTCCAACAGCTTCGGGTCGACTTCTTCGAGGCTCTTCGGACCGTCCGTTTTCTTCTTCGGCGCCGAGTAGTACGAAATGCCCTGGTAGTCGATCGGGTTGACTCGCACGTGCGCCCAATGCGGCTCGGGCATCGTCAGCCAGTGGCGCAAGGCCTTGAGCCGCCACTCGGTCAGAAAGGCGGGCTCGTTCTTTTTACGCGATATCAGCCGTACGACATCCTCGTCCAGGCCCGGTGGCACGGTGTCGGATTCAATATCAGTCACGAAGCCGTGCTGATAGCCACGGCCCATCAGGCTTTCGAGCTGGTCAGCCGACTCACTCATACACACTCACTCATGTCGATTCACTCCCGAGCGGCCTGCGCGCGTGGCGCCTGAGTCGGCCGCTGTCTTCATCTCCCGCTCGAGCTCCGGCAGCCGCACCTGGGTCGCGTCGAGCCCGGCGAGTTGCGCCAGGCTCACCTCGTACAGGGAGCGCCGGATCGCCAGATTCAGCCGCTGCCAGACCCGGCTCACCCGGCAGGTCCCCTCGATCCCGCAGTTGCCGTGGCCCGCCGAACAGTCGGTCAGCGCGACCGGACCCTCCAGCGCGTCCAGAATCGCCGCCGCACTGATCTGCGTGGCGGGACGCGCGAGCTGGTAACCACCATGCAGGCCGCGAGTCGAGGCAACGAGCCCCGCGCGCTGCAGCTGCTTAAGCAGCTTGCTCACTGTCGGGGCCGCTATCCGCGTCTCCTCGGCCAGTGCCGTAGCCGTGCGCACGTGCTCCGGCTGCTCGGCGAGAGCGGCCAGGATCACGGTGGCGTAGTCGGTAAGCTTGCTGATTCGTAGCATGTCTAAAGGGTCCTGTACCCTTTGGACCTCCAGAAGTAGGACTAGTTTAGTGCTGATTCCGTTCCATTCCAAGGCCTGCCCCGTAAGGGCGAGTCCTTCGGTGGGGGCTAATTTGGTATTCTTAAGGGCTTGAGGCCCCCCAACCGGAGATTCGAACGATGAACCAGGGTGAGCTCGCCCGCATTGCCAAGGCAATGGTGGCCAAGAACAAGGGCATTCTTGCGGCGGATGAGAGTTCCGGCACCATCGCGAAGCGGTTCAACAGCATCAAGATCGAATCCACCGAAGAGAATCGCCGTGCGTACCGCGAGCTGCTCTTCACGGCGCCAGGGGCTGTGGAATACATCAGCGGTGTGATCTTGTACGACGAGACGATCCGTCAGAAGACGAAGGACGGCACGCCGTTTCCGGAATACCTCGCGAAGAAGGGCGTCATCCCTGGCATCAAGGTCGATACCGGTGCGAAACCGCTGGCGAACTTCAAAGGCGAGACGATTACCGAAGGTCTCGATGGCTTGCGCGAGCGCTTCGTTGAGTACTACAAGCTCGGCGCGCGTTTTGCCAAGTGGCGCGCTGTCATCGATATCGGCGAACCCGGGAATGGGCCAGGTATACCCAGTGCATTCGCGATCGAGGCCAATGCTCACGCCCTGGCGCGCTACGCGGCGCTCTGCCAGGAAAACGACATCGTGCCGATCGTCGAGCCCGAAGTCCTGATGGACGGCGCCCATACGATCGAGCGCTGCGAGGAAGTGACCAGCACCGTTCTGCAAACCGTGTTCAATCAGCTCTTCGAGCACCGCATTCTTCTCGAGGGCATGATTCTCAAGCCCAACATGGTCATTTCGGGGAAGAAGGCTGCAAAGCGCGCGGGTCCGGAGGAGGTTGCGGAAGCGACGCTGCGTGTGCTGAAGCGTCATGTGCCGCCAGCGGTTCCCGGGATCGCGTTCCTGTCCGGTGGTCAGTCCTCTGAGGAAGCAACGCTGCACCTCTCGCTCATGAACAAGGCAGGTCCACTGCCGTGGTCGCTGACGTTCAGCTATGGCCGGGCGCTGCAGGACGATGCGCTCAAGACCTGGGCTGGCCAGGCGGCCAACTACGCTGCCGCCCAGAAGCAGATGGCGAAGCGTGCCAAGCTCAACGGGCTGGCCACTACGGGCAGCTACTCCTCGTCCATGGAGAGCCAGGCCGCCTGAGGCGGCTGCACAGCTCCCGTGACAAAACCTGATTCGCTGCAAAGCGCGTCGCCGGCGCGGGCCGACGACGTGGTTGTCGATGTGCGCGACGTGCATTACGCCGTCAACGGCCGCGCCATATTTTCAAACCTCGACATCAAGGTCCGCCGGGGCCGCATCACCGCTGTCATGGGTCCCAGCGGCACCGGCAAGACCACGCTGCTGCGCCTGATAACAGGACAGATTGTTGCTGATAAGGGGCAGGTGGTCGTGTTGGGCAGCGACATCGAGCAGGCGAAGACTTCCGAGATCTACGCGCTGCGCAAACGGATGGGCATGCTGTTCCAGAACGGCGCGCTGCTGACTGACATCAGCGTGTTCGAGAATGTTGCTTTCCCGGTGCGCGAGCATACGGATCTGCCCGAGCCACTGATCCGCAGGCTGGTGCTCACCAAGCTGCAGGCGGTCGGCCTGCGCGGCGCGGCGCAGCTGATGCCGACCGAGCTGTCCGGCGGCATGGCCAGGCGCGTGGCGCTGGCCCGTGCCATCGTCATGGATCCTGAGATCCTCATCTATGACGAGCCGTTCGTGGGGCTCGATCCCATCTCGCTCGGAGTCATTCAGCGGTTGATCAAGCAAATGAATGAGGCCCTGGGTATCACGAGCGTGGTCGTCTCTCACGACGTACAGGAACTGGCCGCGATCGCGGATGACAGTTACCTGTTGTCCGGTGGCCGCGTGGTTGCCTCGGGTACGCCCTCGGAGCTCGCCAAGAGCGATTCAGAGGTGGTCCGCCAATTCATGACGGGGGCCGCGGACGGCCCGGTGGCCTTTCATTACCCGGCACCTGATCTGGCCCAGCAACTGCTGACGGACGATGAGCCGTGAGTAACGGTCGCAACGGTAATGGCCTGCTGCTCGAGGGCACCCGCCGCATGGGGGCGGTATTCCTCTTCCTGTTCAAGATTCTCGCCCAGTGTGTGCCGGCGCTGGGACGTCCGGGACTCATCATTGCGCAGATCTACAACGCGGGTGCCCGGTCACTCATCATCATCATGTTGTCGGGACTGTTTGTCGGCATGGTGCTGGGCCTGCAGGGCTTCGAGCTGCTGCAACGATTCGGGTCCGAAGAAGCGTTGGGCACGGCTGCGGCGCTCGGCTTGTTGAAGGAATTGGGACCGGTAGTCACGGCGCTGTTGTTCGCGGGGCGCGCCGGTACTGCCTTGACCTCCGAGATAGGCTTGATGCGTGCCACTGATCAGCTGACCGCGATGGAGATCATGGCGGTCGATCCGTTGCGGTATGTTGCGGCGCCGCGCTTCCTGGGTGGATTGCTCGCAATGCCGTTGCTCGCAGCCACCTTCAGCCTCATCGGATTGTTTGGCGCCCAGCTCATCGGCGTGCAGTTGATGGGCGTGGACAAGGGTGCGTTCTGGTCCCAGATGCAGGGTTCTGTCGGAATGAGTGACATTACTGAAGGGATCGTCAAAAGCGTCGTATTCGGCGCCACCTGCAGCCTGATAGCCGTGCATGAGGGTTACAACGCCGAGCCGACCGCGGCGGGCGTGGGACTTGCGACGACGCGGACCGTGGTCGCATCGTCCGTGTTGACGCTTCTGCTCGATTACGTGTTGACCGCCATTTTTCTATAGAGATTCCACATGCGTGCCAATCGGACACTGGAAATCGGGACGGGGTTGTTCGTGCTGCTGGGCTTCGCTGCGCTCTTTTTCCTGACGACGCAGCTACCCTCGAGCGGACTCAAGCTGGGCAGTGCCAAACACACCTATCACATCATCGCCGAGTTCGACAACATCGGGGACCTCAAGGTGGGTTCGCCCGTTACCATGGCGGGGGTGCGGATTGGTGAGGTGGACACCATTCGCTTCGACCCCAAAAGCTTCAAGGCGGTGGTCGGCCTGCGCGTTGACAAGCAGTACAACGAGATTCCCGATGACAGCTTCGCCAGCATTCAGACGCAGGGCCTGCTCGGTGGCAAGTACATCGGCTTCAGCCCGGGTGGCTCGGACACCTACTTCAAGGACGGCGGCCGCGTTGATCAGACGCAATCGGCCATTGTCCTGGAGAGCCTGATCAACAAGCTGTTCGCAGGTTTCGCGGACAAGGGCGGCGGCGCCCAGGGCAATGGTCAGACCAGTACCAACAGTCAGACCGACACTAACAGTCAGCAAGGAACCAAAAAATGAGAGTTGCAACCATACTGGTGGCCGGCGCCTGGATTGCGTCCGCCTCGCTTTATGCGCAGTTCGCAGGAGCGCAGGGCGCGCAGCCCGCACAAGCATCGGCTGCCGCCGCGGACCAGCAGCCGAGCGACATCGTGCAGGCCTCTGCCCAGGGAATACTCAAGGATCTCGATGCGAATCGGGATGCCTATCACAAGGACCCCAGCAAGATCTCGGTCCTGGTGGACAAGTACCTGCTGCCGCATTTCGATACCGAGTACGCGGCACGCCTGGTTCTCGCGCAGTACTGGCGGACAGCCACAGCCGACCAGAAGAAGCGCTTCGTCGATGCGTTCTATCACTCGCTGCTGCAGAACTACGGCAGCGCCCTGGTGGATTTCACCGCGGACAAGTTGAAGGTGTTTCCGTCCAAGGTCGAGCCGGGTGCCGACCATGCGACCGTCCGCACAGAGATCAAGCGCGATAGCGGTGACCGTATCGCGGTCAACTACGTGTTGCACAAGACGCCGGAAGGTTGGAAGGCGTACGACGTCAACATCGACGGAATCAGCTACGTGAAGAGCTACCGCGAAGACTTCGGGTCCCAGATTGCACAGCAGGGTATCGATTCGGTCATCGCCCGGCTCGAGCGGGGCGAGAAGCCGAGCGATATCAGCAAGACGACCAAGGCGACGGGCAGCAAGTCGTAATGGTTGCCGCCACCGCGGTCGAGCTGCAGGAAAGCTCCCCCGGAATTTTCGCAGTTCGAGGCTCGCTCACGTTTGCGACGGCCAAGGCTGCCCGTGAGTCAGGGCTGTCTGCTTTCAATGCCGCCAACTCGCGTGAGCTCCAGGTCGATTGCAGCGGGATCACGTCGTCGGACAGCGCTGGCATGACGGTGCTGCTCGACTGGTTGGCGATCGCCAAGCGCGCCGGCCGCTCGATGCACTTTGCAAGCCTGCCCGAACAGGTGCAGGCGCTTGCTCGCATCAGCGACGTGCACGAATTGCTGGAAAAAGGTGTGTAGGCAAGGAGGGGCCTGAGAGGGCCCCCCTGTCGGCCTTTACTTTGGCTGTGGCGGCGTCTGGGGCTGCGCCGAGGACTCGTCTGCTCCCGACTCCTCGAGAATCTTCTTCTCTTCGTCGTATTGTTGCTGTTCCTGCTGCTCGCGGGCCTTGTCCGACATCTTGCCGTCGGTGACCTGGTATTCGCGCCTCTGCAGGTACGCATTCTTCAGCAACGTGTACGGGTCGTAGGCTTCCTCGAGGATCTTGTCCTGCGGGAGTAGCCGGTAGCGTACGTCGATCAGCTCCACACCGATGAGGCTGTAACGGATGTAGTTATAGTCACTGTGGACGTAGGTGAGCGGATTCATATAGGCGTCGCCGAATTTCGCGAGCCCATCGCGCACATCCGACGGTCCCAGTATCGGTATCACGAAATACGGACCCGGCTTGACTCCCCAGTAGCCGAACGTCTGTCCCAGGTCTTCCTCGTTCTTCGGCAGTCCGGCCTGGGTGGCCGGATCGAACAGGCCGCCGATGCCGACCAGCGTGTTCATCAGGAAGCGGCCCGTGTCCTGTGCAAATGGCTTGAATTTCAGCTGCAGCAGGTCATTGCCCATGGTGACGGGATAGAACAGGTTGTCCATGAAGTTGGACACGCCGGTGCGTATCGGGCGGGGCGTGATCTTCTGATAGGTCCGCGCGACCGGCCTTGCGATTGCATGATCGAGCGCAGTGTTGACCTTGAAGGTCGTGCGATTCATGCGTTCCCACGGGTCGCGTGGATCGCGCTTGGCGCCGGCTGGCAGGGACGCACACCCGATTTGGGTCAGGCACGCGATGGCGAGTAGCGAGGCACAAGCTGTCTTTTGCATTGTTCGACCAGAGACCTGCGATGGTCGCGGCGCGCTCGAGCCGCTGATGGGTGATTGTACCAGTGTTGTTAGGTCCTGCAGCCGGCCCGCGCGCGGCCGCAGGGCGGCTACATCGAGTTACCCGGTTCTGCTCCCTTTGAGAGAGGGCCGGCAAGAGACAGCAGCAGCGCTGTGTGCAGCGCAGCTGCGTCACTGCGTGTTGCTGACTCTGCGCAGGCGCGAGTTCTGCAGATATTCGCGCACTTCATCCATTCTCGCCTGGAAGCGTGCGCGTTGGACCTGCGACAGGTTGGGAGTCGCGAGCGCCAGTTGCAGCTGCTGGGCGGCCATGGGCAGGTCGCCACCGGCAATCTGATACTCAGCCATGTAAGCATAGGCATCGCCCGGATCGCCCGCGGCATTCGCCGCGAGAGCGGTCAGGCGCAGCTGTTCGGGGGTCGGCGGTACGTTGTTGAACAAGTCCAGCAGTACGGTGTGCGCTTCGGCGGCCCGGCCCGCCTTCATGAGTGCTTCCGCATAGCGAATCGTGACGGGAACATTACGCGGGAAGAGCTGCACGGCATGGTGCAAGGAGGCGACCCCGTCATTCGTCTGGCCTGCCTTCACCTGCGCTTGGCCGAGCGCCGCATGCAGCAGCGTCAGGCTGTCGTGCTGTTCTGTCAGTTTGTCGAGAATCTTCTCGGCATCCACGGGGCGGTTGTCGGCCATCAGTGCCAGCGCTTCGCCATAGCGGTTGCCCAGGTCGTTGCTGTTCTTGGTCAGCCGAACGGCGTAGTACTTCTCGACATCCTGGTCACCGGGCCAGGTCACAACACGTACCCGCTCGCGGATGAGCTGGTAGCTCAGCGACTCCTTGACCTTCTGCGGGCCGAACTGGGCGGCGCGCGCCCGGGCCTCGGCGATACGAACCGATGTGACCGGGTGGTCCTGGAGCATTGCGGGGATGTAGGTTCCCGCAAGACCTTCGGAGCGGCCAATGGTCTCGAAGAAATTGGCCATGGCGCGGGTGTCGAAGCCGGCACCCGCCAGAAAAGCGATTCCAACGCGGTCCGCCTCTGCCTCGTTGTCGCGCGTGAAGTTGATCTGCTGTTGCACGGCGAGGCCCTGCGCGGCGGCAATACCGCCTTCGATTGCCTGACCACCACCACCCCCCAGCGTGCCCAGCAGGATTGCGGCCAACATGGCAGCGGCGGTGGTGAGACTCTGTTGGCTCTGAGCCCGGATCTGACGCGCGATGTGATGTTGAGTCACGTGCGCCATTTCGTGCGCCATGACACCGGCCAGCTCCGACTCGCTGTGGGTCTGGATGATCAGCCCGGCATTGATACAAATAAATCCGCCGGGGAGCGCAAATGCATTGATGGCATTGTCGCGGACGGCAAAGAGCTGGAAGTGGGGAGCCCCATCCGGTGCCTGGGTTGCGAGTCTCGAGCTCAGCGAGTTCAGGTACTCGGTGATCTCCGGGTCCTCGATGATCGCGTTCTGATCACGAAGCTGGTGGATCACCATCGCACCGAGCTGATACTCGTCCGTACCGTTCAGCACCGCCGCGGCGGGGCTGCCGATGTCCGGGAGATCCGGCGCGTTGGGCAGGGGCATGGTCTCCTGCGCCGCCGCCACCGTAGTGATCGTCGTCAGGGCGGCCAGGAGACAGAGCAGGAGGGGACGCATCATTCGGCTTCGACCGCCCGGGGACGGTCAGAGTTTCCTTGAACTTACACTTACTTACATGATGTCAGAGGCGAAGTCCGCCAGCCGTGACCGCTCGCCCCGGACCAGGGTGATGTGACCCGAGTGCGCCCAGCCGCGGAAGCGGTTCACAGCATAAGTCAGGCCCGATGTCATTTCAGTAAGATAGGGTGTGTCGATCTGGGCGATGTTGCCGAGGCAAGCCACCTTCGTGCCGGGACCGGCACGCGTGATCAGCGCTTTCATCTGCTTCGGGGTGAGGTTCTGCGCCTCGTCCAGGATGATGAAACGGTTGAGAAAAGTGCGTCCGCGCATGAAGTTCAGGGAGCGGATCTTGATCCGGTTGCGCAGCAGGTCGTTGGTTGCGGCGCGCCCCCAGTTGCCGCCTTCCTGGCTGCCGGTCAGCACTTCCAGGTTATCCATGAGCGCACCCATCCAGGGCTCCATTTTCTCCTCTTCGGTGCCCGGCAGAAAGCCGATGTCTTCGCCCAGAGGGATGGTCACGCGCGTCATGATGATCTCGACGAAGCGATTGGTCTCCAGGGTCTGCATCAGGCCCGCAGCCAGCGTGAGCAGAGTCTTGCCCGTACCCGCGGGTCCCAGAATGGTCACGAAGTCGATCTCGGGATCCATGAGGAGATTGAGCGCGAAGTTCTGCTCGCGATTGCGTGCCGTGATGCCCCAGACGTTGTGGCGCTCGCTGCGGTAGTCGCGCAGCAGCTCGAGCGTTGCTTTCGTATCGGAGATTTTGCGGACGATCCCCTCGATGCCTTCCGGCGTGTCCTCATAGACACCCTGGTTGGGCAGCCAGTGCTGGACCGCGGGGCCTGAGAGCTCGTAGAAGGTACGATCGCCTTCCTTCCAGGAGCGCATGTCCTTGCTGTGCTGCTCCCAAAAGTCGGCGGGTAAGGCTGTCATCCCGCTGTAGAGGACGTCTGTGTCCTCCAGCGTTTTGTCGCTGTAGTAGTCCTCCGCATGTACGCCGAGGACAGCGGCTTTGATCCGCAGATTGATGTCTTTCGAAACCAGGATGACGCGCGCATCCTGTTTCTCGTTTTGCAGCGCGAGCGTCTGCGCGAGTATGACGTTGTCGTTGGCTTGGCCTGGCAGGCTCTCCGGCAGCGCGCTCGAGAGCTGGCGCGTCTGGAAGAACAGCCGTCCCGTGGAAGGTTTCTTGCCGTGATTGCCGGAATACCCGCTCGGCAGCTGCAGTCCACGATCGATGTGTTCTTTGGTCGCGTCGCGGATCATGTCGTCGAGGAAACGACTCACCTGACGTACGTTGCGGGACGCTTCCGAGAGTCCTTTCTTGTGCGCGTCCAATTCCTCGAGCACGACCATCGGCAAGTAAACGTCGTGCTCTTCGAACCGGAATATCGATGTCGGATCGTGCATGAGCACGTTCGTGTCGAGCACGAACAACCGGCGCCCATCGCGGGCCCTGGTCTTCAGGTCCCGTGCCTCGCCGGCCGATGTAGTGAGAGCTTTCGCCGGACCTGGATCAGAGAGACTTCGCTGCTTCAAGAACTTCCTCCGCGTGGCCCGGTACTTTCACCTTGCGCCACTCGCGCCGCAGGATGCCAGTGCCATCCAACAAAAACGTGCTGCGCTCGACGCCGAGGTACTTCCTGCCGTAGAGACTCTTCTCGTGAATGACATCGAACAGTTTGCAGAGTCTCTCCTCCTCATCGGAGAGTAGCGGGAAGGGCAGCTTCTCCTTCTCGGTGAACTTGTCGTGTGATTTCACGCTGTCGCGCGAAACACCCACGATGTCCACGCCCGCTTTGCGGAACGCGCCGTAGAGGTCGCGAAAATCCTGGCTCTCGCGCGTGCAGCCGGAGGTCATGTCCTTCGGATAGAAGTAGATCACCAGCTTGCGGCCCGCGGCATTCTTGGACGACCAGGTGCCTCCGCCGCTCGAGGGCAGCGAGAAATCCTTTATCTTGCTGCCAATTTTCGGGATAGCCATGCGTTAGGATTTTACCGGTTCGAGTATTGCATCCAGGTTGAGCGAGTCGCAGAACTCCATGAACTCTTCGCGCAAGTGTGCGACGTGTATACGGCTCGGTACGTTGACGATCATCTGCACTGAAAACATCGGCGCGCCCGTGTGCGCGGCCGGGTAGCTGCGGGTCGAGACTTCCGCGATATCGATGCCCCGGCTCGAAAAGAAGCCCGAGAGTCCCGAAACGATGCCGGTCTGATCGAGGCAGACCACATCGATTGAGTATGGGAGCATGTCCGTGCGCGCGGCACGCGGCTCGGTACGCTTCAGGTGAATGCTGAGGCTGCTGGTTTCGGCGAGCCGCTTGAGCTCGGTTTCCAGCTTTGCGAGTGCGTGCCAGTTGCCGGATACGAGCAGCAGCATTGCGAACTCGGTTCCGAGGCTCGCCATACGGCTTTCACTTATGTTGCCACCGCACTCGCTGATCACGCGCGTCAGCTCGTGAACCATCCCCGTGCGGTCGCCACCGATCGCCGAAACGGCTAGGTGCTGCTTCATCTGCGTGTCGTTCAATCCGTCGTCTGCAATGATTTAGCGCGCCAAAGTCGCGCCCTTTTGTCCGGCGCGTCCGGCGCGCGCAGAAGTGCCCCTGTATGGCCCGGGACGACTTTCTGCAATCGGACAAGTGTATCAGCTACAGTCCCCTCGCGGCAGCTCGTACCGCTTGCTTAGGCGCAGCGCCGGCTCGTAACATGCGCTCCGCGAACATGTGGGAAGATCAATGTTTTCAGGCAGTCTGGTCGCCATAATCACGCCGATGCGGCCGGATGGTGCGGTGGATTTCGGCGCTTGGGAGCGGCTCGTCGATTTTCACGTGGCGAGTGGCACCAGCGGCATTGTCGTGGGTGGAACGACGGGCGAATCCGCTACCTTGAGCGAATCCGAGTTGTGGGAGCTCACCAAGCGTGCCTGTGCCCACGCCAGGAAGCGCGTGCAAATCATTGCGGGTGCCGGTACGAGCAGTACTGCCACGACTGTCGATAGGGCGCGGCGGTTGTCCGAGTTACCTATCGATGGCGTGCTGGTCGTGACCCCAGCCTATAACCGCCCGACCCAGGAAGGCCTCTACCAGCATTTTTTGGCTGTGTCGCGCGCGACGCGTGCGCCTGTGATCTTGTACAACGTGCCTGCACGGACGGCGGTCGACATGCTTCCGGCCACGGTCCAACGGCTCTCGCAACTTCCTGGGATTGTCGCAGTCAAAGAGGCCGTCCCTGACTTGGAGCGAGTGCGCGAGCTGGTCGCGGTCTGCCCTCCGGATTTTGCAATTTTGAGTGGCGATGACGCCAGCGCTCGCCGCTCGATATTGGCGGGCGCGAAGGGGCTCATCTCGGTCACCGCCAACGTTGCACCGCGGGCCGTGTCGGATATGGTTGCCGCTGCGATGAAGGCTGACGCCGCGGCAGCAGAGCGTCTCGATGAGCCGATTGCGGCGTTACATCGTGACCTGTTTCTCGAGGCGAATCCGATCCCCACAAAATGGGCGTTGGCGCGGATGGGAATGATAGAGGGCGGTATACGATTGCCGCTGACTGAGCTGTCCGCGCGGCACCAGCCCGCGGTGCTGGCTGCGCTGAGCACCGCTGGCGTATTGAGTTGAATTCTTGTTCTACCGTTAAAGGTAATAGATGCAGTATCGCCTCGTGCTGATCGGAGTTGTGGTTGCCCTGACGGGTCTCACCGGGTGCAAGCACCTGCGCAACGTGGGTGGTTCGTGCAACGACGTAAAGCCCTATATGAGGTCGGCCAGCATTGCCCCCTTGAAGATTCCGCCCGGACTGGACACGCCTGACACCGCCAATGCTTTGCACATTCCGGCGCTGAATACACCGGCACCGCCGCCCCGCAAGAGGAACGATCGTTGCCTCGATGAGCCGCCCCCTTTCAATGTGCCAAAGCAGACGCCTCCGCAGGCATGACGGTGTATCATGCGCGCCCTTGCGAGAACGGCGCGGCCGGCTGGGTGTGAGCTGGAAGCTTTCGAGAAAATCCTCGCAAGTGCTTGATCGGAGAGATGGCCGAGCGGTCGAAGGCGCTGGACTGGAATTCCAGTAACATCTTCACGGGTGTTCGTGGGTTCGAATCCCACTCTCTCCGCCATAGAATTGTTATTGAGCGCTTGGCTCCCGGTGGCGGCTGATCGGTATGTGACGAAGAGGAGTGGGATAACGCCCGAAGGGCGGCCCCGAAGGGGCGAGGCGCGCAGCGCCGAGTAATCCCACTCTCTCGGCCATGTCTTGGGTTTGGTTGCGGTGGCCGCATTGTCTATGGTGGCTCGCATCGGCTTCTCCGCGACGACCAGTCGTGAATCCCGTCAGGGCCGGAAGGCAGCAGCGGCAGCGATGATGTCGGGTGCCGGAGTTTCGGCTGGTGCGGGCCACCTCCTCATGCGCTGCGCGCAACTGTCCTGGGGGATCGCTTCGCGACCCCCGAAGAGTGGCGGCGCGAGGCGCGCCGGGAAGAGGCGCGCCGGGAAGAACCGCGAGGAAGCGCCGGGAAGAGGGCTGACGTAAGGCACGAACTAGGTAGCGATGGCATATACCGCACTGGCGCGAACCTGGCGCCCTAAAACATTCGCCGAGCTGGTTGGGCAGGAGCATGTCCGGCGTGCGCTGATGAATGCGCTCGAGTCCGGCCGGGTGCATCACGCGTTCCTGTTCACCGGTACACGCGGTGTCGGCAAGACCACGATCGCGCGCATCTTTGCGAAGTGCCTGAACTGCGAAACTGGCGTGACCGCCAATCCGTGCGGCGTGTGTGGAGCTTGCCGCGAAATCGACTCAGGGCGGTTCGTAGATCTCATCGAGGTCGACGCGGCATCGCGCACCAAGGTGGACGACACACGCGAGCTGCTCGACAACGTGCAGTACGCGCCCACGAGGGGGCGCTACAAGGTCTACCTCATCGACGAAGTGCACATGCTCTCGACACACTCCTTCAACGCCTTGTTGAAGACGTTCGAGGAACCGCCGCCGCATGTGAAATTTCTCCTTGCGACGACGGACCCGCAAAAGTTGCCGGTCACCGTGTTGTCCCGCTGTTTGCAATTCAATCTCAAGCGCCTGCCGGTTGCGCAGATCAGCGAGCGCATGCGGGAAATTCTCGAGAAGGAGGGAGTTGAGTTCGAGGCGGCCGGATTACGGCTCGTTGCACAGGCGGCCGATGGAAGCATGCGGGACGGGTTGTCGCTGCTGGATCAGTTGATCGCCTTCGGCGGCGGGAAAGCCGGCGAGGAAGAAGCGCGCGCCATGCTTGGCACGATTGCGCGCGATCACGTGGTACGCCTTGCGGACCTGTTGGGTGCGATGAACGTGCCAGAGCTCCTGAGTTGCGCGCGGTCGCTCGAGGAGTTCGCACCTGACTATGCGCAGGTGCTCGATGAGCTCGCGTCGCTTTTCGTCCGAATCGCCATGAAACAGGCGGTGAACGATTTCGAAGGTGATGAGCTGTATGCACCGGAGGTCCTCGAGCGCCTCGCGAAAGCGATCCCGCCGGAGGACGTGCAGCTTTACTATCAGACGGCCATCATCGGTCGCCGTGACTTAGGGCTAGCCCCTGAGCCGCGCGCCGGCTTCGAGATGACGCTGTTGCGGATGATTGCGTTTCGCCCGTTGGGCGAGGCGGAGCAAGTGCGCGGGACTTCTCTCGCCACTGGCTCGTCGGGTGCGGGCGGTGGCGCCGCGGCTGCGCGCGCTGCGGCAGCGGGCCGCGGTGTCAGCGGCGGGGCAGGTACGAGAGCCAGTGGTGGTATTGGCTCTGGCGCTGCTGGAGTGGGTACGGGCCTCGGCTCCAGCGGCGGGGCGGGCATGAGTGGCGGCGCTATTGGCTCGGGCGCTGGTGCTGCGGGCACGGGCCTTGGCTCCGGCGGCGTGGCGGGCACGGGTGGCAGCGGTATTGGCTCGGGCGCTGGTAGTGCGGGCGCCGGCCTTGGGTCTGGCGGCGGGGTCACGGTTTCGGGCGGCCCAGCCATGTCTGGGGCGGCTGCAGCGAGGGCCGCCGCGGCGGGCGGCAATGCCGCGCGAGCGGCTCCCGGAGGAGGGGCGGCGCCTCGGGGTGGCCTATCGAGTACCGGTAACGCAGGCGGCGGCTCAGGGACTGCCTCATTGGGCTCGGCTACCGCGAGGGATGCGGTCGGGGGCGCCGCCAACGGAGGAGCTACCAGCGCAGGGGCCGCCAACGCAGGGGCCACCAGCGCGGGGGT
>Ga0068858_100000601_pt1 | contig 37610 bp, 32 predicted proteins | sample KBSSwiS12_FD_66589 | JGI IMG/M metagenome (GOLD analysis project Ga0068858, IMG submission 66589) | Switchgrass rhizosphere microbial communities from Kellogg Biological Station, Michigan, USA - KBS Switchgrass S1-2 | ecosystem: Host-associated > Plants > Roots > Rhizosphere > Soil ... | reverse complement strand
CGCCTGGCTCTCGATGATCATCGGGTTGGGAATACCGTTCGGAAACGTTCCGTCAGGCTCGTGGTTAACCTTTACAAACTCGAAGGGCAAAAACGGCTCTATCTGGTCGACAATGAGCCCTGCCCCACCGTTGCCGGCATTCACCACGACCTTGAGCGGGGGCGATCCAGCTTTTTCGAGCTTCGAGCGATCGATGTAGCTCAACAGGTGATCGAGATATTTCTTACGCAGATCCAACGGACGCTCCACACCCGGCGTAACCGCCTTGGGTGCGAAGGACTGCGACTCGATGAGCGCCTTCATCTGCATCAACCCGGTGTCCCCGCTGATGGGCCGGGCCTCCTCGCGCACAAATTTCATCCCGTTGTAGTCGGGCGGATTGTGGCTGGCGGTCACCATGATGCCGCCATCGAGCTTCTCGGCGAAGGCCGCGAAATAGGCGCCTTCAGTGCCCCACAGCCCGATATCCAGAACGTCACAGCCACTGTCCATCAGACCGCGCTTCAGCGCCTCGGCGAGCTGCGGGCTCGACAAGCGAATGTCGTGACCCACCGCGACCCGGCGTGATTTCACAAATGTTGCATACGCACGACCAATGTCATACGCCAGTTGCTCGTTCAGCTCATCGGGAATGCGCCCGCGGACATCGTAGGCCTTGAACGAGTTGAGATTCATCAATTTGTGGTCCCTTGCCGGCCGTAGCGATCATCAAAGCGCACGATGTCATCTTCACCGAGGTACGAGCCCGACTGCACTTCGATGATGTGCAGGGGAATCATGCCGGGGTTTTCGATTCGGTGCTTCACGCCGATGGGAATGTAGGTGGATTGATTTTCCTCCAGCAGGAAAACCTCCTCGCCCCGGGTGATGCGCGCGGTTCCGGAAACGACGATCCAGTGCTCGGCGCGGTGGTGATGCATCTGCAGGGACAGAGTTGCACCTGGCTTCACCTTCAGGCGTTTCACCTGGAAGCGCTCGCCATTCTCGATGCTGTCGTAGCTGCCCCAGGGACGGAACACTTCGCGATGCAGCGAATGTTCGTAGCGGCCAGCCTCCTTGAGGCGCGTCACCAGCTTCTTCACATCCTGGACGCGATCCTTCGGAGCGACCAGCACGGCATCCTTGGTCTCCACGACCACGTGGTTCTGCAGACCTACGGTCGCTACCAGCCGGCTCTCGGCATACAGATAGTTACCGTTGGAATCCTCGGATATGACATCGCCCCGTGACACGTTGCCGTGGCCATCCGAATCACAGGCCTCGTGCAAAGCGGACCACGATCCAACATCACTCCAACCGGCGGACAACGGGACGACCACCGCGTCGGAGGTTTTTTCCATCACAGCGTAATCGATGGAATCGCTGGGACAGTTCTCGAACGTTTCGGCGTCGATCCGCATGAAGTCCAGGTCGGCCTTCGCGTTCTCAAACGCAGCCCGGCAAACACGGGCGATCTGCGGCGCGAACTTCTCGAGCTCCTGCAGGTAACGGCTGGCCCGGAACATGAACATGCCGCTGTTCCACAGGTAGTCACCCGACTTCAGGAACTCCTGCGCGCGCTCGAGATTGGGCTTCTCGACGAAACGGGCGATCTGGAACAAACCCGCGCCCGTGGCTGTCTCCGTGCCCCGTTGAATATAACCGTAACCGGTCTCGGGAGCGCTCGGCACGATGCCGAAGGTCACGAGCTTCCCCTGTTGGACCGCCGGCAACGCAGTGCGCACGGCCTTCTGGAACGCCGGCACATCCCGGATGACATGGTCAGCCGGCAGAACCAGTAACTCGGGGTCCTCACCCGCCGCCATCTTCAAAGCCGCCAACGCGGCCAGCGCGATCGCCGGAGCGGTGTTGCGGCCGAACGGCTCCAGCACCACGGCCCGGGTATCCATCTTCAACTGCCGCAGCTGCTCCGCGACGAGGAAGCGGTGGGCATCATTACAAACGACTACCGGTGAGGCCGCCGCCAGGCCCGACAGGCGCAAGGCCGTCTGCTGCAACATGGTGCGCTCACCGGTCAGGGCCAGAAGTTGCTTTGGATATAACTCGCGGGACAGCGGCCACAACCGCGTGCCCGCCCCCCCGGACAGAATGACTGGCGTCAGCATCGGGTCACCTGGGCTCTGTGTTTTTAGCTGGGCGTGACGGCTCTACCTCGCCCAATTGCGTAGTAAGTGAAGCCGAAACGACCCACCATGCCGGGATCATAAAGATTTCGGCCATCAAAAATGAGAGCCGTCTTCAATATCTGCTTGAGCCGGTCGAAATCAGGGCTGCGAAACTCCTGCCATTCCGTGACGATGCACAAGGCATCCGCCCCGTCAGCCGCTTCGTAGGCATTTTTCGTGATGACAAAGTCCTTTCTGTCACCGTAGATGCGCTTGGCTTCCGCGCCGGCGACCGGGTCATAGGCACGCACGTTGGCCCCAGCCTGGTGCAGCAGATCGATGATTGCCCGGGCCGGCGCCTCGCGCATGTCATCGGTGTTCGGCTTGAACGCGAGCCCCCACAACGCAATGGTCTTGCCCTTCAACTGGTCGGCGAAGTGACGCTTCATCTTGTGGACGAGCACCTCCTTCTGCCGGTTGTTGACCGACTCGACCGCATCCAGGATCCCTGGAGTGTGACCTACCTCATGCGCCGAGCGGATCAGCGCCTGCACGTCCTTGGGGAAGCACGAGCCACCGTAACCGGTGCCCGGATAGATGAAACTGTAGCCGATGCGCGGGTCGGAACCGATTCCCACGCGCACCTTCTCGATGTCGGCGCCCAGGCGCTCGGCAATGTTGGACAGCTCGTTCATGAAGCTGATCTTCGTGGCCAACATGGCGTTGGCCGCGTACTTGGTCAGCTCGGAGGAGCGGATGTCCATGACAATCAGGCGATCGTGATTGCGGATGAAAGGCTCGTAAAGGGCCCGCATGAGCTCGGTGGTGCGCGGGTTGTCAGTTCCGACGACCACCCGGTCAGGCTTCATGAAGTCCTGGATGGCCGCGCCTTCCTTGAGGAATTCCGGGTTGGAAACGACATCAAACTCAACGTTGGCGCCACGGCCGGCCAGCGTCTTTGTCAGTTCCGCACGCACCTTGTCAGCCGTGCCAACCGGCACCGTCGACTTCGTGATGACGACGGCATAGCGATTCATGTGCGTCGCAATGGTGCGCGCTGCACTCAAAACGTACCGCAGATCCGCGGAACCATCCTCATCCGGCGGGGTACCAACGGCAATGAGCTGGAACAGACCATGCTCGACGCCCTTGACGGCATCCGTGGTAAATTCGATGCGCCCCGCTTCCGCGTTGCGCTTGATCAACTCATCGAGCCCGGGCTCGTGAATGGGGATTTCCCCGCGATTCAGCCGCTCGATCTTGCCCTGATCCACATCGACACACACCACATGGTTACCGGCGTCAGCCAGACACGCACCAGTCACCAACCCAACATAGCCCGAGCCAAATATCGTAACTCGCATCTAATTCTTGAACCTATTAATGAACGCAGCAGACTAACGGATGACCATGAGGCGCTCAAGCGCTGCGAGTAAGAGTGGGGTCCTGATCATGTAACACTTCGACAACAAATCGGCTACGAATCGCAACATAAAATTGTTCGGCAAGCTGTTACGCTCTGGCTATACTGCCGCCGGCCGCAGTATTTATGCAGGGATCATTTATTAAGGAACATCTCAGGGGAAGGCGCTGTTCAGTTGGCCAGTTCTGCCTGCCTCCCCGCTCGCCCTCTGCTGCGTCCGCTCGTCTCGAAAGCGCGACATCTGTGTGCGGTGCGTGGGCCCGACGCTTGCTGCGGATGTCCACGAGGTGGCGAATAAATTCGCCTCAGGGGCAAGGCATCGTCCAGCAGCTTGAAGTGCGTCGCAGCAATGTGCGCTCAATCCGGGTCAACTTCGTTGCCACGACTACGTTAAGTCTCGAATTGTGCAGCAAATTCTTGATTGAATTGCCGCCACCTGTGAATATCGCGTATTGGCGACGGATTATGTCGCGTGATCGCGACATTCCGGTCCTGAACCGTTGTCACTTTATGAAGGAGCCTCGAGTTGTCGACGCGACCGGCTAACGAAGCAGCCAACTCACGTGCCAGTCTGGGAAGCACCCGTGCGTTCCATCCTCGGCCCCACCTCGTCAGCAGCAGCGATAGGCGCAATCACTCGGAGACCAGCGAAGTGGCAATTGAGACCGATGGCGCACTGGAGTTGAGAGCAACCGAGCGGCACGATTTCGAAACTCACGCCTGGTCGGAGTCCATCCGCCGCTTCGCCGACATCGCCGCCTGCCGCCGGGCCCTGAATGCCGCCGTCAAACGACTGCTCGACCTGTTGGGAGCGTTGGTTCTCGCCATCGTATTCTCCCCGTTGATGCTGGCCATCGTCCTGTTGGTACGCGGCTCCGGCGGCTCGGTCATCTACAAGCACAGGCGCGTCGGCCGCGACGGCAAAATGTTCGAATGCTTGAAATTTCGCACCATGGTGCCGAACGCGGACCAGGTCCTGCGCTCCCTGCTCGAGCAGGACCCGGTCATGAAGGCCGAGTGGGTTCGTGATCACAAGCTGCGAAAAGACCCGCGGGTCACGCGCCTCGGCCATTTCCTGCGACGGACCAGTCTGGATGAGCTGCCGCAGATCTGGAATGTTGTTCGGGGGGAGATGAGTCTGGTGGGTCCCCGCCCGGTGATCCGCGAAGAACTGCTGCGCTATGGCCGCAATGTTGGCGCCTATCTTGCCGCCAAACCGGGAATTACCGGGCTGTGGCAGGTGACTGGACGCAATGACACGGACTATCGTCGCCGGGTCGTTCTGGACACCTACTACGTGCGTAACCAGAGCTTCCTCCTGGACATGTACATACTGCTGAAGACGACAGGCGTGGTGCTTGCGGGCAACGGCGCTTACTAGCCGCCTGAGAGCTCCGCGGTCGATACGCGATGCGGCGCCGTGAAGTCTCCAAGGCGCTGTTCGGCTCCTCAACCGTAGTCGTCGCCGCATGCGCGGAGCCGCTCCTCGCCGCTTCCTCCGTCGAGGGGACCAGGGCTTTCCCGATCACATCTGCCGAGACCAAAGCCGGGGCTGCTGAAATCGACTCCGGCGTCCCCAGTCACAACGTGCTCGGTACCATCCTGCCAAAACGCTACGGCGCGCGCTACGACGGCAACCACGACGATACCGAAGCCCACAACACCGCATTCCGCGTCGCGCAACTCTCCCAATGTCCCGTGCAACTCGCCGGGGGAGTCTCGAAAGTCACGCACCTGGTGTTTGGAAGCAATTCCGAGAAGGGAATGTCCCGATATCCGACCGTCATCCGGGGGTGCGGGGTGCAGACGGTGTTGCGCGCTCCGCCGGGCACTCACGGAACCGTGTTTTCCGCTCGCGGCTGCTCGGGAGCCGTGTTGGCCGACTTCATTGTCGACTGTGGAGGTACTGCTGAAGTCGCGTTCGACTTCAGTTGGCCGGGCACGGTCGGCCCCTCCGTGCAGAATGTGTATTCCAACCTGTGGGCTCAGAACTTCACGCAAAACGGCTTTCTGGGCATCAACGACAACCAGTCGAAATATCAGGACATGGTGGCTCGCGGGGCCATCACGACGCTGCGACTGACGAGCACGACCGGCAATTTCCGCCCCGGCGAAGCAGTGACGGGTACCACTTCACACGCCACAGGCAACATCGTGTACTGGGACTCAGTGAGCCGTACCGTCTATCTGACGGTCGCGGCAGCGGCCCGGCAATTCATTGCCTCTGAGACAGTGATCGGCCAGGAGTCCGGCGTACGCGCCGGCACCGGTTCGGTAGCCAATGGCGCATCCTTGTCAGGGGTGCGGGTCGAAGGCAGTGGCGGCGCGATTTTCCTGGACAACATAACGGTTGCCGACAGCTTCCTGTCGGTTACGTGCCAGAACGCCGAGATCCACGGCGGCTTCAGCTTCGGCCTGCGCATCAACGAGTCGCAGACCGGCCTCAACTTCCTGTCCTTTTCCGGCGGCACCCAGATCTACAGCAATCCCAGCACCCTCAGCCACTTCGAGGATGCCCACGCCGGCGCACCCGGCCACTACATCAGCAGTCTCACCGCGAACGGCCTGTACCTGATCAGCTCGGATGGCCCGCAGCCGACCAACACGATCAACTGCGCGATCGCGACCAAGGCGCACTTCCAGGAGTGTGTGTTCGTGCAGGGACCCGGAGCCACCGGCCCCTGGAATCTGTACGGCGCGCGGGCCCGCAGTGCGAATCAACCGCATCCCGCGGTTGTAGCGCTCGATGGTTGCAACATCGGGGCCATGGCCACCGCGGCCCCTGCCGGGCTCATAACTCAACGCCGCGACCTCAACAGTACCGATGGGCTGGTCAGCGACTTCCCGACACGCGTCGTATTCAGAAACACCCTGAACCTCCCAACAGGACTCGCACCCGATACCTTCACGGAGGTGGTGCCCAGGAGCGCCCTGGCGGAAGAGCATGCGGTCCTCCTGGTATGCGTGGCGGCCAGCAGTGCCGGCGGCGCGACGTTTACCGGCACGAGCCTTTTCACGGGGCTCGTGCAAACACCCACCTCCGGGAAAATCGAAATGCGCCTCAATGGGGGGCTCGAAGTCGCGACGAGTGTGTCACTCGCGCCCCGCAGCACCCTCAAAGTAACTGTGTTGCGACTCGCCAATGCGACGTCAGATTACTGACTGCGTCGCTGCCGAACCCATTGCGCCGCGCTGAGCAGGTCCGGCGCCACGAAGTCAGCCTCGCAATCCGCACGTCGCTCCTCGCCAGCGATGAGAATGGTGGCAGCGCCGGCGCCCCGGCCAAACTCAACGTCGCTCGGCTTGTCACCGATCACCACGGCGAGTGCCGGATCGAAGCCGAGCTCCGCGACCGCCTGCCGCATCAGGCCCAACCGTGGTTTGCGACAGTCGCAGTCGGCCTCCGGAGCGTGTGGACAGACATAGATCGCCTCGAGATGCGCACCCGCTTCCCTGACCATCTCTCGCAGGCGTGCATTCATCGCTTCGAGAGTCGCAGGCGTGAACATCCCGCGCCCGATACCCGACTGGTTGGTGACCACAGCGAGTCGGTGGCCTGCCGTGGACAGGCGGCGCAGGCCCTCGGCCGCGCCCGGCAAAAACTCGAGGCCGGCCGGATCATCCAGATAGTGGCGGTCCACCACGATGGTCCCATCGCGATCGAGCAGGATGACTTCCTCGTGCGACATGAGCCTGCGGTTCAGCCGTTGTCCGCGCGCATCAGCACGAAGCCCCCGCCCAGCAGCAGGCCCGCGAGCGCACCGACCACCACCCAAACCGCCTTCTGCGGCGAGGCGGCCCGCTCGGGCGCAACCGCCGGATCGACCACTTTCAAGGCATACTCGTCGCGGCCGCGCGCCAGCATCTCCTTGTTGATTTCCGTCTGCAGTACCGAATAGACAGCCTGTCGCGCTTCCACGAGGTTGGTCTTGGTCGCCTCCTCGCTCAGAAAGTTGATGTTGCGCTCGGATTCCTGGATGGCGCGGTTGCGCATATATTCATTGGTCAGACGCACCAGGTCGTTGGCCCATTTCGCAGCCAGCTCCGCGTCCTCCCAGGTAATGGTCATGGTCACCATTCCCGTCTTGCTATTCGAGTTGATCTGCCGGACGTGACTCTTGAAAAACTCGTTGGCCTTCCAGAGGGTGGGGACCTTCTTCGGGTCGGTGACATTCCAGGTATGGGTCTGGGCATTCCATTTCCTGTAGAACAGGACCGGCAGCAGATTGTTCCGCTGCACATACATTTCGGTCAGGACCTCCGATTGCAGCACCGCCACGGATTCCTGTTTGCGTGCGCTGTCGCCGATTGACAGACCCGCCAACGAGGCGAGACCGCCGAACGAGGAAGCCAACGACCCCAACCCGGCAAGCTGTCCGCCCGAGGTGGAGTCGGCCAGGGGCATCATGACGACCGTGGCTTCGTATTGCCTGGGCATGGTGAAGGCGATGCCGCCGGCTATCACGGCTCCCAGCAGTGCGCACGCCAACACCAGCCACTTGCGGCGCCACAACGCCGCAAACTGCTCGGCCAGGCCGCCGTCCGGTGCCTCATCTCGATCCAGGGTTGCGTTCAAGGAATGACCTCATCGATCCATCCAGACAGTGAATAGCGCTGCAGCAACTCCGCCGCCGGCGCCACATAGGGTCGCTCGAAAAATGTGTCGGGCACGCTCGGCCGGTCTCTATCGATGATCGCGATGTTATCGGGATGATAGAAATCGGCCTCGCTCACCGTAGGGTTGGTGGTGATCAGCTTGCGGCCGGCGCCCAGCGTTTCCACGGTTCTCATGGTGAGACCCGTTTGGATTGTACGTTCGATATCGACAACCGCGCGGCTCCTGGCCACCAACTGCAGGATGGCGCTTTTACCGAGGGGCTGGAAAATGAACTCATCGCGGCGCGCACCGCGCAGCCGCGGATCGAACACCCGCCGGAACCTGTAAACGGAGCGCGACGGAAAATACAGCAGTTTCTCGAAACGCAGCCGGGGTGGAACCGCGCGCGCGAGCCGCTTCAACACGCTGTAGCGATCGCTGTGAGCCGTTCCGAAGAACAACAGGTCGATGTCCTGGGACACGGGCGGCAGGTGCGCATACTCGTCCAGGAAGAACAACGGCCGATAGGTCAGCCGTGTGTCGGCCCGGGCGTCAGCGGAATCAAACGTGAAGGCCCGGTCGAACAAGGTGACCTTGTCACGACTGTCGGCCGGCATGTTCCGGTAACCGTCCCAAAAGTAGAGCGTAAAGGTCGCATCCGGAAGCGCGGCCCGCAGATAGCGGATCGCCGCGGGCGACATCGCCTCCCCTTTGATGACGAGCACATCACGGATCCTGCGGCCCCGCAGGCCATCGGCGATCTGCTTGAAATAGCCCTCGGAGCGGCCGGCCAGCAACGCCGGCGCCAGGCGCAGCGTCGCCTTCGTAAAGGTATCCGTGGACGGCCGGTCTTCGAACCACAGCACTTCCCGGCCACGCAGGCGCAGCTTCGCGATGATCTCGCGCGCGTAGCCGAAAAAGCCCGCGCCGATCAGCACGAAATCGGCCGCTTCGGTAGCACGCTCGTTGGCGCTCATCGTGTCGATGTCAACTCCTGGGCCGGTAACTGGGGCGGTGTGCGGTTGGTACGGCGCCGGGTTCGCAGGCCATAAGCCAGGAACAACGCGCAGGCGATCGAGGGGATCTCGTGAATGCTCAACAGATAGTATTCGATGAGCTGGTGGCCGAGCGTCATATAGATCGCCAACACAAACGCGGAGGCAATCAGCGACGAGCTGAGCGGCAGGCGCTTGAGCACCCGGATCATCGAGCCGTTGAGAAAGCCCGAGAAGAACGGGACCAGCACGACGCCGATCCAGCCGAAACTGCAGTAACCCCACAACGCCGTGCTGAACCGCAACCCGCCGCTGACCAGGTCCGAGATGTCGGCCCCGAGGTTGTCATAGGTGAGCGACCAGACACTGGGATTCCACAGAAAGTTGCCCGGTACCAGGCCTCCGAAGAAGGTCCGCCCGTAGGTAAAGTTGTTGATGTCCTGGAATCCGCTGAGGAAGGTGAGCTGATCGAAGATATCCGGCGCGCCCGAGGAGACGACGTCGGCAATCGAGTCGACCGAGTAGATCGACGTAAAACGCTCCACACCCGTCAGCAGCCCCAGCAACAGGTAGGCCGCGCTGCCGAGTGGAAAGATCAGCGCGTTGAACACCATGAACCAGCGAAATCCGCGCGCGGAGCGCGTCGCCATGATGCCCATGAAGGTAATGATTCCCAGCGCGAAAGACTGGCGCGCCAGCGAGACCGCGATCAACACAACCGATACGCCCGAGAGCACGAACGGCTTCAGGCGCCTGCCCTGCACCCACCAGATCGTGAGCAACAGCGGAATCACCACCACCAGGATGGAGAAGCTGCTGCGAAACAGGTACGCCGCCCGGTAGTAAGGCTCGAAATATTCGTTCTTGAACTGCTTGGCGGAAAACGGGTCTTCGGCAAACATCGGCACAAAGCCCATGATGCGATAGGCGGCGATCATGCCGATGATGGCCACCAGTGCCACCCATTGCGTCCGCTCCACGGCCGCGAGGCGCATCCGCCCGGAGTCATACAAGCGCATGAGGATCGGGCGCGAGCCGTCGAACAGTCCCACCCGCGCCCCTACCAACAGGCCGCCGAGCAGTGCGCAGGCGCCGAGGATGTTGATCTGCGAATAGATCAGGTTGGTGCGGTCGTCAAACAGGTCCCAGACATCCGTGCCGAGGCCCGGGACGAAGTACGCCGTGACACAGAACCCGAGATTCAGGTGCGCGGGAATGTTCCAGCGATTAGGCCAGATGAGATAGGTGCCCAACACCTGGGCCGCCAGTGCGGCTACTGTCAGGAAGTGCACGAGGATTGCGGACGGGTCGGGGGTCCGGCAACGTGCCGGGAGCGGCCGGCAAGCGCCGGCGATTCGATGACAAACCAGGAAACGACACTGCAGGCCAGTACCAGCACGGCGATCAGGCCGACGGCCAGGCCCGCCGACCACGCGAACAGTCCGGCCGCAATGCAGGTCTGCACTATCGGGAAGTGGTACAGGTAGATCCCGTAGGAAAAGTCACCGTGTCTGCCCAGCGCCGGCAACCGCGGGGCCGCCAGGGCGGCCCAGGTCACAATCGCCGTGACTGCCAGCGGTGCGATCGCGATTGCCGCCATCCCGCTCAACAGATTGTAGGCCAACACGCCGGCCACGGCGGGCAGAAAGTAGGTTCGCCCCCCCTCGCGCGCCCGGTAAAACGCCCAGGCGCCGCCGACAAAGAAACACAACTGCCCGGGAAGCTGCTTCGCGAGCCTGGCATACAGGTTCAGGCCATCCGGACTGCTGAGCCCCTCGAGCCCGAGCCGCCAGGCCAGCGACAGGCAGAACAAGGCAATGAGCGCGGTGCGGTATCCAAAACGCCGCACACACCAGACGATGAGCGGAACGACGATATAAAACCCAACCTCCACCTTGATGGTCCACAGCGACCCGTTGACGGCCGGCTCGGGATTCGACTGGAAAACACCGGGCAACGTGGGTGCCTGGAAATTCGACAGAATCAGGTTGTAGCCCAGATAGCGCCACCACGGCGGGCTGCCGAAGTATTCACGCAGCGGCAGCGTCGACTGCAACGAAAGCAGCACGGCAGCAGCCACCACGACGGTCACATACGCGGGCACGATTCGCCGGAAGCGCTTCAGCGCGTAAGAACGCAGCGAACTCGAGTTCTCGCAGCTCATGACAACGAGAAAGCCGCTGACGACGAAGAATGCCTGCACGGCGAAAGTGGCCGAGATGTACTCCCGCATCCAGGCCAGGCCGGGCGCCAGCGACAGCAGGCCCATGTGAAACGCGACCACCATCGAGGCAAACACGACCCGCAGCGCGTCGAAGTTGTTATCGCGTAACCGCGCCGCGGGTCCCGAAGACTCCCTGGCCAGCGGCCGCAACAGCGTGCCCGTGCTCATGAATTGATCGACTCGATGACCTGCCGGACCGCGATGGAGCGCACGCAGGCGTATTCGAGAGGCGTGGCTTCACACTTCGGAACATTGAAGCAGGGAAAGCTGCTGCAGCCGCCGGAGCTCCAGACGGTTCTGCCAGTACGCGGCACGGCCCACAACTCGGGCGGATTGCCGGCGTTGATGGTGACGGAGCGCACGCCCTGACGGGCCGCCATGTGAGTCGAAAAGCTGTCGAGGCCGACCATGACATCAAGAGTCGCCGTCCGATCTGCAAACTGCTGCAGGCTCTCCGTTGCCACCTGCACCTGAGAAACCAGCTCGCCGAGCAACTCCAGCAAGGCCGGCCGGTCCGAGGGTGCCCCGAACGCATAGACGGTTGCCTGCTGCGCCAGCAGCTCTCGCACCAACTCGCGCCAGTGTCCGGCAGGCCACAGCTTGCATTCCTGGGAGGCAAACGGATGGATGCCGACGCGCAATGGACGGCCCGTCGGCTCCTGCGCGCGCGGTGCCGGCGCGCTCTGCATCGAGGCACCCGGCACCAGGGATGCGAGCATCAGATCGTACGCGTCATAGATGTTGGGGACACTGGCCGGCACCTCGACCTGCGGTCGACCGGATCCCAGGGGATTGCGGATCAGGCGGCTGAAGGGATGATCCGGTGCCCAGCCGATATGGATCAGCCTGGGGCTGCCGGCCAGCCGGGCAAACAGGCGCTCACGCATGTCGCCGATCAAGTCCAGGGTTACACTGATGCGGCGTCGCCGGATGTGCCAGGCGGCCGCAAGCAGGCCTGCCGCCGCGGCCGGCCCGAACTGTTTCTGCGTTCCCACGGGAAATTGTGATGCCACCACCTCGCACTCGGGAATGTCCCTGAACAGAAAGGCCGTCTGCGGCCGCGTCCAGGCGATGTAGCCCCGCGCATAGCCCCCGGCCGCCAACGATTGCAGGAACCTGCTTTGAATGACGGCATCGCCGAGATTGCGCGCAACGATCAGGCAGGCAAGATTTTCCGTGCGCGCGGCGACTGCCATTGTCAGCCGCCACCGAGCATTCCGCGTTGCCTGAGCTCCTGCATCGAGCGCTCGAAGCCGACATCCGCCGGCTGCGAAGCCTTTACGGCCTCGAGAAACTGGTGCAAGCCGTCCTTGAACGACCACTTGGGAGCGTAGCCGGTCAGGCTCGCAATCCGGGAAACATCCGCCGCGTTGTGGCGGATGTCGCCGATGCGGAATTGACCCGTAATCTGCACGGGCACATCGGCCGCGAAAAAATCTTTGACCGCATGGGCAACTTCCAACACGCTGGTGCGTACGCCCGAGCCGACATTCAACACGTGAACGCCGCTGATCTCCGGGGCGACGCAGGCCGCGGTCGCGGACACGATGTCATCTATATACACAAAGTCGCGACTCTCGAGCCCATCCTCGAAAATCTGCAGCGGCTTGCCCTGGCGCACCAGATTGGAAAACACGGCCAGCAGGCCCGTGTAGGGATTGCTCAGGCTCTGCCCGGGGCCATACACGTTCTGGTAGCGCAAGGCGATGCCATCGAAACCCAGTGACCCGGCAAACATCAGGATCATCTGCTCCTGAACCTGCTTGGTCAGACCATAGAATGACGAAGGAGCAAACGGCGTGTCCTCCGTCGTGGGTAACACCTCGACGCTCGCGGCGCAGACCGGACATTCGGGCTCAAACCTGCCCGCGGACATTGCAGTCGCCGTGCGCGCCCGCGGAAACACCACGCCATGAGTGCGGCATTGGTATTTCCCCTCTCCGTATACCGCGCGCGATGAAGCGACGACGAGCTTGCGAAGCCGCGCCGGCTTCTCATTGACGATGATATCCAACAGCGTCGCCGTGCCCTGCAGATTGACGCGTTCGTAGCGCTGAATGGCGTACATCGACTGACCGGTCCCGGTCTCCGCCGCCAGATGAACGACGACGTGTTGGTTCACGAGCTCGCGCGCCAGAACGTCACGATCGCAAACATCCGCCTGGATGCAGCGGGCCACGGCCGTCAGATCAGCCGGAAACTTCGCGTCCTTGCCATGGATCTGCTCGCTGAGCGTATCCAGGACGGTGACCCTCGCACCGCCAGCCGCCAACTTCTTTGCCAACCGCGAGCCGATGAAGCCGGCACCGCCTGTGATGAGTACTTCCATATGCGATCAGAACGAATGCACGGCCGCGGCCGCGATTGCTACGTTGTAGATAATCGTCGTGACTGCCGTCCAGAACGGCAACGCAGGCAGACGTTCGGTGTCGAGCGGCGCAACGATGGTGTCTCCCGGCTTCATGCGTACATCGGAGCCGTGTTCAAACCAGCGACCGCCATCGCCGGCAACGACACTGCCGTTGGCACGCACCACGTAGATCTTCGAGCGGTCCGCCCGCCGCGTGAGTCCCCCGCTCAAAGCGATATAGTCGTCGCGCGAAAGCTCGGGGCGGTACAGATGCGAAGTGGAAGTCTGAACTTCACCAATCACGGTCACCTGCTGTTGCAACTTCGGAACGAACAACAGGTCGCCGTCGCGCAGCACGACATCCATTGCTGATCCAGGAGCTGCCTTCATGGTAGTCGGCAGGTCGATCACGAGCCGTCCCACGGCCTTCGCAGCCTTGAGCTGTCCCAACAATGACTGCCCCACGGCCAGGGCACTGGCCGAACCGGCCTGGTTGGCGGCCGCTCCCTGGAGGGCGAGCACGGTGATGTCGGTCTGCATTCGGCTCGCGAGCATATCGAGCTGTTCCTGCTCGCGGCGCTTGAGCTCCTCGCGCGTGAACACGCTGCCTTCAGCAAACGCGAATTCAGTAAGGCCCCCGGCGCGTGCCATCACCGCGCGAAGGGTCTCACCACGTTTGATGACGTAGCGACCCGGGAATCGCACTTCACCTGAAAGCGTAACCGTTCCCTGGGGGCGCCATTCCGGAATCTCCTTGACGTTCAGATCGTCGAAAGGCTCGAGCTTGACATTCGATGCAGCGTCCCCCCGCAGGGCCGCGCCGAGATCGATGTCGAGCCGCTCCGCGCGGCGGCTTTCACCACCGACGATCGTGTAACGGCTCAGCTCGGCATGCATGCCGTACGCAGCATCTGTCAGGCCACCACCGGCCCGGATCAGATCGGCAACCGTCATACCCGGCTCGAGCGGATAGGTACCGGGGACCCGCACCCGCCCGTCGATCGAGATCTCTTCGGTCGGGTGTTGTGAACTGCCCTGGCGGCGCAGCTCATCCAGAATCGGCTTGATGATGCGATCACGCCCGGATGCCAGGTCGAATACGGTGATCTGGTCCCGGGGCAGCAGCGGCACGTTGGCGGCCGACGCCGGCTCCCGCAACGCGGCTGACAAGTCCGCCGAGAGAACGGCTATCCGTCTGTCCGGGGGCATCTCACGCCGGATCAACACGTAGTGAAGATCAGCATTAGGTTGCAGCTCATCGACGGAGGAAATGACATCCGACAGCCTCATACCTGACCGGTATGCGAAGTTGCCGGGCGTAAACACATGGCCTTGCACTACGACGCCGGCATCGAGTGTCGGGCGGAGCCGTGCGATGTGCAGCAGATCACCGTTGCGCAACGGCTGGCCCTTGGCGGATTCGCCATCGAGGCCAACGTGCAGGACGATGCGCCGCTCGTCCGCATCGACCCGCGTCAACATTGCGTTGGCTGTATCAGCCTGTGGCGTCAGACCACCGGCGAGGCCCACGAGATCGGCAACCGTGGACTCTTTCTTGAACTCGTAGATGGCCGGGCGCCGCACCTCGCCTTCAACGGCAACCGTGGGTCCCACGGGCGGAATGAAAATGGCATCGCCCTGCAACAGCGTGGCGTCATTGGCCGTATCGCCCCGCATCAGCATGTCGTAGAGGTCGAGTTCTTTCACCAGTTGCCCATTGCGCTTCAACTGTATGCGGCGCAAGGAGCCGATCTTCGTGACGCCGCCGGCGGCAAACAGGGCCGAGGTGATGGTGCCGAGACTACTGACAGTGTAGGAACCGGGTTGGCGGACTTCGCCGAGCACAAATACTCGCAGTGTGCGGGTCTCGCCCATCGACACGTTGGCACGCACGCCAATCATCTGTTTCTCGACTCGCGACTCGATACCGGCCCGTACGCTGCTGAACAACTGGCCGCCGACCGTGATGGGCCCGAGCTCGGGAAAGCTGATGCGGCCATCCCGCGCAACCGTCAGCTTCAATGTCCTGTTCTGGTTGCCATACAGTTGGACCTCCAACTGGTCGCCTGGTCCGACGACATAATCCGGCGGCACCGGCGCGCCCGTGACCGGGGCGAAGGCGCTCGCCGCTCCCTGGAACAGCTCGTAACCGAACGGCTTCAGGGCTTCGTAGCCCATCTTTTTCAACGGCAGGCGAGTCACCCGCACTTCGACTGCATGAAACGACGGCTCGACACTCAGGCGCAGGGTCGCCTGTTCCTCGGTCAGTCCGGCCAGCGGGATGACCGGAAAGCCCGGCAGCACGAGCGCGCCATCCCGATTGAGTTGGTAGGGATTGCGCGAGCGGATCAGATCCATCATCTCGTTGAGGCTCTTGCGTTCCTCATCGGTCAGCTTCGATTCGGCCGTCGCCTGCGCAGACTGCTGGTTGGCGCCGGCGCCCGCCGCACCGGGCGCTCCGAGTACACCGCCGGCCCCGGTTGTCCCCCCCTGCTGCGCCGCCAGGGCCTGCAGGGCCGCCAGGTTCTGCGCCGATTGCAGCCCGGGCGTTCCGGCCACATAGGATTGCAGCGTTTGCGAAGCTGAACGCGGCGGCAGGTGGAAATCGATCTCGATGACAATCGAGTCTTCGGGTTTGAGAACCGGGATCAGGGGCGCCTGGTCTTCGTCGTTGAAGCGCCGCGACGAGGACTGATTCTGCTGGGCCTGATCGGACTGATTGCCTTTCTGGTTGCGCTGGTCCCCGGAGAGCCCCGAGCTGCTGTTCCCGGAGCCGCCGCCCGTCAGTTGCTTCAGGATCGCGTCCTGCTGTTCAGGTGAAAGGTTCTTGAACAGCTCGATCTGATCGGCCGAAGGCACCGACTGCGCGTGCAGCGGTTGAACCGTCAGAAATGCCAGCATCGCGGCGCCGAGAAAGCCGGCCAACCGCATAAACGGACGTCGCATCAGATGCATCAGGAACCCTTTCAATTTCCGCGGAGCGGGATTGTACTGAAACCCTCTGCTTCGCGGGCCCCGCCCCCATGGGATATGATCGCGTTCCGGGGCGCCCAGGGATACCAGGCGCATAAAAAATCCATCGGGAGCACATATTGAAGGCCGTCATTCTCGCCGGAGGGCTGGGTACGCGCATTTCTGAAGAGACACACCTGAAGCCGAAGCCGATGGTCGAAATCGGCGGGCGCCCGATTCTCTGGCATCTGATGAAGATCTACTCGGCCTACGGAATCCACGACTTCGTGATCTGTTGCGGGTACAAGGGCTACGTTATCAAGGAGTACTTCGCCAACTACTTCCTGCACATGTCGGATGTGACCTTCGACATGGAGAAGAACGAGATGCACGTGCATCAACGCAAGGCTGAGCCGTGGCGCGTTACGTTGGTGGACACTGGAGATTCAACCATGACCGGTGGGCGCCTCAAGCGTGTAGGCGACTATATCCGCGGTGAAGAAAGCTTCTGTTTCACGTACGGTGATGGCCTGGCCGACATCGATATCGGCAAGCTGCTGGAATTTCATCGCGCTCACGGCAAGCTCGCGTCCGTAACTGCGGTACAGCCGCCCGGTCGCTATGGTGCCTTGTCCAAGGACGGTTCCAACGTGCGCGGTTTCATCGAAAAGCCGCGCGGCGATGGAGCCTGGATCAACGGCGGATTCTTCGTGTTGAAACCCGGTTGTCTCGAGTACATCGACGGCGACTCCACCGCCTGGGAGGACGCGCCGCTGTCGCGGCTCGCGGCCGCCGGCCAATTGGAGGCGTACGAGCACCGGGGCTTCTGGCAGCCGATGGACACCCTGCGCGAGAAGAATCAGTTGGAGCACTTCTGGGAATCCGGCCGGGCTCCCTGGAAAGTATGGGAATGACGGACAGTTTCTGGCGGGATCGACAGGTCTTCCTGACGGGGCATACAGGGTTCAAGGGCGGTTGGTTGGCGCTGTGGCTCCAGGACCTCGGAGCCCGGGTACACGGCTATTCGCTCGCCCCTCCGACCTCGCCCAACCTGTTTGAAGCAGCGAGCATCCAGCGAACGCTCGCCGGCCATACCCTCGGTGACGTTCGGCACGCCGCCGACCTGACGGATGCGATCCGCCGGTCCAACGCGCAGATTGTTATTCACATGGCGGCTCAGCCTCTCGTGCGCCTGTCGTACAAGGAGCCGGTCGAAACTTTCGAAGTGAACGTGATGGGCACGGTTCACGTGTTGGAAGCCGTTCGTAACTGTCCGTCCGTACGGGCTGTCCTGGTCATCACCAGCGACAAGTGTTACGAAAACCGCGAATGGGTCTGGGGCTATCGCGAGAACGAACCGCTCGGCGGAGTTGACCCGTACTCCAGCAGCAAAGCCTGCACTGAGCTGGTGACCTCGGCCTATCGGGCATCGTATTTCAACGCGGCTGGCATCGCCGTTGCGAGCGCCCGTGCCGGCAACGTCATCGGTGGAGGAGACTGGGCGGCCGACCGGCTGATTCCCGATTTTTTCCGGGCCGTGGATTCGGGCAATGAGCTGGAAGTGCGCTTCCCGGACTCGACCCGCCCGTGGCAACACGTCCTGCAACCGCTCTCCGGCTATATCCGCTTATCCGAGGCACTCCTGAGCAGTGACGGCCTGGCCGCCGCGCAAGCCTGGAACTTCGGTCCGCTGGAAACAGACTCGCGTCCCGTGCGTTGGGTACTCGACTACCTGTCGAAACGTGTCCCCGGATCGAAGTGGCGACACACCGGAACCGAACACGCGCACGAGGCGCGGTCGCTGCGTCTCGACAGCAGCAAAGCCGCGGCGACTCTCGGGTGGTCGCCCCGCTGGCCGCTCGAGACCGCATTGGATAAAACGCTCGACTGGCACGCGCGCTGGGTATCCGGCGCCGATATGCAGGCGGTCTGCCTCGAGCAGCTCAGGGACTTCCCCACGGACCGCGGAACCTAGACCCTATGTCAGCATTTTCCGTCCGACTGACACCTTTGCAGGGACTGTCGGTTGTGGACCGTCATCGCCGTGAAGACTCGCGCGGCTTCTTCAGCCGGTTTTTCTGTGCCGAGGAGCTGGCCGCCGCGGGGTACGACGGACCCATCGCGCAGATCAACCACACGCTGACCCGCAAAAGCGGAGCGGTACGCGGCATGCACTTCCAGTATCCTCCCCACGCCGAGATCAAGTTGGTCAGCGTGCTGCGAGGCGAGGTGTTTGACGTCGCGGTCGATCTGCGCCGCGGCTCACCGACTTACCTGCGCTGGCATGCGCAGATTCTCAGTGCCGAAAATGGACGCAGCGTGCTGATCCCGAAGGGGTTCGCACACGGCTTCCAGACATTGACGGAGGATTGCGAACTGGTTTACCTGCATTCACACCCGTACGTGCCACACGCCGAATCCGGCATCCGGGCCACCGACCCGGCGGTGGGTATTCAATGGCCGCTGCAGTTCACGGAGATCTCCGAGCGCGACCGCAATCATGCGCTCATCGATTCGGCCTTCCGGGGTATCGAGCTATGAAGTGCCGGCATTGTGGAGCCGAGGTCACTCTGTGCCTGGCGGACCTGGCCACCTCTCCCCCCTCCAACGCTTATCTCACGCACGCTCAGCTCAATTCGCCCGAGACGTGGTATCCGCTGCGCGTGCTGGTCTGCGAACGTTGCTGGCTGGCACAAACCGAAGACTATGCGCACTTCGAGCAGTTGTTCTCGCGGGACTATGCCTACTTCAGCTCCTTTTCGACGAGTTGGCTGGAGCATGCGCAACGCTACGTAACCTCGATGGTGGAACGCTTCGGTCTCAACGGGACTTCGCACGTCGTCGAAATTGCCGCCAATGACGGATACCTTTTGCAGTACGTGAAGGCCCGTGGCATCCCCTGCCTGGGTATCGAGCCGACCGCGAGCACGGCTCGGGCGGCACGGGACAAGGGCATCGAGGTGCTGGAGGAGTTCTTCGGCGCGCAGCTGGCCAACAAGTTGGTTTCCGGCGGCCGGGCCGCGGACCTCATCGCCGCCAACAACGTCCTGGCCCACGTCCCTGACATCAACGACTTCGTGAGCGGCTTTGCCCGCCTGCTGAAACCAACAGGCGTGGCCACTTTCGAGTTTCCGTCCCTGTTCCAGCTGGTGCGCCACTGCCAGTTCGACACGATCTACCACGAGCATTTTTCGTATCTGTCACTCAGTGCCGTGCAGCGGATCTTCACGGCGAACGGCCTGTCGGTGTTCGATGTCGAGGAGCTCGACACGCACGGCGGCAGTCTCCGCGTGTTTGCTCAACGGCGCGACGTCGGGTCTCGCCCGGTGACCCAGGCTGTGGGCGCGATGCTGCAAATGGAAGTTGATGCGGGCATGACGACGAGCGCGTACTACGCCGGCTTCCAGCCGCGGGTGCTGGCAGTAAAAGACGGCGTGTTGAACTTCTTGCTGCAGCAGCGCGCGGCCGGTAATACGGTCGTGGGGTATGGAGCCGCGGCAAAGGGCAACACGTTGCTGAATTTTGCGGGCGTGCGCTCTGACCTGCTGCCGTGGGTCGTGGATCGTAATCCCGCGAAGCGCGGCAACTACCTGCCCGGGAGCCGCATTCCGGTGGTGGATGAGGCTCGCCTCACGGCTGAAAAACCGCGCTACATCCTGATCCTGCCGTGGAACCTCACGCGCGAGATCACCGCCCAGCTGCACTATGCCCGCGCCTGGGGCGCGCAATTTGTGACCGCCGTGCCGGAGCTGAAAATTCAATGAAGGTTGCGGTCACGGGCGCGAGCGGCTTTCTCGGCGGATACGTCCTGAGAGAGCTCGCGCAGCACCGCGACGTCGAGATCGTTGCGATGACCCGCCGCCCGCTGCCTGCGGGGGTCGCCGTACGCGAAGTCGCCATCAACCTCGAAGAGCCCCCGGCAGATGCCTATGAGCAGCTCGGCCGACCGGACGTCCTGATCCACCTTGCCTGGGCGGGCCTTCCCAACTATCGCTCGACCACTCATTTCGAGCCCCAGCTCGGTCAGCAGTATCGCTTCCTGAACAACCTCGTGGCGGCCGGCCTGCCGTCCCTGCTGTGTACCGGGACCTGCTTTGAATACGGGATGCGCTCGGGCGAGTTGCTCGAGACGATGCCCGCCGACCCGACCAACCCTTACGGCTTTGCCAAAGACGCCCTGCGCCGGCAGTTGGAATTCCTGCGCGCGACTCATCCTTTCAAACTCACGTGGACGCGACTGTTCTATATGTACGGCGCGGGCCAACCAGCGACGTCGCTCTACCCGCTGCTCATGGCCGCAGGGCAACGGGGCGATCGAAGTTTCCCCATGTCACTGGGCGAGCAGCTGCGTGACTATCTGCCCGTTACGGATATAGCACGCAACATCGTTCTGCTCGCTCTGCGCGCCCCCAACAGCGGCATCGTGAACATCTGCTCCGGTAAGCCCATCGCAGTACGCCGCCTCGTGGAAGGTTGGGTGGCCGAGCAAAAATGGGATATGCAGCTCGAGCTCGGACGTTATCCCTATCCTGACCATGAGCCGCTGGCCTTCTGGGGATCGTCCCGGAAACTCGCCGCGCTGCTCGGCTCGCCATGAAGCTCCGAATCGGCGCACCTGAGGCACTCGCACGCTACGTGGCGCGCCAGCTCGATTACCTGTTCCCGGACTCGGATCCCGCAGGGGATCTCGAGCGTCTCGCACAGGTAATGCCGGCTGCCACCGAACGCATGCGGCCGATCCTGGCCAGCGTGCGAGCCTTCACTCCGGAACACTTCGATCATTTCAACTCGCTGCAATATGCGAGCTTTCTGTATCTGCTGGGCAACGAGCTGTGGCGCGATACCGGCACGAGAACCGTCGCCGAGCGCCTGTTCTGCCTGAACCGGACGCTCAACGCGCTCGACCTGTTTCCGGCCGTGAGCCTGCCCGAGGTGTTCTTCATTTCGCATGGCCTGAGCTCCGTGCTCGGCAATGTGACCTATGGCAACCGGCTGGTACTGTTTCAGAACGTGACGGTCGGCCGCATCGGGGACGACAAGCCAGAGGTCGGCAGCGATCTGGTCCTGTATCCGGGCGCGACAGTGACCGGTCGCAGCCTCATCGGCAACAACTGTGTAGTGGCGGCGGGCACCGTCGTTCACAATGAGACCGTGCCGGATGACTCCATTGTCGGCATGCGGCGTGGCGAGCTGGTTGTTTCGCCTCGCAAGAAAGATTACATCGGCCTGTATCTGCGGACGCCACTCTGAGCCGAATGTCACTGCGAAGAAATGTGATGGCGAACTATGTGGGCCAGGGATGGACGGCCCTCATGGGAATCGTCTTCCTGCCTTTCTACGCCAGGCTCGTGGGCATGGAAGAGTACGGGCTCGTGGGCGTGTTCGCGATTCTCCAGTCCTGGATGACGCTGCTCGATCTCGGCCTGACTCCCACCCTGAACCGGGAGATGGCGCGACTGCGAGCCGGCGCGCATACAGGCGATTCGATCCGCGACTTGCTGCGCTCGCTCGAAACTCTCTATGCCGCGCTCGCCGGCATCATGATAGGCCTCATTGTTGTGGCCGCGCCGTGGCTCACCCGATCGTGGCTGCAATATGACTCGGTGCCCGCCGGTGTAGTGACGCACTCCATCCGCGTCATGGCGTTTGTCCTCGCGGCGCGCTGGCTCGAGCTGATCTACCGGGGTGCACTTCAGGGGCTGCAGGATCTGGTCTGGCTGAATGCGGCTCAGGTCGCTTTGGCGACCGCGCGCTGGGGTGGCGCCTACCTGATGCTGTTGGCGTTCCCGTCAATCGAAGTATTCTTCGCCTGGCAGGGTGTCGTATCCGCGCTCTCGGTAGCGGTGTTCGCGTGGCGGACTTATCGAATCCTGCCGCAGCCCGCACGACGCGCGGTTTTTGCCTGGTCGGCGCTGCTCGAAGTCAGAAGCTTCGCAGCCGGCATGTTCCTCAGCTCGATGTTGACTTTCCTGCTCACGCAGGCCGACAAACTCGTCATCAGCAAGCAACTCTCCCTCGCGGCTCTGGGCGCGTACACGCTCGCCGCCAACGCCTCGAACGGACTGCTGCAACTGGTTATTCCGATGAACGCGGCGGTGTATCCGCGCCTGACTCAACACGTGACCGGAAACGACGAAGCCCAGTTGGCCAACACCTACAAACTATCCTGCGAGTGGATGGCCGCGGTGATCATACCGCCCGCCATGGTGATGGCTTTCTTCGCTCGCCCGTTCATGCTGTCATGGACCGGCAACGCCCCACTGGCGGACTCGGTCACTCCGCTGTTGGCCCCCCTGGTACTGGGAACGCTGTGCAACGGGCTGATGAATATTCCCTACATGTTGCAGTTGGCTCATGGCTGGACCAGCCTGTCGGTGAAAGTAAACCTCGTCGCGGTCATCATCATGGTACCGGCCATCGTGTGGGCGGTCTCACGCTTCGGTGCGGCGGGCGCGGCGTATGCCTGGCTGTCACTGAACGTCGCCTCTTTGCTCGTGACCTCACAGCTCATGTATCGACGCCTCCTGCCCCACTTCAAATCCGATTGGTATGTCACCGCCGTGGGACAGCCACTGGCCGCGGGATTGGTGTCGGCGGCATTACTGCGCTGGTGGATCCCCGCCACTTCAGGCAGGGTTCAGGCAATCCTGGTGACGTTATTGGCCTGCCTCGTCGTCGGAGGGGCCGTCGTGTGGTCACTCCCGGCAGTGCGGGATGTAATCCTAAGGCATCGGCGTACGGTACAATCCGGCGGGTGAGAGCGACAGTATCCATCGTCGTACCTACCCGCGAGCGGGCAGCGTACCTTCCGCACTGTATACGCAGTTGCACCCTCAACCCTGAATCGCAACTCGAGATCCTCATTCTCGACAATGCGAGCACGGACAATACGCAGGAGGTAGCCGCCGGGATCACTGACCCGCGCGTACGCTACGTCCGCAACGATGCGCGCCTCAGCATGCGGGACAACTTCGAGAAGGGAATTGAACTTTCGACCGGTGAGGTGATCTGCTTCATCGGTGACGACGACGGGGTCCTGCCGGATTCAGTTGCCCGCGCCACACAATTGTTCGAGAACCCGCAGGTCGATGCGGTTTCTGCCTCTCGCGCGCACTATTACTGGCCCGACCTGGTGAGCTCCCGGCGAAACACCGCCCTGCTTCCGCGCCATTCAGGTGTGAGCGTCCTCGACGCCCGCACCGTCCTGGCCACGTTGTTGGAGGACGCGGACTACTATCGACTGCCGTGCCTGTATCATGGGTTCGTGCGCCGCTCGGTGGTGAATCGGGTCAAGCAACGTCAGGGGCGCTTCTTCCTCTCCAGCCAGGTCGACATGTTCTCCTCCATAGCCCTGTCCATGGAGGGTATCCGCTACGCATTCAGCCGCTCGCCGCTGGTCATCAATGGCGGCTCCGCCCGCAGCAACGGGGCCTCGCACTTTGGGGGTGGCACGCAGACCGAGAAATCGCTCTGGAAAAAGGAAGACGACGTCGGCTTCCTGCCGGGGTTCGAGAACGCCGGAACAATCGGCGCCCTGATTGTGGAATCAGGCATTCGCTATAGCCGCGCCAACCCGCCGGCCTCTGTATTCGACATGTTCGGACGCGAGGCGGTCGAACGCGCTCTGGCGGCCGAGGCCGCCAAGCGAGCCGCATCCGCGGATCCCGGTTCGCAGCAGCGAAATGCACAGATGTTCGAAACGGCCGGCATTACCCAACCTCGCACCCCCACCGGCGGTTCTTCCGGAGCCGGCCGGAGCCTGGCGCGCGTGACACGCCTCATCAAATCCTTCGCCTCTTCGCGCCCGATCGACATGGCTGCGCGGGGTGTGACCGACGTGTTCGATGCCTCTCAGTACCTCGCGCAGTTACTGAAGACCGGTCACACGAGCGCAGTCGACCAGCCGTGGGAACAACTCACGACTGCCTTCCGAATGTCGCGGAACTGATTGCCGACGTGATTAGAAAAGTTGCGACGATCTCATCCGGGCTGTTGCTCGCTTCGGTCCACGTTGCGATCCAGGCGCGCGGCGTCTCGCCCTACCTGCCCCTCAATCTCGAGCCCGAAATCGAGTCGCAGATCGAGCGCGTGCTCATCCTCGGTGACAAGCCGGTCATGACGCGGCCGATACCGGCCGCCAGGGTCCTCGAAGCCCTGCCAAAGGCGTGCTCAAAAGATCCGGTGCTGTGCCACCGCGTGCAGCGCTACCTGGCCCGCTATACCCACGGCTCGGGGATCACCCACGCGAGCATCGAGGGCGCTGTTACCAGTGGGAGCAAGGTCACTCTTCCCAACGATTACGGCATGGGTAGCCGGAGCAAATATCAGGCGTCCGCAACGGCTTACGTGCAGCCCAGCGACTACCTGATCGCCGATATCGGCGCGGTGGTGTACCAGGGAAAGACTGACTATACGGGCACCATGTTGAGCCTCGGCTTCAGTTACCTGCAGGTGGATCTCGGTTTCCGTCCGCACTGGCTGTCCCCCATGACCGACAGCAGCATGTTGATGAGCACCGAGGCGGCCACCATGCCCTCGCTCACGCTGTCGAACTACGAGCCGATCAGCCCGCTCGGAATTCAATACGAGCTGTTCCTGGCCCGGATGTCGAAGTCTGACCACATCCTCAAAGGCGACAAATATGTGTCCGGCAATCCGCGCCTGGCCGGTGTACACCTGGGAATCGAGCCCGCCAGCGGCTGGACCTTCGGCGTCAACCGGCTGTTGCAATATGGGGGCGACGGCCGTCCCTCGGGTTTGAAGGACCTGTTCAAGGCGTTCTTCAATCCCTCGAAATACGACAACACCAGTTCCGACCTGACGACCGACCAATCATTCGGTAACGAGCAGGCTTCGATCACCACCAGCTTTCTGTTTCCCGGCAAAGTGCCCTTCTCTGTTTATGCGGAGTACGCCGGCGAAGACACTTCCCGCGGACGCAGCTATCTGCTCGGGAACTCCTCTTTGTCGGTCGGTATCCATTTCCCGCAACTCTGGAAGCGGTTCGACCTGACGGTGGAAGCCACCGAATGGCAGAACCAGTGGTACAACCATTTCATCTACCAGGACGGAATGGTCAATTACGGGCACGTCACCGGTAACTGGTTCGGAGACCAGCGCTTCTACAATCCCGGTGCCTCCGACGGTGTTATCGACGACGCGGTGGGAGGCAACAGCCAGATGGTGAAGCTCGGTTACGAGCCGCCGTTCGGTGGATTGTTCGAGCTGCGCTATCGCACCCTGCAAAATCAGCAGTACGGTGTGTCGCATTACCAACGCTTCAATGACATCACCTTCGGCTACTCGCGCCCCTGGAATGGCATGGAGGTGGGTGGCACGGTCGATACGGGCAAAGATGTGTTCGGCGGAAACTACACGCGTGTTGCGGGCTTCATTCGCTACGACGACAGCCGCGGTGGCCTCGGGGGCCTGCTGATGCATGATCTCAGCGACAGCAGCCCGGCGAGTGATCCGACTGCGCAGTTGTTCGTCGAGGTCGGTGCGCACTCTTTTACCTCGAGAATCGATCTGACTGATGGAGCCGACAAAACGACCGGAGCGCGCGCCACAGGCGCTCACGCGGCCATCGGTGCGCGCCGTGCGGTTTCAGAACACAACGATGTCGGCGCGCGCTTTGAGTTTGATAACGTGAATGGCCACAGCCTCGTCGGGGCACGGCTGCTCGATTACCGCTATCGCCTGAACTGGCCGGTGGCGTTCGGCGTGTTCCTCGGTGCCGCACGCTACGATCTGGCGACTCCTGCGTATGGCGTGTATTACGGTGTTGGCTTGCAGTGGTTGAACGTTCTACCGGGCTGGGACATCGGCGCCGATGTGCGTTACTACAACAGTATCGCCCGCGATCACCTGCTGCCATCCGATCCGCAGACGCCCCGCCCGGACAGCTTCTACGACTTCTCGGGCGCCACGGTCTCGATCTCGTATCATTTCTGAAGCCGGGCCCTGCGCAGCAACTCGGAAGTCGAATATCCCTCGACAAATGGTATTGCGAGCGAGCGTCCGCCCCAGCCGCGCACGAGGCGCGTCTCTTCCAGTTTCTCCATGTCGTAGTCGCCACCCTTGACGTAGACATCCGGTCGGCACCGCTCTATCAACTTGCAGGGTGTGCTCTCGCTGAACAGCGTGAGCGCGCTCGTGCTCTCGAGCCCCGCCAGAACGAGCAGCCGGTCCACCTCGTTGTTCAATGGCCGGTCGGGTCCCTTCCCCAACGTTCGAGCGGACGCGTCTGTGTTCACAGCGACCAGCAGTGAAGCTCCCAGATCCCGCGCGGCAGCCAGGTACGCGACATGACCCCGGTGCAATACATCGAACACGCCGTTGGTAAAGACCAGCGGCCGGACCCATTGAAACGAGTCGACGCGCTCAGTCGGAATGATTTTCCCGGTGAGCCGCTCAGCAAATGAACTCACGGGGAGTCCTGTGCGGCGAGCCAGTCCATGTAACGCGCCACTCCGGTGGCCACATCGGCAAACTTCACATCGCAACCGGTCGATCGCAACGCGGCCAGATCCGCCTGGGTGTGCGTCTGATACTTGCCGACGAGCGCTTCGGGAAAGGGAATATAGGTCACGAGCCCTTCACTCAACTGTTGAGCCAGGCTCAACGGCGGCTGACCGCTGATCCGCCGACAGCCATTCACGGCCGCCAGGGCGACGTCATTGAAAGGCTGGGCGCGCCCGGTGCCGAGATTGAAGATCCCCGAGCGCTCCGGGTGCTGCAGAAACCACAAATTGACAGCAACCACATCGTCCACATACACGAAGTCCCGCGACTGCGTGCCCGGCCCGAAGCCCGCATATTCCCCGAACAGCGCCACCTTGCCCTGGCCGCGAAACTGATTGTAATGATGAAACGCGACGGAGGCCATGCGGCCCTTGTGGTGCTCGCGCGGCCCGTAGACGTTGAAATAGCGAAATCCCACGACCTGCGACTGGACCGCGGGTAAAACGCGCCGCACGATGTTGTCGAAGAGCAGCTTCGAGTAGCCGTAGACATTCAGTGGCCGCTCGTATTGCGGCTCCTCCTTGAATGTAGAGCTCCCCCCGTAAGTCGCAGCCGAGGAGGCGTACAGCAGCCGCGTACCTTGCGCCTGGCAGGCATCCAACAGGTCCTTCGAGCGCCGATAGTTGTTCTCCAACATGAAACGCCCGTTGTGCTCCATCGTGTCGGAGCAGGCACCCTCGTGGAAAATGGCAGCGACGGCGCCGAGCTCACGGCGCGCAAAGCGCGCATAGAACTCATCCTTGTCGAAGTAGTCGGACAGCCGGGCTCCGAGCAGATTCCGGTACTTCGGCCCTTCGGTCAGGTCGTCGACCGCAATGACATCGTCGATGCCGATGGCATTCAGTCCATGAACGAGATTGCTGCCGATAAAGCCGGCGGCTCCGGTAACGACTACTCTCATGGAAACAACTCTTTGTAACTGACCGTCGCCGTGCCGAACTTACCGACCACGAGACCACCCGCGCGGTTGGCGATGGGGAGCGCCTCGCGCAGCGTGAGGCCGCAGGCCAACATGGCGGCCATGGTGGCAATGACCGTGTCGCCGGCACCTGTCACATCAAATACTTCGCGCGCTTGAGCGGCGACCCTGGCATGGCCCGCTGCGTCGAACAGCGACATGCCCTCTTCGCTTCGGGTCAGGAGCACAGCGCTCAGCTTCAAAGACTCGCGCAGCGCCTGTGCCCTGGTCTCGAGTTGCGCTTCGCTGCTCCAGCCGCCGATGACCTGCGTCAGCTCAGTCCGGTTCGGCGTGATGACCGTGGCTCCCGCGTAGCGCTCGTAATCGGCGCCCTTGGGGTCCACCAAGACCGGCTTGCCGGCGGCGCGCGCGAGCTCGATCATCCGGGGAATGTGGGCCAGGCCGCCCTTGCCGTAGTCGGAAAACAGGACCACATCGTGTTGCGGCAACACGCGGGCATAATCCGCGAGCATGTCGCCGAGAATCTCGTGATCGGGTTGATTCTCGAAATCGACTCGCACCAACTGCTGCGCACGGCCGATAACACGCAGCTTGACGCAGGTATACAACTTCGGATCCGTGCCGAGGATCGAATCCACACCTTTGTCCTGCAGTAACTGTTGCAGCTTGGTGGCCGGCTCGTCTTTGCCGACCACGGTGATCAGCGTCGCGTGAGCACCGACGGCTTTTACGTTGAGCGCCACGTTCGCGGCACCGCCGAGCCGTGCTTCTTCGCGCGTCACGCGTACAACCGGTACGGGCGCTTCGGGCGAGATGCGCTCAACGTCACCGAACAGGTAGCGATCCAACATCGCGTCCCCGACCACCAGCACGCGAGCGCGCTGGAGCTTCTCCTCGAGATGACTCATGTCAGCCATGGGGTCAGTCGACACCCAGCGCCTGCTCGATGAGCCCGCATAACGTATGACCGATGAAGCTGTGTGCTTCCTGGATGCGGGCCGTGCTCATGCTCGGCACGACGATCGACACATCGCACAGCGCACGCAGCTTGCCGCCATCCCGGCCCAAGAGTCCGATCGTACGCATGCCCCCGGCGCGCGCGGCTTCGGCGGCCCGGATGACGTTGCGCGAGTTGCCGGAAGTGGAAATACCGATCAGGCAATCGCCCTCCCGCCCGAGCCCCACGACCTGGCGATAAAACACATCATCGAAGGTGTAGTCGTTGGAGATGCACGTCAGAGCCGAGGAATCGGTCGTCAACGACAGTGCGGCCAGCGGACGGCGGTCCTTGATGAACCGGCCAGTGAATTCGGAAGCCATGTGCTGGCTGTCCGCGGCCGAGCCGCCATTACCGCAGAACATCAGCTTGCCGCCGCTCGTCAGTGCCTGGATGAGCACCGCCGCGGCGGCATCTACCGCGGGAGCAACACTCTCCAGCCTGCTGAACAGCTCTCTGTGTTCCTCCAGATGCTGCAGCAGAAAAGCCCGCCTCTTGGGGGCATGCACATCGTTCATCGAAAGGATCCTTGGGTCGACTTCGCTGCGGCATTGTACCCAATGCCGCCCGAAGGTCGTGTGCAGCTCAGGGCTTCGCTCTGAGGGCTGCCACTTTTGACAGCAGCGCGAGCACGCCTGGAGAGACTCCGTGAGCCGTGGCCGGATCCTTGACGGCGGGCGCCAGTTGCTCCGCCAGCTTCTTCCCCAGCTCCACTCCCCACTGATCGAATGAGTTGATTCCCCAGATCGCACCCTGCGTAAACACCTTGTGCTCGTAGAACGCAATCAGGCGGCCCAGGGTGACTGGATCCAGCTTCTCGAACAGGCACACGGTGCTCGGGCGGTTGCCCTGGTGCACCTTGTGCGGCACCACGGCGGCAATCCGCTCCGTGGGCAGGCCCTGGCGGCGCAGGTCAGCCTCGACCACATCTGCCGGCTGTCCGGCCATGAAGGCCTCGGCCTGGGCGAAGCAGTTCGCAATGGCCAGATCCTGGTGGTTCTGGTCACCACAGGAGGACTTGGCGGGTACCAGGAAGTCGAGAGCCGCGCGCTGGGTCCCCTGGTGCAGGAGCTGAAAGAAGGAATGCTGGGCGTTGTCGCCCGGCTCGCCCCAGACGATCGGAGCTGTCTGCCATTCCACGGGCTTACCGTCCTGGGTCACCGATTTCCCGTTGCTCTCCATTTCCAGCTGCTGCAGGTACGCCGGGAACCGCTTCAAACGATCGTCGTAAGGCAGTACCGCGTGCGTCGGCAACTGCAGGAAATTGATATTCCAGACTCCGACTACGCCCGCGAGCACCGGCAGATTCTCGTGCCAGGCAGCCGTGCGGAAATGTTCATCCATCTCGTGCCCGCCAGCGAGCATCTGCAGGAAGTTCGCACGCCCGACGGCGATGGCAATGCTGACACCGATGGAAGACCACAACGAATAACGTCCCCCGACCCAGTCCCACATCTGGAAGCGGTAGTCGGGATGCACCTTGAATTCGTCCATGGCTTTGTGATTGACCGAGACCGCCGCGAAGTGGGCCGGCACCGCCTCCTCGCCGAGCTTGCCCTTGAGCCAGGCTCGGGCGGTGCGTGCGTTGGTCAATGTCTCGAGCGTCACAAACGTCTTGGAAGCGACGATAAACAACGTCGTGGCGGGATCGGCCGTTGCCAGCACGTCATACAGGTGGTCGCCGTCGATGTTGGATACAAACTCGACGCGCGGAGCGCCGGCTGTGAACTGTTCCAGCGCCTGTACCGCCATCAGCGGACCCAGGTCGGAGCCACCGATTCCGATATTGACAACGAGCTCAAACTTTTTCTTCGCGCTGCCGACGATCCGCCCGGAGCGGATCGATTCAGCGAACGACAACATCCGCTCGCGCTCCGCCATCACCTGCTTCTCAATCTCGGCACCGCCGATGGCAGCTCCTGCCGGCTGCCGGAGGGCAACATGCAACACCGCGCGATCTTCGGTGCGGTTGATCCGGTCGCCGCGGAACATGGCCTCGATGCGGTCCTTGAAACCCACGGCATCCACCAGCTCGAGCAGCTTGCCGAGGACGATCTCATCGAGGCGTTGACGCGAGAAGTCCAACTGCAGGCCCACGCCGGAGCGTGAGAAACGCTCGAAACGACCTGGGTCGCGCGCGAACAACTCCTTCGTCGGCGTGCTCGACAGCCGCGTGGCGTGTGAGCCTAAGTCAACCCAGGGTGGTGTGAGTGGGCCGGCGATTATTTGCACTGAGCATCTCCTCCTGCAGGGTATTCAGCCGTTACGGTAAAACTGCGCGATTGTCGCAACGACGTATTCTAATTGCGTGCCGGTGAGCTCCGGGAAGATCGGCAGCGCGAGCGTTTCCTCGGCCGCGCGCTCGGACTCCGGAAAGTCGCCGCTGCGATAACCGAGGTAGGCAAAGCATTTCTGCTGATGCAAGGCCAGCGGATAGTAGATTTCCGTACCCACTCCCGCGCCAGTCAGATGCTGCCGCAGGAGGTCGCGATCTCTAACTCTAATGACGTACTGATTATAAATATGCCGACCCTTGGCCGGCGCTGGCGTCCGCACCGCGCGGCCGAGGTCAGCGCGCGCAAAGGCATTGTCATAAAAAGCAGCATTGCGCTGGCGGCCCTCGGTCCAGCCATCCAGGTGGCGCAGCTTCACATTCAGGACCGCGGCCTGCAGCTCATCCATGCGGAAGTTTCCGCCGATCAGCGAGTGAAAATATTTCGGCTTGCCGCCATGCACGCGCAGAACTTCCATGCGTTCCGTCAGAGCCTGGTCGTTGGCCACGCACATTCCCGCATCGCCGAATGCGCCGAGATTCTTCGTGGGGAAGAAGGAGAGGCATCCGACATCGCCGTAACTGCCGGCGCGTCGGCCATGAGCGTCTTCTGAGCCGATGGCCTGAGCCGCGTCCTCAATCACATGCAGGCGATTCGCCTGCGCTATCTCCATGAGGGCGGGCATATCCGCCATCTGCCCATACAGGTGCACCGGCATCAGCGCCTTCACGCGCAAACCTTTGCGCGTCACGAGTGCACCCTCACGGTGCTCACAATTCTTCTCGATAAAGGCATTCACCGCGGCAGGCGACAGATTGAAGGTCACCGGGTCGATGTCGCAGAAGATCGGCACGGCACCCGTGCGCGCGATCGTTCCAGCGGTCGCGAAGAACGTAAAGGGACTGGTGATGACCGCATCACCGGCACCGATATTCAGTGCCATCAGGGCAAGCAGCAGGGCATCGGTACCCGAGGACACCCCGAGACCGAACCGACACTGGCTGTAAGCGGCCACGGCCGCCTCGAGCTCCTTCACCGCGGGTCCGAGGATGAACCCCTGGCTCGCGCAGACCTTGGCGATGACCGCCTGGATCTCGGCAGCCAGGGGCGCGTACTGCGGCTTCAAATCGAGCAGCGGCACCTGCATCGGCGCTGGGCTGGACGGCGGATTCGGCACGGGAGGCTCCAGTATCGACAACGAAAGCGCGCTACTTTACCAGTGACTGGCGATACCAGTCGTAAGTAGAACGCAGCCCCTCCTCCAGCCCGATCCGGGCAGTCCAGCCGAGCGCGGTGATGCGCGAGGAATCGAGGAGCTTGCGCGGCGTGCCATCCGGCTTGGATTTGTCGAAGCGGATCGTGCCCTCGAACCGCGTCACACGCGCGAGGGTGTGCGCCAGTTCGGCAATGGTGAGCTCCGTGCCGGCGCCGATGTTGATCCAACCAGCCGAGTCGTACCGCTCCATGAGAAACAGACAGGCCGCGGCCAGGTCATCGACGTGGAGAAACTCACGTCGGGGTGTACCCGAACCCCACACCTCCACCGTGCTGTCACCGCGCGTGGCCGCCTCATGGAATTTGCGCAGCAATGCGGGCAGCACATGCGAGCTGGCCAGGTCGAAGTTATCTTCGGGCCCGTACAGATTGGTCGGCATGACACTGATGGCGTTGAAGCCGTATTGCCGGCGGTAAGCCTCGCACAGCTTGATGCCGGCGATCTTCGCGAGCGCGTACCACTCGTTGGTGGGTTCCAGCGCGCTCGTGAGCAGGCTCGATTCCGGGATCGGCTGCGGCGCAAGTCGCGGGTACACGCAGCTCGAGCCGAGAAACAGCAGCTTGTTCGTGCCGTTGCGATACGCAGCCGAGATGACATTGTTCTGGATCGCGAGGTTGTCCTGGAGGAACTCCACGGGGAGCGAGTCGTTTGCGAGAATTCCGCCGACCTTGGCCGCCGCGAGCAATACGTACTGCGGCCGCACGGTGGCGAAGAACTGCTCGACGTCCGCCTGGCGTGTGAGGTCCAGCTCACTGCGATCGCGCAGGATCAGGTTCATAAAGCCCCCCGCACGCAGGGCGCGCACGAGCGCCGACCCCACCATGCCGCGGTGGCCGGCCACAAAAATAGGGGAATCGGGGTTCATTCGTGATGCTGGTAGGTCTTGAAGCCCTCGCGGCGGATGACTGCATCACGCCGGGCGCTTTCCAGGTCGGATTCCACCATTTCCTGCACGAGGGTATCGAAGCTGATCTGCGGCTCCCAGCCGAGCTTTGCACGCGCCTGCGTGGCATCGCCCAATAGCGAATCAACTTCAGTAGGCCGGAAGTATCGGGGGTCGACCCGCACAATCACCTTGCCGGTGCGTGTATCGACGCCCTGCTCATCCAGGCCCTCCCCCTTCCACTGCAACTGCATGTCGAGGTGCGCCGCCGCGCGGGTCACAAACTCGCGCACGGAGTGTTGGATTCCGGAGGCGATGACAAAATCCTCGGCCTGCTCCTGCTGCAACATCAGCCACTGGGCACGCACGTAATCGCGTGCGTGTCCCCAGTCGCGCAGTGAGTTGAGATTGCCGAGATACAACGAGCTGTCCAGCCCTTCGCGGATCCGGGCGAGCGCGCGCGTGATCTTCCGAGTGACGAAGGTCTCGCCGCGCAACGGTGACTCATGATTGAAGAGGATGCCGCTGCAGGCATACAGGCCGTAGGCCTCGCGATAGTTGACGGTGATCCAGTGAGCGTAAACCTTCGCGACACCATAGGGGGAGCGCGGATAGAACGGTGTCGTTTCCCGCTGGGGCGTCTCGATGACCTTGCCGAACATTTCGGACGTCGAAGCCTGGTAGAAGCGCGTCCTGTCCTGCAGTTTCAGTATGCGAATCGCTTCGAGCAGCCGCAGAGTGCCGACCGCATCTGAGTTGGCGGTGTACTCCGGCGTCTCAAATGACACTGCGACGTGGCTCTGCGCGGCCAGGTTGTAGATCTCATCTGGCTGCACTTCCTGGATGATGCGGATGAGATTCGTGGCATCCGTCAGATCTCCGTAATGCAGACGTAGCCGGACATTGCGCTCATGAGGATCCTGGTAGAGATGATCGATGCGGTCCGTATTGAATGAGGAGGCGCGGCGCTTGATGCCGTGAACCTCGTAACCCTTGGAGAGCAACAGCTCGGCCAGGTAGGCGCCGTCCTGGCCGGTGATCCCCGTGATGAGTGCCCGCTTCGGCATGTGTAGACCCGCAATTCGAAAAAAGCCAAATGGTCAACCGCGAACGTTGCAGTTGTTCGATGGGCCCGCGAAGTCGCGGGACTTCGATGGCGATCGGCCTATTTCTTATAACCGTAGTACTGGCAAAACCAATCAACAAAATGCCGCACGCCCGTCTCGATGGACGTTGCCGGCCGATAGCCCACATCCCGCACGAGATCGTCGATGTCGGCAAAAGTCTCGGGGACATCGCCCGGCTGCATGGGCAGGAAGTTCTTCTGCGCCTCGAGGCCGAGGCATTCCTCGATGACCTCGATGTAGCGCATCAGCTGCACCGGCTCGTTGTTACCGATGTTGTAAACGCGAAACGGCGCGCTGCTCGAGCAAGGATCCGGGGAGTTGCTGTTCCAGTTGGGATCGGGCTGCGCGATTCGCTCGCTCGCACGCACGACACCTTCAGCGATGTCATCCACATAAGTGAAATCGCGCTTGTGGTGGCCGTTGTTGAACACATCGATGGGCTTGCCTTCGAGAATGTTCCGCGTGAAGGTGAACAGCGCCATGTCCGGCCGACCCCACGGTCCGTAGACCGTGAAAAATCTCAGTCCCGTGGTCGGTATTTTGAACAACCACGAATAGGTGTGCGCCATCAGCTCGTTGGCGCGCTTCGTCGCGGCATACAGCGATACGGGATGATCCGCGATGTCGTGGACGGAAAACGGCATCTTCGTGTTGGCTCCATAGACGGAGCTCGTCGACGCATACACGAGGTGTTCGATGCCATTGTGCCGACATCCTTCCAGGATGTTCAGCGTGCCGGTGACATTGCTGTCGATGTAGGCATGAGGCGCCTGCAGTGAATATCGAACACCCGCCTGGGCAGCCAGATGTATTACTCGCGCAAACTGCTCTTTGGCGAACAGCTTCGCCATGAGCTCGCGGTCTGCCAGATCGATCTGCTCGAAGTGAAAGTCCGTGTGCTGGCGCAGCAGTGCCAGCCGCGCTTCCTTCAGACTGACATCATAATAGCTGTTGAGGTTGTCGAGTCCGACGACCGGGTAGCCCCTGGCCAACAGCTTGTGCGCCGTGTGGAAGCCAATGAAGCCGGCTGCGCCGGTGACGAGTATTTTTTTGTCAGGCACTTGTGAGCTTCATCTCAGGAACAACTCGAGGTGGCGCCGGTACGGGCCACAAACACTTGCCCCCGCTCGCTTTGGCGATGACGGCAAGCATGGCTGCATGAGCCGCCATCTCTTCGTCGGTAGCCGAGATGATGACGAGCGGGATTGCAGGACGAACCAAAGCGCGGATTGTCTGAGCGGCGCCCGCCGCACCTCCGGACGCTGTGGATTCAGCCAGTGCCAACGCGGCCTGGCCGCCCGTCATTGCAAGGTAGACGTCCGCGAGAATCCGAGCGTCGAGCAAAGCGCCGTGCAGCTCGCGCCGCGAGTTATCGATGCTATAGCGCTTGCACAAAGCGTCGAGATTGTTGCGCTGCCCTGGATGCATGGACCGCGCGAGTGCCAGCGTATCGAGCACGCGGCAAAGCTTGGCAATTGTCCGCGGCGTACCGGGAATTCTCAGCAACTCGGCGTCGAGAAACGCTGTATCGAACGCCGCGTTGTGAATAACGAGCTCGGCGCCGTCGATGAACTGCACCAGCTCTTCGACGATTTCCGCAAATTTAGGCTTGCCCTGCAGAAACTCGCGCGTGATTCCGTGTACGGACGCGGCACCCTCGTCGATCAACCGTTCCGGGTCGATGTACTTGTGAAAGTGACGCCCCGTGGGGCGGCGGTTCACGAGCTCCACGCAGCCGATTTCGATGATGCGGTGGCCCAAATCAGGCTCGAGGCCCGTGGTCTCGGTGTCGAGGACAATCTGTCGCATGGGCCGCGAGTCTACCGGATTACGACCGGGATCCCATCAGGATTGAGATCGCGTGGTCGGCTTGACCAGGCCGCCGATCACCGCGGGCTTCTCGCGGAAGCGCGGCCTTATTGGAGTTAGTGTGTAAACGCGCTTGCGCGCCTTCAACATGTACGCGCTGCCCGGCAGCGGATGCATGATGCCGCGATTGAGAATCCGTCCAGTACCATCGGTCGCAGAAAGTCCCGAGCTCCACGGGCTGCAATACAAGTAACTTCGCGAGGCCACGACCTCGTAGCCGAGCAATACCAACCAGTCGCGCACGCGCCTTTCCGGCAGCACGCGCCGCAGTCCCGGCGGGAAACCTGAACGGCTGGCACGAGCGCGCATTCCCCACAAGCTCCACGGGCGAAAACCGAGAACCAGTAGCTGACCTTCACCCACCAAAACGCGATCTACTTCACGCACTATCGCGTAGGGATCGGAGGCAAACTCCAACGTGTGCGGCAAAAGGACAGCGTCCGCGGAGTCGCTACTGACGGGTAATTGCGACGGTCGGCCGATGATGTCAGCTCCGCCTGGGAACCCAGGCGCGGCGACAACGGTCTGACGCCGGGTCCGGCTTCCAGCGAGCAGTTCCCTAGTGTCACCCCATGCGCCGATTTGCAGTAATTCCCAGCCAAAAACGTCCTCGAGCGCCTCGCCCAACAGCTCGGATTCCGCCGCCAGCAGGGCGCGGCCCAGTGATCCTGACCACCAGGCTGTCAGGGCGGCATCGCGGTCCGTCATACGTGAAGTGCGAACTGGCACAATTCAGGCTGGAAATAGTGAGAAGTTACCGGTTAAATTAATTGCCCCGAGTACAGTAGCGTCTGTTCCTCGACACCCCTGCCTCGGCGGGGTCAAATTAGCACGCCGTGAGAGGGTAAGGAACTTGGTAACAAAAAACGCTGTCCTGGCCGCCATTACATTGGCCCTGGCTGCCTGCGCGCATGCGCCGAGCCAGGTGAAGGCCCCCGCTCCGGCACCCACGGAATTCATCCCCCCGGCAGAGCCGAGCAGCACGCTCCCGCAAGCCCCAACTCCTCCGTCAGCGCAGGCCGCCGAACCTGCTGATGCCACGCTGAGCAGTACGCCCACACAGGTCGCAGGACTAACACCTGCGCAGTACGCCGAC
>Ga0068858_100000595_pt1 | contig 37783 bp, 27 predicted proteins | sample KBSSwiS12_FD_66589 | JGI IMG/M metagenome (GOLD analysis project Ga0068858, IMG submission 66589) | Switchgrass rhizosphere microbial communities from Kellogg Biological Station, Michigan, USA - KBS Switchgrass S1-2 | ecosystem: Host-associated > Plants > Roots > Rhizosphere > Soil ... | reverse complement strand
TGAAGCAGGGCCCTGCTCAGATCGCAGTCATCAACGACGGCGCCAACAATGTGTTCGTCGGCGCCATGTACAACAGCGGATTGTGGCGCTACGTCGAACCGTAGGCGGCCCGCGGAGCATCTTTCCAGATTGATGACCGTGTCACATTCGCACGGTCTCGTTCAAAGCCCGATCTGACAGGAGGTAAATCGGGCAGCGATCACAGTTTTATTTTTCGATTCGATCCGCAAGGACGCATGTCACACACCGATGCTCCGACCGAGAGACCTGGTACGCAGTTTTCTCGTCCCGCGCAGCCGTATTTGTGGAGTTTTCGCGACATTTCCGCGTCACCGTTTCGTTGGTTTATGATTGCGCTCATTGTCGAGAAATTGCGCGCGGAGAAATGTTACATGTTTGAAAATCGCCTCAGCCTGATCGCGCTACGCGCTTGCACGCTGGCCATCAGTCTGGCACTCGCAGGATGCGGCGGCGGCTCGGGCGACAGCACCGGTGGTCCGAGCTCGATACCCAACAACGGCACGCCGAGCGAGACTTTGAGCCCTCCCGCCTCACTCAGTGCAACCGCGGGCAACGCACAGGCAACTCTCACCTGGTCGAGCAGCACTGGTGCCCTCAGTTACGCCGTGAAGCGATCCAACACCAGCGGTGGACCGTACACGCAGATCGCTACTCCTGGATCCACCTCTTATACAGATACGCCGCTGACCAACGGCCAGACGTACTATTATGTTGTATCCGCGCTCAACGGAGGCACGGAGAGCGCGAACTCGTCCCAGGTCAGCGCGCTTCCCGCCGCCGTGCAGACAGCGGTGCCGCCGGCGCCAACCGCACTTTCGGCCACCGCGGGCGATACGCGGGTCAACCTGACATGGAGCGCCAGCGGCGGCGCAACCAGCTATAACGTAAAACGCGCCACGACCGCCGGCGGCCCGTATGCAACGGTCGCGTCACCGACTTCGAACTCCTATTCGGATACGCATGTAACCAACGGGACCCTCTACTACTACGTGGTTTCGGCAGTCGATGCGGGCGGCGAAAGCGCGAACTCGGCGCAAGCCAGCGCACAACCTGCCGCGGCGGCCTCGAATCCGCCGCCGAGCACGTTTGGAACCTGGGTCAATGTCACGCCCTCGGGCGTGGATCTCAATAACAACCTGTGCGGGAACTACGGTACGTCGAGCATCCAGGTCGACCCCATGCATCCCTCGAATCTGTACACGTCATTTGATTGCCAGGGAGTCTGGAAATCGACCGACTACGGTCTCACCTGGAGCGGCCCCATCGACACGGGAACCGCCCCGTCCATGAGCGACAACGCCGGCGCAATCACGATCGCACCGAGCAGCACCAAGACGGTTCCCACGATCTTCCGCTCTGTCATCCGCGGCAGCGGCACCGGCTTCTGGAAGTCGGTCGATGGCGGCGTGAACTGGACCAAGTACCCGGTTGCCGCCAGCAGCACCAGCCGCCAGGACTACTATGCGCCGGTCGTCGACCCCTATGATGAAAACCATCTTCTCATGACGGGTCACGAGCAGGATGTCATCGCCGAGAGCGTCGACGGCGGCCAGACCTGGACGGCGGCGCCGCTCAACAACGGGATGTTGCAGTCCGGCGGCACCGGCCGGGTCTTCTTCCTGAATACCGGCAACGCCACCACCACTCGCGGCACCTGGCTGTGGCTGGCGCAACAAAGCGGGGGTACCTACGGTACGTGGCGCACCACCAACAGCGGCACGAACTGGGTCAAGGTGGACAACAACGAACACCCGCATGGCAACTCCCAGATTTTCCAACCTGACACCAACGGTGTCGTGTACATGGGCGGCGCCTACTCGGCGTTTGGTTGGGGTGTCCTGCGCAGTACGGACTACGGTCAAACATGGACGCACGTGGGCCAGACCAACAATGAAACCGCCGTGTGGGGCACTTCAAAGAATATCTACGCGATGTACGGTTATCCGGTCGGCCCGGGCGGAAGCAACTTCCCGGCCTTTGAGACGGCGGCGCAACCGGGAACCGGCACCTGGGTGGCACCGGCTGTCGACCCCAATTTGAGCCAGGGTGTTTCGATGGTTGCCGTCATCAACGACGGTACCCACAACATCTTCGTAGGCGCAATGTGGAACAGCGGTATCTGGCGCTACATCGAGCCTTGATCCGCGATCGTGGCCCACATCGGCGCGCTGTGCGGCGCCGATGTGGACTCGCTAGACGCTGGTCTCGATGAAGAACTTGGGGCGGCGCTTGGTTTCCAGGTAGGTTTTTGCCAGGTATTCGCCGATGAGCCCGGTGGCGAACAGCTGCAGTCCGCCCACGAAGTAAATGGGCACGACCGTGGAGGCCCAACCTGGAATGGCGTTGTGGGTGAACAGGCGCAGCACGATTGCCCAGATGGTGATGCCGAAGCTGCCCAACGCTATCAGGATCCCGATTCCGGTGATGAATCGCAGCGGCGCGGCCGAAAAGGAGGTCACTCCATTCCACGCCAGCGCCAGCATCTTGCGCAGCGGATATTTCGATTCGCCCGCGAATCGCTCCAGGCGGTCGTAATAGACAGTTGAGGTCCGAAAGCCGAGCTGGGGTATCAGCCCGCGCAGAAAGATATTCACCTCGTCATACGTAGCCAGGGCATTGAGGGCCCTCCGGCCCATCAAGCGGTAATCGGCATGGTTGAAGACGATCTCCACCCCGAGCCGTTTCAGCAGGCCATAGTACGTTGTAGCCGTAACCCGCTTCGCCCAGGTATCGGTGTCGCGCTTGCGACGCACGCCATAAACGATTTCGTGGCCGTTGCGGTACGCGTCGATCATCGGTTCCACGGCGCCCAGGTCATCCTGCAGATCGGCATCGATGCTGATGACGGCATCGCCCGGCACGGTCAGCAGCCCTGCGAGCAGCGCCACCTGGTGGCCGCAGTTGCGTGACAGCTTGATGCCCTTCACCTTGGGCTCCTTGCCGGCCAAGGTCTCAATCAGGGACCAGGTCGCATCCTTACTGCCATCATCGACAAAATAGATGCTGCTGGAGGCGTCGATTTTTCCGGATTCGATCAGTTGCGCCACGAGTGCACAGAGGCGTTTGGCCGTCTCCGGCAGGACGCTCTCTTCGTTATAACAAGGAACGACCATGGTTAACTGCATCGTCGAGTCACTCCATGTTGCAACAAATGCGTCACGGGCTCCCAATGCTCAGCAGCGCAGCAACCTCGTTGCTCGCAACTATCCGGTAGCTGATGGGAATACGGGTTTTGTCCCAGGGTAGTGTCACCAGCAGGTAGTCGTACTGCTGGCGCACCTGGCCCCAGTCAACGTAGCGAGTCTGCGCCGGCCCCGGTTCAGAATCTGTGTACCAGTAACCGGAAGGGTTATACGGACGCTTCCGGTATAGAAAATAGGACTGTGCCGGGGTCCAATTGCCGGTAAACATGTAAGGCGTGAGCGCACCGGCCTCCTGCGTCGCATAGCAACCGGCATGCACGAATGGTTGATATCGACCGATGGGGTAACGGGTGTTGACGGGCAGCACGCTGGCGCCCCGGGGAATCATTCGAGCGATCTGTCTGTAGCGACCCATGTCGCGATCCTGGGGCAGCATCACTGCGCCCAGAAACACGAGATTCAAGCACGCAATGACGGCGGCCAGGGCGAAATGCGCACGTTCCAGCCGCTGCGAGGCTCCGGCCACACTGGCGCCCGCCAGAATCAAAAACAGCAACGCGTACGGCAACGCCCGATTGTCGACATCGGCGACGCCGCCGGATTCCCGCGGCATCACGAGAAACAGCGCGACAAACGTCAGCGCGACGACCAACAGGTCGAAGCGCGCCCAGCCCTGCTGGCGGCGCCTGGCGGCGAGTGGCAGCAATGACGCACTCAAAAAGATGACAAACAATGCCAGCTCGGGCTCCCTGTCAAAGCGGATGAACGACGAGCCGAGGCGTCGAAGCTTTGACTCCCAGCCACCCCACAGTGTTGCGTAGACGGTGGCATCGTGCTGCTGCAGGGCGAAGTGCGCCGACAATATCAGGAATGGAGGCAGCAGCAGCTTGGCTGCCTGCCACAGCGAGGCGTCGCCGCGCAGGAACTTCAATCCAACAGAGGTGCCCACGATTGCAATAATGAAGACGAGCGCGGACAGGTGCATTGCGTAGCCGACACATACGAGCACGACATACCAGATGTACGGGCGGAGCCGGGATGCATCCAGAGCTCGGACCGACCAACCGTAGGCGAACAACGCCACGGAGGTCGCCAGCTTGTAATTCAGGAATCCCATCGTGAAAAACCAATCCGTGGCCACATAGAACGCCAGCAGCGCCCCCGCAAGCGCCGTGAGCCTGGAGACCTGGTGTATGCGAAGCACGAAGTGCACGGCAACAGGCAGCGACAACACGGCGGCTGCCAACCACAGGCGGCATGCCCAAAGCATCCCGAACCATCGCTCGAGCTCGCAAAGCAGCAGATCGCCGGCCAGGTAGGGCGTAAACGTCGGCTCCAGGATGAACATCCGGCCGAATATCTCACCGTGATCGAACAGCAGGTCGGAGATGATGCTCGAGCGCACCAGGTGATTAGGCAGATCCTGCATCGGCGCGTTGGCCAGGAAATAGGCCAGACAAGCATAAAGAGCGCCGGCCAGAATGACGTAAAGCTGCGGGTTACGAAGCGATGCCTTCAACACAGTTCGAAGCTTTTTTCCTGGCACCGCAGCAAAATGTATCACAATTGAAGCGATCCGGACCAGGAGAGTATGGAATGACATTGCTGGAGCGCATGGGCAGCTCGCACGGATCCGTGCGCATAGGCTTCCTTACCCTGCCCTGGAGCTTTGTGCGCTACCTGTGCGTGGGTGTCATCAACACTGCGGTCGGATTGGGTGTCATCTATTTCTGCATCTACGCGCTGGGGCTGCGCGACGTGCCCGCGAACCTGACAGGTTACGTGGTCGGTACGTTATGCAGTTTCATGTTAAATCGCTCCTGGACATTCAGAAGTGATGGCGCGCCTGTCGGCCAACTGCTGCGGTTTACGATAGTCATGTTGGGAGCGTATCTCCTGAACATCGGTAGTGTGCTGGTCATGATCGGGTGGTTGAATGTGAATCGGTACCTGGCGCACGCCCTGGGCACGATCCCTTACACGCTCGCCGGCTACCTCGGGAACCGGTACTTCGCATTTCGCAGGCGTTCGCTTACCTGAAAGTTGCGAACGCAATCTTTACTCCGTGCAAAAAGTGCACCGGTGTAGTGCGCGCGCGTACATTTATTTACATAACTTCAGGCCGATGTGTGCTGCGTACTATCGCGATGAGCCGAACGAATGTATCTTCGGCGGATAAGGATAAGAAGTTGGGCACGCGCGGTTTTGCGGGATTTCGCCCAACACACGATCGAACGACGCATCTGACTCGACGGATGCAGTTCATCAATCGCTGCATCACTTCTAAGAAATGGTCATAACCAAATGAAAACAAAGTGGTATGGGACTGTATTGGTCGCACTGTCGCTGGCGCTCGGAACACTGACGCATGCCGCCCAACCCATCACGCAGCGCGGATATGACGCGGCCGTCACGAGCGCGAACCTCGCGGAGACCGCGCTCGATACGACCAGCATCTCTCCGAGCAAATTCGGAATGGTGTTCACGTTGCCGGTAGATGACAACGTCTACGTTCAGCCGCTGTACGTGCCCAACGTCGCCATTGCCAACCAGGGAACGCACAACGTTGTTTACGTCGCGACCATGAGCGACACGATCTATGCGTTCGATGCCGATGTCAGCGGACCGCCGCTGTGGTCGATCAACCTGGCGAGTCTCGTCGGCGCCGTGCCGGTGCCGATCGCGAATTTCACCTTCCAGAGCAACAAGAACATCGTCGGCAACCTGGGAGTTCTCAGCACGCCGGTCATCGATACGGCCACCGGCCTCATGTATGTCGTGGCCTGCACATTGGAGAACAACACGCTCGCCTACCGGCTGCACGCGATTGACATCAGGTCCGGCGCCGAGCCGCTGGGCCCGGGAGTTGCGATTTCAGGCACCTACGGCAGCGCCACTTTCGACCCCCGCTATGTGACACAGCGGGTTTCGCTTGCCATGTCAGGCAACAATGTCGTGTTCGGATTTGCGGCGCTGCAGAACGAATTTGCCGGCGGTTACTCGGGCTGGGTGATGGGCTATGACAAGGGCAACCTGCAGCAGACCGGCGTTTTCGCAACGGCGACAAACGGCACCCTCGGTGCCGGCGTCTGGCAATCGGGACGTCCTCCGGCAGTCGACAGCTCGGGTTATGTCTACGTTTTCACCGGTAACGGCTACAGCGGCGGTTATGACGGTGTCAACAACTTCTCCGAGAGCGCGCTGAAGCTCGATCCATCCAACGGCATGAAACTGGTCGACTGGTTCACGGCCGGCAATTGGACCTCGCTGGACGGCACGGACAAGGACCTGTCGGCCTCCGGACCGATGCTCATCCCGGGCGCGAATCTGCTCACCGGCGGCGGCAAGTCCGGTGACATGTACGTGCTCGACACGACCAATCTCGGAAAATTCAACGCCAACGACACCCAGATCCCGCAAAAAACGCATATCTCAGCCGGATTCATAGTGGGCGGTCCCGTGTACTGGCCGAGGTCGGCGGCCAACGGCGGCCCCCTGCTCTACAACTGGGGCGCATCAGACTGGCCGAAAGCGTATGCGTTCACCGGAACCGGATGGGCGGCCTCGCCCACGACACAAGGCAGTGGATCGACATTGTGGCCAGGCGGAATCATGACGCTTTCGGCCAATGGGGAGCAGCACGGTAGCGGTGTGATATGGGCGACCACTGTCATCAGCGGTAACGCCTGGAACAATCCGCCGGCGCCTGGAGAGCTGCACGCATACAACGCGGAGGACCTCACCCAGGAGCTGTGGAATTCGCAAATGAATCCGACGCGTGACAGCTTCGGAAATTTCGCGAAGTTTGCGCCGCCTGTTGTTGCAAACGGAAAGGTCTACGTCGCGACGCAATCAAAGCAGCTGGCCGTATACGGGCTGCTGCCACCCTTCACCATGGTTGTGGGTCCGGCCACCCAGACCGTGGTGGCCGGAGGTTCCGCAACCTACACCGCCACAGTAACCGCCATCGCGGGATTCACCGACACGGTGACAATGAGCGTGAGCGGCCTTCCTGCCGGGGCGACAGGCACCTTCTCGCCAGCCACGCTGGCGGGGTCCGGCACCTCGACACTCACCGTTACTACCGCGGCCAACACGCCGGTAGGGTCATACACGCCGACGATAACTGCCACCAGCGCCACTGCGATGCAGAGCTCGAGTGTCGCTCTGACAGTCACTTCGGGCGCGGCGATTGGTATCAAGTTCGTCGGCACGGCCACGCCGATGGGAAGCGCCGAGGTGGCCGGCATCGTGCCGCAGCCCCGGTGGAATAATGCGACGGGAACGAGCAACGCTGCACCGCTGCCATTGGTAAACCAGACGGGCGCGAGCTCAGGTGCGTCGGTGTCGTGGAACACCACTGGCACCTACATGCTGCCGATTGCCGATACCGCGGGTAATAACCGGATGATGCGCGGTTACCTGGATACCACTTCAGGCGCGACCACGGTAATGGTCTCCGGCCTGCCGACCACATCAGGCGGTTACAACATCTACGTGTATGCCGATGGCGATAACGGGATCAATACGAGATCGGCGACCTATCAGATCAGCGGCACCGGCATCACCACGGCGACCGTGAGCTTGACTGATGCTGCCGCCACGAACTTCGCCGGGACGTTCACTCCGGCGAACAATTCGGCAGGCAACTACGTGATGTTTGCCATCGCGCCGGGAACGACGGCGTTTACGATCAGCGCAACGCCGGGTGCTACGACAGATTCGTATGCTCGCGCTCCGGTGAATGCCATTCAAATTGTTCCCCAGGGGACGGCGACTTCGACCTTTACGCTGTCCACGACTCCGGGCACTCGCTCAGTGGTGGCCGGAAGCTCAACGACCTATACCACCAACATCGCGGCCTCGGGCGGCTTCGGCGGCGCAGTGTCGCTCAGTGTGAGTGGATTGCCGGCCGGGGCAACAGGCACGTTTTCGCCATCGTCGGTAACCGGATCGGGCACTTCAACGCTCACGGTGACGACCACCGGTAGTACTCCGGTGGGCAACTCGACTCTGACAATCACCGGGACGAGCGGCGCTATAACGAAGACGGCGACTGCGACCCTCACGGTGACCGCGCCAGCTCAACCGACCTTTACGCTGTCGGCGAGCCCCGGCACCCAGACCGTGGTGCCGGGAAGCTCAACGACCTACACGACCACCATCGCGGCGGCAAACGGCTTCACCGACCCGGTGACATTGAGTGTCAGCGGATTGCCGGCTGGAGCAACAGGGACCTTCGTGCCCGCGACCATCAGCGGTGGGTCGGGCAGTTCGACGCTGACTGTGACAACTACCAGCGGCACCGCCCTGGGCTCCTCGACCCTGACAATCACCGGTACGAGCAGCACCGTGACGCAAAGCGCCACGGCCACCCTCTCTGTGGCAGGAGCCGCAGCGATCGGCATCAAGTTCGTGGGCCAGGGCTCTGCGATGGGAAGCACCGAAGTAGCCGGTGTCGTGGCTCAGTCCAACTGGAACAATGCCACGGGCATCAGCCGGTCAGCGCCGTTGGCTCTCGTAAACCAGTCTGGAGCGAGTTCCGGTGCCACTGTGACCTGGAGCACTGACGGCATCTATACCCTGCAGATCAGTGACACCCCCGGCAACAATCGCATGATGCGCGGCTATCTGGATGCCATCACGGCTACGACCGTGACGGTCGCAAGCCTGCCGGCGACTTCAGGCGGCTATACCGTCTACGTCTATGCCGATGGCGACAACAACGGCAATACCCGGTCCGGGGCGTATCAGATCAGCGGCAACGGTGTCACCACCACGAGTGTGAACCTGATTGATGCGGCCTTTATCAACTTCGCGGGGACCTTCACGCAGGCCAACAACTCGAACGGCAACTACGTTGCCTTCACGATTCCGGCAGCGGCGACGGGATTCACGATCACGGCCACGCCTGGGACTTCGAGCGACGCCTACAAGCGTTCGCCTGTCAACGCCATACAGATCGTGCCGCTGGGTTCGGCGACACCGAGCTTCAGTCTGTCAACCAGCCCGGGCACTCAGACCGTGACAGCCGGAAATTCAACCACCTACACGACCAATGTCACGGCCGCGGGAGGTTTCAGCGGCGCAGTGGCGTTGAGTGTGAGTGGGTTGCCGGCCGGTGCGACCGGAACGTTCTCGCCCGCGACTGTGACTGGTGCAGGCAGCTCTACACTCACTGTCACGACGAGCAGCAGCACTCCCGCGGGCTCCTCCGCGTTCACAATCACTGGAACGAGCGGTTCCCTGACGAGCACTTCCACTGCGACTCTCACAGTAAACGCAGTGGCACAACCGACATACACGGTGTCCGCAACCCCAGGCACGCGCTCGGTAGTGGCGGGAAGCTCAACTACCTACACGACCAATATCGCAGTGTCGGGTGGCTTCAGTAGTGCGGTGAACTTGAGTGTGAGCGGCTTGCCGTCCGGCGCGACAGGAACGTTCTCCCCGGCGACCGTAACTGGGGCAGGCAGCTCCACACTCACCGTCACGACGAGCAGCAGCACTCCAGCGGCCTCCTCTACGCTCACAATCACTGGAACGAGCGGTGCTACCACGAAGACGGCGACGACGACCCTCACGGTGACTGCGCCAGCTCAACCGACCTTTACGCTGTCGGCGAGCCCGAGCACCCAGACGGTGGTGCCAGGAGGCTCAACGAGCTTTACGACGAGCATTACGGCTTCCGGTGGCTTCACCGACACGGTGACATTGAGTGTCGGCGGATTGCCGGCTGGCGCGACAGGAACCTTCTCACCTGCAACCATCAGCGGAGGATCGGGTAGTTCGACGCTGACTGTGACAACTACCAGCGGTACTCCCCTGGGCTCCTCGACCCTGACAATCACCGGAACGAGCAGCACCGTGACGCAAAGCACCACTGCCACCCTCTCTGTGGCAGGAGCCGCAGCGATCGGCATCAAGTTCGTGGGCCAGGGCTCTGCGATGGGAAGCACCGAAGTGGCCGGCGTCGTGGCTCAGTCCAATTGGAACGATGCGACCGGGGCCAACAGCTCAGCGCCCCTGGCGTTGAAGAACCAGACCGGGGCGAGCTCCGGCGCGAGTGTTACGTGGACCACTGATGGCATCTACTTTCTGCAGATCAGTGACACCGCGGGCAACAATCGCATGATGCGTGGCTATCTGGATGCCATCACATCCACGACGGTCATGGTGTCGAGCCTGCCAGCGGCCACCAACGGGTATACCGTCTACGTGTATGCCGATGGCGATAATGTCGGCAACACGCGGACCGGGGCCTATCAGATCAGCGGCAACGCAATCACCACCCAGAGTGTGAGCCTGACTGATGCGGCCTTTACCAACTTTGCAGGGACGTTCGTCCAGGCCAACAACTCCAACGGCAATTACGTTGTCTTCTCGATCCCGGCAGCGGCCACAGGGTTTACGATCACGGCCACACCCGGTACCGCGAGCGATGGCACGCCGCGTTCGCCTCTGAACGCCATCCAGATCGTGCCGCAATGAGGATCCGCTCGAGGTCGCCGGCCGTCAGCCGGCGGCCTTGCGGCGAAAGACGATCCGCTGATTCAGCCAGAAGTTGACGAGGAACGCTGTTCCAACGCCCACGAGCTTCGCCAGGACCGGCGGGATGCCCAGGTACAGGCTCGCGGCCAGAGTGATCGACACGTTGACCAGCAGCCCGCCCAGGGCCGCCAACAGGAACAGGCCGAAGCCCCGCAGCGAAGGCGCGCTCTGGAACACCCAGCGGCCCGACAGGAGGTAGTTGACGACGGCTGCCAGGAGGAAACTCGTGACAGCGGACACGGCAATAGGGACCCGGCCGAAGCACAGGACTGCGAAGCCACCCACGTCGACTACGGCAGCAGTCCCGGCGGTCAGAAAGTACCTGAACAGCCTGCTGCGCAGAAAGCCGGTCACGCTACGGGCGTCATGGCGGCGAACAGGGGATCGTCGTAGCGGCTGAAGGTGTGCCAGCCGGCCCGCGTTTTGCGTGACAGGATCAGGCAATGAGCGTTCGCGGCGCGAGCGGCCTCCCCGTCCCTCTCCGGACGGTCACCGATCAGGATTGTCTGCTCAGGAGTGGCGCCAGCGCGCGCCATGAGGGCCTGCAGGCCGCGCGGGTGAGGTTTCAATACGCGGACACCTTCGTCACCAGCGCTGACTATGAGGTCCGCGGCGAGCCCCAGCGATGCGAGCTTGTCCCGCGCCGGATAATCCGAAAGTACGCCGATCGTCTTGCCCCGTCTGCGCAGGCCCTGGAACAGCTCCTGCAAGTGGGGAAAGCGATACCGGGCGAGGTGTCGAAGGGGCCGCTGCTCCAGCCATTCGAGCGCCGTAGTGCGCACTCGTTCCTCGGTGCATCCGACCCGGGCCGCGACCTGCGCGACCAGCTGCCGTTCGAAATCCTCTTCCATGCGCTCGCCCAACTCCTCCCTGAGGTGCCGGTAGATGCGCAGGATTTTGATGAAATCGACCCGACGCTGCTGCATCGCAGCAATCACCATTTCACGCAGCATGCACAGACGCAAACCGCGTTGGTCATACAGCGTCCCATCGACGTCAAACGCGACCAGCCGGATGCTGCCCCAGTCCGGAGCTGGAAGCGTGCGAGCGCTCACTGCAACGTGATGTATCGCTGACCCAGGAACACGGTCAACGCGGGCATGTCGACGTATGTGGCGAGGACAAACAATCCCGCGAGAATGGCGACCAGGGCAATGAGCTTCGGCTCGCGGAACAACTTCTCAGGGTTCTGCGCCGAGGAGGCCGGCCTCGTGGACAGCAACAGGTAATAACCGAACAGCGCGACGACGGCCGGCACGGTCACCAGATACTCGACCCGATACTTGATCAGGAAGATAGCGAGAAAGAACAGAGACATCAGGCCGTATACGAAACACGAGATGTTCAGCGACACCTCCGAATAACCGGCAAAACTGGCGCGATACCGCACCAGCAGCTCGGCGCCGTGCGAGGCCACGATCTCGCGATACTCCGAGTAGCGTTTCGCAGCCATCAGAAATGCGCCGCCGAACCAGTAGGCCAGGATGATCGATGACGGCGGCAGCGTGGTGGGATCAATCATTGCCCAACCGATTGCGAGCCGCAGGGGGTTGTTCACGGACTCGGAAATGACGTCCAGGTAGGCCTTTTCCTTCGTGCGCAGCCCCGGCACGTTGTAGACGATACCCTGCAGGGCGAACAGAACTCCGATCACCAGCATGGTCGTACTCGAGAGCCATGCACAACCCAGGCCGATCACCACAAACACGATCCATTCCAACTTCACCAGGCTGCCGCGCAGGTCGCGCTCCACGGCCCGGCGGCGCGATTTGGTGGGGTGATACTTGTCAAACTCGCGGTCCAGGTACTCGTTGATGACATAGTTGGCGGACGCGATACAGACGGCACAGATCAGCCCCAGGATGGCATGTGTCACCGGGAAGACCGTTGGACCACCGCGCAGCAGGTACGCGAGCACGATGCCCGGCACGATGAAAATATGTTTGGTGAAATGGTCGAAACGGGCCAGAGCGAGGTAGTCACTCAGCGTACCGACCGGTTTCACCGCGGGGGTCTCCAGAGTATTGATCGAACCGAGGCTCATGCGAATCTCCTGGCTGAGGGCCGATGTTCTTCTTCTGACAGGGATCCGGCGGACGATAGCAGCCGCAGATGACAACCGCCACCAGAGCGCTGCCCCCCTGTGATGTGCTTTGCATTCGTGCACGGGCGCCGCAAAAAAGTGCGACGCGCGCAACTAATCCCAGTGGGTTTCCGGGGCCGGGATTGCGTTCAACGACGCCTCCGCGGCGGACCGCGCCGTTGCCGTGAATTTCTCCAAAGTGTGATTCTTTTCGACGAGCACGCGGGCGTTCCGGCCCATTTGCTCCACCCGGGCAGGGTCGCTCCACAGGGACAGAATGGCCTCGCGCAACGCCCTGGCATCCCCAACAGGGACGTACAGTCCGGTAACACCGTCTTCGATGACATCAACCTGTCCGCGCGTGCGCGAGCAGATGACCGGCTTGCCCATGGCCATCGCCTCGAGAATGACCGTGACCCCATTGTCGGTGTCAGAATGCAACAACGGGACAACGACGAATTTCGACCGCGCGTACAGCTCGCGCAAGTTCGGCAGCGTCAGCCGGCCGATACTGACATTCCCGTCGGCACTGCTCTTCAGGGAGTTGACATCGACGCGACGGTCGTTCAACAGGCGCAACGGTCCGGGGACGCGCACATGATCCGCAGCCACATGGCACGGCACCCCGGTGCCCCGCAAAGCCTCCAACAGGGTTGCGTAGTCGCGCATCTCCGCGCCGACGGAACAGATCATGTCCTCCTGGCACGCGCGCGGGCTGTAGAACACCTGATCGACGTAGTGCCGGATCAGATACACGCGCTCGGCGGGATACCCGATTCTCTCTATCAGCGCCCGGCGCTGTACCGTGCTCCAGGTAACAACCGCATGGAGGTTACGTTTCAACAGGTTGAGAGGGATCCTGATGTTCGGCTTCTCGAATTGATACATGAGCGCAATGTGCGGTTTGCGCACCCGTGCCCATTGCTGTTCGAGCAGGAGTGCCAGCGACAGCTTCTCTCCCCAGCTCACGACCCCATCATATTGCGCATGCCGGTGTTGGACTTCGCGCGCCAGGCGCCACCAGGCAGGCAGCACCGACGGCTGCGCGCCGTTCAGGATCGACTCATCCCAACTGCTGGAGAACGCCTCGTCAAATACGTATGTGCGGGGCGCCGTTGCGCCGCTAGGATCCCGAACAGTGTTCTTGCCTGCGTTGGCGCCTCTGGCGACCGCAAGAGCAATTTTGTGCATCGGCCGGTGTCTGGCAGGCTCGGAAAAAGGCCTGCTCGCCTTGTAATAATTTACCATAAGGGCGTAGCATTGAGCAGGCGTAGTGTACGGTTCGTTCGGCCCCGGACACCGTGAAGCAGTTCCCGTCACGGCCGGCGGCGCGGGCCCGTCCATGCTCTGGACGTGGATCACAGCCGAAACTGCTGTTTTGCGCTATAACAACAGCAAATAAAATGTTGCCGCGGCGTTTGATTGCTGCATCGGCAATATCCATCGGCGACAATGGTGTTGCGCGAACTTTCACACTTCGACTGGCGAGCGTCGTTATGCCCGTGCGTCTGCTATTCCTGAATACCCGCGATTCCTGCGGCGCGGATGTCGCTGTGCACCTGATGATGATGACGCATTTCGCCGCACATGAGGTCGAGGTCTTTGTTGTGTCCAACAGCGAGGCAAGCGATGCACAGGAAATGCGCGCCCGCCTCGACGCGCTCCCCAATGTGACGCATACCTTTCTGCCCCTGGGCAAGCCGGCCGATGCACTGGCCGGCAAAAGCGCGCTGGGCAAAGCCGTGGCCTACGGGCCCAGTGCCACATCGTTGGTGAAAGTGGCCGCATTCGTACGCAAACACCGCATCCAGGTCATTCACGCCACCGATCGCCCGCGCGATGCCAGCTACACGAGCCTTCTCGGTTACCTGACCAACGCCGTCTCGGTCGTACACATGCATGCGCCGGTGAGTGACCTGAGCCGCCCCACCCTTTGGGGCTTGCGCCACGCCAAGGCGGTGTTCGCAGTATCCAGCTCCATCCGGGGCGATCTGATCCAACACATCGGGTTGGACGCACAGAAGGTACACACCATTCACAATTCGGTGGACACGGACTATTTCGACCCGGATCGAAAGCTCTCTGAAAGCCCGAAATTGCGGGAACAGCTCGGCATCCCGGAGCACGCCCGCATCGCCGGCATTGCCGCGCGCATGAATCCCTGGAAGGGGCAGCTCGAGTTGATTGCCGCGGGCGGCCTGTTGAGCGCGCAATTTCCCGACCTTCACATCCTCATTCTCGGCAGCAACGTGCCCGAGATGCGGGCCCTGTTCGAGCAGCGGGCGCGCGAGGCCGGCATCGCCGAGCGGGTGCACTTCGGCGGCTTCCAAAAGGATGTCAGGCCGTTTCTCCAGGAGCTCGACGTGTTCGTGCATCCTTCGTACGGCGAGCCGTTCGGGCTTGCGATCGCCGAAGCGATGGCGATGCGAAAGCCGGTCGTCGCCTGCGGCACCGGAGGTGTCCCGGAGATCATTACAGACCGTGAGGACGGTTGGCTCGTCGAGGAGCGCTCGCCGGAGGCTGTTGCCGCCGCCATCCGGACACTCCTGAACGATGCCGAAATGTGCCGACGAATGGGTGTACGCGCCCGCCAGACCGTGCGCGAGCGCTTCTCGCCCCGGCGGCAGTGCGCCGCGGCGGCTGAACAATATGCGAGCCTGGTGAAGGCAGCCTGAGCGGCCCCGAACCCCGGCTCACCTGACATAGAACTGCAAACAAGGGACCCTACGGTGTCTAGAACCGACCGGCTGACACACAGCGAAATAGAAAAATACAAAGAGGCCTTCGCCAGTGACGGCTGCTTCGTCATTCCCGGCGTCGTCTCGCAACAGGGTCTGGTGGATCTGCACGAGGCCCTGGCGCGCGAGTTCGATCAGGCGATGCGGTCGGGAGCCCTTTTTGACGGCGGCGGCCTGATGAGCGGCCATCTCAATTGTTTTCCAGGTGCGGGCGCGCGTTTCGCCTACGACACCCTGCAGGAACGGGGCATCATCGACCTGCTGAAGGATCTGCATCCGAGCGTGCAGCGCATGCCGAACGTGGGCATGAATTTCAACCTGCCGGGAAGCCATACACAGCACTACCACATCGATCGCCCCTTCTCCCGCGAGTTCATGATCGCCAATGTCGCGGTCGTCGACACAGTCATCGAGAACGGCGCCATTGAAGTGATTCCCGGAACCCACAAGCAGTTTTACCGGTACACCCGCTTCGTGTTGGAGCGCAGGTCCCGCGACGGCATCCGCATCCCGTTGAAGCGCGGAGACGTGCTGATCCGCAGCTCCAATGTCTGGCATCGCGGCATGACCAATCTGACAAAGGTCCCGCGCCCGATGCTGGCGATGACCTGGGAGGACGGCGGTAGCAACGATCCGGATCCCTTCGGTGCCGGCAACGGTGCGATCCGCTTCCTGCCGAACTGGTTCAAGCCCACACGAGTGGGCCGGATGCGCGAGCGTTTGTTTGTGAAGGTTCCATTCACCTATTCGGCACTGCGCTTTGCACGTTCGCTCGTAGATAAGACTTACTGACACCCCTGCATGAGCGACGATCGGCAGGTTGTGGTCATCGGCAGCGGCCCGGCAGGCGCTGCGGCGGCCCGCGAGCTCGTGGAACAGGGCATTCGCGTCACCATGTTGGAGTCCGGAACCCGTCTGCCCGAGGGGCTGCTGTTGCGGCTGGGGCGCCGGAATTTCTTCCGGCGCGCTGCGCAGGCGGGCGAAGACGGCAAGCACCTGGTTTCCGGAGATCCGCGCACCCTGTGTTACGTGAAGCTGGCGCCGGGCGGACTGTCCAATTGCTGGACGGGTGCGGTGCTGCGCTTTGCCCCTGAAGATTTCACGGAAGGCGCACGCCTCCATGAGCGATTTGTATGGCCGGTCACCTACCGCGACCTCGCACCTCACTATGAGAAGGTGGAGCGTTATATCGGCGTGAGTGCCGACCCACGTGATGTCCCGCAGCTTCCCGCCGGCTATGTTACTTACGAAGAGTATCTGCCGAAGGACTGGCAGGACCTCGCCCAGGCGGCCGCGAAACATGGCCAGGGACTCACGACGTATCCGCTCGCGGACGGCCCTCCCAACATGCTCGTCAGACGGGGAACTGCCTTCAACAGCTACACGGAGATCGTGCACCCCCTGCGCAGATCTCCCAACTTTCAGTTGAAGACCGGCGCGCATGCGTTGCAGTTGCAGTGGTCCGGGCCCAAGGGACGAGTGGCTGCGGTCATCTATCACAACCGCGCGACGGGCGGGACTGAACGGATCGGAGCGAGCGCAGTCGTCGTCGCCTGCGGCCCGCTCGGCTCCGCGAAGCTGCTCCACAACTCGACCTCGAACGCCTTTCCTCACGGGCTGGGCAACTCGAACGGAGTGCTCGGATGCTATCTGCACGATCACCCGCGGGAATGGTGGACCTTTCAGATGGAGCACCCGCGCCAGATCCTCTCGCCTTCCGCATATCTCACACGCCTTCCCTACGCCTCCTCGCCGCCTCTGTTGGCAACGTCATGGACATTTGGAACGGCCAGCACCCGGGATCGAATTCGCAGCCGCTTCGGCGGCAAGGCCGCTACCGTCGGCGTACAGATGATCGGGACCATGATTCCGTCGGAGGCTTGCTTCGCCAAGCCCTCGGCACTGCAGAAGGATGACTTCGGATTGCCCTCGCTCGACGTACATATTCACTACAGCGACGCCGAGGTGCAGAATGTCGTCGACGCCCGCCGGCACCTGATGAATCTGTTGGAGGAAGCCGGCTCCCGCGCCACCATCGGAAACATTGTGCCCACACTGTTCCCCGGTACGATCGCTCACTATGGCGGGACGGCGCGGATGCATTCAAACCCTCAGTACGGCGTCACGGATGCCTGGAATCGTGTGTATGACGTACCGAACGTGCTCGTTTGTGATGCATCGAGCTTTACCACGGCCGCCGAAAAGAACCCTACGCTCACCGTGATGGCGCTCGCGACACGGGCGGCCGCGCGGCTGGCTCACGATCTGCGGCGTATCTGAGCCGCTGGCATGAAGCGCAATCCGTTTGGAAATACGGGCCTGACCGTGTCCGAAGTCGGCTTCGGCGGCTCGCGGATCGGCGGCGTATTTGCTGACAAGAACAGCGGTGTCGAGGCTCTGCGCGTCCTGCGCGGCGCGCTCGACTCCGGCATCAACTTCTATGACACCGCCGACATGTATTCGCAGGGGGAAAGCGAGTCACTCATTGGAAAGGCTTTTCGCGGCTGCCGCGACCAGGTAGTCATTGCCACCAAGGGCGGCTACACCCTCCCGGCCCGGCGCAATCTCATCAAACGGGTGAAGCCGCTGGTGCGACCCATCGTACGGGCGCTCGGCCTGAAGCGCGCCCGCATGCCTTCCGGATTCTCGGGGGCGTTGTCACAGGACTTCACACCGACCTATCTCACGCGAGCCCTGGAAGCCAGCCTGCGCCGTTTGCAGACCGACTATGTCGATCTGTATCAACTGCACAGTCCGACCGCCTCTCTCATGCAGAGCCCGGCCTTCGGCGAGGCTCTCGAGACGCTGGCGAAGCTGAAGCAACAAGGGAAGATCCGCTTTTACGGAGTCGCCACGGAAGTGCCGGAAGATGCACCCTTCTGCGTGTCGGCACCGGGCATTTCCTCCCTGCAGGTCGGTTTCGGACTGATAGACCCGCAGGCACTGGATCAGGGGACGCTGGCGAGCGCCCACGAACGGGGTCTCGGCATCATTGTTCGCGGCTGCTTTGCCGGCGGCCTCCTGAAAGACGGCCTCACGCAGGAGCAGCTTGCAGCGGCTTCGCCGAAGTGGGAGCGCATCCTCGCGTTGCGCTCAATGAGCTCGAAGCTCGGGCGCTCGGCCCTGGATCTGGCGTTTCAATACTGCCGCGGCACGCCCGGGGTCAGTGTCACCCTGCTGGGGATGCGAGTTGAAAGTCATCTGCGTGAGAACCTGCGCTACGTGCAGGCCCCCGAATTGGAGCCTGCACTGTACGAGTCACTACGCGCGTTCTGACTACTTCAGGGGTGTGGCGCCGCTCTTGTAGTAGTTGCCCACGTTCATCCGCAGCAATCCACCGTCATCATCCGAGTAGCTCGATGTACGGGTGTTGCCGTTGATCGGGCCCGGATTGGTAACTCCATCACCGGCCGCATCATAGTTCTGCGTGGTGCCGCCGTTACCGGCGCCGAACAACAGTCCGATCACGCCGGCCTGGGCCAGCTGGCTGATCGCCTGGTTGTTCGGATAGTTCTGCAGCCAGTACTGCTCGCGGTTGTCCTGGTAGTGATAATTGGTGTTGTTCATGGCCGCCATCACGGTGTTGCCGATGGGGACCTGCCAGATCACCAGGCGCTTCTGCGCTGCCGAAGTAAATGCCGCGGCCCAGGTGTTGAGACGGTTGAAGTTGGGATACTTCTGGTTGGTGGTATCCCACCAGTGCGCGCCGTTGTCGCCCTGGACGTACTGGTAGTACGCCGCATCCCGGTCCGAAATATCCGTAAAGAACAGGTCCCAGTTGCCCAGTCCCGTCATGAAAGCCGCATCCTTCTTCGCGATGGATGCAACATCGAGCGACGCCGACGTGCTCAGGCTCCACATCCACGTGCTCACGTGCGCGGCCAGGACTACGTTGGGAGCATAGAGGTCGCGAAGGTGCAGGAGCGCGGCGCCGAATCCTGCAACCGTGTTCGGATAGGCTGACACATCCGCAACGCCGCTCGACGCCACGGATGCGCCGAGCGCGGCCGGACTGCTGTTGAGCGATTCGAGATACCCGAACAGATCAGGCTCGACGTGAACAACGGCCGCACCACCGTACTGATGCAACTGCTGCATCAGCGTGGTGAAATCCCTGTAGTAGTTCGCCATGGTTGTGGCATCCCGGAGCGCTGCGCTTTCCGCCGATGCGCCCTCCGCCCCGATGGTCGGCACGAGCTGGTAGTAGGTCAGCTCCGGAATGCAGCCCGCCGAATGCGCCGACACCGCGTAGTTATATGCGAAGTTGGTTCCCCACGTAGTTACCCACGACTTTCCGGGTGTAACACCGGAAGACAGATATTGATAACACATGGCCCACGGCACTCCGGACGTGGCAACCCACCCCGGCAGCTGATTCGGGTTCGCCGACAATCCAACGAAGAACGTACCTGGCAGCCCGCTGGGCACCTGCCCTGCACCGGAGCTCGGGGGTGTCGCAGGGGCCGCTGTGCTGCAACTTGCCGTGGTGCCGCCGTTGCTGCCCACGCAGCTCCATGTCCAGGGACCGGTTCCCAGCACGGACGATGCTGTTCCGGCGGTGCACAGATTGTTGGTCGGCGGGGCCGAGAAGCTCGCACCATTCGAGGAGCCACAGGCTCCGTTTACAGCGGGGCTCATGACCGTAAATGAGGTGGCCGCACTGTTCCAGTAGACATTCGATGACCAGCCGGCGGTGAAGACGCCGACCATCAGCGTATATTTTCCCGCTGCCGCGCCGGAGGGAAGCTTGTAACTCCAGGAATAGGATCGGGTCTGTGACCTGGCGAAGTTCTGGCCCTGATAGAACGTCTGGGCCAATTTGACACCCGCCGCGTTATAGATCTCGAGGTCCACGACCATGTTGCGCGAGGCAGCGCTCGACTGGACCGACGTTGCAATCGCAACGCTCTGGCCCGGAGACACCGTCACCGGCTGGGCCGTCGCCGCGGTGACCTTGTAACTCGCCTGGGCCGCGACCGAGAACGAGGACAGCAGGGCTGCGGATACCAGCCAGTAGTGCACATGAAAACGACGTCGCATGGGTAATCGCGTCTCCGTTGACCGACATGTTGGAGGGCCAGAAACGCGATGGAATCCGGCGAGCCAGGCATCCAGTCGCTTACCGGCGGCTGGCCTTTGGTCGCGGAGTAAACCTTCGATCCGTCAGCGATGCAAACTGTCTGCGCATCCAGACAGTCAACGGGACTGTACGGAACCGCCGTGGTTGCGCTTGCTCAACAAGGTATCAACACCGAACGCCGCGAGGATCATGAGGCACGGCAGGATCGGGACCGAATAACGGCCCAGGGGAATCAGTGTAGCGACAAACACATTCATGACGACGATCGGCAGCCAGATGAGCCAGGCCGGACGGTCTTCGCGGTGCGCCCGCTTCAATCCAACAAACGCGAGCGCCCAGCCGGCGATCGCCAACGTCGCCGGCACGAGCGAATTCATCAACGAGGTCATTTCATACCAGAAGGTAAACAGCCCCACGATGACCTTGCGTGCAGTGTCGAGCGGTCGCGTCCGGATCATCTCCCTGACCACGGCCTTGTTGTTGACCTCGTCAACGACTTCATCCGCTTCCCAGACAGTGCCGGCATCGCTGGCGATCTTTCGGAACCAGGCGTTGCATTCGTTTTCGGCGTCGGTGTACGGCGGCTTCTGCAGCGTTGCAAATTCCCAGCGAGTGAATATATAGCCGCGCAGGAATGAGTCACTGGCGCCAGGGGTAAGCAGAACGAAGCGGCCATCCGTGACCCGATAATTACGGTAGGTCCACGGAGCCAGAAGAATCGCCATGGTCAGAAACATGACGATCACCGCCATGACACCTGACATCGATCTGCGGCGTAATGCCTGCAGGAAGCTGATGCCTCCGAACAACATCAGAAAGGGCAGGATGACCCCCTTGGTGAGCACGGTTGCCATGCCCACCGCACCGAGTATCACGCCGTTCTGCCACGTAGGGCGGTCGTAGAAGCGGATTGCAGCCCAGAGAGTCAACATGCACAGGAATGTCAGGAGCGTTTCCATGTGCAGGTCCGGGACATAGCGCAGCAGCATCGGATGCAGCGCGCACGCGAGCGCTGCGATCAGCCCTGTCCTCGCGTTGAAGATGCGCCGCGCGATCGAGTACACGAGCAGGCACATGCCGACCTGAAGCAGGCATTGCAACAGCACCACCACGAAGTCATTGCCGCCGAGACGATAGATGACAGCGAGCCATTCCACATACAGCGTCGCGCCACGACGGGTCAGCGTCGTGAAGCCATGCTCAACGAGCCCGTGAGCCAGCGCACCGTAGCGGTACGGATCGCCCGAGTTTGCAACGAGGCTCTGCTGCCGGAAGACGACAAACACCATCGCCAGGCAGGCAGCCAGGGCAACGGCGATGATGACTGAAATATTTCTGGCGTCCCGGTTCGGCTGGGCGGTAGGCGCGGAGTTCATACGTCACAACCTCGTCAACTGAGCGTCTGCCTGCAGGGGCAATATTTTTCATGGCCCCGTAGCCGGGGATTTCATTCACTTTAGCAGAACCCGGGATACCTCTAGGGCCGGGCCTGCGACATAATGTGGTCCCGCGCCGGGTGCGGCTGGAGTTCGCAAAAGTGACCTATTCCGGGCTTCGGGCGCGGGCTTTCGATTATGCTTACTGCTCAAAACCACACCCATTACGCTAAAGCCGAACTGAAGGCAACCACCGTGGATGACGCCCAGATATATGCTCGACTCGCACCGGTCTTTCACGATGTGTTCGACGATGACACCATCGAGTTGACCCCGACCCTCGCGGCCAAGGATGTCGATGGCTGGGACAGCCTCACGCACATCCGGCTCATGCTGAGCGTCGAGAAGGCGTTCAAAGTCAAATTTTCCACCTCCGATCTCGGCTCACTGCGCAATGTCGGAGATCTCGTCGCTTTGATCCGCAAACGCACCCCGTCCCCGTAATACCATGAAGCAGATTTATTCGGAGCTGCAGTGGCTGCCCAAGGCGCCGGCAGATTTCTCGCCACGCCTGAAGGTCCTCGCGCAGTCGACGCAGGCCTGTGGCCTGGATCTACAGCGACTGGCGCAACATTCCCTGGACCTGAATCAACTCACGAAGTTGAGTAAGGCAGTGGGCACACTGCGGTCGCGCTCTACGCCAGCCGCTGCGCTCATGCATCCGCTCGTCAACTTCCGACTGGCGATTCTCAGCAATTCAACGACGGATCTGGTGGTGCCCGCCCTGACGGCCAGCGCGCTGCGCTACGGCGTCAATCTCGAGATGATTCAGCCCGCGTACGATCAGGTTGCCCAGGAGGCTCTCAATCCCGACTCCGAGGTCAACCGGTCGAAGCCTGACGCGGTGCTGCTGGCGCTCGATTACCGCGCCCTGCCCCTGACACTTTCCCCAGGAGATGCGCCGGCCAGCGAGGCGACCTGCAATGCGGCACTCGACTATCTGCGCAGTCTGCGGGACGGGATCAAGGCGAGCAGCGGTGCAACCTGCATTTTCCAGACACTGGCCGCGCCTCCCGAAACTCTGTTCGGAGCTCTGGACCGGTCTCTGCCGGGTACGTTGCGATACCTCATTGATACGATCAATCGCCAGGTGAGCGAGCTCGCGCGCTCCGGTGGCGACCTCGTGCTCGATGTGGCCGGGCTGGCGGAGACTGTTGGGCTCGCTGACTGGCATGGCACGCACCAGTGGAACCTGGCAAAGTTTGCTTTCACCGAAGAATACGTGCCGCTGTATGCGGACCACGTAGCACGTCTGGTAGCTGCTATTCGCGGCAAAAGCCGCAAGGTCCTGATCCTCGACCTGGACAACACGCTGTGGGGCGGTGTGATCGGGGACGACGGACTCGAAGGAATCAAGCTGGCGCAGGGGGATGCCACAGGCGAGGCTCATCTGCACGTGCAGCGCCTGGCGCTCGACTTGCGCCGGCGCGGGGTGCCGTTGGCAGTGTCCTCCAAGAACGATGACGACGTGGCTCGCAGACCCTTCCAGCAGCATCCGGAGATGCTGTTGAAGCTGGAGCACATCGCGGTCTTCCAGGCCAACTGGCGCGACAAGGCGACCAACATCCAGGCGATTGCAGAGGAGCTGTCACTGGGCCTGGATGCGATGGTGTTCCTGGATGACAATCCGGTCGAGCGCGGTCTCGTACGCGAGCTGCTGCCCCAGGTGGCCGTTCCGGAGCTGCCGGAAGATGCTGCCTTCTACGCCCGCACTCTCGCTGCCGCCGGTTACTTTGAGGCGATAGCACTGTCGGGTGAGGATTTGAAGCGCGCCGCGCAGTACCAGGAAAACGCGAAGCGCGCCGAGCTGCAAAAGCAGGTCGGTGGTGTGGAGGCCTACCTGGTCTCGCTGGATATGACGATTACATTCCAGCCCTTTGACGCGCCCGGCCGGGCACGCATTGCCCAGCTCATCAACAAGTCGAATCAGTACAACCTCACCACGCGCCGCTATACCGAGGCGGAGGTCCGCGAGGCGCAGGCCAATCCTTCGGTCCTGACGCTCCAGGTGCGTTTGGAGGACCGATTCGGTGACAACGGGATGATCAGTGTTGTGATCTGCCGTCCGGGCGCGGCGCACCAGTGGGAGATCGACACGTGGCTGATGAGCTGTCGCGTACTCGGACGCCGGGTCGAGAACATGGTGCTGCGGGAGATACTCAGACAGGCCCAGGCTCATGACATTGAAACGCTGGTGGGGATATATATACCCTCCGACCGCAATAAAATGGTCGCCGATCACTACCAGAAGCTCGGATTCACGAAAGTGAGCGAGGATGCGGCGGGCGTGACGCAGTGGCATCTGGCGGTCGCGGGCGCTGAGCCGGAGGCGGCACCCATGAAGATCGTTCTGAACGATCCGAGTGGTGAGCGCGAAGATGCCGTTGCCTGAGCGTCCAACGGCCCATGCCACGTGACAGGGTGCTCCTGCCTGTGCTCGGACTCGCGAGCATTGCTCTCATCGCCGTCACGGCGGAGCTGATTGCACGTCATTTTTTCAGCGAATCCGCCGAGCGCCTCGCACCGTGCCTGGTGCTGAATGATCCCAGCCACGGCGTTCGGGGCATCCCCCATTCAACCTGTCGGGAAAAATCACTCGAAAGCAAGTTGATTGAATACCGACTGGACTCCGCGGGATTTCGCTCAGGATTCGCCTCTCAGGAAAAACCGGCCGGGACCTTTCGCATCGTGATGGTGGGATCCTCGGTGGCCATGGGTGAGCGAGTGTCATTCGAGCAAACACTCGCAGCGCTGCTGCCCAAAGAGCTATCAAACAGGTCGCAGCGCCCGATTGAGCTCTACAACGAAGGCATGGCATTCGGATTCGCGAGAAATGTGGCCTTGCGCTTCCCGGACGCCCTGGCGGCCAAACCGGACGCCGTGCTGTGGTTGCTCACGCCACTGGATGTGCAATTGGCAAACGTCGAGGACGTTCAGAGTGCGTTCGGCGGACCCGCCCCCGCACCCCGCGCAGTGGATCGATTGAAGGCACAACTGCTGAGCAAACTGCGCACGTCCGGAGGAGACATTGTCACCGGCTTCGCCCTGCGTCACTGGATCTATGCGCACGAAGGTCAGGATGTGTACGTCCGTTCCTTCCTGTCCAGTGGCAGTGAGCCGGAGACAGGATTTCTGAAACAGAGCTTCGGTCCCTTCTGGGAGGCGCGGCTGCATGACTTTGCGGGCTACGCGGCACTCGTCGAGTCCCAGGCGCGCCAGGCGGGGGTCCCGTTGATTGCGACGTTTCTGCCCAACCATCCCCAGGCTGCCATGATCGCCCAGGGCAGCTGGCCGGAGGGCTTTGATCCGTATCAACTGGGAGAGCGGCTGCGAGCGATCATCGTTGCAGGCGGCGGGCAGTACGTGGACGTCCTACCCGAGTTCCGGAATCTGAAGAACGTGGGCGATCTGTACTTTCCCATGGATGGCCATCCCAACGAAATGGGATACGCCCGCATCACTCCCCTCCTCGCTGACAAACTCAACCCGGTGTTGACCGACCGCTGAGCCGAAGGAAGACATCTGGACACCGCATCGATCCATTTCGTTCTGTTCGGGCTCGTGGTTGCGGCCCTGTCCAATCTCAGCCGCTCGCCCCGCTGGCGCGGCGCCGTGCTCCTGTCGGCGAGTATTGCTGTTCTCGTCATGCTGGCGCCCGGCCCGCTCGCATTGGTACCGCTCGCCGCTTTCCTGTTACTCAGCTACGGAACGTTGCTGGTCGTTGAACGCAAAAGACGCAGCGCCCTCGCGGCAGGTGTGATCACCATCGTCATCGCGTATGCGTGGCTGAAGAAATACACGATTTTTCCGCACCAGGCATTCCTGCCCATCGCCTATGTCACCCTCGGCCTCTCCTACATCTTTTTCCGGGTGTTGCATCTGGTCATCGAGACGGCTGAATCGGACGAGGCGCAGGTGGTGCCGTTTGTCCGCTACCTGTCGTACATGCTGAACTTCACGACGCTGACTTCCGGTCCCATTCAACGATACGATGAATTCGCACGCGATCAGTATGCGCGCGAGCCCATCGAGCTCGATTCGAGTGTGGTGGGCCTGCAGCTCGAGCGAATCGTGCGCGGGTTCTTCAAGGTGAATGTCCTCGCGATGGTCCTCGATCTGCTGCGCAAGGAAGCATTGCTGGAGCTGGTGCAATCGGACTCGCCCACGACCCGGCTCGCATCTGCATTCGAGCTGTCAATCATCTACCCGCTGTTCCTCTATGCCAATTTCTCCGGCTATATCGATGTAGTCATCGCGCTGGCGCGCCTGATGCGCGTGCGTCTCCCCGAAAACTTCGATCGGCCGTTTTCCGCGGCATCGTTCCTCGATTTCTGGAACCGCTGGCACATCACGCTGTCTTCCTGGTTGAAGACCTATGTCTACAACTCGTTGCTGGTCGCCATGATGCGCCGGGTATCCTCGGCGGCAGTTCAGCCCTACCTCGGCGTCTTCGGCTTCTTCGTCACGTTCTTCCTGGTTGGAATCTGGCACGGGCGCACGTCGGAATTCGTGGCGTTCGGACTTCTCCAGGGCGGCGGTGTCGCAATCAACAAGCTGTGGCAGGTTTTCCTCACTCAAAACCTCGGCGCCAAGCGTTACAAGGCGCTCTCCAGGCGACCGATCTATGTGATGTTCGCCCGGGGCCTCACCTTCACCTGGTTCGCCTTCACGCTCTACTGGTTCTGGGCTGACTGGGGCCAGTTGCACCAGATCGCGGACGCACTCGATGCGCCCCGCTGGTTGAGCGTATGGGCCGGAATCTGGGTACTCGCGACGCTGGTGCTGCAGGCATGGGAATGGTTGCGCGCTGCACTGTTGAGCATTGCGCTCGGGCCCGAGCCACTGCTCGCCAGCCGGTATGCCAGGGTGGTCTATGCGTCGGTGTTGGGATTTGCCGCTTTCATGGTCACGATCGTCCTGAACCAACCGGCACCCGACATCATCTACAAGGCTTTTTGAGGCTGTGTCCTGGACAGTCGCTTGCGTAGTCGCGCGCAGGGCCGCTCGATCCCGTAGTGCACCGCGGTGGCGAATAACAACGCGCAGGCAAGCGACAGCGCACCGGTGAGCACGGGATTGAAAGTCCAGTGGCTTTCGATGCTCTCGATGATGATGAAGTGACACAGATACAGGGAATACGAGAGAACTCCCAGGAAGCAGACGAACGGCAGGTTGAGGAACCGAACCGGCAGGGACCCGCGGCAATGGATGGCGGCAATGAAGAGCGGTATGAGCGCAAGCGCCTGCACGGTGTAGCGCGCGGTCTGGCGGAAATATTCGTCCCGATACAGAAAGGTTCCGAGCAATACGAGCAGGCACAGCGGCACGAGCCACCGCAGCGCGCGCACTATCCACCGATAGGCCGGATCGTCACAGGTGGGATTGGCGATGACGGCAAATACGCAGCCGAACAGTATCGAGTCGAAGCGGGTGTCGGTGCTGAGATAAGTGTGGGCGAACGCCGCGTCACCCTCGAAGTAGACCAGCAGACATCGCCACAGCAATGCGGCCGCGCATAACCCCAGCAGGATCGTTGCCTGCCGGCTGACGGAAAAACGCGCGCACATCCAGGCATACAGGAGGGGGAAAATCAGATAGAAGTGCTCTTCCACCGCGAGCGACCACAGCACACCGGTGCCCGGTATCGTGATCGCCCGGGCGGCATAGATCTCGAAGTAGTTGGATACCTGGAGCGCCTGAGCCAGGGTTCCGGCGGCCGGCAGCGCGTGCAGCCCGTACTCGATGCTGAATAGAACGATCGCCAATGTCAGGGTGATATACAGCGGCGGCAGAATCCGCAACACGCGGCGCAGATAAAAACGTCCCAGGCTGATGCGCCCGTAACGTCGAAACTCCTTGCGCAGCAATGTTGTAATGAGGAACCCGCTCAGGAGAAAGAAGATGCTGACGCCAAAGCCCCCGGGAATGATTCCGCCGAGGTGGGAGTGTGAGAAAAACACCAGGAAGAAGGAAACCGCCCGGATCCCGTCCAGTGATGGAATGTAGAGACTGTCCGGGGAGGATGCGACGGTCTCCCGCAATTCGACACCGCCCGCGGCATCCGGGTTTTTGAGCACCACCGCCTCGCTCATGAGGTCACCGGAAGATCGTCGGCACTGACAACATTGACCCGGATGTCACGGATTGTCAGAGCCATCACGCCGACGACATAGCCGATTTCGCCCGCGAGCAGTCCAGCGAGACCGCCGGCGGCTCCAAACCGGCCGATGGCCAGAAAGGTCACCGTGAGCCCGAGGATCGCGCAACCCAATGTCAGCCCGGCAAGACTCTTGAAGTGGCCGCGCGCCATTTGCAGAAAGATCACCTGGTCGCGCACCACCGTGCAGAAGAATATCAACGACCATATTCCCAGGAGCAGATCACGCTGCGGGTAGTCGCGCTTGAGAACGTTGAGGAAGATCCAGTCCCTCACCGACCACATGACTGCGACATACACGATGCTCACGCACGCGAGCCCCAGAGTAAACAGCAGTACGCGGCGCAGAAGGCCTCGCAAGCCGTGATGCTTCAACCAAAGGGTGGAAGTGGGAAGCATCAAGCTGCTGATGCCGAGTGAGAATACTCCAAGGGGACTCAACAGCAGCCGGGTCGCGGCAATCGCGGCCACCGCAGTCACATCGAGCCGCAGTGCGACGATGTACGTGTAACCTTGATTGAAAACCCAGTGAATCACCGCCCCCGTCGCCGCCCAGAGCCCGAACTGCACGGACTGCATGAAAACGCCCCGCGAGCCCGGTGTTCGCCACGGATCATGCCGCCACAATGCGTTCGAAAGAAGCAGTCCCCCGACGACTGCGGCGCCGGCCATTGCCAGCGCCGCGAGCGCCGCGGGGATCGCGGTCAATGTAGACAGCCAAACCCCGCCGACAAACAGAACGGCATATACAACATCCGCCCGCAGCACGTCATAGGGTCGCCGGTACGTGACCAATATCAGCCGCTGGAAATCGCGAAACAGTGTCGCCACCGAGGCAACCACGCCCGCAAAAAGGAGCGCAGCCGTCTGTGGGTGCGCGCCGTTTATCAGCCAGACGATGCAGCACACCACCAGACTCATGGCAGCCACGATGACTCGTAAGTACCCCGCCTCCCGGAGCAACCCGCCCACATAGCTCTTGCGCGCCTCGTCGTCGGCACCTGTCACGCGGGTGGTCAGAAGGGGTGCCACCATCTGGTTCTGGAGTTGAACCAGGAGCGGCGCGGCCCCGGCGATCAGCACGTAGTAGCCATACTGCTCTTGCGATGCGTGACGGATCAGGATCAACCCGATCAACAGATTGATCGCGGAGAGCAGCCCCTGGCTGACTACGGCACCGCCGAAGATCCGCGCGAACGCTACACGATTTGCGAACAGTTTCATTGCCCTCGGGATTGTACCTAACGATCCGTTGGCAGGATGTGACGGAAACCGTCACCGAGCGCAGGACAGACCGACACTGGCGGCTGGACACCCTCCTCGGTATCCTGCCGCCATTCATCGGGAGCAGAAGTCAATGCAAGTGCACGGGCCTGGATTCCTCGCAACATCCTGTCTCCTGGCGTGTGCCCTCAGCACCCAGGCAGCAGCGGATGCCAGTTCTGCCGAGCCTGCGGTAACCATCACCGTCAAACCCGCGAATCGGCACCCGATCTCACCTTACGTGTACGGGATCAATAACGCGCAGGTCACGGAAGGGGTGCCCAACGCGTTGACCCTCGACCGCTCGGGTGGCAACCGCTGGACTGCCTACAACTGGGAAAACAATGCTTCCAACGCCGGCAGCGACTGGCAGTTTCAAAACGATGACTCCCTGGGCAGCGCATCCGAGGCCGGCTCCGGAGTGTCCTCGCTGATCGCCAAGGATCAGAAAAAAGGCATGGCCAGCATCGTCACCTTCCAGCTGCAGGGCCTGGTGGCGGCGGATGTCAAAGGTCCGGTGGCAATGAATCATCCGCCCGACCGCTCGCGCTTCAGGAAGGTCGTTTTCGAAAAGAAAAGTGTCAGCCAGGAGCCCTTCACACTCAAACCGTCCACCTCCGATGCCAATGTCTACATGGACGAGTTCATCTGGGCACTCGACAAAAAATTCGCCGGCCAGAACATCTTCGGCCCGCACCCCACGACGCAACCTGTGTTCGCCGTTCTGGATAATGAGCCCGAGCTGTGGCCGACGACTCACAAGGAAGTTCAAGGCCCCAATCCCATGCCCGCCGATGAATTCATCGAACGGACCATTGCACTCGCCACGGCGCTGAAGAAGCAGTTCCCGGACCTCGTGATCTTCGGACCCGGAAATTACGGCTTCATGGGAATGTACAACTGGAACAACGGCATCAGCGCCTCGGCCACGGCCAACAACTGGTTTGCCGACAAATACATGACTGCCCTGAAGAACGCCGCCGCGTCCTTCGGCAAGCCGCTGGTGGATGTCTATGACATTCATTGGTACCCCGAAGCCCAGGACGGCAGCGGCAAACGCATTACGACTCTCTCGAATCCCGACCTGACCGATGACCAGGTGCGCGCAATCGTGCAGAGCCCAAGAAGCCTCTGGGATAAAACCTACCGGGAGAAGTCCTGGATCATGGATGTCACGGGAGGTCAGCCGATTGCCCTGCTGGAGCGGCTGCAATCGCGACTCGACGCGCAGGCTCCGGGCATGAAGCTCGCCATTACGGAGTACGACAATGGCGGCGGTCAGCATATTGCCGGTACCCTCGCACAAGCTGACAACCTGGGGATATTCGGCTCGCGGGGCTTGTTTGCAGCCACCATCTGGCTGCTCTCGGGAAAAGAGCCGTACACCCTGGCCGGTTTCCGCGCTTTCCGCGATTTTGACGGCGCCGGCCACAATTTCGGCGACATCTCAATCCAGGCAACCTCGAGCAACGTGAGCGACGTCGTCGTCTATGTCAGCGCCGACAGCACCCAGCCGGATCGTGTGGTGATGGTCGCAATCAACCGCTCCAACTCGGAGAAGACAACCCGGATCGTCGGGCAGCCACTGACAGGCACTGCGCACCTGTTCCAGATGACCGCGGCTTCGGCCCATGGGCAGGGAACGATCAAACCCGTGCCCGCCGGCACGCAGCCGGTGACCGAAGCCGCTCTCAACCTGAAACTACCTGCATTGAGCGTCACGACCCTCGATATCTATTGAGGTTTTCTGCGGCTGTCAGGGGTGGAAACAGTCAGGTTGACGCCGAAGATGGTCGAGCTGAAGTGACCGCCCACAAAAGTGGAGCGGCGCGTCTGGATATTCATGTAGGGCTTGATGAAGAGCCAGCGCCGGGGCTGGTAGTTGATCTCCATCGTGGCAAATTCCTGGATATCGACGCGCTTGGAGCCCACCGGGTTGTTGCCCTGTCCGGGAAAGTCGCGATAGCTGAACGTGTAGCCGACCGACACGGATGACTTGTACGTTGCGCGATATCTCAGGCTCGCGCCCAGGTCGGTATCGATCTCCGAACCCGCGGTCGCCAGGTAGCTGTTGATCTTGCGGTCGACCCGCGCGGTAAAGCTGGTTCGCGGGGTCAGATTTTCCGTGAAGTCGATGAGCCCGGTCAGACCCGAGGTGTTGTCGAAACCGTTCGCCGAGACCCGGCGCGTGTACCCGATCTGTCCATCAAACGTACTGCGAATGTGCTCATATTTCGCGGTGAGCCCCGCCTGCGTTTCGTGGAACCGCGAGCTGGAATCATTGATGGAACCGAGGTACTCGCCGGCGAGGTAGCCCACCGTGAGCCCGCTGGTGATTCCGTTGATGCCGAGGTAGTCGAGCGCCGCCGTCGCCTGGTTCTGGTAAAGCTCCAGGTCCGGCGCACCCAACACCGGCTGGTTGCTTCTATCTGCGCTCGCCGTCCCCTCGAGCCGCCACTTGGAATTCAACAGCCAGCGCAGCGTCCCGGTTTCCCTCTGATCGGTCACGAGTGACAGAGCGAGAGCCGTTCCGGAGAGGTTGTAGAAGGGAACCATCGTGCGCGAGCGATAGACATCCACGCTGCCATCGAGCGGGTCCGCGAATTTCAGCTTCGAGCCGACGTTGAGGCTGTATGCCGTGTGATTGAGACTTTTGTAATGCTGGTACTCATACTGGGCGGCACTCATCGCCGCATGCAGCTCCTGCCGGCTCCAGGCATAGCTGGCATCGAACAGCGCGCCGTACGAGTAGAACGTGTCTGAGCGTTTCGTATCGCCGGCCACGGGCAGCGGCGAGCCGGAGTTCACATCGAAGACGTTCGAATTGCTCTCAAACTGGGTGGTCGCCGCGACCCGTCCAGTCAGTTGCGCGCGCGCGTGGCCCGATATGAGAAGCCCGGCCGGCAACAAGCAAACCTGCAGGACACGGACGAACTGTCGAACCCTGCGGCAACCGCCGTGATTCACGGTGAAGGTGACTCCCAATTGTAATTCGAACGGCCACAGGCGACCCCCCGAGGCGCACCTGGCACGGCAGAACATGTTACATGCATTTAACCATTGTAAACGCGACCTTGCGCACGCCGGCGGGGCGCGGATGGCGAGCAGTCGCGACCGCCACATGGCCGCGGTGCAGCCCGAGCTGCTCTGGACCGGGTTCTGTGACACGGCCCTCGAATTGAGCGACCGGCTCCCGGACGGCCGCCGGGGCGATGCTACGATCCAGCGTCATTTTTCTCGGTACTCCATAAGAACTCCAATCTCGGGAGAGTCATTACTTGGCTGCGGTCGTCGGATCAGTCAGCGGTTCGGTTCCGGGCTCGGGCTCCCAGAAGCGGGTACGCTTCGGCAGCGTTGAACCGGCGCTGCTCGCGGTTTTCAAGCAGCTCGAACCCCTCGCTGCGGTACTGACACTCGGGGTCTGTGCGCTGATTTTCCGCGTTCCCTTCACCCCCTCGGTTGGAGCGGTCGCCGTCCTCGCCTTCGTCATGTGGGGCCGGGTGTTCGGACGACCTCACGCCGACGACGAGCTTTCCAGCCGTTCCCATGCCAGCGTTTTCGGCCGGATCATCATCGAGTGGTCCGCAATCGTAGGCGTGTTGCTGCTGTCGGGATTTGCCTTCAAGGTCACCGAGCAGTTCTCGCGCGCGATGATGTTGACGTGGTTCACTGTGACGCCCCTGACACTGTATGCCGTACATGTGGCACGGCTGCGCGCCCAATGGTTCATCTCAAACAGTGATCTCGCCCCGACTTACCTGATCATCGGCGCCAACACGGTCGGCTTCGAGTTGTTCCGGCGCCTGCCGCGCAAGGGTTTCCTGGGTTTCTTCGATTTCCGCAGCGCCGACCGCCTGCCTGACACCATCGATCCCGCTCACCTCATCGGTCATTGCAAAGACGTAGCCGAGTTTGCGCGCACTCGCGGCGTTACCTCGATCTACATTGCCCTGCCGCTGAGCAACGTGCCCCGCATCGGTGAGATGATCCGTGAGCTTCGCGATACGACCGCGTCCATCTATTTCGTGCCCGATGTGTTTGCGTTCGATCTCATCCAGGGTCGCCTGGTCCAGATCAACGGCATGCCGGCCATCTCGGTCTGCGACACACCGTTTCATGGCATGGATGCGGTCTCCAAGCGAGTCACGGACATCCTGCTGGCGAGCTTCGCCCTGCTGCTGCTCGCGCCGCTGATGTTGCTCATCGGGATTGCGGTCAAGCTGACGTCGCGGGGGCCGATCCTGTTTCGCCAGCGCCGCTATGGCCTCAATGGCGAAGAGATCCTCGTCTACAAGTTCCGCAGCATGACCGTTACCGAGGATGGCGCCGTCGTGACACAGGCAACCAAGTCGGACAAGCGGGTCACGCCGCTCGGCCGGTTCCTGCGCTCGAGCTCGCTGGATGAGCTGCCACAGCTTCTGAACGTCCTGGAAGGCAAAATGAGCGTGGTCGGCCCCCGGCCGCACGCGGTGGCTCACAACGAGCAATACCGCAAGCTGATCAACGGCTACATGATCCGCCACAAGGTGCGACCGGGAATCACCGGACTTGCGCAGGTGAACGGCCTGCGCGGCGAGACCGAGACCGTTGAAAAAATGAGCGAGCGTGTGCGCTTCGACCTGGAATATCTGAGCCACTGGAGTCCGTGGCTCGATATCAAAATCATCTTCAAAACACTTTGGGTCATCGCGCGCGACAACAACGCTTATTAACATATGTCGGTCAGGGGACCGGCAATTTACATAAAATCACCCAATCCTCACTGTCGTGCGCTCAAACAGCGCGCTAAACTCTCCCCTGCCCGACGCTGGTACATGGCTGGGGGAGCAAAACGAAATGATTTGTTCAAACTCCTGTAACGGGTTTCGACCAAAGTCGCGTATAAGCTTCTGATCGCCCACGCGGTGCTCTTTCAACGAATTCGCGCGGTGGTGGCCCCATCGCCCTGGCACGCGAATTGCACAGCAACAAACGAGCACCGGTTTGGCAAGTGGGTCGTTCAAACGGGCACGAGCATCGAACCAACCGTTGCAAGAACAACTTTCCGTAACTGGTTCGTTCGGATCGGGTCCATCAGGGAGAATAACGAGTGGCTGCGGTCGTCGGTTCAGTCGCCGGGTTGCGCACCCAGAAGCGTGTTGGTTTCGGCAGCGTCGAGCCTGCCGTGCTGGCAGTGCTCAAGCAGCTCGAGCCCCTCGTGTCGGTGCTCATGCTGGCAGTCTGCGCGCTCGCTTTTCGCGTGCCGTTCAGCGCGGCCATCGGCTCTGCCGCGGTCCTGACCTTCGTCATTTCGGGGCGGATTTTCGGCCGTACGCGGCGCGATGAAGAGCTGCACGGCGAATCGCATGCCACGGTCCTGTCGCGAATACTCATCGAGTGGGCAGCGGTCGTGTGCGTGTTGTTGCTGGCCGGGTTCGCCTTCAAGATCACCGCGCAGTTCTCGCGGGCCATGATGCTCACGTGGTTCGCCGCCACGCCCGTCGTACTGTATGCGGTCCACATCGCCCGCCTGCGCGCCCGTTGGATTATTTCCAACAGCGACCTGGCGCCTACCTACCTGATCATTGGCGCCAACAGCGTCGGCTTCGAGCTCTTCCGCCGTCTGCCCCGCAAAGGCTTTCTCGGTTTTTTTGATTTTCGCTCGATCGATCGTCTGCCCGATTCCATCGACCCCGCCCATCTCGTGGGGCATTGCCGGGATGTTGCGGAGTTCGCCCGCACTCATGGTGTTACCTCGATCTACATCGCCCTGCCCCTGAGCAACGTACCGCGGATCGGCGAGATGGTCCGTGAGCTGCGCGATACCACGGCATCGGTGTATTTCGTGCCCGACGTGTTCGCGTTCGATCTCGTGCAGGGGCGACTGGTAGAGATCAACGGAATGCCGGCCATTTCGGTGTGCGATACGCCTTTTCACGGCATGGACGCGGTCATGAAGCGGGTAACCGACATTGTGCTCGCCACCGCGGCCCTTCTGCTGCTCGCGCCCCTCATGGTGTTGATCGCTCTTGCGGTCAAGGCAACTTCACCCGGTCCGGTCCTGTTTCGCCAGCGCCGCTACGGCCTGCACGGCGAGGAAATCCTCATCTACAAGTTCCGCAGCATGAGGGTGATGGAGGATGGCGCGGTCGTGACGCAGGCAACGAAGTCGGACACTCGTGTCACACCCCTCGGTCGGATCCTGCGCTCCACTTCACTGGACGAGCTGCCGCAGTTGTTGAACGTACTGGAAGGCAAGATGAGCGTGGTGGGTCCGCGACCCCACGCCGTTGCACACAACGAGCAGTACCGTAAGCTGATCAACGGATACATGATTCGTCATAAAGTTCGCCCCGGTATCACCGGCTGGGCGCAGGTCAACGGCCTGCGCGGCGAAACCGAGACTGTCGAAAAGATGCGCGAGCGGGTGCGCTTTGATCTGGACTACCTGAGCCACTGGTCGCCGTGGATGGATATCAAGATCATCTGCAAGACGCTGTGGGTGATCGCGCGGGATAAAAACGCTTACTGAGCGACTTAACATTTGATGATCGGTTTGAAGGGCAAGTGTTTGAGCAGACGGCGGTAAAGACGATAGTTGCGGGTGCACCGTGTTATGTCTGGAAACGAAGTGCCACTGCAGCAATTTGGCGACGCTGTTCACACTTGGAAATGACGGGCGCCGGGCGGTGCCGACGCCGATCACATGCCACGCAATCTCGTGTAGCATGCGTTTGCAGGGCAAAGGATAATAAATTGCACAAAGTACCCCGGTTGCAACAGCGCGCTGCTGAAGAGCACCCGGCCACCGTGCAAGACTCGGTTATGTCGGATAACTCAACTGGGAAACAAAGTGCCTATTCGCTCGCGCCGCCGCTTCGCGTGCCGGCCGTGAAGACCTCCACACCTGCTGGTTATTCCGAGTCGATGGTCCTCACCGACACCGTCGTGCTGAGGGAGGTGGTCCACGTAATCGATGATCTGGGACTCGCCGAATTCGCGCGGGTCGCCGCCCGCTACGGGACGGATCGCTTCGGTTACGTGGTAACGCCGAACGTCGATCACCTGATCCGGTACTACGAAGATGCAACCTTCCGCGCCCGGTACCGTGCCGCTGAATTCATTCTCATGGATAGCCGCTTCGCCGCCCGGCTCGTCTATCTGTTGAAGGGTGTCCGATTGTCTGTCTGCACCGGCTCGGACGCGACGGCTCACCTGCTCGCCAACGTCATCGAGCCGGACGATCCCATCGTGATCATCGGCGGTAGCAACGAGCAGGCACAGCAGATCGCCGGCCGCTATGGGCTGAAGAACCTCCGCCATCACAACCCACCGATGGGTTTCATCAATGATCCGGCGGCGGTTGAGACCTGTCTGGAGTTCATCGAGGCCGGCGGACCCTTCCGATTCTGCTTCCTCGCCGTGGGCTCTCCCCAGCAGGAGACCATCGCCCAGGCGCTGAAGGCCCGGGGTGTCGCTCGTGGACTGGCACTGTGCGTGGGCGCCTCGCTGAACTTCCTCACCGGCATCGAGAAGCGCGCCCCGAAGTGGATGCAGAAGATGGCGCTCGAGTGGCTATACCGCCTCATGCAGGACCCCCGCCGCCTCGCGCGCCGGTACCTGGTCCGCGGCCCACGAATCTTCGGATTACTGCGACGTTCGCGCGTCGTGCTGCGCAAGGCCCCTCAGTCAACCTGAGCCGATAAAGGACTCTCGCCGCGCCCCGCCGCTCTCTAGAATGGGAGGTTTTACGGGAGGCGCAATGCCCGATATCTCGATTGTCGTGCCGACTTTTCGCGAGGCGGAAAATCTGCGCGAGCTGTATTCGCGCGTTGCCGCGGTCATGGGAACGGCCAGTTGGGAGATCATTTTCGTCGATGATGACTCCACCGACGGCACTGCGGACCTGGCCCGCGCCCTTTCCGCGCAAGACCCCCGGATCCGCTGCCTGCAGAGAGTCGGGCGCCGTGGCCTCTCCACAGCGGTCGTGGAAGGTGCCCTGAGCTCATCCGCTTCTCTCATCGCGGTCATGGACGCCGACCTGCAACACGACGAGTCGATCCTGCCTGCCATGATCCAGGAACTGCGCAGTCGCGACCTGGACATCGTCGTCGGCAGTCGCTATGTCGGCGGCGGCAGCACCGGTGACTGGGTCGAAAGTCGCAAGAAGATCAGCGCGTTCGCGGGCCGGCTGGCGCGCGGCCTCGTTCCCGAGACCCTGCGCGATCCCATGAGCGGCTTCTTTGTCATGAAAGCGGATACGTTCAGGCAGGCCGTCCGGCAACTCTCCGGCTACGGGTACAAGATCCTGCTCGACCTGTTTGTATCCGCG
>Ga0068858_100000593_pt1 | contig 37871 bp, 22 predicted proteins | sample KBSSwiS12_FD_66589 | JGI IMG/M metagenome (GOLD analysis project Ga0068858, IMG submission 66589) | Switchgrass rhizosphere microbial communities from Kellogg Biological Station, Michigan, USA - KBS Switchgrass S1-2 | ecosystem: Host-associated > Plants > Roots > Rhizosphere > Soil ... | reverse complement strand
CAAAGCGGTCCGTCTCCTCGAGAGCAACTGGCGCGTGAGCCTGGACTTCCTCCTGCCGTGGCTTCGAAAGGCGCGCCCGTGACGGCCGACGCGCTCGCACCCCAATTCATCTTGGAGATCCTCCAGAACCTCGTGCGCATCCCGTCGGTCAATCCGACGCTCGCTTCCGACGAACCGTGCGGTGAGGCGGACATTGCGGGCTTCGTACGCGACTGGCTGGACGCGCGCGGCATCGAGGCGCGACTCGAGGAGGCCGCGCCGGGGCGGCCGAACGTGTTCGCGTCCGTGGGTGCCGATCGGGGCCCGACGCTCGTCTTCTGCGCGCACCTCGACACCGTGGGCACCGCGGGGATGACGATTCCTCCCTTCGAGCCCCGCGTGGAAGGGAATCGGGTGTACGGACGCGGGAGCTTCGACATGAAGGGGGGAGTGGCCGCGATCCTCGCGGCCGCGGTCGCGCTCCGGGACGCCCAGCTCCACGGCCGCGTGCTCCTCGCGCTCGTCGCCGACGAGGAGTACTCGAGTCTGGGCGCCGACGACTTCGTGCGACGACATCGCGCGGATGGCTGCATCCTCGCCGAGGCGAGCGAGGGGCGCCTGATCACGGCGCACAGGGGGTACGCGTGGATCGAGGCGCGCACCCACGGACGCCAGGCACACGGGAGCCGGTGGGACATCGGCGTGAGCGCGATCGCGCGGATGGGACGGATCGTGGCCGCGCTCGACGATCTCGACCGGCGCACGCTCCGCGCGCGGACCCATCCGCTCGTCGGACCGGCCTCGCTCCACTGCGCCAAGATCGACGGCGGCGTGGGGCTTTCGACCTACGCGCCCGACTGCACGCTCGCCATGGAGCGGCGCACCATCCCGGGCGAGACCCCCGAGAGCGCGCTCGAGGAGATCCGCTCGACCATCACCGGAGCGGGTGAGGAGGCGGACCTGTCCCTCATCTTCTCCCGCCCGCCCCTGACCTGCGATCCGGGAGCCAAGGTCGCCCGCGCGGCGCGCGAGGCGATCCAGGCGGTCCACGGCGAGCCGGCCCAGGAGGGCGGCGTACCGTACTGGATGGATGCGGCCGTTTTCGGGCAGGCGGGTATCCCCGCCGTGGACTACGGGCCTTCCGGGTTCGGCGCCCACGAGGCCGTCGAGTGGGTGGACCTCGACTCCGTGGTGCGGACCGCGCGGGTCCTGGCGGAAGCCGCCCGACGGTTCACGGCGGAAGCCCCCTAACCACCGCCCCCGCCACCCGACCCCAAAGGCCGGTCCCGGCTCCGGAACCTCCCGTTCCGGCCGATGTTTAGCTAGCGGAGCGGGGTTGGCCTTTTCCGCTCTGCTATCCTTGGTCCGAAGGCTCGGAACCCCCAACCCCCCGGCTCCGGGCAGCGTCTCAACTCCCAGGAGATGGAATGCCGCGATTCGCAACGGCAAAACGGTCGGTCGCTGCGGTTTGGACCGCAGGTCTGGCCGTACTCTTGCTCAACCTCGGGCCGACGCTGGCGTCCGGGGCTCCCGGCTCCGGCTCCGCCCAGGACGTCTCGGGGGGATTCACGCTCGCCAGGCTGAAATACACGGGGGGCGGAGACTGGTACTCCGACGAGAGCTCGCTCCGGAACCTCCTTCGCGCGCTGAAGGCGCGGGGGGACATCCGGGTGTCGCAGGACAAGGAAGCGGTGGTGACGGCGACGGATCCTGAGCTCTGGAACTACCCACTGGTGTTCATGACGGGGCACGGCAACGTGAAGATGAGCGACGAGGAGCTTCGATCGATGCGCCGCTATCTCGATCAGGGTGGATTCCTCTGGGCCGACGACAACTTCGGCCTCGATAAATCCTTCCGCGAGCTCATGCGGCGTCTCTATCCGGAGACCCCGCTGATCGAGCTGCCCTTCAGCCACGAGCTGTTCCGCACGCCCAATGCATTTCCCAATGGCGCGCCCAAGATTCACGAGCACGACGGCGGCCCGGCGCGGGTGTTCGCCATCGTCAAGGACGGCCGGGTGCGCGTGCTCTACACGTTCGACTGCGACATCGGCAATGGGATCGAGGACGAAGGCGTCCACGACGATCCGGCGGACAAGCGAGCGGCCGCGATGCGGTTCGCCGTGAACGTGGCGACGTACGCGGTGGACAACTGATGAACCCTTCGTACCAGTCTCTTCTCGAGCGGCTCCGCGCGGCTCGGCGGATCATCCTGCTCCGCGCCATCGAGCGCGCGGGCATCGCGACGATCGTCGGGCTCCTCGCCGTGGCGCTCCTCGCGCTCGCGATCGCGCTCGTCGCGCCGCTCTATCGCGCGGAGTACGCCGCCATCCGGAACGCGCTCCTCGGCGCGGCGGGACTCTTCGTGCTCGCGGCCGTCGTGCGCGTGTGGAGCACGAAAGCGGCGCTCTCCCAGGCGGCGATCGAAGCGGGCCGCCTGAGCGGCGATCGCGAGGACGAGCTCCTGGCCGCGCTCGAGCTGTCGCAGGGCGCCCCTATCGACGATGCTTGGACGTCCTCGTCGCTCCGGGAGGCAGCCGTGCGCGCCGCGGCGGAGCGAGCGCAGTCGCTCCCGATCGAGCGGCTCCGCCGCTGGGATCAGCGCGGCCGCTGGCTCGCGGCGAGTGGCGGCGTGCTCATGCTCCTCGCGGTCACCGGCGTTCTCGGTGGATCGCGGACGTCGATGGTGATCCAGCGCATCGCTCGTCCCGGGAGCGCGCCGGTCGCCCCGATCAAGATCCGCGTCTCGCCCGGGAACCGCGAGATCGAGGGGGGCGAGACCGTCTCGATTCGCGCGTACGTCGCAGGCACGCTGCGCCATCCCAAGCTCCTCACGCGCTTGGGCGATGATTGGAAGGACGCCTCGCTCGACGTGGCCCCGAGCTCCGAAGGCGCGCACTCGGGCGAGCACGTCTACGCCGCGACGCTCCGGAACGTGAAGGAGGACGTCACCTACAAGATCAAGATCGCGGACCAGGAGACGCCCGCCTTCGCGCTCAGCGTGCGCGATCTACCGCGCGCTACGGGATACCGCATCCGCTACGACTATCCGGCGTACACCGGGCTCAAGTCCGAGGAGACGCAGGCCATCACGGCCGATCTCGCGGCGCCGCGCGGCACGCGGGCGGTGATCGACGTCGGGACCAATCGGGCGGTGAACGACGCGGCGATCCTCTTCGACGGCGGCGGGCAGATCGCGGGCTCGGGCGGCGACCACGGGGCCGAGATCGCGGTTCCGATCCGGAATGACGGCCGGTTCTCGATCCGCCTCACGGATCGCCGGGGACGACGCGCGGTCCTCGGCCCGTTCGAGCTGCGCGCCATTCCCGACCGCCCGCCCACGGTGACCGTGCTCGCGCCGGGCCCCGTGGACGACGTGGGGCACGACATGGGCACCACGATCATCGCCGGCGCGACGGACGACCACGGCGTGAGGAAGATCCTCCTTCGCTACCGCGTGCGCGACGAAGCGGTGAAGGTGGAGACGCTCCACGAGGAAAAGGCGGGGGCCCGGGAGCTCGCGATCCGCTACGGCTGGTCGCTCGGAACGTACGGCCTCCTGCCGGGCGACGAGATCGAGTACCAGGTGGGCGCTGTCGACGGCAACGGGGTCGACGGACCGCAGACCACATGGTCCGACTCGCGCCACCTTCGGTTCCCCTCGGCGACCGAGATCCTGGCGAACATGGACAAGGAGCGGAGCGAGTCCATCGACACGCTCGAGGACGTGCTCAAGAACGTGCGCGACCTCCAGCAGAAGTCGGAGGACCTCTCGCGGGACGTCGGCCGCACGAAGGAGATGAGCTGGGAGCAGAAGCAGGAGCTCCAGAAGAACCTCGAGGGGCAGCAGCAGGCGAAGGAGCAGCTCGACAAGGTGGCCGAGAAGCTGTCGCAGGACGCGGAGAAGCTCTCGCAGTCGCCGCTTCGAACCGAGCTCGTCCAGAAGCTCGAGGAGCTGCATCAGCTCCTGAGCCAGATCAAGGACCAGTCGCTCCTCAAGTCGATGCAGCGGCTCCAGGAAGCCATGAAGAAGATGACGCCCCAGGAGATGGAGCGGGCCCTCCAGAACTTCCAGCTCTCGCAGGACGAGGTGATCAAGAACCTCGAGAAGACCATCGAGATGCTGAAGCAGCTCAAGACGGAGGAGATGCTCGAGGCGGCGTCGCAGCGCGCCGCGGAGATGGAGCGTCGCCAGCTCGCCGTGAACGACTCGCTCTCCCGCGCCCAGGGTGCGGAGAAGAAGAACACGATGAAGCAGCTCTCCGACAGCCAGAAGCAGCTCGCGGACATGTCGAAGGAGCAGTCGGCCGCGCTCGACTCCATCGCGTCGCAAATGAAGCCCGACGATCCCGAGACGTCACAGGACGCGAAGCAGCTCGCGGATCAGTACGGTCAGCAGGGGATGCAGCAGGACATGCAGCAGATGAGCGGCTCGATGGAGGCTGGGGAGCAGTCGGAGGCCCAGCAGCAGGCGAAGCAGCTCTCGAAGAACCTCGAGCAGATGCGGAAGAACGTCGACAAGATGCGCGAGGGCTTCAGCCAGAAGAAGAAGAACGAGCTCGCGAAGAAAATGGAAGACGCCGCGCAGGACCTGATGGACATCGCGTCGGTGCAGGAGAAGCTCCTCTCCGACGACCAGAGCAGCATGAACGACCGCGCCGAGACGCAAAAGGGGCTCCAGGAGACGACCGAGGGAGCCACGCAGCGTATCGGCGAGATGGCGAAGCAGTCGCTCTTCATCACGCCGGACATCGCGCAGTCGCTGGGGCGCGCGCTCACGAACCAGCAGAACGCGGTGGGGCGCTATTCCAATCAGGATCTCGCGGGCGGGTTGAACTCCTCCAAGGAGGCGACGATCTCGCTCAACCAGGCCGCGACGGGACTCCTCCGGCAGAAGGAATCGATGCAGGGGGCCAAGTCCTCGACCGGAATGCAGGAGGCGATGGAGAGCCTCCAGTCGCTCGCCGGCCAGCAGCAGGGACTGAACGAGCAGAGCATGGGCATGATGCCGGGCCAGCAGGACGGATCGGGATCGGGGGATCAAGGGCAGCGGCTCCAGGAGGGCTCCGGGCAGGCGCTCGGGCGCATGGCGGCCGAGCAGGAAGCCATCCGCAAGGGCCTGGACGACGCGATGCAGAAGATGAATCAGAACGGCGGAAGCACGCTCGGCAACATGGGAGACGTCGCCGAGGACATGAAGAAGGTGGAGCAGGACCTCCGCTCCGGCCGCCTCGAGGCCGACACGGTCGAGCGCCAGCAGAAGATCCTGAGCCGGCTCCTCGACGCTCCACGGAGCCTGGAGAAGCGGGACTACTCGCGGAAGCGCACGTCGCGTCCGGGGGTGGACGTGGTTCGGTCGTCGCCGGAGGCGTTGTCGGGGGATCTCCTGAAGTCGAAGCCCTCGCTGGCGGCGCTGCTCGCGCGTGGGAGCCGCGATCCGATCGCGCCGCGGTATCGCGCGACCGTCGATGAGTACTTCCAGTCGATTCTCGAGGGGAAGGCGCGATGACGCGTACGCTTCGGCCATACGGTACCGCGATCATCGCGGCCCTCGGGCTCGTCCTGATGATCTCGTCGCAGGCCATCGCGAAGCCGAAGCCGGCGGACGACAAGACCGCGCCCAAGGGGACGCAGCCGAAGGCCGCGATTCCGAACGTGCCGGAGCTGCGGAAGCCGGGGGAGGCGCCGCCTCAGGATCCTCGTGCGATCGACGTGTATCGCGCCATCTTGCGGTCGGGGGCGGCGGGTGGGGCCGCGGATACGCTGGGGGACGGGATGTATCGAGCGGCGCTCCAGGCCTTCTACGACGGGCAGATCGAGGCGGCCCAGGTCGCCGCCAATCAGTTCGCGCGGACGTACGTGCGGAATCTCAAGGTGAACGAGGCGCTCGAGCTCGTGCTCCTCGCGAAGAACTGCCGCGATTTCGATTATCAGCCGCTCCGCGCCTACGGCCGCGTGCTGTCGCTCCGCGCCGCGGGGCATCCCGATTCCGCCGCGGCGATCGCGAAGGCGACGCTCCAGGTCTGGCCGGGCTCCGCGGTGCGGTATCACCTTCGCTACCAGCTCGCCGATCTCGCGCGCGAGCGCGGCGATCACACGGAGGCGGTGGCTCAGGCGCTCGCGGTGGCCGATTCGACGTCGAAGAGCCGGCTCGCGCCGGCGGCGCTCAAGCTGGCCGGAGACGAGACGATCGCGATGGGGCAGGGCCAGCAGAAGGCGCTCAAGATCTACGAGGAGCTTCTCACGCGCTACCCCGACTCGCCGCTCGCGCCCGGAGTCCGCTCGCAAATTCTCGACATGAGGAAGAAGCTCCAGCTATGAAGCGATTCCTGACACGTGCGTCGCTCCTGCCGCTTCTCGTCGTTCTCGCGGTCCTGGGTCCCTCGTCGGCCTGGGCCCGCATCCTCGTTCCCATGGATCAGTCGCAGACCGACCATCTTCGCGCCTACGGTCTCACCTACTGGGCCTTGAGCCACGGACTGCGCGGCGAGTGGCTCCTCAACTATCGCGGCGGCTCGTTCCTCCTGCCCGAAAATGCGCAGCTCCAGTCCGAGGCGGTGGTGCGGGGCGTGAGCACCGAGGTGATCGACGAAGGGGCCGTGGCGCGGATCATGGCCGAGATCGCGGACAACAACATGGAGTCGGTCAAGCTGGAGACGACGCCCCGCGTGGCGGTCTACGTGCCGCCCAGCGCGCCGCCGTGGGACGACGCGGTGCAGCTTGCGCTCGACTACGCGCAAATCCCGTACACCAAGCTCTGGGATGCCGAAGTGCTGGACGGGAAGCTCGCGGAGTACGACTGGCTGCACCTCCACCACGAGGACTTCACGGGACAGTACGGGAAGTTCTTCGCCGCCTTCGCCGCGACCGATTGGTACCGCCGGCAGGTCGCCGAGAACGAGGCGATGGCGAAGTCGCACGGGTTCGCGAAAGTGTCGGAGCTGAAGAAGGCGGTCGCGCGCACCATCAAGACGTACGTCGCGAACGGGGGTTTTCTCTTCGCGATGTGCTCGGCCACGGACACGTTCGACATCTCGCTCGCTTCCGAGGGCGTGGACATCGTCGGACCGGAGTACGACCACGACGGCTTCGACCCGAACGCCAACTCCAAGCTCGACTTCTCGAAGTGCCTCGCCTTCCAGAACTTCGAGCTGGAGCTGAACCCGCTCGTCTACGAGTTCTCGAACATCGACACGACCACGAAGGCCTCGACGCGCGGCCAGCGGAACGACTTCTTCACGCTTTTCGACTTCTCGGCGAAGCAGGATCCAGTGCCGTCGATGCTGGTGCAGGACCATGTGGCGAACGTGCCCGGGTTCATGGGGCAGACGACGGGATTCGAGAAGAGCATGTTGAAGCCCGGGATCACGATCCTCGCGGAGACCCAGGGGGCGGACGACGTGAAGTACCTGCACGGCCACTACGGGAAGGGAACGTTCACGTTCTACGGCGGCCACGACCCCGAGGACTACCAGCACGCCGTGGGCGATCCCCCGACCGACCTCGCCTTGCACAAGCACTCGCCCGGCTACCGACTCATCCTGAACAACGTCCTCTTCCCCGCCGCGGAGAAGAAGGAAAAGAAGACCTGATCGGGACCGCCCGGGATCTACCGGGCGATTCTCACGACCGGCAGCCGGCGCACGTACGACGCGCTTCCCACGCGCATCCGAACGAAGTAGACGCCATGGGCCAGGTGATCCAGCGGTAGCGAGGCGCGGTGAACGCCGGCTTCGCGGACGGCCACTCCGAGGCTCGCCACCAGCCGCCCCGTGACGCTGTAGACCGCGAGGGACACCTCGCCGGGCTGAGCGAGCGTGTACTCCACGACGGCGCGGCTCCCTTCGACCCGAGGCGCTCCCAGCTTGGTCTGGAACGCCACGGAGCCTCGCGGAGCGGCCATCGCCGGTGCGGTCACGGTCTTCGCCGCCGCCGGAGGCTTGGACCAGCCCGGGGGAACGACGGTGAACCGCCGCATCATGTCGTTGTCCTCGTGCTCGAGCATGTGGCAGTGGACCACGTAATCGCCCAGATAGCCGTCCGGTCCGAAGCGCATGATGACTCGAAGGAGCTCGTGCGGCTTCACCCTCGCCGTGTCCTTCCACCCCGCCTCCTCGGCATCGGGAGGCCTCTTGTCGGAGCCGGGAACGACCTTGCCGTCCACGATCTCGAAGCTCGAGCGATCGAGGACCTGGAATTCGACCAGGTGCATGTGGATCGGATGCTCTTCCGAGGTCTCGTTGGCGAACTGCCAGATCTCGGTCGCGCCCAGGGCGGGAAAGTCCGTGGCTTCGCCCCAACCGTGATCCCCGAACAGGAACTTGTTCTGGGCGGGGTCGAACCGGGCCTCGAACGTACGCGTCTGGGTGGCCGCGCGTTCAGGGATGCGCTCCACTCGTTCGAGCGAGGTCGGGAGCGGCGCCGCAAAGCCCGGCGTTCCGGAAACGATGAATTTCATGATCCTCGAGGCTGCCGGATCCGTCGCGTCCATCTGACCCGACTGCAGAGTGTCCTCGAGGAGTATCTCGGTCCCCGGGGCGTCCTCGCCAAAGTCGATCACCACGTCGGCACGCTCGGCCGGTCCCATCGTGAGCTCGTGGAGCTCGACCGGCGCCTGTAGCAGACCGCCGTCGCTCCCGATCACCTGGAACGCTCGGCCATCCGAGAGAGCGAAGGTGAAGATCCGGTGGTTGGACCCGTTCACCACGCGGAACCGGTACTTCCCCCGGTCCACGCTGAGCTTGGGCCACACCATGCCGTTCACGAGGATCTTGTCGCCGAGGAACGGCTTCATCTCCCACATGGCCGGATAACGAAGCGAGCCGTCCGTGTGGAACGAGCGATCCTGGACGAGGAGCGGGATCTCGTATCGTCCGCGCGGGAGCGGGAGCGATTCCTCCTCGCGCCCACGGACGATGTAGAGCCCCGCCAGTCCCATCATCACGTTGTAGCGCGTGATGCCGAGGGCGTGGTCGTGATACCAGAGCGTCGCCGGCACCTGCGTGTTCGGATAGCGGTAGAGCCTCGAGCCGCCGGAGACGAACGTGGACTCGGGAAATCCGTCGGAGTCGGACGGAACGTGCCCACCATGCAGATGCACCACCGTGCGCGGCGCCTGTCCGTCCGCGTCGGGACCACCCATGTGGGTGTCGATTTCGAAGTAGTGCGTCGTTCGCGGGAGACCGGTCTCGATGTCCCGGAGATCGTTGATCCAGCGCACGTGAACGGGCTGGTTCTCATAGGCCTCGATCGTGGGTCCCGGGAATCGACCGTCGTAGCCCCAGAGCGTGGTGGGGGGCAGATCGCGGTGGAGCTTCTGCCGAAATTCCTTCATCGCGATGTCGTACCAGGCTGGACCGCCCGGGCGGCCTCGGAACGGCCGCGCCACCGCCGGAATCGGGAGATCGTCCACGTAGGGCTCGAGGCAGACCTGCTCCTCGCACGTGGTGTTGTCGCCGGCATAGGACCCCGACGCGGCCTCGCACTCCTCACGGGTCACGAGATCGCACGTGCCGTCCGGCTCGCAGCACGCTCCCACCACCCGGGTGAAGAGGACCGTCAACGTGGGGCGGAGCGTGGGATCGGGATGCTGGCGGCTCGCGTATCGCGCTCCCGTGCCTCCCTGGGTTTCGTCGCCGCGCATGATCCAGCCGTGATTCGACGACCGATCCTCTACCCATCCGGTCACGTCCCGCGTGATCCCGCTGCCTTCCAGGACGACGACCTGCATCCACCCCGGGAAGGATCCGGAGTCGCTGAACGCGGTCTCGAAATTCCCGCCACGCAACGGAGCGCCCGACTCCGTCGACCAGACGGTCTTCGCTCCGAAGAACCGGTAATTCCAGGTCGACGCCATCTCGGTCGGCGGTCGGCCCCACTGCTTGGGGCGGGCGGTGCATTCATCGCCCGCTCCCTCGTCGCCCTCGCCCCAATCCTGGTTCAGCCGGTGCAGGTACAGGCGATCGCCGGGACCTCCGGGTAGGAATCGGAACAGATTGAGTCGCGCGGAGACGATCCGGCTCCCTGGAGGAATGGCGGAGAGGTCGAATCGAAGGAGCGACCGCCGGATGAGTGGCTGGCGCTCCGTGGAGATGGTGGGGCGCCCCACCTGGAGGCAGGTTCCGGCCCCGTAGCTCAGGTTGGATTCCGAGTAGATGACGTTGTCCTGAACGGCCGGCAGCGTGATCTCGTCGGAACGGGAAGGGCGGGGGATCGCGAGGAGGATGAGGATCGCGACGAGTCGCGGCAAGGCGCGATGAAGGGGCACGTGCTCTCGCTAGGAAATGGGCCGCTGCTGAGCCAAGGTCGATGCAAGCCCCCCAAGGGGGGCTGGTCCACGCATTTGAGGGTAGAGGGGCTCGTCGGTCCCGCCAAGGTAGCCGAAGGTGGCATGCGACCGGATCGGACGAATCGCCCGCGGCAGCCGTACTTGAGCCGTCCGCTAAGGCGCGGTACACTGCCCGGCCATGTCCGAGCACGACAAGAACAACCCCGAGCCCCTGAAGCCCCTCTACGATCCGGTGGCCGGCCATGCCCCCGCCGCGCTCGTGACGGGGCCGACCGGCGCCATCGGCCGCGTCGTCTGCCGCGAGCTGGTTCAGAACGGCTACCGCGTGCTCGGCATCGTCCGGAGCTCGGACCAGTCCGCGCGCCTCCCGTACGCGGTGGTCCCCATCCAGGGCGACATCCGGGACCCGGGCCGCTGGGACGCGGCGATCACACGCGCGGACGTTGTGATCCACGCGGCCATTCCGCCCGCCCCCAAGGGCCCCAAGGACCGCGCGTACGCCGTGCGGGAGGCCGAGGAGCTGGCGGCCATTCTCGGAGGCATCGCCACGGCGGTCCGGAAGAAGAAGAAGCGCCTGATCGTCACCTCGAGCGCGCTCGTCTTCGAGCCCAACAAGGACGGCTGGGTCACGGAGTCGAGCGGCTACTCCGAAGGCAAGGGCTACGGCATCCGGCAGCGCCGGATCTATCGCACCGTCCAGGAGCAGCGGAAGAAGGGGCTCAAGGCGATCGTGATGTGCCCCGCCTATGTCTACGGACCGGGCGGATGGTTCGAGAAGTCGCTGCTCGAGCCGATGAGCCGCGGCGAATCGCGGATGGTCGGCGAGGGCAACCAGACGATGCACTACGTCGAGGGCAGCGACGTCGGACGCGCCTACCGGCTCGCGATCGAGCATGGCGTGGACGGCGACGATTACCTGATTGGAGACGACAGGCCGAGCACGCACGGCGCGTTCACGCGGCTCGTGGCGCGCGAGATGGGCGCGCCGGCGCCGGTTGCCGTGCCCGAGGAAGATCTCATCCCGATCATGGGGGAGTGGGGTCTCGAGGCGATGGTCACCTGCCCCAAGGTGGATTCCACGCGCGCGCGCGAGCGCCTGGGCTGGACCCCGCACTACAAGACGATCGAGGAAGGCGTGCCGGTGGTGGTGCGCGACTACAAGTGGCGTCGCGAGATCGCGCCGGAGCTCGAGCCCTTTCGCCTCGTCCAGCACCGAAGCTGGACGTAATACCGTGAGGCGCGCCCGCGCCTACGGCAGGAAGTAGAAGGCCATCCCCAGGATCAGGTAGACCGCCACCATCAGCGCCCCCTCGAGCCAGTTCGATTCTCCGTCCTGCGCCACCAGATTCACCACCGCGGTCGCCAGGAGAACCGAGAGCACCTCGAACGGCGTGAAGCGCAGGTCCATCGGTCCGTGCTTCATGAAGTGGGACGCGAAGACGAGGACCGGGGCGACGAAGAGCGCGATCTGGATGCTCGACCCGGTCGCGATCTGGAGCGCGAGATCCATCTGGTTGCGCATGGCCACGAGCACCGCCGTCGAGTGCTCGGCCGCGTTTCCGATGACCGCGACCACGATCACGCCGACGAAGATCTCCGTGAGGCCGAGCGCGTGCGATGCGGCCTCCACCGCGCCGACCAGGATCTCGCTCATCCACGCGACCAGCGCGGTGGCGACGAGGAGCAGCGCCACCGAGCGCCAGGCGGGCACCGTCGGCCCGCGCTCGTGCCCTCCCTCGCCTTTGTAGAGGTGCCTGTGCGTGCGGAGGCTGAAGAGGAGATAGGCCAGGTACGAGGCGAAGAGAACCGCGGCGATCTCGAGCGAGAGCCCGCTCTCGAGAATGCGCTCGTCTTCCGGCGACACGCGGCTCGTGGCAACCGCGTTCATCGCGATCGGGTGGAAGATCGCGGGGACGACGAGCCCGATCGCGGCGAGAGCGAGGAGGGTCGAGTTCACGGCGGCGGCCGATCGGTCGAACTTCTGGGAGTCGCGCTTCATGCCGCCCGCGAAGATGGCCGCGCCGAGAACGAGGAGGACGTTCCCGATGATGGAGCCGGTGAGGGATGCCTTCACGACGCCGTAGAGCCCGCGCTCGAGCGCGGCAAAGGCGATGATCAGCTCGGCCGCGTTTCCGAAGGTGGCGTTGAGGAGGCCGCCGATTCCCGCGCCGAGCCTGGCCGCGAGCTCCTCGGTGGCGCGCCCCATGAGGCCGGCGAGCGGAACGATCGCGAGTCCGGCGCACCCGAATACGGCCAGCGGTCCCCAGTGGAGCCGCTCGGCGACGATCGCGATGGGAATGAAGACGAGGAGTAGCTGGAGCGCGTTTTCGGGAGCGAAGAGCCGCAGGCCCGCCCCCGTATGCCCGGCCGCCTTACCCATGCGCGAGGCAGTATAACCGCGATGCCACGCGCGCGTCCCTTGGGGTACTCTTCCGCCATGAACGGAGCCTTGGGACCCATGCTTTCGCTCCTGGTCGGAGCCTGTGCGCTGGCGATGCCAATCGGGATCGCGTTCGCGGCCGAAACCGAGCGGGACTCGATCACGGTGACCGCGGGCGCATCCTACGACCGCTCGGCTGTCCATCGACTCTTCTTCGGCTCCGACTACCGGAAGCTCTGGACCACGCCGATTCGCGTCCCTGTGCTCGACCTGAGCCGCGAAGCGGGCGGGCTCCGTCCCGTTCGGCGCGTCGGAGGCCGCCAGACCCAGGCGCTTGCGCTCGCGGGCGGCGACGGTCGGAGCTACACCTTCCGCGGCATTGCGAAGGACGTCTCGGGGCTCATCGACGAGGGGCTGCGAGGCACGATCGTCGAGAGCATCCTCAAGGATCAGATGGCGGCGCAGCACCCCGCGGGTGAGCTGATCGCGGGGAGCCTGGCGAAGGCGGCGGGGATTCGCACGCAGGAATGGACGCTCGTCGCGCTCCCGGACGACGCCGCGCTCGGCGAATTCCGCGACGAGTTCAAGGGGGCGGTCGGATTCTTCGGCGAGTATCCGACGGCGCCGGCGGGCGATCGTTCCGGCACCTTCGGCCTTCGAGAGATCGTGGACTACAAGGAGATCTATCGCCGGCTCGAGGCGGATCCTAGGACGCACATCGACCTGGATGAATTCCTGACCGCACGCCTCTTCGACTTCGTGATCGGCGACTGGGATCGCCACCGCCGGCAGTGGCGCTGGGCGCGCTTCGAAGGAGATGCGAAGTGGCATCCCATTCCCGAGGATCGCGATCAGGCGTTCTCGCGTTACGAGGGGCTGTTCCTGGGACTTGGCCGCCGGACGCGCGAGCAGCGCTTTCAGAAGTACGGCGACAGCTACAGCAGCGTGATCGGACTCATGTGGAACAGCCGCGATCAGGATCGCCAGCTCCTGAGCGGAATCACGCGCGACCAGGTGGATCGGGCCGCGGGGGCGCTCCAGGCGAGGCTCACGAACGAGGCGATCGAACGCGCGGTCGCGACCATGCCGGAGCCGTGGCGCGCCATCGACGGCCCAAAGCTCACGGCGGACCTCAAGGGCCGCCGCGACCGGCTCCCGCATGCCGCCAAGCGCTTCTACGAGCATCTCGCGGACAAGGTCGACGTGACGCTCACGAGCGAGCCCGAGCAGGTCGTCGCGGTCCGACAATCCAATGGCGATCTCGATGTCACCGTGCGCCCCATGACGGCGCCGGCTGCCGATCCGCCTGGAGATCCGCTCGTACCTGCGGCCGAGCCCTCGTTCCACCGCGTCTTCCATCGTGGCGAGACCAGCGAGGTCAGGCTCTACTGTCTCGCCGGTGACGACAAAGTGACGGTGTCCGGTCCGGACGGTGGAATTCCGCTCCGCGTCGTGGGCGGCGCCGGGGACGACCGGCTGGAAGCGCGCGGCTCGGGACCAGCGAAGCTGTCGGACTCGGAGGGACGGAACGAAGTCGACGGCGCCGCGTATGACAGCCGCGTGTACGTCCCGCCGCCTGCGCCCGCGACAGCGCCCTGGATGCCGGCGCGCGACTGGGGCTCGAGGACCTACAAGGCGCCGCTCCTGAGCTACGGCCCCGATCTGGGTTTCTTCGTCGGCCTCTCCTTCGACCACCGCTCGTACGCGTTCCGCAAGAACCCGTACGGCACGCGCCACGTGCTGAGCGGCGGGTGGGCGTTCGGCAGCAACAGTGGAAAAGCCGAGTACACGGGCGAATTCCGCCGGGAGAACCGGCACGACTTCTGGTCGTTCCGCGCCTACGCGTCCGGCGTCGACGTGCTCCGCTTCTACGGACTCGGCAACGGGACCGCGAGCCTGGAAGGGAACCGAAGCCGCGTGCGCGCGATCCAGTTCCTCGCGTACCCCAGCTACAACGCGCCGATCGGGGGCCACTCCACATTCCAGATCGGTCCGCTGTTCAAGCAGAACAAGGTTCGCAAGGACGAGGCCGAAGAAGACTCGTCCTTCGTCTTCCTGAGCCAGCCGTACGGGTACGGCAACTTCGCGACGCTGGGAGCGCACACCGAGGCTGTGTTCGACACCCGCGACAATCCCGCGTTTCCGCGGAACGGTCTCGTGGTCGCCGCCCGGGGCACCGTCTACCCGAAGGCTCTCGACGCGGACGAGGCGTTCGGCGAGGTGAACGGCAACGTGAACACGTACCTCTCGGCCGGCCGGAGCTTCACGCTCGCGCTCCGCGGAGGTGGAAAGAAGCTCTGGGGTCAGTATCCCTTCTACGAATCCGCGAAGATCGGCGGCGGCTCGGTGGGCGAGGGAACGTTCGGCGAGCCCGACTACACGCTGCGCCCCTTCGCGGTCGCGCGCTTCCAGGGGGACGCGTCCCTCTGGGGAAACGCCGAAGCGCGGCTCCGACTCTTCAGCGCGACGATCCTCCTGCCGTCCAACGTGGGGCTCCTCGCCTTTGCCGACGGCGGACGCGTCTGGTACGGCGACGAGGATTCGGACATCTGGCACGGTGGTGGCGGCGGTGGCGGCTGGCTCTCGTTCCTTGGCGACCGCGGCACCCTCTCGATGGGCTACGCGACGTCGGGCGAGGACAACCGCTTCTACTTCAAGGGCGGCTTCACCTACTAGGCCATGCGGATCGGGGTCCTCTCGGACACGCACGGTCTCCTCCGCCCCGAGGCCATGGACGCGCTCCGCGGCTCCGAGCAGATCGTCCATGCGGGCGACGTCGGCGACGCGAAGATTCTCGACGTGCTCCGCGCGATCGCTCCGCTCACCGCGGTGCGCGGGAACGTGGACGGCGACCTCGCGTCGCTCCTCCCCAAGACGGCGATGCTCCGCGCGGGGGACATCGCGATCTACGTCCACCACGGCAACGATCGGCGGAACATGGAGCCGCCGCCCGGAACCGACGTGGTGATCAGCGGCCACACGCACGAGCCGCGTGTGGAGGAGGTGGACGGGGTTCTCCATCTGAACCCAGGGAGCGCCGGCCCGAGGCGGTTCCACCTGCCGGTGACGGTCGCGATCCTGACCGTGGACGGCGGACGCGCGAGCGCCCGGATCGTTCCGCTCCTCTCCTAGCACCCCGTAGACCTACCCAGGCGGACGCGGTACGCTTGCCGCCCTCCCCACCTGACCTACCCCCGGAGGCGACCACTTTGGAATTCGAGCCCGGGAAGAAGATCTCGCACTACAAGATCCTCGAGAAGCTGGACGGGGGCGGCCAGGCCACCATTTACCGAGCCTGGGATCTGCTCCTCAAGCGGGACGTGGTGCTCAAGGTGCCGCTTGGCGGCAAGTGGGGCGACTCGGCCCGCGAGCGCTTCCGGCTCGAGGCCTACGCGCTCTCGCGTGTGAACCATCCCAACGTGGCGGTGATTTACGAATTCGCGGAGGATCATCGCCCTCAGTTCATCGCCATGGAGTACATCCCCGGAATCACGCTCGCGGACCGTATCCGGTCCAGCGCGATGGCCGAGGGGGATATCCTCGACCTGGGTATTCAGATCGCGGAAGGACTCGGGGCGGCTCACCAGGCAGGGGTGATCCACCGGGATCTCAAGCCGCAGAACATCCGCCTGCTGAATGGGAGCTGGGTCAAGATCGTCGACTTCGGTCTCGCGAAGCAGCTGCCGGGATCCACGGTCACCGGCCAGCGGTCCATCACCGAGTCGGACAGGGTCGTGGGCACCGTCCCCTACATGGCGCCGGAGCAGATCCGCGGCGAGTGCGACGCCCGCACCGACCTCTACGCGCTCGGGGTGGTGCTCTATCAGATGGCGACCCGCCAGCGCCCGTTCATCCACGAGGATCTGCCGCGTCTCATCTATGCGATCGCCTACGAGCCGCCCGCTCCGGTGCGCGCGCTCAACCCAGCGGTCTCACCTTCCTTCGAACGTCTGGTCCTTCGCGCTCTCGAGAAGGAGCCGGACCTCAGGCACCCGACCGCCCAGGACGCGTCCTCCGCGCTCAAGGAGATCCGGGAGCTGATCCGTACGGGCGGCGCCGCGACGTTCCCCGCGTCCTCTCTTCCGCCCATTCGCAAACTGGCGGTGCTGCCGTTCGACGATCTCTCGGTGGAAGTGGACGGAGACTATTTTGCGGATGGGATCACCGAGGCCATCATCATCGCCCTCGGAAAGCTCAAGGGTTTGAGCATTCGGGGCCGGATCTCCGTGATGCGCTACAAGCGCACGACGAAGCCCATTCCCGAGATCGCCCGCGAGCTGGACGTCGACGGGGTGCTCGAAGGGACGGTCCAGAAGGTGGGGGATCGCGTCCGCACGAGCGTTCGGCTGGTGCGCGCGGCGCCCGAGGAATCGATCTGGGCGGAAACATACGACCGCCGGCTGGTGGATCTCTTCACGCTCCAGAGCGACATCGCGCGCTCGGTCGCGCGCGAGATCGAGCTCCAGATGAAGCCGAGCGAATCGGCCTTCGCCATGCGCTCGCCCGCGGTCGATCCGGAAGCGCTGAAGCTTTACATGATCGGCCGCCAGCAATGGAACCGGCGCGACCTCGACGGGCTCAGGGCCGCGATCCGTTGCTTCGAGTCGGTGGTGGCCAGGTCGCCGGATTTCGCCCTGGGATTCGCGGGACTGGCCGATTGCTACACCATCCTCGGGAACTGGAGCGTGCTCGCGCCCCGCGATGTCTATCCGAAAGCGAAGGAGGCGGCGCTCAAGGCCTTGGATCTGGATCCCGTTCTGGCCGAGGCGCATATCGCCCTCGCGTTCGCGGAGTACCTCTACGACTGGAAGTGGGATCAGGCGGAGCACGGATTTCGCCGCGCCATCGAGCTCAACCCGAGCTACGCCCAGGGCCATGCCTGGTACGGCAACTTCCTCTCCGCCCTGGGGCGGCACGGCGAGGCGATCGCGGAGGCCCGGCGCGCGCAGGAGCTGGATCCACTGAGCCCCATCATCTCGGCCATCGCCGCCTGGATCCATTACGAGGCCAAAGACTACGACCAGGCCGTCCAACGGTGCCGGCGCGATCTCCAGATGAATCCGATTCCGCAGTCGTATCTCTTCTTGGGGCTCGCGCTCACGCAGCTCGGCCGATACGACGAGGCCATCGCCGCCTTCGAGCGCGGAGTGTCGATCGCCGGGGGTCTGACGGAAATGTATGCGGGGCTCGGGTTCGCCTACGGTGTCTCGGGACGAACCAAGGATGCGCGGCGCGTGCTCGAAGAGCTGGACCGCCACTCGCAGGCTCGGTACGTGCCGCCGCTCTCCCGCGCGATCGTGCACGTCGGCCTCGGCGACCGCGCCGAGGCGTTCGAGCTCCTCGAGCAGGCGTGCGAGGAACGCAACACCTGGCTGATCCTCCTCGCCGTCGAGCCCCTCTTCGATTCCATCCGAGAGGAGTGGCGCTTCCAGAAGATCCTCGAGGTGATCGGTCTCCCGAGCCGCGTGGCCGCGGAGGCGGACTAGAGCCCGCCGGGGCCGATGATCCGGAGCGTCGCCTTGGTGGGGCTCGTGCGCACCACGTAGGTGCGGGTCATCAGCGACTGGATGGTATCGAGGAGCTTGGGGTCGTTCGAGACGACCGAGACGCCGACCACGACCGTCGACCGCGGGTCCCCGGGGGCGAAGGGCTGGCCGATCCAGTTGTCCCAATCGAGACGGTAGTCCCGCCGGACGAACTCGAAGCCCGCCGGTAGACGCGAAGCGAGCTCCGCGGGAGGAATTCCGGGGGAGAGGTCGGCGGGCCACTTCGATGTGTCCCCGTAATTCATGTAGGCCGCGGCCCGCACGGCGTACAGATCGCCCACCGCCTGCATGGCATGCGTGCTGCGCACGATGCTGACATAACCCGTGATCGAGATCGCGCCCACGATCGCGACGACGAGCAGCGCGACCGACAGCTCGATCAGGGTGAATCCCTTCGTCCCACGTTCCATCGATCGACCCCGGGGCCCGCATCTCGGCACGATTCTGCGCGCTCGAATCATCGGCAGATCGCCGCAGGATGTTGATCGGCGCGCGGCTACAGGGCTACGGGGTCGCCCGCTCCGACTGGCGGCGGATCTCCCCGGCCCGGGCCAGGGCGCCTTCGATGTCGGGACAGAGGTTCCGCGCTCCGATATGACGCTCGAATCCCGCCTTCCGCATGAGCAGTGCCGGTTGCTCTCGCGCGCCGCATAGGAGGAGCGTCGTGCCCCGCGCGCGCAGGAAGTCCGCGAGGTCCTCGATCGCGGTGAGGCCCGTCGCGTCGATGGCGGTCATGTCGCGAAGGCGGAGGATCACGATCGGCGTGGGAGCGGTTTCGGCCGCGAGATCGGCCAGCTTCTCGGTGGCTCCGAAGAGGAAGGGGCCGCGTATGCGGAGGACGGTCACGTCCTCCGGGATGTCGCGATCCAGGATTCGATGCTGCCGTTCCTCCTCGACGTGGGCTTCGGTGATCTCCTCGACGCTCGTGGTGACGGACACCTTCCGGATGAAGAGAAGCGCTGCGAGGATCATCCCCACCTCGACCGCGGCCGTGAGGTCCGCGAACACCGTGAGCGCGAATGTGATCAGCCAGACGCTGATGTCGGACTTGCCGAGCCGGAGCAGCTCCGGGATCTCACCCCAGTCGCCCATGTTGTAGGCGACCATGAGGAGTATCGCCGCGAGCGCGGGCAGCGGGACGAAGCGCGCGAGGGGAGCCGCCAGGAGGAGGATGAGGAGGAGCGTCACCGCGTGCACCATGCCCGCCACCGGCGAGCGCGCGCCCGAGCGGATGTTGGTGGCGGTGCGCGCGATCGCGCCCGTGGCCGGAAGCCCGCCCACGAGCGGCGAGGCGACGTTGGCGATCCCCTGGGCTATCAGCTCGACGTTCGGATTGTGGCGATCGCCCGTCATCCGATCCGAGACCATGGCGGACATGAGCGATTCGATGGCCCCGAGGAGCGCGACCGTGATGGCCGAGGGCAGGAGCGAGCCGAGGAGCTCGGGGCGGAACACGGGGATCACGACATGCGGGAGGCCGCTCGGGATGCCGCCGAATCGCGAGCCGATCGTCTCGACGGGCAAACTGAAGAGCGCGACGGCGAGCGTCGATCCCACGAGCACGACGATCGCCCCCGGCACCTTCTTCCATAACGTGGCGAACAGGATCATCGTCGTCAGCGCGGCCGCGCCGAGGATCGCGGCCGGAGTCGAGATCGTCGGGAATGCGGCCACGAGCTCACCCATTCGGGGGAGGAACGCCCCCGAGGAGTGCGCGATGCGGAGGCCGAGGAAATCGCGGATCTGCGTGCTCGCGATGACCACGGCGATGCCGTTGGTGAAGCCGACCACCACGGGACGCGGGATGTAGTCGACAGCCGTGCCCAATCCGGTCGCGCCGAGGATGATCAGCATGACGCCCGCCATGAGCGTGCACATGAAGAGCCCGTCGATACCGTGGTGCAGGATGATCCCGGACACCACGACGACGAACGCTCCGGTGGGGCCGCCGATCTGGGTCTTCGATCCGCCGAGCGCGGAAATCAGGAAACCCGCGACGATGGCGCAATAGATGCCGGCTTGCGGTGGCACGCCCGAGGAGATGGCGAACGCCATGGCCAGAGGAAGCGCCACGAGCCCCACGGTGAGGCCGGCGATGAGGTCGTGGAGGAAGTCGCGGCTCGTATAGCCGCGAAGGCAGAGAACGGACTTGGGAAGCCAGGCGGACAGCGTGGGCTCGCTCAGCTCACCGCTCCGAGCGTGGTACAGCCTGGGATTCTAAGCCGCGAAGGACTCCGATCCAAAGGCGCCGCATGAGCGCGGCGAAGTATACGTCAGATCGCGATCCAGTACGTGATCTTGGCGAGGACCCGGTTCTCGGGCTCGTTCCGGAACGCCTGCCCGCCGCCGATGTCGGGGTTGAAGTGGGCGTTGCCCATGGTGTACCGGTCTTCGTAGGTCTGGCGGCTCTGGGTCCACACCAGGTAGAACGTGCTCCCCGGCCGGTACTCCCAGCGGTACACCACGTTCAGGTTGACCGCCGCGTAGCTGAAGTCCCAGTCGTTGACCGTGTAGCCGGGCTGGCCAGCGTTCACGTTCACGGGGTCCACGAACGGCAGGAAGTCGTAGCTGTCCGGATGGATCAGCTCGCGAACCCGCGTGTAGTCGCCGGTCGTGATGAAGGGCTGCGCGTAGATCTCCAGCGACTGGTTCCGGCTGAAGAGGACGTTCGACCGGAGCGTGATGTCGAAGGTCTGCTGGTTGATGTCCCCGTAGATGTAGCTCACCCCTCCGATCCCGCGCGCGTTCGGATAGTCGGACGAATGCACGTTCGCGAGCCACTGGGTGTCGTCGATCCGTCGGTCGAAATTCAGCGAGACCGAGTGGTTGACCGAGCTCGACTGGTTCCACTTCACGGTGCCCGTGTAGTGGTTCCCGATGTTCTTCGACGTGTCGACGAAGTAGTTCCCCTCGAGCGTCAGGACGAAGTTCTTCCGGGTGTCGCTCGAGACGCCCATCCAGCCGCCGTACGTGTGGGGCTCCCGAATCAGCGGGCCGCCCCGGGTTTCGTACCGGTGCGTTCCCTCCCCGTTGTACGCGAGCCCCATCCACCACTCGCGATAGTTCCGGAACTGCATCCACGTGCTCGTCTCGACGTGCGAGTACTGCGGATGCGCGGCGCCGTACGACCACGCGGGCAGCCCCGTGTTCACGTCGTAGCCGGTGCGCGGCGCGTAGATCCAGCTCCGGTTCGCGTTCAAATCGAACTGGCCTCGGTTCCAGGTCTTGCTCTTTCCCTCGGGGTTGTACGGCTTGTGGACATAGATGCTGGTGTAGATCTCGTCCGGAGACTCGAGGAAGCCCATGTCGTTGATCTGGAGCTTGTCCGACTCCCAGCGCCCGCTGATGCCCCCCTGAAGCTTTCCACCGCGCTTCCGGATGTCGAGCGCTCCGCCGGTGCCATAGGTGGGCGCGCCGGTGATCGCGGGATCGGACGCGGAGGTCTCCGGGTCGATGATCGAGCCCACGACGGAGCCCTGCATGTTGAACTGGCGGTTCTTCGAGTTGAGATCGAAGTCGAATCCGCTGGTGTACGCCTCCCGCGATCCCAGGTCGCCGTAGAGATCGCGGCTGCCCGTGCGGAGCACCGCGGTCTGCATGAGGTTGAACCGGTCCCGCCCGCCGTCGAACTCCTTGCCAAAGCGCCCCACGAAGTAGCGCGTGAGCTGGTCCCCATTCTTGAACAGGTTGTGCGCCTGGCCTTCCTGGGTGATGTCCGTGGACGCGGCGAGGGCGGCAACCGAGACGCCGCCGAAGCTCTTGCCGGTGAGCTTGGCCGCGTACCGGATCCGCGAATTCTCGTCCCCCGTCCCGATGCGGCGCGAGTAGAAGAGATTGAAGTCGGGGTGCTGGAAGAAGCGGCTCCCCTCGATGAAGAAGGGTCGCTTCTCGTCGTAGAACGTCTCGAACGGCGAGAGATTGAGCACGGCCGGATCCGCCTCGACCTGGCCGAAGTCGGGCTGCACGGTTGCGTTGAGCGAGAGGTCCGGGGTGATGCCGTACCGGAGATCCGCCCCCACGTTGCGGAACCCGTGCACGTCATCACCGGACCCCTGGATGCTCGGATCGGTCGCGCTCTGGACGAAGTAGGGCAAGAGCTCGATCTGGCGCGCGGCATGCACGCTCGCGAGACCGGTGAGATTGCCGAAGCGGCTCACGAGGCCATGCTCCTTGCGGTCCCAGATCACCCACGCGGTGTCCTCGCCGCGACTCTGCATGTGCCGGACGACCTGGATGCCCCATGTCATCACCGGCTCGGTCCGGTACTTGATCGCCGAGAACGGAACCCGGATCTCGGCATACCAGCCGTGCTCGTCGCGCGAGGTCTCGGCCTGCCACACCGCGTCCCAGTCCACGTCGGTGTCGCCGTCGTTGAAGATGTAGGCATCCTGCTGCACGCCGGTGGCGCTGACCTTGAAGTTGTAGCCCGTCGTGTGGTCGTGATACGGGTCGATGTAGAGGCTGACGAGGTCGCAGCCCGCGTCGCGGTCGCGTCGTGAGAGCTTGGCGACGATCTTCGACGGATCCTTCTCGAGGCAGGCGATCCCGAAGTAGACCGCGTCCTCGTCGTAAACCACCTTGAACACCGTCTGCTCCGATGGCTCGGCTCCGCGGTCCGGATCCCACTGGCGGAATCCGCGCGCGGCGGGAACGTCCTTCCAGGCAGCCTCGTCGAGCTTGCCGTCCAGATTGACGTTGCCGCTGCCGTTCAGGCGGACGGCCGAGATCGTGGGCGTCGCGGCCCTGCGGCCGTCCGAGCTGTCCGTGTCCGCCGCGCCCGGCGTGGCCGGATCGAAGCCTTCGAGGGCATAGGCGGTCGGCGCGAGAAGGAGCGTCACGGCAAGGCCGAGAAGGCCGGAAACTCGTTTGTGCCGCATAGAGATCGACTCCTTGGCGAAAACGGGCTCGAGACCGGGGGAACGCGCCTGGGGGGAACGCTCGCCTCTTTGGTACGAGATCCGAAAGGTATTCGTTTCGACAGAGGGAGGGAGAAAAGCGTTGGAAGCCTAGCCTGTCGCCCCGTCGTCGGCCATCGATTCCATGAGGAGCTGATGGAAGTGGTGGACCCCTTGCTCTCGCGTGGGCGAGTAGCGCCCGCGGTCGTAAAGCCTGGACCGAACGCCCTTCTGGACGCTCTCCACCACCGATTCGTCCTCCCGCTCCACCCGATCGAGTGCTGCCCCCGCGCCCCGGTCGAGCTTGGTTGGGTCCCAGACGAACGGCAGGAACTGGACCTTCGTGCGGTCCACCGCGAGCGGGCGGACCACGTTGATGGAGATCCCCCACGGATAGAAGTTGAACATGGTGTTGGGGTAGAGCCACCAGTAGTAGGCGCCAATCCGCTGGCCGTGGTCCGGATGGCCCTTGGGGAGATCGAACGCGTCCTCGCCGTCCGCCGCCACGCCCACTTGCAGATTGCTGAGCGGGAACACCTCCGTGCGGTAGCTGCCGTAATCGAGCGCCCCCGCGAGAGCGGCGTGGATGAACGGAATGTGGAACCCTTCGAGATAGTTGTCGCAGTAGAGCGCCCAGTTGGCGCGCACGACGTACTCGCGCGCGCGCGTCGCGTCGAACGCGGACTCGCGGATGGGAAGGAAGCCGCAGCGCTCGCGCATCGGTTTCAGAAGCTCGTCGATCGTGTGTGCCGGATTCAGCGACGCGAAGATGAAGCGTTCCCATTCCCCGTACGGGACCCTGGGCAGATTGTCCGCGGCCGACGGGAATCCCTCGGCGCCATCGAACTCGGGCATCGATTGGAACCGCCCGTCGAGCGTGAACCGCCGACCGTGGTACCGGCAGCGGAGGACCTGCGCGACCGCATCGCCTTCCGAGACCAGGTTGCCCCGGTGCGTGCAGACGTTGGAGAGGCAGTGGAGCTGGTCCTTCGCGTCCCGGGTGAGGAGGAGCGGCTCGTCGAGGAACCCCTCGAGGAGCGTTATCGGATGGACCGACCCCGGCACCCGCACCCGCTCCAGGTCCGCCACGAACTGCCACGAGCGCACGAAAACCCGCTCCCGGATACGGGCGAACAGGGCCGGGTCCGAGTAGAACGCGGAGGGCAGGGTAGACGCCTTGCGGATGTCGGTGTCGACTTTGGTAGAAGGGATGGGGTTCAGGGCGCCTCCGTCGGAACGGGCCTACAAGTGAGCGCCATACTATAAGTTAGTTGCGCGCGGTCGGGCCACCATAGAGCCGGCGTCCACCAGGTCGGGGTGCGGTCATGGTAACCCGCCCTCCTGCCGATACCTTGTATACTCGTTACCAGTTAGCGCCGTTTTCCAGGGACCGGAACGCGAGGTCATCCGAGCATGCTTCTCCTCTATATCCTGATCGCTCTCGCGATCGTCTTCGTCGTGCCAGCCATCCGACGCGTCCTCGTCACCCGCTGGGTCATGCCGATCCTGGCCGGGGCCCTCCCGCGCATGGGCGATACGGAGCGCATCGCGCTCGAGGCGGGCACGGTCTGGTGGGATGCGGAGCTCTTCTCGGGCCGGCCGCGCTGGAAGAAGCTCCTCGAGTTCAAGCCGAAGCCGCTCACGCCCAAGGAGCGCGCGTTCCTCGACGGTCCGGTCGAGGAGCTGTGCCGCATGGTCCAGGACTGGGACGTGCTGCAGAAGGGGGATCTCTCGCCCGAGGCGTGGGCCCACCTCAAGAAGCACCGCTTCTTCGGCATGATCATCCCCGAGTCGTACGGAGGTCTCGGCTTCTCCGCGCTCGCGCACTCGGCGGTGATCACCAAGATCTCGTCCCGCAGCGTGACCGCGGCGGTGACGGCGATGGTGCCGAACTCGCTCGGTCCGGCCGAGCTCCTCCTCCACTACGGGACCGAAGCGCAGAAGAACTACTACCTGCCGCGCCTCGCGACGGCGGAGGAGATCCCGTGCTTCGCGCTCACCGAGCCGGGCGCGGGGAGCGACGCGACGGCGCAGCGGAGCGAGGGCGTCGTCTGCAAGGGCACCTTCGAAGGACGCGAAGTCCTCGGCATGCGCCTCAACTGGAGCAAGCGTTACATCACGCTCGCTCCGGCTGCGACCGTGCTCGGACTCGCCTTCCGCCTTCGCGATCCGGACAAGCTGCTCGGCGGCCAGGAAGACCTCGGCATCACGTGCGCGCTCCTGCCGGTCCACCTTCCGGGCGTGAAGATCGGAGAGCGGCACGATCCGCTCGGGGTCCCGTTCCTGAACGGCCCCACGTTCGGCACCGACGTCTTCGCTCCGCTCGATTTCATCATCGGCGGCCCCGGGAACGCGGGTAAGGGCTGGCGCATGCTGATGGACTGCCTCGCCGCTGGCCGCGGTATCTCGCTTCCGTCGCTCTCGGTGGGCGCGGCGGAGCTCGCGACGCGCACGACGAGCGCCTACGCCGACGTGCGGGAGCAGTTCGGTCTCCCGATCGGACGCTTCGAGGGGATCGAGGAGCCGCTCGCGCGCATCGCGGGCATGACCTACATGATGGATGCCGCGCGCAAGCTCACCGCGGGGGCGATCGACGCGGGGGAGAAGCCGGCGGTGATCTCCGCGATCGTGAAGCGCTACCTCACCGAGGGCATGCGCACGGTCGTGAACGACGCGATGGACATCCAGGCCGGCGCGGCGATCAGCCGCGGGCCGCGCAACATCCTCTCGCAGGCGTACGCGTCGGTGCCGGTGGGGATCACGGTCGAGGGGGCGAACATCCTCACGCGGTCGCTCATCGTGTACGGCCAGGGGGCCATCCGCTGCCATCCGTACGTGCAGTTGGAGATGCGCGCCGTGGCGGAGAAGGATCTTGTCGCGTTCGATCGCGCGTTCTTCGGCCACGTGGGGCACACGATCGGGACCGGGTTCCGCGCGTTCGGCATGGCGATCTTCGGCGGCGGCACGGGCGGCTCGGGTGTGAGCGGCCCCGCCGGCTTCATGTTCGGCCGGCTCTCGCGCCTGAGCGCGGCGTTCGCCCTGATCTCGGACGCGGCCATGGCCACGCTCGGCGGTACGCTGAAGCGCCGCGAGCGGCTGAGCGGCCGTCTGGCCGACGCACTGGCGTGGCAGTATCTCGCGTCCGCCACCCTCAAGCGCTTCGTCGACGAGGGACAGCCGAAGCGCGACCTTCCCTACGTGCGGTGGGCCACGGCGCACGCGTTCCATCAGATCGAGACCGCGCTCACGGGGGTGCTCGCCAACCTTCCGAGCCGCCCGACCGCATGGCTCCTTCGCCTCGCCACGTTCCCGCTTGGCGCGCAGGCGCCTCCCGTGCCCGATCACACGGTGGCTTCCGTGGCCCAGAGTGTCCTCAGCGATGCCGAGGCGCGCGAGCACCTCACCGCCGACATCTTCGTCCCGCCACCGGGTGAGCCCGGGCTCGGACGGCTCGAGGCCGCCTATCGCCTCGTGGTCGCGGCTGCGCCGGCCGAGAAGAAGCTCAAGGATGCGGTCCGCGCGCGGAAGATCAAGCCGCTCGAGGGTTGCGCTCTGTTCGACGCCGGCGTGGAGGCGGGCGTGATCACGGACGCCGAGCGCCGGCAGCTCTGCGAGGCTCTGAAGGCCCGCGAGGACGTCATCCAGGTGGACGCGTTCGAGGCCAAGGAGTACGCCGAGCAGCGTCGTTAGAGCGTCGGCCCGCCCCTAGGGGGTCGGTGTGGCAGCCCCCATCAATCGCTCCCTCGCGAGCGCGAGCCCCAGCAGCGCTCCCTCGTTCCCCGCCGCCTTCGCTCGTGCCGCAGCATCCGCCAAAATCGCCGCAGCCTTCACGCGGTCCGAGGTGATCGACTTCGCGAGGTCCTCCGCGACATCCGGCGACCAGGCCATCTCGCCTTCCGACGTCGTTCCCGCGAGGAGATCGAACGGCGCCTTGTGCTCCAGCCAGCCGTTGTCGTCCGTGTTCACCGGACCGCCGTCGGCCTCGGCCGCCACCCGCTCCAGACGTCCGCGGTAGTACCGCATGAGATCCGGCAGCGATGTCACGCCCACGCGCGCCAGGTTCCGCGCGACTTTCTCGTCCCCGAACCACTGGCCGAGCTGATCCAGGTCGATGCCGATCGTCCGATCCGGCGACGCGAGGATCACGAGATCCGCCGAGCCATCCACGAAGAAGAGCTGCCCCTTGGGGAAACGTGTCGCGAGCGTGCGGAAGATGGTGCGGAGGGTGGCGGGCGAGGTCTGGTAGCACTGCACCCACTGGCAGAAGACGCCGCCCGGTTTCAGCTTCGATGCGGCGGTTTCGTAGAAGTCGCGCGTGAAGAGATCGGCCATGCCCGCGATCCAGAGATTCGACGGCTCGGAGATGATGACGTCGTACCGGTTCCTGGTGGATCTGAGGTAGGTGCCGGCGTCCTCGATCAGGAGCCGATGTCTGGGATCCGCGAGAGGCCGGCCCGCGTCCGCGTCGAAGTAAGGCGCGGCTTCGGCGACGGCCCCCTCCAGCTCGATCGTCAGCACGTCCTTCACCGGATGCGTGAGCACGGCGCCGGTCGTGACGCCGCTTCCGTAGCCCACGATGCAGACCGATTGCGCCTCGTGCGCGAGCAGCACCGGCAGCTGTCCCACCATGACCTGCTGTGCCATGTCCTCGCCGACGCCGGTGGTCGCGTCGGTCTTCCCGTTGATGAGGAGCGCTCGGCGTTTCCCGGTCTCGATCACGGTGACCGCCGCGACGCGCCCCTCCTTGTAGAACAACAGGTGCTCCAGATCCTTCGATACGCCCACGCGATCGATCATCCGATGCGTCACGTCTTCCTTGTTGAACAGCCAGTACGAGCGCAGGAGCCGCACCAAACCGAGGCTCATTCGCTCCGCATTCCATGACGGCATCCCGACCCACGCATACGCGCCCGCCGCGATCAAGACCACCATGGCCGCGGCGCGGCGCGGCCACGCGCGCCCCTCGCCGGTGACCAGAGCCACGACACCGAGCAGAACGTTGAGCGCCGCCGCCGCGAGGATCGAATGGAGCGTGCCGAGCCAGGGAATGAGGATGAACGCGGTGAGGATCGAGCCCGCGATCGAGCCGATGGTGTTGAACGCGTAAACGGCACCCACCGAGGCGCCCGCTTCGCCCCGCGCGGTGCGGCGGACCGCGACCGCCGTGGGGAAGAGCGCGCCGAGGAGGAGGCACGAGGGGAAGATGATCCACGCCGCGATGCCGGCCTCGCCCCAGAGGAGCGACGCCGTGCTCCCGTTCGCGCGCCCGATGACCGTGGTTTGCCAGTGGGGAAGATGCGCGAATTGATGCGCGCCGATCCCGACCGCGGCGGCGAGCAGTGCCTGCAAAACCCCGAACAGCGCGACGGGAGCCCGCCACGCCTTCAAGACTCGCGACGCGACCGCGGCGCCGAGCGCGATTCCGGCGAGATAGATCGCGAGGATCGCCGAGAACGCGTACACCATGCCACCGAACGGCACGGCGAGGATGCGCGTCCACGAGACCTCGTAGAGGATGGCGGTGAATCCGGAGAGCGCGAACACGGGAAGGATCCAGCGGTACCAGGAGCCAGCGGCATCCTCGGCCATGCCCGCGCGAGCTCCATCGGCGACCGCCGCGGGTGGCGCGGGAGGGCGCGCGGCCAGGATCGTCGCGAACACGAGGAGATCGATCGCGGCCGCGACGGCCGCCGTCTTCCAGAGCCCGAGCGCCGGTATCGCGAGGAAGCCGGCCGCCACCACGCCGAGCACCGCGCCGGACGTGTTCACCGCGTAGAGCCGCGCCACCGCAGCGCCCGATCCCTCGCGATCGCGTCGCGAGAAGTCCGACACGAGGAGCGGCAACGTCGCTCCCATCGCGGTCGTCGGTATCAGCAGCGCGACGAACAAGACCAGGAAGCGAAGGATGAGAAACACGGCGCCGTGTCCGAGGAGCAGTCCGTTCAGCCACGCGAACAGAGGCTTCGCGACTGCGTAGCCCAGCGGACTCATCAATCCGAGCACCGCCACCACGAGCTCGAGCCGCGCGTAGAGAAGCAACGGCTCGCGCGTTCGCGCGGCCAGGCGCCCTCCGATCGCGGCGCCGATCCCGAGTCCGCCCAGGAACGCGGCCACGACGGTGGAGACGCCGTAGATCGAATTGCCGAGCAGGAGCGAGAGATACTTCGACCAGACGATCTCGAGAATGAGTCCGGCAGCTCCGGAGGCGAAGAAGCAGGCGTACAGGAGCGGCCGCCGCGACCCCGAGGCCGGAGCCAACCGGTGATGGCTCTTCGAGCTAGACGTCTTTCCCGTCCGCCGTATGGCGGCGCGGTTTCCCTTGGTTTGGTTCATGGAATGTGGTATACTAACCCTTTCCACGCGCGGGTCTCGTGCCCGCACCGGATCGCAGAAAGCATTCCCCAGTTTTCTCGAGATACAGTGCGGAGACCTGCACCCTTAGCCCGACACCACGCTCCCGTGTCCGAAGGCGTTCGACTCCGTCTTGCGGTCGCGGGATTCCTCACCCTCCTCTGGATTGCATTCGAGGCGGCCCGAGCTTTCTCCGCTCCCTCGACTACGAACCCCGTGGCTCTGCCGGCTCACGGCGTCTATCGGACCGAGGTGCCGGCCCCACTCAAGGGCGAGTCCACCGCCCCCATGACCTACCGCAAGCTCCGGCTCACTCCACCGCCGCTGGAGGAGGTCTACGTCTTCAGCGACAGCTTGGACGGCCACCCGCTCGATGACGAGGGAAACTGGAGCCACTACGACAACTCCGCCGGGCCGACGGCCTGGCACATCGACACCTTCATGGCGTGCAACAACCACGCCTGGTGGTGTGGCCGGATCGACTCGAGCTGGACGAACGACACGAACCGCGCCGGGTACGACAACAACTGGACCCAGTACCTCCAGCACGACGCGGGAACCCAGAGCGTGCCTGCGGGCTCGGTGGTCACACTCACCGCGAAGTACAAGCTCAACGTCGAGACCGGGTACGACTATGGACAGGTCGAATACGACGATCTGGACGATCTCTGGCTCCCACTCCTCCACATCACCGGAAAGATCCCCTCCAATGGCGTTGGGTGCGATTCCTTCACGGTGGAGCTCCCGGAATCGAGCTGGGTGAAATGGCAGAACTCTCCGACGGGCGCCAAGCCCTTGCCGTTCCGCTTCGTGTTCCACTCGGACGTCGAGTATTCGTCCGCCGACGGTCTCTATAACGGCGACGGCTGGTTCATCGACGAGGTGCGGGTCACGAAGGACGGCAACCAGATCCTGTTCTACGACAACATGGAGAACGGGATGGGAACCTGGACCCGGACGACGCAACCCGCGGTGGGAGACTACTTCGCGCTCGAGAACAACGTCGTCACCGAGGACTTCTGCACCGATAACCGAACGAACATCTGGGTGGACTGGGACAACGTCACCCGAAGTCTCGTCCCTCATATCGACAACCGACTGCTGACACCGCCCGTCGACATCGACCGATCGGGCGAGTGCCTGCTGGCATTCGACGTGTATCGAAATCTGCCCCTCGATGCGTGCTTCTACTACTCCGTGAACTATCGCACACGAATGATCGGGGCCAACTGGACAGCCTGGATGGATCCCACCGGCCTTCTCTACTACGGCTCGAGCAAGGACTGGATCCGGCAAAAGGTCGAGCTCCCCCTCGCCGCCGGCAAAGACTCCGTCCAGTGCATGTTCATCGTGAAGGACTACGGCGAGACCTATTGCGGAGGGTCGACCGGGTATTCGAACCTGTACCCCCTCTTCGACAACGTCGCCGTCGGGGTGCGCGCGACCACGCCTCCCATCTTCATTCCTCGCGACCTGGATCTCTTCCAGGACACCTTCAAGACCACCGCCTTCTTCAGCAACGACAACTTCAACACCCCGCTTGGCGATAGCGCGGTCGTGCAGGTCAGCACGTCCCGTGGCTACAAGACCGGCAACATGTTCTATCGATTCGGCACGTCGGGGTCCTGGCTCTCCACGCCGCTCCTCATGAGCAACACGGCGGAGCCCACGTACCGATATGGCGACGTTCCGCCAGGGAACTACCCCGCCGGCACGGTGCTCCAGTACTACTTCGCCGTTACCGACAGTGTGGATTCCACCGCCTATATGCCGTCCTACGCGCCGCAGACGGCCACGTACCTCACCGCCGCGATTCTCCCTGTGAAATCCGCGACGAACCCGGCCCTCGGCTGCACGGACAGCCTCGCGACCGTCCTCTTCGTCAACAACAACTCGGGACGGGAGACCGAGGCCACCATCGCGAAGGTGCTCACGGCCCAGGGGTACAAGTACGACACGTGGGACGTGAACGGACCAACCTCGGGGGCGGGGAACACGCCTGGAGGTACGGCCCCGGGCGATCCGTTCAACATATGGCCCGGAGCCACCGTCAACGACCTCCTCCGCTACTCGGTCATCATCTGGCACGCGGGCAGCCTGAGCCAGTTCACGATCCCTCAGACGGACCAGCAGCTGATCCAGTCGTGGGTGCAGCAATCCGGGAAGAGCCGCAACTTCTTCATCGCGGGGGACAACATTGCTCAGGAGCTCATCACGCTGGGCACCGAGTACAACAGCTTCCTCAGCTTCACGGTGGGCGCGCGGTACCTGCGTGGCTTGTGGGAGAACACTCCTCAGGACACGCTCCATCCGCTCGTGACCGGTATTGCCGGCTCGCCCTCGGCGACCCGTCTCATGCACCTGAATCTGGGCTGTCCGCAGATCGAGGATCCCGATCTCATCGCGGTCGCCACCACGGCTCCCAGCCGTGGAAAGACCGGACTCTGGCTCAAGTACCCGAACACGTTCGCGGCGGGAACGCGCTTCGCCACGAAGTACGTGTCCTTCGGCTCCGACAGCTCCCGAAATCTGTTCTGGGCGTTCAACTACAACAACATCGAGGAATCGGGCGAGCGCCTGCGTGCCATCAAGGACATCATGCTCACCTACTTCCAGATCCCGGCCTGCTACTTCGCGACCGCGATCGAGGACGACCAGGCGCCCGCGCCGACTGGCTTGGACGTTCTCTATCAGAACGCTCCGAACCCATTCAATCCCGAGACCGTCATCCGGTATTCCGTGGCGCAGTCCGGACCCGTCACGATCCGGATCTATAACGTGCAGGGGGCGCTCGTGCGGACGCTGGTCAACAAGCAGGTCGCGGCGGGCAGCTACCGTGTGCGCTGGGACGGCACGAATGACTACGGCGAGCATCTCGGGAGCGGCGTCTACTTCTACAGGCTCGAAACCAGGACCGGAGCGGATTCCAAGAAGCTCATCATGCTGAAGTAGGTCTCCTCGAGCTCCTCCGTGCCGTTTCGATCATCCCGTTTCGGGACCCCCTAAAGAACAAATCACAATCCAGGAAGAGCCGGAAATTCATGGCCTCCACCTGATCCGGCCCCACCCTGGCCATCCTCTAAATCGTTATTCCGCAGTAGCTAACGTCTCCTCGCGCGCCTTCCCCTCGCACCGTGGCACGTCCCTTGATATAGCCCACTGTGAATCCCGGAACATTCCGGAGGAAGGAGGTCTCGATGAACGGACAACTACGCATACGCAGCGGGCGCTTCGCGGCCCTGCTCCTTGGACCGGCCCTCACGGCGTCGCTCCTCGTGGCCCCCATGGGACGGGCTCTGGCCGGCGAGATCATTCCGTCCGTCGGACTCACACGCTCCGTCGACAGTGACGAAGCCAAATCATTGGTCGGGCTCGCTCTTCGCGGCTCGCTCATCCCGGGCGTGGTGAAGACGGAAGTCGGCATCCAGTACCGCCAGGAGACGCTCTACAACGGCGATCTCAAGCTGCGGCAGTGGCCGGTGACCGCTTCGCTGTGGCTCGCTCCCGTCCCGGCTCTCTATGCGGGCGCTGGCGTGGGCTGGTACCAGACCACGTTCGATTACTCGGACGGCACTGGCATCAACGACACCACACATCAGGACTTCGGAGTGCACGTTGGAGGTGGTGTGCGGGTTCCACTGGTGCCTCACGCGAACCTCGACATGAACGGCCGCTATGTCTTCATGCAGGACCAGGAGTCGCACTTGATTCCCAGCAAATTCAATCCCGATTTCTGGAGTCTGACGGCCGGTGTGGCGATCGGCTTCTGATGAGGGGGGACCTATATGAACCCGATGAATCCTAATTCGAAACGATTTCTCGTGATGGCGACGACGCTCATGATGGCGGCCATCCTCATGGCACTCGCGCTTCCGCATCCCGCGAACGCGTTCCATCTGGTCGGTATTGGCCCCCGGGTCGGCTTCACGGATCCGGAAGGCGTGGACAACACGCTGAACGTGGGCGGCGGTCTCGATTTTGAGCAGGCAGGGACCCGCTTTCACATCATGCCGAGCTTGCTCTACTGGAAGCAGGATGGCTTGAGCGACGTGAATCCGAACGTCGACGCGATGTACCACTTCAGTCCCGCCGGCCATGTGAGCCCGTACGTGGGCGCCGGCCTCGGGATTCATGCTTATTCACAGGACGGGCCGGATGATCCGGGTACCGACGTCGGGATGAACTACTTCGGTGGTGTTCTTTTCCCGACCGGCGGCACCAGCAACTTGTTCGTGGAAGCCCGCGGCGTCCTCGCCGATCGAGACCAGTTCGGTCTGCTCGGCGGCGTGAACTTCAGCCTCGGTCGGTAAGCCTCGCGAGCGCACGTTTCCCCGCGCACGCCGCTCCGGCCAGTATGGGCCCGCCCCCTCACCGGGGCGGGCCCCCTCGCTTTTAGGTCCCGGCGCGTCTAGAATCGTGGTGCGTCAGGGCCAGCTCGAAGCGAACTCCTCCCCGCCAGGAGATGCCCGTCAGCGATTCCCCGGTCCCGCCGGGATCGCCCCGCGATTCCAGCCCGAGGACTGATTCCGCGCTCAACGAGACGCGAGCCGTGTCCGATTCCACGGGCTCGCCACCCTCCCCGTTCACGAGTGCTCCACGCTGGGGCGAGTTCGCGCTCCTCGACCGCCTGGGCGCCGGCACGTTCGGCGAAGTATGGCGAGCTTGGGATCCGGCGCTGCGCCGCGATGTGGCCGTCAAGTTCCTCCGGGAGCGCGTCGAGGCGAGCGGGGGAGACCCTCAGGCACTTCTCGATGAGGCGCGAGCCCTCGCACGCATCCGGCACCCGGGCGTGGCGGCCGTATACGGAGTCGCGGAATTCGACGGCCGGCCGGGGCTGTGGATGGAGTACCTCCGCGGTCCAAGCCTCGCCACGGTTCTCGAGGAGAAAGGGCCGATGCCCTGGCGCGACGTCGTTCGCATCGGTTCCGAGCTGTGCTCGGCGCTCGAAGCGCTGGAGCATGCGGGTCTCGTCCACCGGGACATCAAGCCGGCCAACGTCGTGATGGAAGCCGACAGCCGGGCCGTACTCGCCGACTTCGGACTGGGCATGCGTCGCCGCCTGCTCGATCCGAACGAGATGAAGCACGGCTGGGGCACGCCGCTCTTCATGGCGCCGAGCCTTCTCCGGGGCGGCACGCCCACCTTCCGGACCGATCTCTACGCCGTCGGGGTGACGCTCCTCTGGGCCCTCACCGGCCGCGCGCCCTTCAAGGCGCTCACGCTCCAGGGCCTCGAGATGGAATCGGCGCGGGCGCCGGAGATCGAGCTTCCCGATCTCAACCGAGACGCGCCGGCGGCGCTCCTCGATCTCATCCGTGCGAGCCTGGACGAGGCGAGTCCCGTTCGACTCTCGGCCTCGCGGATGCGCGCCGGCCTCGAATCCATTCTGCATCCGACGGGTGCGCGGCTCGACCTCGCCGGCCGTCCCTCGATCGCCGTCCTGCCGTTCCTCAACAGGAGCCCGGACGAGTCGACGGACTACTTCTCGGACGGGCTCGCCGACGAGCTGGTGATGGTGCTCTCGAAGATCCAGGGGTTGCGCGTGATCGCGCGGACCGCATCCTTCCAGTTCAAGGGCAAGAACGAGGATCTCGCCGTGATCGGCGACAAGCTCCAGGTGGCGGCTCTGCTGGAGGGAAGCGTCGTCAAACAGGGTCAGCGGCTTCGCGTGTCGGTCCGGCTGGTGAAGGTGCCCGAAGGCGATGCGCTCTGGTCGGAGAGCTACGATCGAACGTGGGACGACGTCTTCGCCGTCCAGGACGACATCGCGCAGCGCGTCGTCACCGAGCTTCGCGGGCGCCTCGTGGGCATGGACCGAGATCCCGCCCGGGCGAGGGCGGAGATTGCCGAGGCGGTCCGGGGTCGAGGCATGGATCCCGAGGTCCACCGGCTTCTCATGCAGGCGCGCTACCACCTCGACCGCGTGACGCTCGAGGACGCGGCGAAGGGTATCGAATGCGTCATGCAAGGCCTGGAGCGCGATCGAACGCATCCAGCGCTCTGGTGCGAGCTCTGCCGTGGGCGCACTCTTCAGATGAACTTTGGATGGATGTCGATCGAGGAGGGCCTGCGTCCGGCTCGCGAGGCTGCGGAACGAGCGCTCGAGCTGGATCCGGAGCTCCCCGAAGCGCACGGCCTCCTGGGCTGGCTGCTCATGCACTACGAACGGAACTGGGCCGCGGCCGAGGCGTCGTTCCTGAGAGCGCTCGATCTGGACCCGGAGTCGTCTGGAAATCTCCGCAGAGCCGGGACACTTGCGGTGTGCCTCGATCGCCCGTATCAAGCGATCGAGTATTACACGCGATCCCTGGCCGGAGATCCGTTGAGCACGGCGGCGTACAACAATCTGGGATACTCCCATTACCTCACGGGACAGTACGAGGATGCGGAGCGCATGCTCCGGAAAGCCATCGAGCTGGCGCCTCTGCGGGTGGGAGCGAGGACGCTGCTCGCGTACACGCTCCGCGCCATGGGGCGCGGCCAAGAGGCTATGGCCGCGGCGAACGAGGAGCCCATGGAGGTCTATCGTGTCTGGGCCCTCGCGATCATCCATCATCAGGAAGGCCGGACTGAGGAGTCGAAGCGAATGCTGTCGTTGCTCGAGGAAAAGTACGCCGACGATTCGGCCTACCAGATCGCCGAGGTTCACGCCGTGCAGGGGGCGACGGACGCGGCGTTCGAGTGGCTGGAGCGCGCGTACCAGCAACACGACGGCGGGCTCGCCAGCATGAAAGCGAGCCTTCACGTTCGAAGCCTTCGCTCCGATCCACGATGGGGCGCGCTCCTGCTCAAGATTGGATTCGACACCTAGTCGTTGTTCGAAGTGCGACTAGCTGTGGATGGCGCGGCCGTCGACGGCCAGCGCGGCTTCCTTGAGCGCTTCCGCCAGGGTGGGATGTGCGTGGCAGGTGCGCGCGACGTCTTCGGACGTCGCGCCGAACTCCATCGCCGCGACGGCCTCGGCGATCATGTCGCCGGCGCGCGGCCCGATGATGTGGACGCCGAGGATCCGGTCGGTGGCCGCATCCGCGAGCACCTTCACCCGGCCGTCGATCTGGCCCAGCGCATGGGCGCGCGCGTTCGCGCGGAAGAAGAAGACGCCCCTCCGGTACGCCACGCCCTCGGTCTTCAGCTCGTCCTCGGAGCGGCCGACCGCGGCGATCTCGGGCTGCGTGTAGACCACGCCGGGGATCGCGTCGTAGTTGACGTGGCCGTAGCCGGTGACGATCCCCTCCACGCAGGCGACTCCTTCCTCTTCCGCCTTGTGCGCGAGCATCGCGCCGCCGATCACGTCCCCGATGGCGTAGACGCCCTCGGCCGCCTGGTAGTGCCCATCCACCGGAACGCGGCCGCGCTCGTCGACCTGGACGCCAACCGACGCGAGGCCGAGCCCTTCCGTGTTGGGCGCGCGTCCCACGGCGACGAGGACCCGGTCGGCCTTGATCGGCTCCTGCCCCTCGCACTCGACGACGCAGTCCTTTCCCTTCACCTTCGCGCCCACGACCTTCTGCTGGAGACGGATCTCCATTCCCTGGCGCTCGAGGAGCTTCTGTCCCTCCCGCGCGATCTCCGAATCCATCCCCGGAAGGATGCGGTCGAGGTACTCGACGACGGTGACCTCGGCGCCGAGCCGGAGCCAGACCGAGCCGAGCTCGAGCCCGATGTAGCCGGCGCCGATGACGACGAGATGCTTTGGCACCGAGGTGTAAGCGAGCGCATCCGTGCTCGAGCCGATCTTGTCGCCGCTCCACTCCACGCCCGGCAGCGACGCGGGTTTGCTCCCGGTGGCGATGAGGATGTCCTTGGCCGCGAGCGTCGTGGTCTGGGGGCCGCTCTTCACGCGCACGCGTCCGGGTCCGTCGATGGTGCCGACGCCCTTGTAGCGGGTGATCTTGTTCTTCTTGAAGAGGAAATCGACGCCCTGCGTGCGGCCGCGGACGACCTCGTCCTTCCGCTTCAGCATGGTGGGGAGGTCGAGCTCGACCTGGCCCACCTTCACGCCGTGCACGGCGAGCGCGTCCTTGGTCTCGTGATACCGCTCGCTCGACTCGAGCAGGGCCTTGCTCGGGATGCAGCCGATCCGGAGACACGTGCCGCCGAGCGCCTCCTCCAGCTCCACGCAGCCGACGGAGAGCCCGAGCTGTGCGGCGCGGATGGCGGCGACGTAGCCTCCCGGCCCCGCGCCGATGACGACCAGGTCGTGCGATGCGTCGGCCATCTCAGATCCCGAGCAGCATGCGGGTCGGCCGCTCCACCAGCTCCTTGATGTGCTTCAGGAAGGCCACGGACTCGCGGCCGTCCACGATGCGGTGGTCGTACGTGAGCGCCACGTACATCATGGAGCGGATCACGATCTGATCGTCCACGACGACCGGGCGCTTCTGGATGGCGTGGAGCCCGAGGATGCCGCTCTGCGGCGGATTGATGATCGG
>Ga0068858_100000592_pt1 | contig 37962 bp, 33 predicted proteins | sample KBSSwiS12_FD_66589 | JGI IMG/M metagenome (GOLD analysis project Ga0068858, IMG submission 66589) | Switchgrass rhizosphere microbial communities from Kellogg Biological Station, Michigan, USA - KBS Switchgrass S1-2 | ecosystem: Host-associated > Plants > Roots > Rhizosphere > Soil ... | reverse complement strand
CTCGCGCGCGATCTCCTTGTGCTTCCCCATGACGGAGACGACGCCGCGCGAGTTGACGGAGCGGATGTGATCGCCGGCGATGCCGACGAACACCGACTCGATCTGCAGCCCGGCCATCACTTCCGCTTCGTCCACCGCTTTCTTCACGGCGTCGATGGCCTGGTCGAGATTGATGATGTTGCCGCGGCGCGTCCCTTTCATCGGCGACGTGCCCTTGCCGATGATCTCCAGCTGTCCCCGGTCGTTGATCTCGCCGACGAGAACGCAGACCTTCGACGTGCCGATGTCGAGAGCGACGATGTACTTGTCTTCGGTGCGAGGCATGGCGGTGCTCTCCTAATTTGTGATTTCCGCGTCCGGCACCGTCTGAACGGGAGCCGCCGCGGCGGTCGTGATCGGATGAACGGGTTTGACGACGATGCGGTCGGTGAAGCGAAGGTCGGCGTATTCGATCGAGCCGCGCTCCAGACGCTCGGCCTTCACGATGGAGTAGAGGTTGCGCCACTTGGCCGACACGTCCTCGGCGTTGGCGTAGACGATCGCCCCGAGCTGGCGGTCGAACATGGCGAAGCCGCGCGGCGCGATGGGACGCACTTCGGAAATGCGCGAGTAGAGCAGCGGATCGCCGGTGCGCAACGCGCGGACGAAGTTGACGGCGCGCGCGAGCTCTTCACCCTCCGCATTCGCGATCACCGGCAGGTCGTCGTCCCCCACCTCGGGCGACAGCTCGGCGAACGTCACGCCGTGCTCGTCGACGTACTGGATGCGATCGCCCGTCCGCACCAGCGCCACCGGCGTCCGCTCCGTGACGTTGATGCGCAGCGTGTCGGGGAGCTTCTTCTCGATATCGATGCGGCTGACCCACGAGAGCCCGCGCAAATCGCTCTGCACGCGGGCGATGTCGATCTTGAAGAGGTTCGTGCCGGTGTAGCCCGACGTCACCGAGGCGAGCGCCGCGCGCGGCGTGTGCTTCGCGCCGGTGATCTCGATCTCCTTCACCGCGAAACGGGAGTCGGATTGCGTGTGCTGCCAGATGAGCAGCGCGGCGGCGACGACGGCGACGGCCAGCACGACCTTCGACGCGGCGGTGAGGATGCGCTGCGCCTGGATGCGCCGCTGATTGCGGCGCACGCGTCCGGCGTCGAGCGGGCGGAGGAAGCGCTGCGTCGATTCGGCACTCACGCTCATTGCACCCCTCCCCGCACCAGCATTTCGGCGATCTCGTGGACGTCGCCCGCGCCCATAGTGATGAAGATGTCGTTCGGCCCGAGGCGGCGGCGCAGCTGGTTGAAGATCTCGCTGTTGCTCCGGTCGAGGAACTCGATCCCCGGCTCGGCGTCGGCGATCTGCCGCGCCGACACGCCGTCGATCGGCTTCTCGCGCGCGGCGTAGATCGGCGCCACCATCGCCACGTCTGCGGTGCGCAGCGCGCTGGCGAACTCGCGCGCGAAATCGCGCGTCCGCGAATAGAGATGCGGCTGAAAGAGGGCCACGACGCGCCGGCCCGGATAGCCGCTGCGCGCCGCGGCGAGCGTGGCGCGGATCTCGGTCGGATGGTGCGCGTAGTCGTCGACGATGATCGCGCCGCCGTAGTCGCCGAGGATCTGGAAACGGCGGTCGACGCCGATGAACTTCGCCAGTCCGGCGGCGATGACCTCGGGGGCCAGGCCGAGCTCGCGGGCGACGGCGATCGCCGCCAGGGCGTTGCGCACGTTGTGCTCGCCCGGCACGAAGAGCTTGAAGAAGCCGACGCCCGGGACTTCGAACCGGACGCCCTTCTCGTGGAAGTCGAGATTGATGGCCCTGATATCGGCGTCGTCAGCGTCGGGGCCGAGTCCGTAGCGGACGACGCGGTGCCGCGTCGTCGCCAGCAGCGCCGCGACCGCCGGTTCGTCGGCGCAGCCGATCACCACGCCGTTCTCCGGAATCCCGTCGATGAAGACGCGGAACGCCTCGACGATCGCGTCGAAGCTGCCGTAGTACTCGAGGTGGTCGGCCTCGACGTTCGTTACCACGGCGATCTCCGGGTGGAGGTGGTGGAAGGTGCGGTCGTACTCGTCCGCTTCGACCACGAGATATTCGCCCAGCCCGCTCTTGGCGTTCGTGGCGAAGTTGCGGACGATGCCGCCGACGAGCAGCGTGGGATCGAGTCCCGCTGATTCGAGGATCGTGGCGATCATCGCCGAGGTCGTGGTCTTGCCATGAGTCCCGGACACGCCGACCGCGCGCTTCTGGGCCACGATCTCGCCCAGCATCTCCGCGCGGCGCATGACCGGGATGCCGCGCCGCCGCGCCGCCTCGAGCTCCGCGTTCTCGCCCTTGACCGCCGCGGTGACGACGACGAGATCGACGTCCGCCAGGTGCGCCGGATCGTGGCCGATGGCGATGGAGACGCCGCGGTTCTGCAGCAGCTCGGTGGCCGCGGAACGTTTGAGGTCACAGCCGCTGACCGAGACTCCCGACTCCGCCAGGATCTCGGCGATGCCACTCATTCCAATCCCGCCGATACCGACGAAATGAATGGTCCTAATTTGATCAAAATTCATTCTGATCTTATCTCTTGAATCTTAAATGATTTTCTCGATCGTATCGACGATCTTTTTAGTTGCTTCCGGTGCCGCCAGCGCCTTCGCCGCGGCCCCCATCGTTCGTGGCTCGATCCGGGCGACGGCGGCGGCGAGCGCCTGCGGCGTCAGCTCTTTTTCGGTGATGACGATCGCCGCGCCGGCCTTCTCCATCACCCGCGCGTTCATCTCCTGGTGGTTGTTGGTCGCGGCGGCGAACGGGACGAGGATCGCGGCGCGGCCGACCGCGGCGAGCTCGCCGATGGTCATGGCCCCGGCGCGGGCGATGACGATGTCCGCCGCCGCCAGTTCGTCGACCATCGGATCGATGTAGTCGACGATGCGCGCGTTGGGAAACTCGGCGTAGGAACGCCGAACCTCATCGAGCATCTTCGGGCCGGTCTGGTGGACGATCTCGAGATCGCGCGGTAAGAGCGGGAGCGCCTTGATGACGGTGTCGTTGAGTAGTTTGCTGCCCTGGGAGCCGCCGAAGACGAGGAGGCGTTGCGCGGTTGCGCGGTTGCGCGGTTGCGCGGTGAAAAACTCGGCTCGTACCGGGTTGCCGGTGACGACGGCGTCGTTGCGCTTCAGGCGCGGCGCGGCATCCGCGAACGCCACCGCCACGGCCTTCACGAACTTCGCGACCGAGCGGTTGGCGAGGCCGGGGTAGGCGTTCTGTTCGTGGATGATGGTCGGCACGCCGCGCATCCAGGCGGCGAGGAGCACCGGTCCGGAGGAGTAGCCGCCGACGCCGAGGACCACGCTGGGGTGGTGGCGGCCGATGACGCGCCACGCCTGGACGAATCCGCCCGGGAGTCGCAGCAGGTTCTTCGCCAGATCGAGCGGACCTTTGCCTTTCAATCCGCCGACGGAGATGAATTCGAGCGGGAAGCCGGCCTTCGGCACGATCGTCTTTTCGAGGCCGTACTCGGTACCGACGAAGACGACGCGCCGCGAGGCGTCGCGGGCCATGAACTCGCGGGCAATGGCGATGGCGGGGTAGATGTGCCCCCCCGTCCCACCACCCGCGATCATCAATGTCGTCACGCCCATCTCACCCGTCCCGTTGCTAACCCGATTGTTGTGACAAATTCAGCAGCACTCCGACCGCGATCATGCTCGTGATCAGCGATGAGCCGCCGTAGCTGACGAGAGGCAGCGGCAGCCCCTTCGTCGGCAGAAGACAGAGCGCCACGCTGACGTTGACCAGCGCCTGGACGGCGATGAGCAGCGTGAAGCCGAGCGCCGCGTAGAACTCGAACCGTTGCTGGCTGAAGCGCGCGATCCGGAAGCCGCGCCACACCACGAAGGCGAAGAGGCCGATCAGCCCGATGGCGCCGATGAAGCCGAGTTCCTCGCCGATGATGGAGAAGATGAAATCGGTGTGCGGCTCCGGCAGGAAGAAGAGCTTCTGCCGCCCGTTGCCGATGCCCAGTCCGCGGAAGCCGCCGGTGCCGAGGGCGATGAGCGACTGCATCGCCTGGAACCCTTTCCCCAGCGGATCGGCCTCGGGGTTCAAAAACGTGAACAGCCGGTCGCGCCGGTACGCCGCGCTCCACGCCAGCGCGCCCGCGGCGGGAATCAGCGTCAGTCCGAACAGGAGGATGTAACGCCAGGCAATGCCGGCGGCGAAGATCATCGCCGCCGCCACGACCATGATCGTGCTGGCGGTGCCGAAGTCGGGCTCCAGCAGGATGAGCGCGGCGAAGAGACCGAGGATGATGGCCAGCGGCAGCAGCGTGGTGGTCAACTCGTTGACCTTTTCCTCGCGGCGCGCCAGGAACCAGGCCAGGAAGAGAATCACCGCCGGCTTGGCCAGCTCCGACGGCTGCACCTGGAACAGATGGGGGAAGACGATCCAGCGGTGCGTGCCGTTGATCGGCGACTGGAAGAGCGCCAGCACCAGGCCGAGGAGGACGCCCCCCATCACCGCGGCGATTACGCGCGGATGCTTCAGCAGCCGCGTGTCGATGTGCATCAGCAGCAGCATCACCGCGCCGCCGGCCATCAGCCAGACGCACTGCCGCGTCATGAAGTAGTACGGCTTGTCCGCGCCGACTTTCTGCAGCGTGATGATCGCCGAGGCGCTGTAAATCATCACCAGGCCGATGACGACGATCAGCATCGCGGCGCCGAAGAGCCAGGTGTCGTAGGTGAGTTTGCGGCTCATAGTTTTTTTCGCAGCTGTTGAGCTGTTCAGCCGTTTAGCTATTGAGGCTTCCTCAACAGCTCAACGGCTCAATCGCTCAATCGCTCAATCGCTCAACCCCCTGACCAGTTCCTCGAAGTGCTCCCCTCGGTGCTCGAAATTTCTGTACTGATCGAAGCTCGCGCAGGCGGGCGAGAGCAGGACCACGTCGCCGCTCTGCGCGTTGTCGGCGGCCCACTTCACGGCGTGCTCCATGTCGTGCAGCGGCTCGATGCGCACGGCGCCGTCGAGTTTTTCTTTGATCACGTCGGCGGCCTTGCCGATGGTCAGAATGCCTTTTGTCCGGTCGCCGACCAGGTCGCGCATCCGCTCGAACTCGCCGTGCTTGTCGTAGCCGCCGAGGATCAGCCAGACGCTGCGCGAGCCGAAGCTCTGCAGCGCGGCGATCGTGGCGTCGACGTTCGTTCCCTTCGAGTCGTTGATCCACTTCACGCCGTCGCGCTCGCGCACCAGCACCATGCGGTGCGGCAGTCCGGCGAACGTGCCGAAGGCGATCTGCACGTCGACGTCGTCCACGCCGGCGACGCGCGCGGCGAGCCAGGCGGCGAGGGCGTTCTCGATGTTCGGGCCTCCCTGCAGCTTCAACGAAGCGCGCGGGATGCGGCGGTCGCCGAGAACGAGATCGTCGCCGTCGAGGTAGGCGTCGGCAATTTGCGTTGACGAGAAGCGGAGGAGTTTCGCAGGCGAGGGCGCCTGCGCCACACTGGTGTTCACGATCGCGGTGTCGTTCGGTTCCTGGTTGCGGAAGACGCGCTGCTTGGCGGCGGCGTACGACTCGAACGTCGGATAGCGGTCCATGTGATCGGGGGTGACGTTCAGCAGCAGCGCGACGTGCGCGTGGAACTTGTCGATGGTCTCGAGCTGGAACGACGAGAGCTCCAGCACGTAGGTGCGGGGGCGCTCGAAATCGAGCGAGGCGATGAGCGGCTCACCGATGTTGCCGGCGACGATCGGCTCGCGTCCGGCGACGCGGAGGATCTCGCCGATGAGCGAGGTCGTGGTCGATTTTCCGTTCGATCCGGTGATGGCGATGACCGTGCCGGTGAGATGGCGATACGCGAGCTCGATCTCGCCGATGACCGGCATCGAGTGCTTTCCGGCCTCGACGAGCAGCGGGATATCGAGCGGCACGCCGGGACTGACGACGATCTCGTCGACTCGCTCCAGCAGCGCGAGGTCGTCGCGGCCGAACGCCGTCTCGACATGCGGGTCGAGCGCGTACGGCAGCGCCGGATCGGCCTTCGAGTCGGCGAGCACGACCTCCTCTCCCCGCTTCGCGAGGAAGTTCGCCGCGGCCACGCCGCTCTTTGCCGCACCGATGACGAGCGTTCTCATCTCAGCTTCAGCGTCGCCAGCGAGAGCAGCGCGAACATGATCGCGATGATCCAGAAGCGGACGACGACCTTGGTTTCCTTCCACCCCGAGAGCTCGAAGTGGTGGTGAATGGGCGACATCTTGAAGACGCGCCGGCCGGTGATCTTGAACGAGGCGACCTGGATGATCACGCTCAGCGCCTCGACGACGAACAGCCCGCCGACGAAAACGAGCAGGATCTCCTGCTTGATCATCACCGCCAGGCAGCCGATCGCGCCGCCCAGCGCAAGCGAGCCGACGTCGCCCATGAAAATCTCGGCGGGATGGGCGTTGAACCACAGGAACCCGAGCGACGCCCCGACCATCGCGCCGCAGAACACCGCCAGCTCACCGGCCTGCGGCACCCAGGCGATGCGAAGGTAATCGGCGACGCGGAAGTTGCCCGCGGCATACGTGAGGATGGTGTAGGTGACGGCGGCGATCAGCGTCGAGCCGATGGCCAGTCCGTCGAGGCCGTCGGTGAGGTTGACGGCGTTCGACGCGCCGACCAGGACGACCATGATGAACGGGATGTAGAACCAGCCGAGGTTTAGCTTGAAGAGCTCCGGCTTGATGAAGGGGAAGGTGAGCACCGTCGAGTAGTTGTTGTGGATCGACGGCAGCAGGGCGATGGCGAGGCCGATGATCAGCGCCACGCCGAACTGCATCCCGAACTTCTGCTTCGCGGTGAGACCGAGGTTCCGCTTCTTCACCAGCTTGCGATAGTCATCGATGAAACCGATCGCGCCGTACGCGAAGGTGACGAAGAGGACGATCCAGATGTACGGGTTGAGGATGTCGGCCCAGAGGATGGTCGGAATCAGGATCGCGACGTTGATCAGGATGCCGCCCATGGTCGGCGTGCCGGCCTTCTGCTGGTGCGACTTCGGACCTTCCTCCCGGATGTACTGGCCGAACTTGATCCGCCGCATCTTCTCGATCAGCCACGGCCCGAGGATGAAGGAGATCACCAGCGCGGTGAGCGCGGCGAACGCCGTGCGGAACGTGATGTAGCGGAAGACGTTGAAGCCGGCGATCCGGTTGTGGAAGAGGTAGTAGAGGAGGTAGTAGAGCATTCAGTGCGCTCCTCCGGTTGCCGGTTGCCCGTCGCCGGTTGCCAGCATCGTCACGATTTTGTCCAGCCCGATCCCGCGGCTCGCCTTGATCAACACGAGATCGCCTTCGCGGATGAAGTCCTTCAGGAACTCGCCCGCGGCCTGAGCGTCGTCGAAGTGATGCAGCCTGTCGTCCGCGAAGCCCGCTTCGCGCGCGCCGTCGAGCAGTGACTTCGCGCGCCTGCCGACGCCGATCACGGCGTCGACGGCCTTCGGGATCGCCCGTCCCGATTCGCGGTGGTATTCGAGCTCGCGCTCGCCGAGCTCCAGCATGTCGCCGATGACGGCAACGCGCCGCGTCGCCTCGGCCTGCTCGAGCAACGTCAGCGCGCTGGCCAGCGCATACGGATTCGAGTTGTAGGTGTCGTCGTAGATCGTCGCCCCGCGATACGGCACCACCACGCCGCGGTGATACGCCGGCCTGACCTCGGCGATGCCGTTCGCGATGCCGTCCCACGAGATGCCGATGACGCGCGCCGTGGCGATCGCCGCGAGAAGGTTCGCCAGGTTGTGGCGTCCGGGAAGGGCGAGCTCGAAGTCGCGATCCTCGCCTTCCGCGCGGATGGTGAAGCGCGTGCCGAGAAGCCCGCGCTCGGTGACGGCCGTGGCGCGGTATTGCGCGTCGTGCTCGATGCCGTACGTGACCTTCGTCCCGCCGAAGCCTTCGCTGATGCGCATCACGTGTTCGTTGTCGGTGTTGAGCACGATCGTGCCATCCGACTTCACGTTCTCCAGCAGCTCGCGCTTCGCCTCGGCGATCTTCTCGATCGTGCCGAAGAACTCGATGTGCACCGGCGCGATGTTCGTGTAGACGCCGACGTCGGGACGCGTCAGTCCGGCGAGCGTGGCGATCTCGCCCTTGTGGTTCATCCCCATCTCGCTGACCACGACTTCCGCGTCGTCCGGCGTGTTGTCGATGCAGAGCGGACAGCCGATCAGATTGTTGAAGTTGCCCCACGACTTGAACGTCCGCTTCTCCGTCCCGGTCAGCGCGGCGATCATCTCCTTCGTCGTCGTCTTGCCGGCGGATCCGGTGATGGCGACGAGCGTGAAGTCGTAGCGCTGGCGGATGGCCCGCGCGAGCATCTGCAGCGCGAGCGTGGTGTCACCGACGAGCACGATCCCCTTGCCGGCCGGTATGTTCTCCGGCGCCTGCGACACCACCGCGCCGAGCGCCGTCTGCAGCGCCTGCGGCACGAACTGATGTCCGTCGAGCCGCTCCCCCTGGATGGCGAAGAAGACGGAGTCGGGCTTCACCTCGCGCGAGTCGATGACGACGGAGTGGGTGACGATGTCTCCGCCGGCGAGGACGCGGCCGCCGGTCATGTTGGCGATCTGGGAGAGGGTCAGCGTGGGCACGTTGACCTCCGGTTACGCGGTTGCGCGGTTGCGCGGTTGCGTGGTGAGGCGGAGCACCGCGTAACCGCGTGACCCCGCAACTCCGCAACCCACCAGGCGCTCTCCTCCGGCCCCGCCGCGCTCCGATCGCCGCCCTTCCCCCGAAGCTGCCCGGCGATCCCCATCCATCCACGCTCACAGGAGCGGAACGGCGGGACCGGAAGAGAACACCCGCTGTGGCGCGGGAAAGTGTAAATCGATTTCATGACTAATTTCAATTCATTTTCCCTGTCATGATTTGCGTCGCGTTTTGACGCCGCTTTTTCAGAGCGAGCTCGGCTTCTTCCCGGTCGTCGAAATGCACGACCCGCTCGCCGATGACCTGATACGCCTCGTGCCCCTTGCCGGCGATGACGATGACGTCGTCGTCCGAGGCGCCGAGGATCGACTGCTCGATGGCCGCGCGCCGGTCGGCGATCCGCTTGTGCGGCACGTCGCCGACGCCGCGCTCGATGTCGTCGAGGATCCGCTCCGGGCTCTCGCTGCGCGGGTTGTCGCTGGTGAGGACCACTTCGTCCGCCAGCCGCGCGCCGATCTCCCCCATCAGCGGACGCTTCTTCCCGTCGCGATCGCCGCCGCAGCCGAAGAGCACGACGACGCGTTTGCCGCCGGCGAGCTCGCGCACGGCGTGCAGGAGCTTCTCCAGGGCGTCGGGCTTGTGGGCGTAGTCGACGATGACGACAGGCGATTCGCCGACGCTCTCGAATCGTCCACGGACCGCCTCGAGATTGCGAATACCGGCTTCGATCTGCTCGCGCGTGCAGCCTGCAATGATCGCGGCGCCGACGGCGCCCATCCAGTTGTAGAGGTTCGGCAGGCCGATGAGCCGCGACTCGACGGCGATGTCGCCGATCGGCGTGCGCAGCTTGCCGTGCAGTCCGCGGACGGAGACGTCGACGTCGGGGGTGATGTCGGCGTCCGCTCTTCCGAAGGTCATCGCGTCCTTGAATTCGTCCTTCAGCCGGCGGCCGTACTGATCGTCGATGTTGACGACGGCAGCCTTCGCCTGCGTGAACAGAATCCGCTTGGCCTGGAAGTAGTCCTCGAAGCCGGCGTGAAAGTCGAAGTGGTCCTGCGAGAGGTTCGTGAATACGGCGGCCTGGAACTGCACGCCGTAGGTCCGCTTCAGCGCGAGCGCGTGCGACGAGACTTCCATCACCGCGCGACGCACGCCGGCCGCGACCATCCTGGCGAACCACTCCTGCAGGACGACGGCGTCGGGGGTGGTGCGGTCGGCGCTGAGCCGCTCGTCGCCGGCGCGGTATTCGATCGTGCCGATGAGTCCCACCGGTTCAACCACCCCTTTTGCAGGCGCGTCGAAGATCGATTCGATCATCTTCGTGGTCGTGGTCTTGCCGGAGGTGCCGGTGACGCCGACGAGCGCGAGCTTGTCGGCCGGACGGCCATAGAAGTTGGCGGCGATGACGGCGAGCGCGGCGCGAGGATCGTCGACTGCGATGTAAGAGTTGCTGGTTGCCGGTTGCCGGTTGCCGGGCAACTGGTCACCGTCAACCGGCAACCCGACGATCGCAACCGCACCCTTCTCGATCGCCTGCGGCACGAACTTCGCCCCATCCATCGCCGTTCCCGGGATGGCCACGAAGAGCGCGCCCGGTTTCACCAGGCGCGAGTCAGAGGTGACGCCGGTGATCTCGACGTCGTCGACGTCGCCGTGAACGGCGACGTCGCGCAGCAGGTCGCGCAGTTTCATCTGGCGACCTCCGCGCAGGCGAGTGTCAAAACACGATTCGATGGCAAGGCCTGACCCGGCTCCGGTATTTGTGATTGGACGACGCCGCTCCCCACCGCCCGCACCTGCAGACCGGCGGCGACGGCCCGCGAGATCGCGGCCCGTGCATCGAGGCCGCGCACGTCGGGGACGCCGGCATGCGGCTGCGCTGACGGTTGCGAGAATTCGGCCAACAGCGGCGCGTCGAGATCGATGGTCCGCGACGGCATCGACGGCGCCACGCGCAGGTATCTCAGCGTCGCCTCGGCGATCTCCTTGAACGCCGGCGCGGCGACCGTGCCGCCGTACTGCGCCCCCTTCGGTTCGTCGACGACGACCAGGATCACGAGCCGCGGACGATCGGCCGGCACGTATCCGCAGAACGACGCCACGAACTTGTCGGCCGAGTAGCCGCCTCGCCCCGCCTTCTGCGCCGTGCCGGTCTTGCCGGCCACGACGTGCTCGGCCAGCAACGCCGGCTGCCCGGTGCCGCGCGCCACGACCGCCTTCAGGATCTCGTTCATCACGGCCGCGGTCTTCTCCGAGACCACGCGCACCGGCGCGATCCGCTGCGGCTGGTAGATCGTCTTGCCGTTCGCGTCGATCACGCGGTCGACGATGCGCGGCGCGACGCGCACACCGCCGTTGGCCACGGTCGACATCGCCGCCGCGATCTGCAGCGGCGTCACGCCGATCTCCTGGCCGATCGACATCGAGGCGTTCGAAAGCATCGACCACTTCTCGGTGCGGCGTACGAGCCCCGTCGCTTCGCCCGGCAGCTGCACGCCGGTGCGCTCGCCGAAACCGAAGCGGCGGATGTAGTCGTAGAAGCGGCGCGGTCCGACGGCAAGGCCGACCTTGATCGTGCCGACGTTCGAGGAGTGAACGATCACGTCTTCGAACGGCAGCAGGCCGTACGCGTTGCCGCCATGCTCGTGGATCGAGACATTGGCGATCTCGATCGAGCCGTTGCCGCAATCGATGATCTGCGACGGCGTGACCATCCCCTCTTCCAGCCCGGCCGACGCGGTGACGATCTTGAACGTCGATCCCGGCTCGTAGAGGTCCTGCACCGTGCGGTTGCGCCAGTCGGAGGGAGAGAAATCGTTGAAGTGATTCGGATCGAAGGACGGCAGCGAGGCCATCGCCAGGATCGAGCCGTCGCGCGGATCCATCACGATGGCCGAGCCGGCGTTCGCGTGGTACTTGTCGACGGCCCTCGTCAACGCCTGCTCGGCGATGAACTGCACGACGGAGTCGATGGTGAGGACGACGTTGTTGCCGTCGACGGCGCGGTTCGCCCCTTCGCCCCCCACGAGGTAGGTGCCGGCGCGCGCGTCGCGCAGGATCGTGACCCGCCCGGCGTGGCCGCGCACGTAGCCGTCGAACGAGTGCTCGATGCCGGCCAGCCCTTCGCCGTCCATCCCGACGTAGCCGATCACGTTCGCGGCGACGGTGCCGCGCGGGTACGAGCGGCGATGCTCCTCGATGAACGAGATCCCCGGCACCTTGAGCTTGCGCACGTCGGCGGCCGACTCCATCGGAAGCTGCCGCGCGATCCAGACGAAGCCGCTGTCGCTCTGCAGTTTCTCTTCGATCTCCCGCGCCTTCAGGCCGAGGCCCGGAATCGCGGCCAGCGTCTTCGCCGCGGCCTTCGGGTCGATGACCAGTTGGGGATCGGCGTAGATCGAAACGGCGGAGACGCTCTCCGCGAGCACGCGGCCGCGGGCGTCGACGAGCGAGCCGCGGACCGGATTGAGCGAGACGGTGCGCTCCTGCTGCCGGGTCGCGCGGGTCGTGTAGTAGTCGTGGCGGACGAGCTGCACCTGCACCAGGCGCGCGACGACGATCAGGGCCCAGACGGTGAGGCCGGCGAAGAGTTGGATGAGGCGCTTGTGCGAGGTGGTCATCGGCGATCCTGCGATGACGTCATGACGATCGCGTGCGCGTCGGTCGGCGCGAATCCGAGCGCCGAGGCCTTCTGCTGCACGGCGGCGAGCGAGGTCAGGCGATCGAGCTCGAGCTGGAGCGCCTTGTTCGCGTCCTCGATCTCCTTGCGCGACTTCTGCAGGCGCGTCGCCTCATGCCCCAGGCGGATGACTTCGAGGTTCTGCCAGGTGAAGAGGAGGAGGAAAAATCCGATCGGAGCGCCGAGCGAAAGGACAGCCAGCAGCTCACGGAAGCGGCGTCGGTCGCGCTCCCGGACGATGTGTGCGTTCTCGATCGGTTTCTTCTGTGTGTACATAGAGACGCGTCGTCGTGGCGCCGCGGTGGTGCGCGAAGCCAAAAAACAAGGGTGAAGATCTGCCTACACGCACGATTCGAAGAGCCATCCCGTCACACCCACGCTCCACGCTCCACCCCTCCCGAGCTCCCCGCACCGCACTCACACCCACCCTTCCCCAACCTTCACCCTTGCTCTTTGCCTCCGAGCAGGTTCCCGGTTCACAGCTTCTCCGCCACCCTCAGCTTCGCGCTGCGTGATCGCGGATTACGATCCAATTCCTCATCCCTGGCAGTCACCGGTCGACTGGTCAATATGCTGACGATCTCCTGCATCCCGCATCCGCACACCGGCATGCCCGGCGGGCAGGTGCACTCCCCTTCCAATCGCCGCAGCGCTCGTTTCGCGATGCGATCTTCGAGCGAGTGGAAGGAAATGACCGCGATGCGCGCGCCCGCCTCGAGCGTGCTCACGGCGTCGTCGATGAACCGGTCCAATCCGACCAGCTCCTCGTTCGCGGCGATGCGCAGCGCCTGAAAGGTCAGCGTGGACGGGTCGATCCCTCGACTTCGCTCGGGATGACGCTGCGGTTTGGCGCTCCGGATGATCTCCGCCAGCTGCGTCGTGGTCTCGATCCGTCCGTTCGCGCGCGCGGCGACGATGGCGCCGGCGATCCGGCGCGCCATCGGCTCCTCGCCGTATTCGCGGAGGATGCGCGCGAGCTCGTGCTCATCGAGGCCGTTCACCAGGTCGGCGGCGCTCGTTCCCTCCGGTCCCATACGCATGTCGAGCGGCGCGTCGTAGCGGAAGGAAAATCCGCGCGAGGCGTCGTCGAGCTGCATCGATGAGACGCCGAGGTCGGCGAGCAGGCCGCTGACGCGATCGACGTTCGACTGCTTCAGGATGTCAATGAGCTGCTCGTGGCGTCCTCGCACGAACGTCACGCGGCCGGCGAACCTCGCCAGCCGTTCGCGGCTGCGCTCCAGTGCCGCCGGATCGCGGTCGATGGCCACCAGCCGCGCGTCCGGATAGCGCTCCAGCAGCGCCTCCGCATGTCCACCGAGTCCGACCGTCGCGTCGACGAGAGTGCCGTCGGGGCGGGGGGGTCGGAGGTACTCGGTGATCTCTTGTAAAAGAACGGGTTCGTGTCTCATGGTTGCGAGGTTGCGCGGTTTCGCGGTTTCGCGGTCCCTTCCACCCGGCCGCAACCGCGCAACTGCGTAACCTCGCAACTACACTCCGTGTAACTCCAACTCCTTGAAATCCTCCGCCGTCATCGGCGCGTCGGTCATGCGGCGCTGGATCCGCTCTTCGTTCCAGACGATCAGGTGATCGGTGTTGCCGATCACCACCACGTCGTCCGTGATGCCGGCGACGTTGCGGAGGATCGTCGGGATGAGCACGCGCCCCTGGGCGTCGATCGAGCCGGCCTGCCCGTAGTAGTTGATCCGCTCGAGCAGCTTCACCTTCGCCACTGACGTCGACGGCACCTTCGCCAGGCGCGCGTGGAAGTCGGCCCAGACGGCCAGCGGGTAGATCAGCGCCCGTTCGCCGTCCGTCGAGGTGATGAAGCAATCGCCTCCGAACTTGTCCTCAATGAGCTTGCGAAAGCCGGCCGGGATCTTCAGACGACCCTTCTCGTCCACCTTGGCTGGGGCGTGCCCCATGAGTACGGTGAGTTCCACGATCGGCCCTTTTGTCGCTTACAAGGACCAACTTCTACCACTTTGCTCCACCACTGTCCACAAAATTCCACCAACAGTAGACTCCGCCACATGAGTTGGATGATCGCTGGATCGCTGCTCGTAGGGGTGGTGGTTGGGGTCGCATCTGGAAAATCAACTTAACGGGCGCGTTAAGTTGATTTTCCAGATGCGACCCCAACCGGACCTGACTCGTACGGGGATCACTTCATCATTTTCTTGAGGCGCCCGAGCACGTCGGTGCCGACGAGGCTGTCGGCGGCGTTGAGCACGCGCTGGATGGTCTCGAGTACGTCGCTGTCGCCGCTCCAGTGCTCGCGCACGACGGAGGCGTCGATGTCACCGAGGAGCTTGTTCAGGACGTAGACCGCAAACACGAGGTCGTCCATGTAGCCGAGCGGTCCGACCAGCGCCTCGGGGATGAAGTCGAGAGGGATGATGAAATAGACGATGCTGCTGCCGAGCAGGACCTTGTTCCTGCCGTGGACGCGCGAATCGGTGGCCAGACGCCACAGAAGGATGAAGAAGTCGGGGACGAGCAGCAGGTACTCGCCGGTCTTCTCCACCACGCTCCCCTTGCCATCGAGATAGCGTTGGATGTTTTTGCGAATTCGATCGTAAAAACGCTGAGCCCGTTCTTCAGAAATGGTTTCCATCGCGTGTAGTTCTTTCAATTCCAAGACCCATTCCAACCCGCGCCACCGCTTTCATTGTCGCACTGGTCGTGGCTCTTGCTACGGCGTGCTTCTGATCCCGCCGGCGCCGAGGTCGATCGCCAGTCCGCCGTCGACGATGTGCACCGCGCGAATCTCGACGTCGATGAACGGCGGGATGAAGCGCTCGAGCTGCACGACGAATGTGAACGGCGGGTGAATCGAAACACCCTCCGGGACTTTCGCCGCGACGATGCCGCGCAGGATGGGGAGGAGGATCGACGGAATGCCGGATACCGGCACGACGAGCCTCTGCCCGTCGACCTGAATGGAGCTCACCTCGGCGGAGAACGGGATCGGCAGGATCGCCACTTTCTTCCGTCCCGCGACGTGGATGCCGCCCGCGCGGAAGGTGATGTTGATGTCATCGACCTGCCCCGCCGCGCGCTGGCGGGCAAGCGCGTTGACGCGCGCGCCGTCGATGCGCAGCGCGATCGCGTCCCACGACACGAGGTGCGCGCTCATGGCGGCGGATCGGCTCCCCCGGCACCGAGGGAGACGATCAATCCGTCCGGGTGGATTTCGGCGCCGGCGATCGTGAGGTCGACGAATGCGGGGAGCAGCGATGCGAGCGAAAGGGTGATGATCATCGGCGCGATCGCCAGCACGTCGCCCTCCGCCGGCGGCAGCAGCTTCGCCAGGTTGGGAGGGAGCGGCGGACGTCCGGCATGAACGGCCATCGCCAGCCGCACCTCGTGCGCGGCCGTTCCGTCGATGGTGAGCCGGGCCCGGATGGGAGCTCCTGCCGCCACGGCGGCGATTTCGATCGCGCCCTCGCTGAACGTCAACTCCGGCTGACTGATATCGCTCGACTGCGGAAGCCTGTGTCGGATGAGAGTCGTCACCGCGCCGGCATCGACGCGCACACGAAAAGAGTCCCATTGAATCAGCCGGTCGGCCACGATCGACCACACGATATCGCAGGCTCGGGGAGAGGGTCCGGCGACGTGAGGATTCGCGGTATCCTCTGCGCCGCAAATGCCCAAGCGCACCGACCTTCACTCCATTCTCATCATCGGTTCAGGCCCCATCGTCATCGGGCAGGCGGTGGAGTTCGACTACTCCGGGACGCAGGCCTGCAAAGCGCTGAGGGACGAGGGCTATCGGATCATCCTCGTGAACTCCAATCCGGCCACGATCATGACCGATCCGGAGTTCGCCGACGCGACATACATCGAGCCGCTGACGCCCGAGGTATTGGAGCGGATCATCGAGCGCGAGAAACCCGACGCCATCCTGCCGACGGTCGGCGGCCAGACCGGCATCAACATGGCGATGGCGCTGTACGAAAACGGCGCGCTGCGGCGTCACAACGTCGAGCTGATCGGCGCGAACTACGAGGCGATCAAGACCGCCGAGGACCGGCAGCTGTTCAAGGAGTGCATGGGCCGCATCGGCGTGGAGGTCGCGCGCAGCGGCTACGCCGGCACCATGGCCGAGGCGGAGCAGTTCGCCGGCGAGATCGGCTATCCGCTCGTCATCCGGCCTTCGTTCACGCTCGGCGGACAGGGCGGCGGCATCGCGTACAACATCGAAGAGCTGCGGGTCATCGTCGCGCACGGACTCGGTCTCTCCCCCGTCCATCGCGTGCTGGTCGAAGAGTCGGTGATCGGCTGGAAAGAGTTCGAGCTCGAGGTGATGCGCGACAAGGCGGACAACGTCATCGTCGTCTGCTCCATCGAAAACTTCGATCCGATGGGCGTGCACACCGGCGACTCCATCACCGTCGCGCCGCAGCAGACGCTGACCAACGGCGAGTACCAGGCGATGCGCGACGAGGCGAAGCGGATCATCCGCGCCATCGGCGTGGAGACCGGCGGCTCGAACATCCAGTTCGCCGTGCATCCGAAAACGGGACGCCGCCTGGCGATCGAGATGAACCCGCGCGTCTCGCGCTCCTCGGCGCTGGCGTCGAAGGCCACCGGCTTTCCGATCGCGAAGTTCGCGGCCAAGCTCGCCGCCGGCTATACGCTCGACGAGATCCCGAACGACATCACGAAGAAAACGCCCGCGTCGTTCGAGCCGACGCTCGATTACGTGGTGGTGAAGCTTCCCCGCTTCGCCTTCGAGAAGTTCCGCCACACGCCGCCGCTGCTCAGCTTCTCCATGCAGTCGGTCGGCGAGGCGATGGCCATCGGCCGCACCTTCAACGAGGCGCTGCAGAAGGGCTTGCGCTCCCTCGAGATCGGCGTCGCCGGCCTCGAGACGCGGCACACCGCGCCGGAGAAGATGGAGGCGATGCTCCGCACGCCGACACCCGATCGCATCTTCGCCGTGGGCGACGCCTTCCGCGCCGGGATGACGGTCGACGAGGTGTACGAGCTGACGGCGATCGATCCGTGGTTTTTGCGACAGATGCGGGAGATCGTGGCGATCGAGAACGAGATCGCTACCGGTGTCATCCTGAGCCGCGCAGACGGCGAAGGACCCGTTGCTTCGGGCGATCGTCGTACATCCGCTACGGGTTCTTCGGCGTCTACGCGCCTCAGAATGACACGCCACTGGAAGCGCAACGGGTTCTCCGACCGCCAGATCGCGAACCTCACCGGCCGCACGGAGCGCGACATCCGCGACGAGCGCCACGCCCTCGGCATCCGTCCGGTCTACAAGCGCGTCGACACCTGCGCCGCGGAGTTCGAGGCGACGACGCCGTACCTCTACTCCACTTACGAAACCGAATGCGAAGCCGCGCCGACCACGCGCCGCAAGGTGATGATCCTCGGCTCCGGACCGAATCGCATCGGCCAGGGAATCGAGTTCGACACCTGCTGCGTGCACGCCTCATTCGCGCTGCGTGAGATCGGCTTCGAGACCATCATGGTCAACTGCAATCCGGAGACGGTGTCGACCGACTACGACACGTCCGACCGCCTCTACTTCGAGCCGCTCACGCTCGAGGATGTGCTGGAGATCGTCGAGCTGGAGAAACCGGAAGGCGTCATCGTGCAGTTCGGCGGACAGACTCCGCTGAAGCTGGCGAACGCGCTCGCCGCGGCCGGCGTCCCGATGTGGGGCACATCGGTCGACTCGATCGACATCGCCGAAGACCGCGAGCGTTTCGGATTGCTGGTGCAGAAGCACGACATTCTCGTCCCCGAACACGGCATCGCCACGAGCGAGGCGGAGGCGTTCCGCGTCGCGCAGCGCATCGGCTACCCGGTCGTCGTGCGTCCTTCGTACGTCCTCGGCGGACGGGCGATGGCCGTGGTCTATGACGAGAGCGCCATGCGCGAATACATCGGCTACGCCGTCGAGGCCGCGCCGGGACATCCGATCCTCATCGACCGCTTCCTCGAGGACGCCGTGGAGCTCGACGTCGACGCCATCAGCGACGGCACCGACGTCGTCATCGCCGGCGTCATGCAGCACATCGAAGAAGCAGGCATTCACTCCGGCGATTCGACCTGCGTGATCCCGCCGTACATCATCACGCACCGCGACCAGGACCGTATCCGCCGCCGCACGGTGGAGCTGGCCAAGGCGCTGAAAGTGGTCGGCCTGATGAACGTGCAGTACGCGATCCTGAAGAACGAGCTCTATGTGCTCGAGGTCAACCCGCGCGCGTCGCGCACCGTGCCGTACGTCTCGAAAGCCACCGGCGTGCCGTTCGCGAAGGTGGCGGCGAAGGTGATGGCCGGCATGTCGCTGCGCGAGCTCGGCATCACCAGCGAGCCGCGCGTGGAAGGCTACTTCGTCAAGGCGCCGGTCTTCCCGTTCAATCGCTTTCCGAAAGAAGACACGATCCTCGGCCCGGAGATGAAATCGACCGGCGAGGTGATGGGCTCCTCGCACACCTTCGGCGAGGCGTACGCCAAGGCGCTCCTCGGCGCGAGCGTGAAGCTGCCGCTCGGCGGCTGCGCGTTCATCTCCGTGAACGACAACGACAAGCGGACGGTGATCGTCGACCTGGCGCGCGAGCTGATCAACCTCGGCTTCAATCTGATCGCCACGTCCGGCACCCGCGAGTTCCTGGCCGGACACGGCATCGACGTCGGACTGGTGGCCAAAGTGCACGAGTCGCGGCCGAACGTCGTGGACCGCATGATCAATCGGGAAGTCTCGCTGATCATCAACACGCCGCTCGGCCGCTCCGCGCACTACGACGACACTTACATCCGCAAGACCGCCCTGCAACTCGGCATCACCTGCCTGACCACGCTCTCGGCGACGACGGCGTGCGTCGAGGCCATCCGCGTCCTGCGCGAAGGGGTCAGCACGATCGCCACGCTGCAGGAACAGCACGCGGCCAAATCACCTCATGGGTAATAGCAGTTCGAGCACCCCAATTGTGTGAATCCGTACCACGTGTAATCGAGGCCGTACGGCACGACGGTCGTTCCGTGCGCCCACGACGGCAATTGCGCGTGGAACCGGTGCGCCGTGCCGCCGCCGCAGATTGAATTCACGGCCGGCTCGCTGCCGTCCGTGGCATAGGCGAACGCGGCAAGCGTGCCGTTCGAATAGATATCGACGCGGTTCGAGTGCAGCGGCGCGTCCTGATCACAGGTCCATCCCGTGACGACACCGTTGCCGTCGACATTGTCGACCCAGCCGGTGGGATTGACGGTATCGAACGGCAGATACTCGCGCGTATTGGTCACCCACTCGTAGCTCTCGGTGTAGTAGTACATGTAGCGGTTATAGGAGAAGAAGCCGTCGCCGAACGAGCCGAGGCTGAATTTACTGATGTCGAACGAATTCGTGTCTCCCTGAAACCCGCCGGCGGGCATACCGCCGAAATAGGTGTCATACGCCTCCTTCTGCTCGTACATCTTCGCGCTGTAGTTGTCGGGGCCGCCGCAGTAGGCGAAGCCGAAATTGCCGTTCGCGTCGGGATAGAGGCTCGTTTCGCAGTCGTACGTGAACTCGTTGTTCGACGTGTAGAGCTGCATCTCTTTGGCCAGGGCGCGGGCGATCTTCTGCTGATCGGAGGTGACGAGGGTGCCGGTATACTCCGACGCCTGCAATCCGAGCGCGGTATTGGTGACGCTGGTCATCAATCCGTAGCCGTACGACGGCATCCGCTGTCCGTGATTGAAGCTGGCGGTGGCGGCCACGTAATTCGCGTTCTCCAGATTGAACGCCGAGCCGTTGCAATATGTGTCGCCGGGATCGGCCGGCGACTTGCGGATGCAGACCTCGTTGAAACCGTCGGCCATCGCGTTGATCGCGTTCTGCTGGAGCGTGGAGACGTCGCCGTATGGATCGCCGCGGCGATGATAGTAGGCCGCCTCCCACGCGAAACCGGGCGCGCCGACGATGAAATCATCGACGCATTGATTCGTCGATTCCTTCGTGCAACCGAACGGATCGCGGCCGATGGTGGTGAAATTGTCGTGCACGCGCTTCAGCGCGTCATCGAGGTCCTTCGTGGCGAAGCCGTTTGCCCCGATTCGGTTCGCGGCGGCGAACACGACCGAAACCAGCGCACCCTGCAGCCAGGTGTTCCAGATCGTCGTCGGCGTATTATTGAGTTTGTTATAGAGGGCGTAATCGGCGAGCTCGGCGCAGCGCCGGTCGTTGGAGTCGGCGTCCGCGAGAATGCGCGCGTAATCGTTCAGATCGAGATTTGCGTCGCCGCGATACGAATCGGTAAATACCGCGTCTTCGACGTGACACGCGAATGCCTTACTCGGTGCGATGAAGGAAATAGACAACAGTAGTGCTGAAAGTACGACCGCTTTCATACTGTGACCTTTCGATGATGGCGGACTGCGCCGGGTTGATTGGAAGCGGCGCCGAGCGGGAGCAGGAGACGCCGCGGCTGTCCAAGTGATGGCGGCGTCTTATGCGAACGGCATGCACTCAGCCGTATCGCGGGAAGGATGGAGTTCCTGCTGAGCTAGCGGATGAAGCCGCGTTCGCGCAATACATCCACAATGCGCCGCGCGTTTTCTTCCGCCGTCACGTCCGTCGTATCGAGCGTGACCTCGGGCGCCGCCGGCGCCTCGTACGGATCGTCGATGCCGGTGAAGTTCTTGATCGCTCCGCGGCGCGCGGCGGCGTACATCCCCTTCGCGTCGCGCGACTCGCAGACCTCGAGCGGCGTGTCGACGAAGACTTCGATGAAGTGCTCCGCGCCGACCATCGCCCGCACCTGGTCGCGCGTGGCGCGATACGGGCTCACCGCGGCGCAGATCGCGACGCCGCCGTGACGCACGATCTCCGCGGCGACGAATCCGATGCGCACGATGTTCGTGTCGCGATCCTCTTTCGAGAATCCGAGGCCTTTCGACAGGTGCGTGCGGACCACGTCGCCGTCGAGCATCGTCGACTGCCGCCCGTGCTCGAGCAATAGAACGCTGAGGATCTCCGCGGTCGTCGACTTGCCGGCGCCGGAGAGTCCGGTGAACCAGATGCAGACGCCCTGGCGATGCCGCGGCGGATAGCTCTCGCCGAGGATGGCCGCGACTTCGGGGCGGGTGAACCAGGACGGCAGCGGCACGCCCTGGCCCAGGAATTCGTCGCGGACCTGCGTGCCGGAGATCGAGCGCGTCGTCGCGCCGGGCGGAATGTTCGACGCCTCTTCGTAGCGGTCTTCGTCCGCCACGTAGACCAGTTCGTGGAACGGCACCATCTTCACGCCGATCTCGTCGCTGTGCTTCGACACCAGCTCCTGCGCGTCGTACGGGCCGTAGAAGCCGGCGCCCGGACTGGCGTGATCGCGGCCGACGATGAAGTGGTTCGCGCCGAAGTTGCGGCGGATGATGGCGTGCCACAGCGCCTCGCGCGGACCGGCCATGCGCATCGCCAGCGGCAGCAGCGAGAGGACGACGCGATCTTTGTCGTAGTGATTTTCGGTCAGCGCCTTGTACGTCCGGACGCGCGTGTAGTGATCGACGTCGCCCGGCTTGGTCATGCCGACGGAGGGATGCAGCAGCAGGACGCCGTCGATGGCGGCGATGGCGCGCTTGGTCAGTTCCTCGTGCGCGCGATGCATCGGATTGCGGGTCTGGAACGCGACCACGTTCGAGTGCCCGCGCTCTTCCAGCAGCGCCCGCACCTCGGCCGGCGTCCTCCGCAGTTCCCGAAAGTCGGGCGGCGTCGGCAGCTGCAGCACGCGCAGCCGTCCGCTGATGTTCAGCTTCCCCCAGCGCTCCATCTCCGCGACCAGCGGATGCCGGCGCTCGGTCGTGCCGAACACCTTCGCCGCCGCTTCGTCCGGGTCCCAGCCGTACACCTCCTCGACGGTCATCACCGCGAGGATCTCGTTCTTCTGGCTGCGCAGCGCGACGTCGTGATGGAGCGGCGGCGGCTCCTGCAGTGATTCATGTAGCGGCAGCGTGATGGGGATCGGAAAGAGCGCGCCGTTCGCCAGCCGCATCTCCGAAACGACCCGCTCGTAGTCGCGCTGCGACATGAATCGATCGAGCGGCGTGAACGCGCCGGTGGCGAGCAATTCGAGGTCGCACTGCGAGCGCGGCGAGATCTGAATGGACGGCAACGTCGCGGCGTATGGCGCGAGTCCGTCTTCGAGAAGATCGACGAGTGGCGAGTGAAAGGGAGTGATCAGCGACATTGGAGGCGGGAGTGTACACTGTCGCCTTTCCCATGAAACATGACCAAAAAGTCTTTCTCATCAAGTTCTTCGCGGCCCTCATCGCCATGTATCTCCTGGTGGCCTGGAACCCGGTCAACGACCATGTCATCGTCCCGGCGACGAGAGGGATCGCCGTCGCGGCGGGGGCGCTGCTGCACGCCATCGGTCAGAACGTGATCGTCAGCGGCACGACCATCGCTTCATCGCGTTTCGCCGTGAACATCAACAACGGATGCAACGGCATCGAGGCGATGCTGATCCTGCTCGCGGCGATCGGCTCGTTCCCCGCGACGTGGCGCGCGCGCCTCATCGGTCTCGGCATCGGCGCGGTGATCGTGCAGTTCATCAACGAGATCCGCATCATCTCGCTCTACCTCATCGGCGCGTACAGGCCGTCGCTGTTCCAGATCTTCCACACCGCGGTCTGGCAGGTGGTCGTGATCCTCGCCGCCATCATCTTCTTCCTTCAATGGAGCGCACGCGTTGCCCCGAATCGACTGGCAAACGGCTCTTAAGGGACTGGCCGGCTTTGTCGTCGCGGTGGTGATCTGGGTCGCCGCGTCACCGCTCTACGATCGCGCCGTCGCCGCCGGCGCGGAAGCGCTGCTGCGCGCGTTCGAGAGCCCGAAGGTGACGCACCTGACCGCGACCGGCGAAGACGTGAAGGTCGATCGCAGTGATTTCGATCCTCGCTCGCCGCGTCCCGGCCTGCCGGTCATCGACCTGACCTTCAACTGGGTCCTGCTGGCGGCGCTCTTCGCCATCAATCCGAAGCCGTTCTCCGACCGCAACATGCTCCGCTTCGTAATCGCCTCGCTGCTGATGTACGTCACGCACATCCTGGCGCTGGCGACCGAAGTCATGAGCATCTACGTGCTGCGCCTCGGCGCGTGGAGCCGCGTGCACTACGGCGCGTTCGCCCGCAATTTCTGGGGGACGGCGAACCACTCGTACCGCTTCGTGCTGATGTTCGCGATCGCGTTCGGCTTGTGGTGGGCCTTGCGGCCCACCCCTGTGGAAGCTAGCCGATCAAAACAAAAGGCTTCGCGACGCCGAGCTCGGTCTTGAACGCCGTCATCGCGCGAACGACGTACTGAACGCGGCGTCCGCTCGACGCCTGCGTCGCGCCGGCCGACATCTGGCGCTGCGGACGTCCGATGCCCGGCTTCTTGCAGCGGAAGACCTGCTGCGGAAAGGGCGACGGCTTCTCGAACTCGATCACGATCTCATCGACGGTCACATCGGCTCCGCCGAGGTAGCGGAAGTCCCATTCGATGCCTTCGCCCGGCTTCAGCGAGACTTCGACCGGATTCGGGTAGATGTAGACGCGGCCGCCCGCGGCTTCGACGTCGATGCGCACCGGCACCGTGCGGCCGGCGGGGGCGAGGAGGTCTTCATTGCGGATGAGGCGATCGGACGAGGCCGGCGGTGCGGCGACCAGCGACGGCGCCTCGGCGCGCGGCGGCGCCGGGATGAACGACGACGGGCGCGGCTTTTCGCCGGCGTGCAGCCAGTTCGCGACCGGTCCGCCGCTCGACGTGATCCGCGGACGCGGACGGCGCGCGCGCTTCTTGTCGTCCACGACCGGCGCGGGGCGGGGGGCGGCGGCGACCGCCACCGGTTTCGGGGCCGGCTTCGGCGCCAGTTTCGGCTGCGGCTTCTCGACCGGCTTCGGCAGAATCTTCGGAGCCGGGGCCGGTTTGACCGCTTTTGGAGCCGTTTTGACCGGCGGAGCGGGCTTGACGGCCTTCAATGCGGTCTTCGGCGCCGGCTTTCCCTTCGCCACCGGCTTGGGAGCTGGCTTGCGCGCCGGCTTCGTTTTGGCGGCCCGGGCCTTCGGTGCAACAGGCTTTTTCGCAGCCTTTTTACCTGCTGATGCGGTTTTCGGACGCGCCGCCGGACGGCTCGCACCGCGTTTCGCTACAGCCGTTTTCTTCCCCTGCACCTTCGCCATCGATCTCTCCGCGCCAAAAGGGTCAAAAAATGAATGGCGCAGTATAGCGACGGCCCTCAGGTTCCGCTAGAGGCAGCTTTACGCACCGATTTCCGCGACCAGAACAGCGGCGAGATCGTCCGCAATCCGACGGATGAGCGCGGCATCCTCCCCTTCGACCATCACCCGGATCAGATTTTCGGTCCCCGAGTAGCGCACCAGGATCCGGCCACCGCCTCCGAGCTCCTCGTGCGCCTTCGCCAGCGCCGCGTTGTAGCGCGGGAGCGAATCAAGCGCAGGTTTTGAGGCAACGTTTTTGTTTACCAGGAGTTGCGGCATCGGCATGAATGTCCGGAGCTGTGAGAACGGCCGATCGGCTTCGGCGAGCAACTCTCCAAAAACAAGCGCTGTGTGGATGCCGTCGCCGGTGGTGTGGACGCTCAGATCGATGATGTGGCCCGATTGCTCGCCGCCGAGGATCGCGTCACGTTCCAGCATCATTTCGAGAACGTACTTATCGCCGACCTGCGCACGGCAGAGCTCGATTCCGTCCTCCCGCAGCTGCTTTTCGAACCCGAAATTCGACATGACGGTCGTGACGACGCAGCCTCCACGCAACATTCCGTCTCGCTGGAGCCGCTGAGCCCATAAATAGATGATCTCGTCGCCGTTGCGGACCTTGCCGGCGTCGTCGACGAAGATCGCCCGGTCAGCATCGCCGTCGAACGCGACTCCAAAATCAGCCCGTTTTTCGACAACTACCTTCGCCAGCGTCTCGGGATGCAGCGCGCCCGACGCCTCGTTGATGTTCGTCCCGTTCGGCTGGTCGTTGATGACGGTGACCTCGGCTCCCGCGCGGCGGAACGCCTCGGGGCCGATGCGAAAGGCGGCGCCGTTGCCGGCATCGAGCACGACCCGCCTCCCCGCCAGTGCGTTCGGCTTTACGCCCGAAAGGAGAAAGGCCTCGTACCGCTCGATGAGATCGGGCGAATCGGGAAGCGGGGCGTCGGAGATCGTCACTTCCTCGCGCCGCGCCGCACGCATCTCGTCTTCGATCTCTTCCTCGATCGCGTCGGCGAGCTTCATCCCGTCATGGCCGAAGATCTTCACGCCGTTGTCGCCGAACGGATTGTGCGAAGCGGAGATCGAGAGTCCGGCCGCGGCGTCGGTGGTGTGGCAGAGATACGCGACCGCCGGCGTCGGCACGACGCCGATCAGCTGCGCTTCGCCGCCGCCGTGCGCGATGCCGGCCGCGAGCGCGCGCGCGATCTCCGGCCCCGACTCGCGGGTGTCCATCCCCAACAGCACCTTGCCGCCCTTCAACCTGTGCGCAAGTGCCTCCCCCAGCGCGAACATCGTCCGCGGGTCGAGCGGATACTCATGCGCCTTCCCGCGAATGCCATCGGTTCCAAACAGGACTCTCATGGGGCCTTCTTTTTCGATGTGGTGTCGGTGGTGTCCGTCGGCGGATTCGGTCCGACCTCGGGCAGCACCGGAACCGTGACCTGTGTCGTCAGCGGCTCGATGACGCGGACCAGCGGCGTGTCGGAGACGACCGCGACGCTCTGCGTGAACGTCGCGGTGCGGCCGGTCATGATAATCCGTTCGGTGGCCACCTCACTGACGTTCCGCACCTGCGACGCCGGGCCGGAAACGAGAGCCTGATCGGGAGCGACGGCCGGATCGCCAGCCACGAAGCCGCCCGGCGGCTGGCCGACGAGGAAGGGCCGGATCGGCACGGCGCGCTGCCGCAACTGCTCGACCCGGAAGTGCACCTTGTTCGGATCGACGGAGACGACTTCGACGTTCGGCGGCACGTTGATCGCCTGCGGCCGCAGCGTGACCTGCGCCTCGCCCGGCTGCACCCAGCGGAGATCGAGCGTGACCTCGAGGTTCTGCGACGACAGCGCGCGGAGATCGGAGCTGCGCCCGCGCAGGCGGACGTTGACGGTGTCGGGAACGGGCGTGGTGATGACCAGCTCGCGCGGCATGCCGACGAGCGAGAGCGGCGCGGCGAAGGCGCGCTCGGAGACGCTCTCGCGGCGCGGCGCGGAGACGACGAACCAGACGACGAACGCCAGGAAGAGGGACAGCAGTTTCAGTCCGAGGTTCGAGACCCACGGCCTCATCGCGCGCCCCCGAAACGGCCGCGCAGTGTCTGCGTGAGCGTCGTCGCGTCGAGGTGCTCGACGAGCTGCCCTTCCCGCGCGACGGCGATCGAGCCGTTCTCCTCGGAGATGACGACGACGGTGGCGTCGCTCTCTTCGGTCACGCCGATGGCCGCGCGGTGGCGCGTGCCGTGCGCGAGCTGCGGATCGGCGGAGGTGGTCAGCGGCAGGAACGCGCCGGCGACGACGATGCGGTTCGCGCGCACGATCGCTGCGCCGTCATGCAGCGGGCCTCCCGGCGTGAAGATGCTGACCAGCAACTCCGCGGTGAGCGCCGCGTCGAGCGGCTTGGCCCCTTCCTCGTACAGCCGCAGCGTCTGCAGCCCTTCGACGACGATCAGCGCGCCGATGCGCTTCGACGCCAGCACGTCGCACGCGCGCACGATCGCCGCGACGTCGAGGTCATCGTGCCGGTGACGGAACCACGCCAGCAGCGGGTTCGCCCCCATGCGCGCGAGGCCGCGCCGGATCTCGTGCTGGAAGAGGACGATGACCGCGAACGGCAGGTAGAAAAGGATCTCCCGCGAGATCGACTCCAGCGCCGGCAGATCGAACGCCCGTGCCACGAAGAACGAGCTGCCGAGAAGCATCAGCCCGATCGTGATCTGCATGGCGCGCGTGCCGCGGATCAGGGCGAGGATGCTGTAGATGATGAACGCGACGATGACCACGTCGATCAGATCGCGCCAGGTGAATTGCAGGGAGAGGAGGCGGTCGAACCAGGTCATTCCCCGGCCCCGTCGATCGCGCACAGCACCTTCAGAAAATCGACCGTCTCCTTCACGTCGTGCACGCGGACGATCGCGGCGCCTCCACGCTTCGCGGCGGCGACCGCGGCGAGGGAGCCGGGCATGCGCGTGGCGCCGGCGGCGTGTCCGGTGAGCTGGCCGATGAACGCCTTGCGCGACGCGCCGATGACCAGCGGCGCGATCGAGGTCAGCTCGCCGCATCGCGCCAGCAGCTCGAGGTTCTGCTCCGCGGTCTTCGCGAAGCCGATGCCGGGATCGATGTACACCCGCTCCCGCGCGACGCCGGCGATCCGCTCGCGCAGCTCGCGCGCGACGTCGGCGACCACGTCGCCGTAATCGGTGAACTGCTGCATCGTCGCCGGCTCGCCCCGCATGTGCATGACGATCAGCGGGACCTCGGGGATCTTTCGCATCTCGGGATCGAACGTCAGTCCCGACACGTCGTTGACCATGTTCGCGCCGACGGCGATCGCCGCCCGCGCCACCTTCGCCTTGCGCGTGTCGATGGAGATCGTGACGTCGCTCCGCCGGCGGATGTCGTCGATCACCGGCGCCACGCGCGCGATCTCTTCGTCCGCCGACACCGCCGCCGCTCCCGGCCGCGTCGACTCCCCGCCGACGTCGATGATCGTCGCGCCGTCCTCGATCATCTGCAGCGCCGCGTGCAGCGCCTTGGTGTGATCGAAATGGACACCGCCGTCGGAGAACGAATCAGGGGTGACGTTGAGGATGCCCATCACGGCGGGGCGCATCATTCATCCCGTTCGCGCCGGATGCGCGCACCCAACGGATTCAGCCGCTCCTCGATGCGCTCGTAGCCGCGGTCGATCTGGTGAATGTTGTGGATCACGCTCTCCCCTTTCGCGCAGAGCGCCGCGAGGAGAAGGGCCATGCCGGCGCGGATGTCGGGACTGGAGATCTCCGCCCCCTGCAGCCGCGGTCCGCCGACGATGATGGCGCGATGCGGATCGCACAGGATGATCCGCGCTCCCATGGAGATCAGCTTGTCGGTGAAGAAGAGGCGCGACTCGAACATCTTCTCGAAGATCATGACCGTCCCTTCCGCCTGCGTGGCGATGACGACCATGATCGACAGCAGATCGGCGGGAAAGAGCGGCCACGGACCGTCGTCGATCTTCGGCACCGCGGCGCCGATGTCGTAGCGGACGCGCAGCTCCTGATCGCGCGGCACGCGGATGTTCGGCCCTTCCACGCGGATGTCCAGCCCGAGCTTCTCCAGCATGTGCCGCACGGCGTACATGTGATGCGGCACCGCGTCTTCGATCACCAGCTCGCTGCGCGTGACGGCCGCCAGGCCGATGTACGAGCCGACCTCGATGTGATCGCTCGGAATGGTGAAGTCGCCGCCGTGCAGCGAGTCGACGCCTTCGATGCGCAGCGTGTTGGAGGCGATGCCGTCGATCTTCGCGCCGAGGCCGATCAGAAATTTGCAGAGATCCTGCACGTGCGGCTCGGCCGCCGCGTTGTAGATCAGCGTATCGCCCTCGGCCAGCACCGCGGCCATGACCGCGTTCTCCGTCGCCGTGACCGACGCCTCGTCGAGGAACATGTTCTTGCCGCGCAGCGTCTGCGCGCTCATCCGGTATTCGTAGGCCGACACTTCGATCTGCGCGCCGAGGCCCTCCAACGCCAGGAGGTGCGTGTCGACGCGGCGTCGGCCGATGGCGTCGCCGCCCGGCTTGGCGATGAACGCCGATCCGACGCGCGCCAGCAGCGGGCCGGCGAGCAGGATCGACGCGCGGATCTTCTTCGACAGCGCCGGGTCGGGCGTCGTGCCGCACTCGCCTTTTGCATGGATGCGCACGACGTTGCGCTCGAGCCGTTCCACGCTCGCGCCGAGGCCTTCCAGGATCTCCAGCATGACGCGGACGTCCTGGATATCGGGCAGGTTGCGCAGCGTGATCGCCTCGTCGGTGAGGAGGCAGGCCGCGAGGATCGGCAGCGCGGCGTTTTTGTTTCCGCCCGGCCGGATCGTTCCGTCGAGGCGGCGGCCTCCCTCGACCACGAAGCGTTCCATTGGCATCGCGCGGGCGATGCTACCATCGTGGGCATGCTCGTCGCCCCTCTCGGATCCGGAAGCGCCGGCAATTGCTTTTATTTCGAGAGCGACGGCACCTCCATCCTGGTCGACGCCGGACTCGGTCCGCGGGAGACGAAAAAACGGCTGGCCCTCCTCGGCCTCTCCATCGAGAGCATCTCCGCCATCGTCATCACCCACGAGCACTCCGACCACATCCACGGCGCGGAGCGGATCGCCCGCAAGCACGACATCCCGATCTACTGCTCGCAGGGAACGATGATCGCCGGCGGCTTCGACTGCGATGAGACGCCGGTGATCGTGTTCGAGAACAACTCGACGTTCCAGATCGGCGAGCTGAACGTCCACGCCCGCAAGACGATCCACGACGCCGCCGATTCGTCGTGCTTCGTGATCGAGTCGCGCGACGGCGCCCGCGCCGGCATCGCCAGCGACCTCGGATACGTGAACGAGGAAGTGCGCAGGCACCTGACCGATTGCGACGGCCTCTTCTTCGAGTCGAACCACGACCTCGACATGCTGCGGATGGGCACGTACCCGTGGAGCCTCAAGCGCCGCATCATGTCGCGCTACGGACATCTCTCGAACGACGACGCCATCACCGCCATCGAACGGATGCTCGGCCCCGCCACCCGCACCCTCTGCCTGATCCACCTCTCGCAGAAGAACAACAACGAGTCGATCGTGCGCGACATGGCCACGCGCCTGCTCCGCCGCACCGGCGCGCCGATCGAGCTGGCCGTGGCGAAGCAGTACGAGCCGACGGGGATTTTCAATCTGTCGCGCACACCGATGCCGCCCCCTCCGGGGCAGATGTCGCTCTTCGGGTTCTGATCTCCGGCGCCGGCCGTGACGATCCCGTGTAATGACTGTGACCGCTTTGCGATCAGCGGTCATGTCAGGGACCTGCGACGATGCAATCAAGCAGGAGCGCGAAATGAGATCGTTCTACGGTGCCCTGGTCCTCACCATCCTCATCGCAGCCGGGATCGCTCGCGGCGGCGAGACGACGGCGGTCGTCACGGGAGTCATCACGCAGGGCGGCGCGCCGGCGGCGCACGTGCGCGTCACATCCGACGACGGCGTGGCGATCACGAACGAGCGCGGCGAGTACCGGCTGCTCGTCACGCCGGGCCATCGACACATCGCGGTCAATCAGAACTGGCGTGATTTCGACATCGCGCCGGGAGAGACCGCGCGATTCGATCTCGAGGCCGGCGTCATCCCCGAGCTGTCGCCGCCGGCACCCGTTCACGACTCCGAGCATGCGACGGTCGAGCTTCCGCTCGCAGAGCACGATCTCGCGTCGCTGCCGTTCGACCGCATCGTGAACGACGTCTTCCGGACCGCTCCGGGCAGCGTTCAGACGATCTTCGGCCGCACGATTCTCGGCACTCCGCGCGGCGGGAACGGCGTCCTGATCGACGGCGTCGAGCTGCCCGAGGAAACGCCGGTGCAGCTGCCGCTGGAGTTCTTCGAAGCAGTCAACCTGTTGACCATCGGCACGCCGGCCGAATACGGACACAGCACCGGCGGATTGCTGCTGGCGACCACGCCTTCGCAGCGCCGGTTCCGCGCCGGCGTCTTCGCGTACTACCAGCCGACCGCCTCGTCGACTCACAATTCCGAATCGACGAAGTCCCGCTCTTGGGACGCGGGATTCACGATCGGCGGCGCCCTGCATGAGCGTCTCTGGCTCTTCGCCGGATACGACCGCGCCGACGCCGAGGCGACCTTGTCCAGTTTCGGCGGGCAGCACTTCCACGACTCCCTCAATGCCTTCCTCGGGAAGGTCGAGCTCACCGCCACACCGTCGGGAAAGGTGATCGTCGAGGCGTTCGGCGATCCGGGGCGGGAGAACTTCGACATCCCCTCCTTCATCAGCGGCTCCAACCACATCGGGACGAAGGCCGCGGCGTTGCGGACGATCGTCAACGGATCGACCTGGCTCGTCGAAGGCGGGGCATCGCGCGTGTCGCTCCCGGACGTCTCGTTTTACGACACGCATACCGGCCGCGCGTATGCCGGCGTGCAGCGGATGTTCGGCGCGCACGTGCTGCGTGGCGGCGGCGAATATGCGGACGAAGCCGGTCAGCTCCGCCTTCCGGTCATCGTCATTCCGCCTTCGGGAGCTCATACCACCAGCGCGGCATACGTCGCCGACACCTGGCAGCCGAGGCCCGGCCTGGTCGTCGACGGCGGTCTTCGCCGCGAGTGGCTCCGGGGAGGAAACTACAGCTCACACCAGGACTTCGTCTGGCTTCCGCGCGCGTCGGTGATCTGGCAGTCGTCGCAGGACTTTCGTCTCTTCACGACCTTCGGCCGCTATGCCGACGACCTCATGCTCGGCGCGCAGCCGCTGCCGAACCGGATGAGCGAGGCGACCGCCGGCGCCGACTTCTCGCTGGATACGGTGCAGATCGCCGCCCGCCTGATTCGCCGGACGATCGCGGGGCGGAACATGAACGGCGGATTGCTGGAGCTGCGGCGCCAGGAGGCCGCGCTCCGGCTTCACCTCTTCTACCTGCTCTCGTCGCTCGAGCCGAATTACGGCGAGGTCTTCGCGCCGACCGCGCGCCGCCGTCATCAGGTCACCGGCACCGCCTCGACGAACCTCGGCATCGTCGACGCCGGCACGATCGTGACCTGGTCCTCCTCCGCCTCGCTCCCCCGCACCACCGAACGCGCCCCGTCCCTCTTCCGCACCGATCTCCACCTCGGCATCACGCTCCGCGCGGTCTCGCTCGTCGCCGACGTCTTCAACCTCTTCAATCGCCAGACCCCCTACGGCTTCACCTCCGAATTCGACCTCCCGAGCTTCCCGTTCCCCGTCCCGTTCCCGCTCCCCAATCAGCCGATTGCGTGGGAGTCGCCGCGGGCCATCCGATTCGGGATTCGGGCCGCGCTATGATCGGCCCATGAAAGCAACCGTCATCGTCGAGCTCAAACCGTCCGTCCTCGACCCCCAGGGGAAGGCCATTCAGCACTCGCTGAGCTCGCTCGGTTTCGGGGGGGTGGAAGATGTGCGGGTCGGCAAGCTGTTTCGGATAACGCTTGCGGACAGTGGGCAGAATCGAGACCACGTCGAATCGCAGCTTCGACAAATGTGTGAAAGGCTCCTCGCCAATACCGTCATCGAACATTTCTCCTACACACTCGAGGAGTAGTATCACCGGCCTCGTTCTGCTCACTTGCTCCGCGGCTGCCGCCCTCTTCGCGCAGCCGCAGCCAAAACCTCTCACTCCCGTTCCCACTCACGACCAGAAGGTGATCCGCCGCTGGGCGGTGGACGGCGACCCGCACGGCGTCGCCATCGGACGCGACGGCACGCTCTACGTCGGACTGGCTCAGCCGCAGGCGGTGATCGCCGTCGACGCGAAAACAGGCGCGATCAAAAACCGCCTCGTGCTCGACTCCGCGGAGATCGCCTCGACCAAAGAGCTCATCACGCTCCGCAGCAGCGCCGACGGCTCGCTCCTCTACATCGCGAACGGCAGCGACGAGAGCGCCACGATCCTCGAGCTCCCCGGCTTCAAGATCGTCCGCGAGATCACCATCGAGGGCGAGCCGATCCGCGACGCACTCCCCGATCCGACCGGCCGTTTCCTCTTCCTTCTCGGGCGGCGCGTCCATGTCTACGACGCGCGCGGCGAGAAGGAGCTGAAGACGATCCCCTTCGCCGATCCGATGGCCATGGCCGTGACGTCCAACGGCGCGACGCTCGCCGTGATCGGCACGGAGAACTTCGGCAACGTGAAAGCCACGGCGGTGGCGCTCTACGACACCGCGACGTTCAACGAGCTCACCCGCGATCCGATGCAGACCGACAAGCTGATCGAGGCGGCGCTCTTCGCGGCGAACGATCGCGCGCTGATCGCGTTGAGCCGCGACGCGCTGTTCGAGAAGCCGCTGGTGACGAAGTCGGCGAAGCAGATGAGCTCCAACGGCGACGGCCGGATGCGCATCTCCATCGACTTCGGCGATCTGGTCAGCAGCGAGCACATCTGCCTCCCCGAAGGCAGCGGTCCGCAGATTGCGGCGCTCGCGTCGCCCGAGTTGCTGCTCTACGCCGAGCGTCGCTGCAACGCCAGCGGCGGCGTCTTCATGGCCTCCAGCCGCAAGGTGATGCCGGCGTCGCTCTACGGCGTGAACGCGTACGCCGTGGCCTACGACCGCGACGCGAACACGCTCGTCGTGACCGACCGCGCGGGCTACCTTACAATCTACAAAGTCCCGAGAGCAGCGAGCGCGAAATGAAATTCGGAATCGTCATCCTTCCCGGATCGAATTGCGATCACGACGCCCTTCACGTCACGAAGAACGTCCTCGGCGCCGACGCGGAACTGCTCTGGCACAAGGAGACCGACCTCAAAGGCGCCGACTGCGTGATCATCCCCGGCGGCTTCGCGTACGGCGATTACCTCCGCGCCGGAGCGCTGGCGAAGTTCGCCCCGATCATGGAGCCGATCAAACGCCACGCCGCGGCGGGCGGACTGGTCTTCGGCATCTGCAACGGATTCCAGGTGCTGACCGAGGTCGGTCTGCTGCCGGGAGCGCTGATGCGCAACGCCCATCTCCGCTTCCTCGGCCGGGACGTCTTCATCCGCACGGAAGAAACCGACACGCCGTTCTCATCGGAGCTGCAGCGCGGACAGATTCTGCGCGTCCCGATCGCGCACGGCGAAGGGAACTATTTCGCCGACGACGCGCTGCTCGATGAGCTGGAGCGCAACCGCCAGGTGATCTTCCGCTACTGCGAACCGGACGGCGTGGTCTCCGGCGCCGCGAACCCGAACGGTTCCGCGCGCGGCATCGCCGGCATCTGCAACGCCACGCGCAATGTCCTCGGCATGATGCCGCACCCCGAGCGCTGCTCGGAGGAGCTGCTCGGCAACGCCGACGGCCTCGGCGTGTTCAAGTCGATCGTCGCCAGCTTCGCGCACGTTCAGTAGCGGAGCGTGCGCGGCACCACCGGCTTCCCCGGCGCCTTCAGCGGAATCGGCGCGCTGAATCGCAGGACGCCGTTCGCGTACGACCAGCTGCCGTCCGCGCAACGCGACGTCATCGGCAACGGCCGGTGCTCCTTGATGGCGAAGACGCGCGCCGTCGCTTCGCGCTCGAAGTCGTAGACGCGGACGCGTTGCGCGTTGACCGCGCTCGCCGGCGGACCGTAGGGCCGCAACAGATTCCACGACGGCACGCGCGTGCGGCGACCCATGGCGTCCGCGTCGACGGCGCATGTGCGAAGCGCCGCCAGCTCTTCGGCCGCCTGACGGGAGTGATTGAGCAGGCTCGCCGTCGTGGCGTCGACGTACGCGGAGAAGATGACGCCCTGCGGTCCCTTCGCCTTCCACCGCGTCTCGATGAAATGCCATGCGCTCCACGTCTTCGCCTGATCCGCGGCGATCAACGCGCGGCGCGCATCGAACTCCTCGACTTCGTCCCACCACGCGGGAAGCGGCGGCGGAAGCTTCCGCGCGACGCCGTTCGCGAGACGGCTCGAAGAAATCGCGGCGGAGACGCACGACGGGTCGCCTCTTCGCCAGAGCGGCCGCGATAGCGCGTCGATGGCCCGCACGGAATCCCACGCCGCCGGGTCGCCGTCGTGCGCCTTCAGCAGGGCGTATGCGGCGAGAAGTCTCGTCACCTGCATGTGGCCGGTCAGGTTCGGCGACGGCGGCCGGTCGGCGCCGACCTCCTCACCCCAATCGACGGATGACCCCAATCCATTGATCGTCCTCGTGATCGACGCGAGCGCGAGACCGCGCTCACGAAGGAAGTGTTCGAGCCCGGGCGGCGGCGCGTCGATGCTGTCATCGGCCTTCTGCAGCTGTGCCAGCAGAAAGTCGAGCAGCTGTTTCTTCAGCTCGTCGCTCATCAACTCCGTCGTCACCTCTTCGCCCTGCGGCCCGAGCTGCGTGTCGACGGCCACTACCAGCGAAACCAGCATCGTTGCCTGAGGCGTCGTCTTCCGCACCGGATAGCGCCGCGGCACATCGCCGATCACGCCGAGGTCTTCCGGCCATGGCGCCTTGATCGCGTCGTTGACGGCGAGGCGTGCGCCGGCGGTGAGGATCACCCAGATCAGGAGGATCGAGAAGGCGAGGAGTGCGAGAACGCGCATCGGTCAGATCCGAGCGTCCAGGCTTTTTCACCGGGTGTAGGTCAGAGGATATTTGATGCCCGGCGGCGGCACCTCGATGTCGCGGCTGAACTTCACACTGTTCGAAGCCACCGCCCACGTTCCATCCGAGCACGCCGTCTTCGCCGACGGCGTCTCGCCGCGGCGCATGGAGAGGATCTTGTCGGTCGCTTCGAGCTCGGCCTGAAAACGGGCGAAGCGCGTCCAGGCGCCGGTGAGGTTCGGCATCGCCACCTTTCCCAGGACGTTCCATGACGCCATCGCCATCGGCTGCACGGGCGACACGTCGCATCGGTTCGTGGTCGCGAGGTTGGTGGTCCAGACGCGCATCTGCTCGGCGGCGTCGAGGGCGCAGGCATCGAAGAACGGCCGCTGGATCCGCGGCGTCGGCGCGTGGCTGATCATCCAGGCCTCGGCCTGATACGACGCCGCGAATCGATGGCGATAGTCGAATGACTGCAGCTCGCCGAACCACGGCGGAACCGGCAGCGGCATCTTCGCCGCCGACGCGTTCACCATGCGCGTGCCCGACAGCGCGATGAGCTGCGAGATCAGTTCGGGACGCTGCCACAGCTCGCGATCGAGCAACCAGACCGCGTGCAGGTCATCCCACGCCGTGACGTCGTGGTTCGCCGCCTTCGCCAATCCTCGGGCGGTGAAGATTTTCGTCAGCGTCATCAACCCGAGGAGATTCGGAATCGGCGCGTCGTGTCCCTGGCGGAAATGCTCGACCCAGCGGATCGGGCCGCCCGTCACGACGTGATCGCGAATCGCGTTCAGCTGCGCGTCGTGCTGCGCGAAATACGCCGCGACATTCGCCGGCGGCGCCTGCAGCTGATCGCCGATCCGCTCGAGCTCCGCGCGGAAGTAGACGTTCAACGGTTCCTTGATCGCGTCGTAATCGGGGCTCGTCTGCTTGACCAGCGGGATCGTGCTGATGCCAAGGTCGCTGGTGAGCTTCGTCAACGCCGTCGCCGCGCCGTTCGTCTCCGCGTCGGGATAGCGCTGCGCCACATCGGTCAGCATGCCGAGGTTGTCCGGCCACTGGCGCGGCGTATAGCGCTGCTTCATCGACGTCACGAACAGCCACCCTCCGCCGTATGCGCATACGACGACCAGCGCGATTCCGATCAATAGTCTTTTCATGAATGACCTCAATTATAGAATTCGCGGATCATGGCAAACGAGATTGACGCGCTGCTGAAGGAAACCCGCGAATTTCCACCGTCCGATGCGTTCCGCAAGCAGGCCAACGTCAGTGATGCCGCCGTCTACTCGAAGACGGCGCAGGACCGCGAAGGGTTCTGGGCGAATTGGGCGGAACAACTCGATTGGCAGACGAAATGGGACAAAGTCCTCGAATGGAATCCGCCGTACGCGAAGTGGTTCGTCGGCGGAACACTCAACGCGTCGTACAACTGCCTCGATCGTCATCTCGCCGAGCGCGGCGACAAGACGGCGATCATCTGGGAAGGTGAGCCGGGCGAGATCCGGCGCTTCACGTATCGCGAGCTGCACGCCGAGGTCTCGAAGTTCGCGAACGTCCTGAAGTCCCTCGGCGTGCAGACCGGCGATCGCGTGGCGATCTACCTGCCGCTGATCCCCGAGGCGGTCGTGGCCATGCTCGCCTGCGCGCGCGTCGGCGCGGCGCACTCGGTGGTCTTCGGCGGCTTCTCCGCCGAGGCCTTGCGCGATCGCATTCAGGACGCGCAGGCGAAGATCCTGATCACCGCCACGAGCGGCTACCGTCGCGGCAACCTCGTGCCGCTGAAGAAGACCGCCGACAGCGCGGCCGACGATTGCCCGTCGATCGAGAAAGTGGTCGTGATCATGCGCCGCGCCGCGGCGGATGAACTGGAAGACACGCTGACCATGCATCCGGAGCGTGACCGCTGGTACCACGAGCTGATGTCCACCGCGTCTGCGGAGTGCGAGCCGGCGTGGGTCGATTCGGAGCAGATGCTCTACACGCTCTACACCTCCGGAACGACGGGGAAGCCGAAGGGCATCATTCACACCACCGGCGGCTACCTCACCCAGTGCTACGCCACCTGCAAATGGGTCTTCGACCTGAAGGACTCGGACGTCTATTGGTGTACCGCGGACATCGGCTGGGTCACCGGCCACTCGTACGTCGTCTACGGTCCGCTCGCCTGCGGCGCGACGGTGATGATCTACGAAGGCGCCCCCGACTGGCCGAAGAAGGATCGCTTCTGGGACATCATCGAACGGCACAAAGTCTCGATCTTCTACACCGCGCCGACCGCGATCCGCGCCTTCATGAAGTGGGGCGAGGAGCTGCCGAAGGCGCACGACATGTCGTCGCTCCGCCTCCTCGGATCGGTCGGTGAGCCGATCAATCC